>Ga0184625_10000706_pt1 | contig 13088 bp, 8 predicted proteins | sample PLM3_30_b1_FD_133151 | JGI IMG/M metagenome (GOLD analysis project Ga0184625, IMG submission 133151) | Groundwater sediment microbial communities from an aquifer in East River, Colorado, USA - PLM3_30_b1 | ecosystem: Environmental > Terrestrial > Soil > Riparian zone | place: USA: East River... | reverse complement strand
TCCTGGTGTAATCATATAAGGCCTTTTTCAAATCCTCGAATGATAGTTTACTCCAGGCTGCTGGCTTGTATTGTTTGCCAGGATCGGCCCAGGTATCGCTATAATGAAAATCAAGAAGAAATTTCATTCCTGCGGCCCTCACCCTCTTGGCCATTTGCTTGGTATGCTCCAGGTCACAGAACCCCTTCTTGGGCGAGTATCCACCGCTGTCTCTCGCAGGATCATTAAAAATTCTCAACCGTACGTAATTAAATCCATGGTCTTTCATAATTTCAATCGGGTCCTTCTGCGTACCTCCTTCAGTGAATTTAATTCCCCTTTCTTCCAATTGCGGCAAAAAAGAAATATCGGCCCCCAGCATTTTTGTGCTCTCTCTTTTCTTTGCGCTTTCACCTTTCAAGGCATATCGTTCGTCAATGGTAATGGAAGCAACACTACCTGGATTAACCGTAACAATATCAGTTGAACCTGTCCATAACCCCGCAGCTTTTGCTTCAAAATGAATAGTGCCGGAGGTTTGGGTGCCTTGAACAATCACCTGGCATTTCCCACTGAACAAACTTCGTTGCCAGACTCCTTCCGCACATTGATCAGGTTCATGGCAACTGGGATCGCCATTCCCCACGCCGATAATCTTTCCAGGACCCGAAATGGAAAATTTTATATTGTTGTCCGCATCGGGAACTTCCCTTCCCTGTTGGTCAACTACAGAAATATTGATGACGCTTACATCTTGTCCATCGGCCAACATTGTGGTTTTATACGGCGTCATCACTACTTCCACTGGTGCACCCGTGGTTTCGATTTTTGCTGTGAGTTTCTTTCCATTTTTGTAAGCAACAGCTTCCAGCGTACCAGGCTGATAATTCACCGTCCACTTCAAGTGACTGTTACGGGGCATTTCTTTTTTACCAAGACTCTTGCCATTTAAAAACAATTCTACATCCTGGGCATTCGTATTTACCCATACGTCAACCGGTTGATTTCTCCTATCTCTACCGGCGGGATAATTCCAGTGAGGTGATATGTGCAGCACGTCTTTGTTTGTCCACCAGCTTTGATAGTAGTAGTAAATATTCTTTGGAAACCCGCACATGTCCATAATACCAAAATGCGAATTGATATTAGGCCAGCGAAAAGGAGTTGGTTCACCCCGGTAATCAAAGCCCGTCCATACAAATCCACCCATCCAGTACTCATTCTCTGCTGCTAATTTCCACCAGGTTTCAGCCGTGCTGGCCCACCAGGGTGCAGTGATATCCTGGTCTGGCACATAACCTTTGATGCTATCCTTTTCATAGATGCCCCTTGTTGTAACCGTACTTCCCATCTCTGTTCCAAGAACAGGTTGATCAGGATGATCCCGATAATAGTCTGCCACTCCAAATTGTCGATAATTGAATCCGCGAACAGGAATGACCTCATTAATACCATTAAATACATTTGCAACGTCTGCTGCGTAGGTGCTGGTGCGGTGTGGATCCAATTCCTTTTGCTTTGTCAGCAGCGTTTGAGCTATCCTTTTCCCAATGCTGTTGGTATGTATCCATCCTTCCTCGTTACCAATCGACCACATAAAAACCGATGGATGATTGCGATCCCTAAGGATCAACCGTTCAAAATCATCCAGGAATCCACTACTGCTATTCAGCAGGCGATTCTCATCCATCACCAGCATCCCAAGACTGTCACAGGCGTCAAGAAATTCGGGAGTAGGTGGATTGTGGCTGGTCCTGCAGGCATTCACACCCATATTTTTCAATAAGCGCACACGATAGTATTGGAGATAATCAGGCATTGCACTTCCCAACCCTGCATGATCCTGGTGATTGTTTGTTCCCAGTATTTTCAAATGTTTGTCGTTGAGGTAAAATCCTGTTGCAGGATCGAAGCGAAGGGTTCTTGCACCATATCGAGCACTCAGTTTGTCAACAATTTTATTTCCTGATTTTACAACAGACACAACTCTATACAAATACGGATCATCAAGACTCCATAACCTGGGATTGCTGATATTGATTTTCTGCTTTATTGTATTTCTGCCATTGACCGGAAGAGAGAACGCTTGATCTTTAGTTTGGGCTATTTGATTTCCATCCCGGTCAGTGATATAAGAATACACGGTACCATTCGATGCTGAGAGACCTTGGTTCTCAACTGTAGTTTCAATCTCAAAATTTGCCGTCTTGTTTTTCACTTCTGCGTGGATATACATTCCACCATCAGGAATATGCAGGTTATCATATTGGTTCAACCAAACGTGGCGATAAATGCCCGCACCTTCATAAAACCAGCCTTCATACTGGGTTGCGTCTACGCGAACCACCAATACATTATCGCGACCAAACCTAATGTAATCTGTCACATCATAGGAAGCGCCCATATATCCGCTAAGGTTATTGCCAACAAAAAATCCATTCAGCCAAATATTCGCATTCCTGAATATGCCGTCGAACTGAATTTGGAACCGCCTGCCGGAATCTGACTGCTGAATGGTGAAGTGCTTCCGGTACCAACCAATGCTGGTTTCCGGGAAAAGTCCGCCCACAGGCTTATACCCGTGCGACTCCACTTCAAAGCTCTGCACATTTACAAATGGTAAGGTAACGGCCCAGTCGTGCGGGAGGTTAAGTGAACTCCATGTACTATCATTAAACCTTGGATCGATTGCGGTTCTTGCAGCCCCACCCGATTTGGCGAAAATGGTAGCGATGCTGTAATTGAAATCTTTTTCAGGGTTGGCGGCATGTCCAAAGTGGAATTTCCAATTCTCATCCAGGTTGAATTTTTTTCGCGGCGACAATTGACCATAAGTCCAGGTAAAAGAAAGGAGTAACGCAAATACAAAACATAATTTGCTTCGCTGCATCTGGTAATTCATTTAAACAGAGTTTTTAATTATTTATCGCTCTAACCAAACCCTCCCCACCTCCATACTGTAAGGCTTATTGAAATCTGCCGGTTGCAAATCGTCACCCACAATGATCTCAATTTTTTCAATCTCCGATAATTTCAATTTGCCTGCAGGCGCATCAGCCTTAAATTTCAAAGGAAGAAATCCTGGATAAGGTCTTGGCAACAATAAGGCAGAATCTACAACCATGTTGGTTAAAGGAACTTCAATTTCCTGGAAGGTATTGGTCAACGTTATGAAAGTTGAAAAGGAAACAGCATCCTTGTTTGTCAAAGTAATTTTTGCACGAACGGACTGCTGTTCTCCGGTCCTTGCCCTGATGACCAACTTACTCATGGAATCTACCTCACTCATTCTTCCATTCAATTTGTCCCGCAAATACCATTGCATGCCCATGATGTGATCACCGGAAAGTTCGGATGCACTCAATCGCAATATTAATTGCAGGGACTCGCTTCCGGTGGTATAGCTACTTTGAAATCCTCTTCTGAATGAGGGATAGATGCGCGCAGTTCTATCGGTGGTGGGATTGAAGATTTCTAATTTTGCCTTGTTGGCAGCTACAAAAGTTAGGTAGGTTTTAACTGCATAGTTATCCCACGCAAAGGGGTTGGTCTTTACATTCTCCGGGAAAACAACATAGTCATTTCCTTTCTGGAGGATGATTCTATATGTCAACATTCCGGGCTGTACCAATGCTGCCGGTACTTCCGCAGTAAATTCTGAAACCGACTTTCTTTCCATTGCGATCATTCGTTGCTGGCCAAAACCTGATCCAAGGCGACTGACCTGGAGCATTACCTTGCCGGTATCGATCCCCACTACAATTGCCATAATTGTAAATGGCCTCCATGGAGATACCTCGGGGAATGGTTCATGTCGCAGAAAAAGTGAAGGAGAAGAAACAGGCGGAGCCACAAATTCATTCAGTCTAATTACTCCAATTTTGTTATTAATGGCAGAAATATTCTTTTCTTGCTTACTCAACAAATAAGTTCCCGGTTCCAATTGAAATTTTCCATCACTCGATGCGGAAATAAAATGATTGCCTTCATTTACGCCTTTCAAATTGAAACTGTTTCCCAGGTCCGTTATGTTTAGTTGCATGGAATTTCTTTGCCATTGAATATCCGTGACCTCCTTCCTTGGGGAGGCTCTTTCAAACGGATCCCGTATCGAAATTGCATCAGGCATTACTTCCAGCCGCCATACACCATCCTCAATCTTATCTAAGAAATATGCCCCTGTTCCAGCATATTGAACAACCTGTGAACTTCCTACACCGGCAATATGCTTCAGCTTCGAGACATTTACAGGTTTTGATGTGGTTGAATTTGAATAATAAAATTCCTCCTCACTATTCATTTCACTAAGTGATTCTTTATAACTCACCCGGAAAACATCAAATGAACTATCAACAGGGTAAGTTCCATATTGTTTTAACCTCGGTACCCGGTGAAAAACTTTCGATGCAATTAAAAAGCTGATTGCCTTGGACGGTGTGTATGCAAGATTGAGATAGTGTGTTTGATATTCCGTATTGGCATAGGCCAGTGCCATCGGATCATAGGCAAATTGGGTCGCCCATTGAAACCCTGCACCTCTAAAACTGCGCGCCATGGTTGGATACATGTAGGATTGAAATACATCAGCTGCATCAAACTCATAAACCATTCTCGACTTTGTGCGGTATTGCGCAATGGTATCAAATGGAATATTGTATCGATCCACATGTGGCAGAAAATTTCCCAGCACTTCCTGGTTAGCAACCAATCCTGATGGATACCACTGGAAACTCACTCCTTCAATATTCGCTTTAGCAACTGCGTCGGCATAAAACGGACCCTGGCTGATATTATAGTAGATCGGTTTGGTGCAGCCTGTGCTTCTTACCGCTGCAGCCAGCCGATTGATATACCCGGTGACCCCGGGTTTGGGGCCACTATGACTGGGTTCGTTATTGATTTCAACAGCTATCACATCCGGATCTTCCACATAAGTAAGTTTGGTATATGGATTCACATGCTCGAAAAATTGTCGGAGATAGTTTTCCTGTGCTACGATGGCTGTATCATTCGTAGTAGCTCTTCCTTTCCCATATTTTCTTGAAAACCCTGTCGTAACCTCATCACGTTCCGGATATCCGTTTCCCCAGAAAGCAATGGGCGTGATAATGGTTTTGATATTCCTTTTTTTTAATTCAGCAAGCAGGAAGTCAAACAAACGGAGATGTTCATTTTCTAAGAGGTTGCCAACGGTATCCGAAATCTCCACATCCCAAACATGCACTCGAAATGCATCCAATCCAAGACGGGCCATGTGATAAACATCCTCCCTGATCGCTTTCTCAAGGTCCACATTCAATGCCTTATGCGCACGATAGGCGTAGGCGAAAGGAGTAGTGTAATTCACACCAAAGAAAGCGGCTTCCGCATTATTGCTCGTCCATCTTAATACCCCCTGTTTGTCAACATACACGAGGTTTTTTGATCTGGAATTCCTTTGCTCTTGCGAATAGACTTGAACGCTTGAGGCAGTTAGTACCAGAAAGGCGGCCAGCAATCGAATACCAGTCATATTTAGAAGAATTCAGGAGTCAGAATTCAGAATTCAGGAGGGAATGAAGATAAAGAAGATAAAGAAGATAGAGAAGATACCTGTAGAGGAATCCACGTTCTCCAGTGCCAGGAGCTTACGTATTTAAGGTTGCAGGCTTGCCCGCCGAAGCTACGAAGCTAGCAGAGTAGCAAAGGTGGGTTGCAAGATTCCCCACTCACGATTCACGATTGTCGATTCTCGATTCTCGATTGTCGACTCTCAAATCAGTTGAATGCATTGAGAGCAACCGTGGGCTTGCCGCTGTTATCAAAAGCACCGAGCGTGTATCCCTGCCAGTTGTTATAGCTCTGCGGTTCCCAATAGAAAACGCCTAGCCCCTTTCCGTTGGTCACCGATTTCACTTTAGTGATGAGGTCAGCAAGAAATGCATTGCAGGCACTGGCCTGGTCCCAACTCATGCCCACTTCAACCACCATCACATTCTTATCAAACCTTGCAACCATATCGTTCATGTTGGTTAGGCACTGGCTATTCAGTGTAGACCAATTGGCAGCTGTTGGATACAGTGAAAGACCGATAATATCCCAGTCCGCACCATTATTTTTGAGGCCATCAAATAGCCACCGAAACAGATTATTGTCATAACCGTTGGATACATGAACGATCACTTTGATGGATGCATCTACTGCCTTCACCGCATTGTATCCTGCCTTAACCAGCTGTGCAAAATTGTTCATGTTGGTGGATGCCTTCCCATCTGGCCACAGCATGCCGTCATTCGTTTCATTGCCGATTTGCACCCATTCAGGGATAATGCTGTTTGACTTTAATGTATTGAGGACGGCGGTAGTGTGGTCGATCATCGATTGTTTGAGGGTTGTAAAATCCTGGGCCGACCAGGCCACTGGTTTTGTTTGATGTCCGGGGTCTGCCCAGGTATCGCTAAAATGAAAATCAATCATGATCTTCATTCCCAAATTTTTTGCACGCAATGCTTTTGCCAACACATCTGCTGTGTTATTCCATCCATTCGCCGGATTTACCCAAACCCGCAGACGAACAGCATTCATGCCAAGGTCCTTCAATAATTGCATGCATTCCTTCTCTACTCCCGCGCTATTGTAGAATTTTCTTCCGGCTCCTTCCATTTCTGTTAGCCAGCTCACGTCTGCCCCTTTGGCAATATTGTTATTTCCCGGGGGATTGGGTGGAGGATTGCCGCCCCCGGAACCTGATTTGTTGCAGGAGTAAGCAATCGACAGGATGAATATGAAGGCAAGTATTCTTTTCATTTTAATCCAGGTTTAGGCTGGGTGGGCTTCAAACCGTTCCACAATTTATTCAGGTTTAGATTAAAAAGGAAGTCCAAATTGAATACTTATTCGCGAGGGGTCCCTCCTCCGCTTAGGTAGAACCACCCAACGGATGAATTTCTTCACCTAAATACTTAACTAAACAATTAATGCGTTGTTAGGGAAGCCGAATAATTTGGAATAGGAGAAAAGGAATCAGTATATTCGGTTTCCCTTTGAATCCAAAACCAATATTATGAAGAATTTTGACCTCCAAATCATCTGGTCTGCCCAGACTCATTATTCACTCCCAGGATTTCTTGCCCTCCATTTACATCTCGAAGCAGAGCGGACTACGATGCCGGTAGATGAGAGAATTTTCACCTGGTTTTGGCATCTCCCACCGGAAAAGAAGGAAGCCATACAATACATCCAGCTTAATTAGAATCGCTCATGTTGTGACTCGGTTTTTTTCCTGGCGGAGTCCTCCAGATCATTGATCTTTTTCGTAAGGAAGAGACTCATGGGGAAGGAATTCCATGCCTTCTTCTTTCAGATTTCTTTATTTTGAGATTGAAACCATTCAAGCATGAAGAAACTGAAATATCACCTTTTCCATTCAATTTTTTTTCTGATCCCCCAGGCAGCTCAATTACAACATTCATTACCAGATTCCATCACTAATCGTTTAAGAGAGGCTGTTGCAGGCTTTAAGGATCGATACCATTCTCCAAGCATAGTAGTTGTTATTGTGCATGATAAAGAAATCATTTTCAGCGAAGCCCAGGGCTTTGTGGATATCGAGCATAAAATACCAGCAACAATTGATTCAAAGTACCCTGTGGCGTCTGTTACGAAAACATTTACGGCAACCATGCTAATGCAACTCATGCAAAAGAAAGTAGTTGATCTACATGATGACGTAAAAAAATATGTCCCCGAATTTAGAGGAGATACAGATCTACCAGGCAAAAGTGGAACTACTTTTTTCCAATTGGCTACTCACACCTCTGGTCTTCCTAGAAATACACCTGCTGATATCAATTTTGCAAAGCAGGTTGACAAGTGGATTTTAGTGGGTTCCCCCGATTCCCTGCTCGAAGCCTCCTCGAAAAAAGAACTTCTTCAGTCATTGAAATTCATTAAAAAGGAATATCCGGAATATGAACTGATGAGTTACGGCGATAGACACTATTCCAACCTGGGCTATTCATTATTGGGGATTGCATTAGAAAGAGCAGCCAAAACGGACTATGCTGATTACATTTTAAACAATATCTGCAAGCCCCTTAATATGAGCAATACTGGATTTGATGCAAAATCGCTTGAAAACAACATTATTGCAAAAGGTTATTATTTTGATGAGGGCAATAAAGTGTTTCTTCATACACCCGTATTCAAATCCAATTCAGCCTTATATGCTGGTGGTATGTTTTCTACTGGTACAGACTTAGCTAAGTATATCAGCTTTCAATTTCAAAACTCCAACAGTGCAAACAGCATTCTCACTGAAGGAAACAGGGCCATGATGTGGACATTCAAAATAGCATGGAAACCTTCTTATCCTTTGGTGTTTCATGAAGGCCACATTTTAGGATACCGATCCATAGTGACATTTAATCCCGAAATAAAATTGGGTTGGGTAGTACTAACCAACACCAACGATTTTGAATTCTCCCGGCTTAATGAGTATTTCCACCAATTGCTCTCCCCTATTTACTATAAAAAACCTGTTCCGGATTTGAAAGAATATACCGGCATTTACCAATTGGAAGGAGGCTATGGCAGCATGGAGATTTATTTGCGGAATGGTAGTTTGTATTCTACTTATTTAAAGGAAATACTTCCAGAAACGCCACTAATTTCTACAGGCAATAACCGGTTTAAAGCTCAGGGAAAAGGGAACTATAACGTAGGTTATGAATTTATCCAGGATGAAAATGGAGAAATAAGAATGCTGAACCTGGGACAATTAAAGTGGGTTAAGCAATGAAATTGGGCATTAGCCCTCACTCTTCATAAATGCTTCTCACTCTCCCCAGTATTGGGGATAGGGTAAACTATATAGCTGCAGAAATTTACACTGTCAACCACCTATCTTTTATCAAAAAAGGGAACATGTTACCTGAATCAGCACTTAGAAGGTCCGCGGACAGTGTAGTCAACTATATTCAGAAGTCCGTTATACTAGCAGGAGCGGAAAGAAAAGAAGAAGTTCTTGAGTTATTCGATCAGATGCACCAGTTTTTCCCGCATTGGGTGATTATGACCTGCCCAATCATGCACCCTGATATTTGCTATGTAAGCAAGAACGCCACTCACATATTTGGATACAACATTGAACAAATGTTGCTAAACTGCAAGGCGGAGTATTACTCTTCACTTGTGAATGAAGATGACAGGGCAGACCTGCATGATTGTTATGCACAGATCCACGAACTTTTGGAATCAATTCCCCCAAATGAACACCAGGTTTATCGAACCTTGCTTCACTACCGTTTCAAAAAAGCAAATGGGGAATTTATGTATCTCCACGATGAACGGGCAACTCTCACTCTGCGGGGCGGCGAAAATCTATATTATGGGTTGAACCGCGACCTTACAGAGGAAAAACCATTCACCGGCGTAAAATTGGAAATCTTCAGGCATGATCAGGTGATAAAAAAGATAAAAGAATACAAGCCGGCCTCCTTTCGAAACTCTCTTTCAAAAAGAGAAATGGAATTGGTGACCTTAATTAAGCAGGGATTCAGTGGAAAGGAAATTGCCGGCCAACTCAACATCAGTCATAATACAGTGAGGAACATAAAGAGCAAGATGTTTGAGAAATATAGAGTAAGTAACACAATTGAATTGTTGAATGTTGCTGGCTGAACTGGTTACTGGTTACAAGGATGCAGGTTACAGGTTACAAGGGTGTCGCTGAAGTTTGAAGTTGCTTAATAAACTCGAAACACTATTCTCTATTTGTTTTCAGCTTTAAATATTTAATAGAGTCGCCGCGAATTGTAAGGGAACCCCTGTAACCTGTAACTCTGCATACCCTTCTCCATTACAAATCTCTTATCCGTCAATGAAATCATGAACGCCTCAATATCTGCCTTCTCCTTTTCTGTCAGTCCCAGTGGCTTCGCCAAAGCGCTGTCACGGTTGATGGAATTGGGGATCACCTTTTCGGGATCGTCATAGAAATCGATCACTTCTTTCAAGGACTTGAAGATACCGTTATGCATATAGGGAGCGGTCATGGCTATGTTTCGGAGTCCGGGGGTTTTGAATTTTCCAATATCCTCCATCTTCCCTGATATTTTCACCCGTCCACTATCATTCAATTCCATTCCATTGAACAATCCAATATTGCGAAATTCATTCTGGGTGAGATCGGATCCAAAATGACATTTGATGCATTTACCCTTGCCATTGAAAAGCGCAAATCCTCTTTTCACTGCCTCGCTCACTGCTTGATCATCCTCGGAGAATTTCCAGTTATCAAATGGACTGTTGCTGGTCTCAAGGCTCCGCTCATAAGCAGCAATTGCCTCCCCAAGGTTTGTAGCAGAAGGTTTGCTATTAAATACTATTTCAAAATAATTATTGTAGGTTCTATCGGTTTGCAATCGCAAAACTGCTTCTTTAACCGGTAAATCCATTTCCGATGGATTAGCGATGGGCCCTAAAGCCTGCTCTTCCAAAGAATTTGCCCGCCCATCCCAAAAGAAAGAATTATGAAGAGAAATGTTCATGGCTGAAGGCGTATTCCTGTTTCCCTTTCTTCCATCAATTCCCAGGCTCGTAGCATTTGTATCGGAAAAGGCAAATTCAGGGAGATGACAACTGGCACAACTGATCGTTTTATTCCGAGAAAGAATCGGATCAAAGAATAACATCCTTCCTAATTCCACTTTATTCAGGGGGTCTTCCCTAAAAGAAACAAGGATGCCCACAAGTACAACAATAATTAAGCAGAAAATGAGATACCTTTTCATAACAACAACATTTCTATACTCAAATTTTTCATTCAATTCTTTACTCTTCCTACTACCAGCCTGCTCATCCCATCCCGTCTATCGGTGCAGGAATCGCTGATGAGTTCAAACCGCAGCGAATCTTCATTGCTGAAGAAAATTGTTTTGTAAACAGCACGTGCGCCATTGCAACCATTGTCTGTGAAAGAAATGACGTCATCCTTAAAAGAATAGGTTCCACTTACAAAGGGTTTTTTATTGACGTATCCTTCCAGGGTGCCGTCGGCTTTGAACATAACCCCGGTAACATTTCCCTTGGCGGAAGGCTGACTTTCCCACCTGCCAACTAGTTTTTCTGCCGAGATGAATGCAAAAACCATAATTGCAGCGCCGGCAAATAACATATTCCTCATAACAACTGTTTTCATTTTTAATGTTTTTATTGTTTAAAAAAATGTTTCTTCCATACTAATTAAATTTTCGCGACCAAACACCTACCATTACCATTACGAATGAACTCATCATGAACCAGATCCTGGTGTCAAACGCGTTCGTTACTTTCCATTTTACTTCCTGAACATTGCCCGGGAGGTTATTCAGATCCCAGTTTTGAATGAGTTTATTGAGCGGGAGGTTCACTCTCATTGTAAAAACTACGTCCCCGATTAGAATGACAAAGGCTAGTAGCATAAACCAGAAGGCAGTGGTTCGCCATTCCGTGATGAGCAAAAAGATGCTAAGGAGCAGAGAGAATAATAGAGCAGGACCGAAAATGGGCATGCGTGCTCCCATATAATGGTCAATTTGTTGCCAATACTCCGCAAAAGTTTGGCTGGTCATCAGTTTTATCGCCGGATTAAAACCCATGATTCCAAGGAAGCCAATCCCAGCGTATAAACCGGTCAGGAGCGTGGTGGCGAAAAGACTTATCTCAATGATTGTGGCCCTCATTTTTTTGGATTATTATTTTTTCAAATTCATTTTGAATATTATTAGGCAAACTTGCACATTTGGATAATGGAAGTCAATGGTACAATTGTACCATCAGGCCTCCCCAAATATGGTGGTAGACCCTTGTGCATTTCTCGACTGCCCGCCCGGCTGAACGCCGTTCGGACGGGCGCTCGAAATGGACCGATGCCCCTCGACTGCGCTCAGGGTATCTCACGACGAGTCCAGCATCCTCTGACTTTCGTGAGATGCAGAGACTCGTCGTAAAATAAAATCCCGGCATTTCTGCCGGGACTTGTCAACTCCTAGTCTTCCTCAAAGGAGTCTTGCCTTCATCTTTTTCCGACGAGTCTCCCGTCCACCATAAGTTCATATAGCTTACGGGGACTCGTCGGAATGAACGACGAGTCCTGCATCATTTAACTTTTTTTAGATCCAGAGACTCGTCGTAGAATCACTCACTCCCGTTGCTTAACCTTTGACACGAAGGCCGGAACCAGTCCATGAGCTTCTTTATGTGTCTTGATCAGCGCAGCGGAATCTTTTGCCTGTGCCAGGCACATCACCACTCCTTCCTTTTCATCAAACCAATAGTTGATAAGGTTTACGCCATATTTTTTCTGAACCGCCAGGTCCTTTTCATGAGCCGCTTCCACATCCTTGGCGGTAACTTTTCCAGCGCCTAAATAATGTACATCCAGGTACAGATCCTTCTTACCCTTAGCCGCGGCTTCTAATCCTTCCGTCACTGGATAGATTTTTTGCGGGATCAGTCCATGTGCTTCTGCATGTGTCTTCCTGATTGCTTCAGGATCGTGAGCAGAGGCCAGGCAGTAAATACGTCCATTGCTTTCATCAACCCAATACTTGTAAATCTCCACACCATATTTCTGCTGAATGGCCAGGTCCTTGGTGTGGGCCTCCGCAACCTTCTTTAGATCCACCTTGCCGGGCTCCAGTTGATGAACATCTATAAATAGGTTCTTGGTTGGTATAAATTGGCGGCTGGGCTCCGCATTAGTTGATTGAGCCGAAGTTTGGATGGAAGTGAAACTAAACGCAGCGAATAAAACAGCAACAAAAAACGATTTCATGATAAATGGTTTGTTTAAACTATGATACAATTGAATTTCATTGCAAAGTGAACCCCTGTTCTGGTGTAAGCTGTAAGAGGTTTACCCCATTTTGGAGTAATTTGCCTCTCATTTTATAAAAAGTGATGTATGGAGCTGATAGAAAGAGCCGCGTTCTTAGCCGTATTGCAATCGAAGTTGGAAATTGTTGCAGAAGGAGAAGGCCATTGCGTTTTTGTGAGTGGTGAAGCGGGCATCGGTAAGACTTCATTGATCAAGAATTTTTCTAAAGAGCTGAAACCGGATTGTCACATTTACCAGGGAACCTGTGATG
>Ga0184625_10000705_pt1 | contig 13115 bp, 8 predicted proteins | sample PLM3_30_b1_FD_133151 | JGI IMG/M metagenome (GOLD analysis project Ga0184625, IMG submission 133151) | Groundwater sediment microbial communities from an aquifer in East River, Colorado, USA - PLM3_30_b1 | ecosystem: Environmental > Terrestrial > Soil > Riparian zone | place: USA: East River... | reverse complement strand
CGGTCGCCAATCCGTAAAAAATACTGCGGGCGGCGCGGCGGGCGATTCGCGCCCAGCAGGAAGGCAACCAGGTCGTGATGGTCGTCAGCGCGATGGGCGATACGACCGATGACCTGTTGGACCTGGCGGCCAAGATCACCGACCGGCCGCCGGCCCGCGAGATGGACATGCTCCTCTCGACCGGCGAGCAGGTGAGCGTGGCCCTGATGGCGATTGCGATCCACTCACTCGGAAACAAGGCGGTGAGCCTGACCGGGGCCCAGATCGGCGTGAAGACCGACGCCAGCTACCGCAAGGCGCGGATCAAGTCGATCGAGACCACGCGGCTGCGAAAATCGCTCGACGAAGGCAACATCGTCATCGCCGCCGGCTTTCAAGGGATCGACGACGACTTCAACATCACGACGCTCGGCCGCGGCGGCAGCGATACGACGGCGGTCGCCCTGGCGGCTGTGCTGCGGGCCGATGCCTGCGAGATTTATACCGATGTCGATGGCGTCTATACGACCGACCCCCGCGTCGTGCCCGAGGCCCGCCGCGTCGGCCGGATCAGCTATGACGAGATGCTCGAGCTGGCCAGCCTGGGCGCGGGCGTGATGCACAGCCGGAGCATCGAGTTCGGCAAAAAGTTCGACGTGCCGATTCACGTGCGGTCGAGCTTTACCGATCAGGCCGGCACGATGATCGTGGCGGAGCCGGAACGGCCGGACCTGCCGGTGAGCGGCGCGGCGATCACGAAGGACGAGGCGCTAATCACGGTACAGGGTATTCCGGACAAGCCCGGGACGAGCCTGGAGATTTTCTCGCGGATCGCGGCCAAGAATATTTCGGTCGATATGATCGTGCAGAATGTGGGCGAGTCGGGCAAAGCCGACGTTTCGTTCACGGTGCCGCGGAACGAGCTAGACGTGGCGCTGGAGGCCGTGCGTGAGGCGGCGAAGGTCGTCGGTGCAGCCGCAATCACCAGCGACGATAGCGTGGCCAAGGTCTCGGTCGTCGGCCTGGGCATGGCCAAGCAAACGGGCGTGGCCCAGAAGATGTTTCGGGCGCTGGCCGACGCGGGCATCAACATCCAGATGATCACGACCAGCGAGATCAAAATCTCGGTGCTGGTCGGCCGCGACCGCTCGCAGGAAGCCCTGCGGATCGTACATCGGGCGTTCGGGTTGGAAAGTAGCCCTCACGCTCCGCGTGAGGAGCCCGTGGAGGGCGCCGCGGCGTCTAGCGCGGGGCACGTCACGCGGAGCGTGACGGCTACAGGCACCGACGCTGCCGCCGTCGTCGCCCGGCTGCAGAGCCTGAACATGGAGGAGCTGACGATCGACGGAGTTGATCTGGACAGCTCGCAGGCCCGCGTGACGATCAGCGGCGTGCCCGATAAGCCGGGCATCGCCGCCAAGGTGTTTGAGGACGTGGCGGCGGCTGGCGTGTTCGTCGATATGATCGTGCAGAGTCATCCCTCGGCGGCCGGTGCAGCGATCCTGAGCTTCACCGTCCCGCAGAACCAGCTCACCAAGAGCGTCGAGGCGGCCCGCAAGATCGCCCAGTCGCTCGGCTGCCAGGGGGTCAGCTCCAGCCCGATCATCGCCAAGCTGTCGGTCAGCGGCGTCGGCCTGCGGACGCACGTCGGCGTGGCGATCCGGATGTTCAAGGCCCTGTCCGACGCCGGCATCAACCTGGAGATGATCAACACCAGCGAAGTGCGGGTGAACGTCGTCGTCGAGGGCGTGTCGGGCGAGCGGGGGCTGAAGCAACTGCAGGCGGCATTTGCGGATGTCTTGAGGTAGCAGTGCTGAGGTAGCCGTGCCCCGAGATGTGCTGACCACCGACATTCGCGGCCAGCTCATCCTGTTGGGCACGGGCACCAGCGTGGGCGTGCCGTCGATCGGCTGCCCGTGCGAGGTCTGTGCCAGCACCGACCCCCGCGACAAGCGGACGCGGTGCGCGGCCCTCGTCGGCTTGCCGCAGGGCAACCTGCTGATCGACACGCCGCCCGACTTGCGGCAGCAGCTGCTCCGCGAGCGGGTCGGCCTGGTCCACGCCGTGCTCTACACCCACGAGCACGCCGACCACATTTTCGGCCTGGACGACCTGCGGCTGCTGCCGTTTTACCTCGGGCATCCGGTGCCGCTGTATTGCGAACCGATCGTGGAAGACCGCATCCGCAAGTCGTTCGATTACGCGTTCTCCGACGTGGAGCAGACGCACACCGGCGCCGTGCCACAGCTCACGTTTCAGCGGATCGGTCTGGCCCCGTTCGACTTGCTCGGCGCGCACATCACGCCGCTGCGGCTGAAGCACGGCCCGCGGTTCGACGTCCTCGGTTTCCGGATCGGCAACGTGGCCTACTGCACCGATACCAGCGGCATTCCGCCGGAGAGCCTGGCCCTGCTGCAAGGCCTCGACGTGCTGGTGCTCGACGCGCTGCGATACAAGCCGCACATCACGCACCTGTCGCTCGACGAAGCGGTCGCGATCGCCCGCGAGCTCGCGCCGAAGCGAACGATCTTCACGCACATGTCGCACGACCTGGGACACGCCGCGACGAGCGCGAAGCTGCCCACCGGCATGGAACTGGGCTACGACGGGCTGAAGATCCCGCTGAGCTAATCGACTTGGGCCGCCTGCCCGTCCAAGCGGTTGGCCAGGTAGCCCAGCGTTGTGACATCCATCTCGATGCGGAGCTGCTTGACGCTGCCATCGCCGAGAACGAATTGGCAAATGCCAGGGTGCCAACTGCCGAAGCGGTTGGGTTGCGGATCTTGAGCCAGGTTCCGCTGGATAGCTGATCCGATGCCGGCCTTCCGAAACGAGTTACCGTGATCGCCGTTGAAGACCGACCCTTCAGTGCCCAGTGCCTTCAACTTGATATGCTTCTCGCCGATGAACAGCGTGTTGCTCAGGCCGTCGCTAATCGAAGCGAACCGCAGCGGGGTCGGCCCCTTCAACCAGAATGCCCCATTCGCCATGTTCGTTTGGTCCACAAACGTGCCGCTGAACGTGCCGTTCTCGTAATAGTCGTTCAGGCCCGTCGGCGTGCCGGAGCACGACGTGTAGTCCGAGACGCCGCCGGGAATGTGCGGCCGCGTACCGTCCTGATGTACGTCGCCGTCCGTACTCTTCTGAGGTGGCGAGCGCCTTGTAGGACAGACATAGACTTTGAGAGTCGTCTCGCGGACTTGTTGCAACTGGTCGTAGTACTGCTTGCTCATGTCCCACTGCGAGAACAAGTTGCCTTGCTCCAGGTACGGCAGCAGCAATACGGCATAGGTTTCGCGGGTGTCTTGCCGCGTGTAAGGAATGACCTTGTTGATGTCCTCGAACCCATGCAGTGCGATACCGATTTGCTTGAGGTGGTTGCCACACTGTATCCGCCGCGACGATTCGCGGGCGGCCTGCACGGCCGGCAGCAAGAGCGCGACCAGAACGCCGATGATCGCAATCACCACCAACAGCTCGACCAGCGTGAAACCCAGCCGCAAACGTGCCCGCCCCATACCGATTCTCCCAAAAATAGCCCAAGACTTTCCATGCTAGGCTGCGAACTCGTTAGCCGTCAATGCAGCCGCCGCGGGGTGAATCGCGCGGGGACGTGTGTTATCGTGGCTGGATTCAACGTGGGAGTGCTCTCGATGCTCGCTCGGCTGTGTGGTCTTTTTCTGTTGCTTGTGGTCGCAGCAGCCTCTGCCCAGGACGAGGCCGCCGAAGAGAATCCATACCGGCCGGGACTGGTGGCGACGTACTCGGCTGGCGGGCGAACGGCGACACGCGTCGATGAAACGATCGCCTTCGATTGGCAGGATGCCACCACCGATCCGCGGCTGCCGGCGGGCGAATTTTCGGCGGTTTGGCGGGGACGACTCTGGATGCAGGCCCCGGGGACATATCAGTTGTTCTGCTACGTGCAAGGATCGGTCGAGATCAAGCTGGCCGGCAAGAGCGTCGTCTCCGGCGAGGCCAAAGAGCCGCAGTGGGTCAGCTCGCAGCCGCTGGAGTTGCCGTTCGACCGGCATGCAGTCGAGATCACGTATCGGCGGATGGGCCAGCGCGGGCAACTCGCGCTGTTTTGGACCGGGCCGCAGTATCGCCTGGAGCCGATTGCCGAGCGATTTCTGATGCACGACCGCGAGCAGAGCCCTTCGGCCGAATTCGAGCGCGGCCGTCAGCTGGCCGCGGCGCTGCGATGTGCGGCTTGTCACCACGACGAGGCGGCGAGCATTTCGCCTGCTCCGGCGCTGGATCGGCTGAGCGGAAATGTGCACGAGGCCTGGCTCGTCGATTGGCTCGCCAACCACGCGGACGGTTGGAAACGGCGGATGCCCGATCTGGGCGTGACGCGCGAGGAAGCAGTCGCGATCGCCGCCTGGCTGCTGCGTGAGCCGGCGGTCAAGGTCGAAGTGAAGCTGCCGGATGAGCGAGTCGCCAAAGCCAAAGGCAAGAGCGGCAAGAAGAAGGGCGACGAAGAGCCGCCGCGGCCGACCGCAGCGACCGGCGAGCGGCTGCTGCTCACCCGCGGCTGCCTGGCCTGTCATCAGTTCGGCGAGCTGGGAGACAGCGGGCTGTTTGGGGGCGGCGACCTGACGCAGCTCGCCAAGAAACGCCCCGCCGACTTCCTGGTCCGCTGGCTCAGCAATCCGGCGGCGATCAACCGCATGCACCGGATGCCGCAGTTCACGTTCACGACCGACGAGCTGAAGGCGCTCGATTTGTGGTGGCAGGCTCAGAGCCCGCAGACTACCGCCGCCGCGACGAAGAACCTCGCTGGAGAGAAGCTCGTCACCTCGCTCCGCTGTGCCAATTGCCATCTGGTGAAGCGCGAGGAGACGAAACTCGCGGCCGCAACGATTGTGCCGCTAACGGCCGTCAGCGATTGGTCGCGCACCTGTGCGGGGGAGCCCGACCGCGCCAAGCTGCGGCCGGGGTACAAGCTGACCCCCGCGGACCAGGCGGCTTTGAAGGTGTATTATTCGCAGCCGCGGCCCGGCGCCGAGCGTCTTTCGCCGCAGGCCCGCGGGCGGGACTTGCTGGTGCAGCTCAACTGCCTGGCTTGCCATCAGCGAGAAGGCGTCGATCGATTGTCGAATGCCTTGCTCGCTCGACTGCAAGACAAGCTCGTTGCGGTGGCGGCAGCCCACGGCGAACTCGCGCAGCAAGTGCCAGCGATGACACCGCCGGCGCTTAACGGCGTGGGTGACAAGCTGCTCGATGGAGCATTGGCCGACTCGATCCGCCGCGCCGGCCCGCCGCACCGGCCGTATCTGTCGGTGCAGATGCCGAAGTTCAATTTGACGGACGCGCAGCTCGGCGATTTGACGGCGTATTTCACGGCGACCGACCGGATACCGGCTGTAGGGAACGCCCTCCGTGGCGTTCCGGGGGTGGAGGATAAACCGCGACCACTGGTCGCGGCTTTGAGTGCAGCTGGCCCGCGACTTGTGACGGCCGACGGATTGGCCTGCACGAGTTGCCATCAGATCGGCTCGGTCCAGCCGGTCAAAGCCCCGCTGAACGCCCGCGGGCCGGACATTTCGCTGCCCGAAAAGCGCATTCGCCGCGAGTGGTTCGATCGCTGGTGCGACAACCCCGCGCGGATCGTCCCGCGGATGGAGATGCCCGCCGTGAAAATCGCCGTCCGCGGCGTCCTGAACGAAAATGTCTCCGATCAGCTCGCCGCCGTCTGGCACATCCTCAACACCCCCGGCTTCGAGCCGCCCGAACCCAATCCGGTGCGCGTGCTACGCCTCTCTGGCGTTCCCGAGCGCAACGAACGCCCCATCGTCATTCACGACGTGGTCAAAGATGGGGACAAAACCTACCTCTTCCCGCTCGTCATCGGCCTGCCCAACCGCCACAACATCCTCTTCGACCTCGAAACCAATTGCCTCGCCTCCTGGTGGCTCGGCGACACGGCCAGGCAGCGTACGAAGGGCAAGAGCTGGTATTGGGAGACTGGAGCGAAATCACTTTTCGATCCCGGATTCAAAGGATCGGAGATTTCGATTTGGATCGACGGAAAAGAGCTGCAGCCGACCCCATTGGGGCAGTTCAGCATGCAGTTGGACGACTACAACGATCATGGCGGTGAAGTGGCTCAGTTTGGTGGCAGGATTCAGTTTTCGACGGACGCCGCAATCAAGCCTGCTGTCGCAGCTTCAACCATCGAAGTCCTGCAGACTTTGTATTTCCAACCGCAACAGGCTCTGGGCGGGTTGCGGCGAACCATTGGTCTCACCGGTTATGGAAAGCCCCCAAAACTAAGTCTGCGTATCGTCGGCTCTGAAACTGCTCGCCGCGCCACTTGGGACGAGAAAACGCAGGCGTTGCGGATGCCCGAGAGCAACGGCGTAACGATCAAGGTGACGGATGACGCAAATCGGTTTGCCTATCGCGATGGCCGACTGGAAATTCTACCTGCGGCGATTCTCGATAATTTAGTTCCTCTCGGCGGCGAGCAGCGCGAGTGGTCGTGCGCGATTTCGCTCTTGTACTCATGCGAGTTGCCGACCGATCGGCATCTAATTGAATCGCCAGCAATTCCTCCGCTCGAGGTCGCTGACGTGCCGATTGCGCCCGGTATCGTCGGCAAACGATTGCCGCTGGACGGCGACATCATGCCCTCCGCCTTTGCATGGAATGCCCAGGGACAGTTACTTTTCCCAACGCTTAAGGGGCAAGTGTTCCAAGCGATTGACCTGGACGGCGATCAGATGGAGGAGTCGTTGCGATTGATTGCCGACGGTTTGGCCTCTCCGTATGGCATTCTGACCGACAATTCCAAAGGCAATTTCATTGACGTGGCAGCCAAAGATGGTTTGTTGCGTCTGCTTGATATCGATAAAAGCGGGCGGGCTGCACGCATCGACACGATTGCATCCGCCTGGGGTTGTACCGACGACTATCACGATTGGACCGTGGGCCTGATCCGTGATGATGCAGGCAACTACTTTGTGGCACTACCTTGCCAGCAAGATCAGCGCAGCGAGGCAGCGGCAAAGTACCGTGGACAGATTCTTAAGTTAGTTCCGCGACAGCCTACTCACTACAACACTCTGCAATTCGACATCGAAGTCATCTCCGCCGGCCATCGGTTCCCGATGGGCATGGCTCGCAATCGGGATGGCGAGATTTTCGTCTCGGACAATCAGGGGAACTACAACCCGTTCAATGAATTGAACCACGTGCGGAAGGGGGCGCATTTTGGGTTTATCAATGCGCTGGAGAAGGAGCAGGGGTTCAAGCCGCCGCCGCTCGCGGAGCCGGCGATCGATATTCCGCATCCGTGGACGCGGAGCGTGAATGGGATTTGTTTTTTGGAGACGCCCGTAGGGTGGGACCGTAGGGTGGGACCAGCGAGCGGAGCGAGCGCAGGCCCACCAGCGCAACAATCCAATGGTGGGCCGGCGGCCGCGGCGGCCTTGTCCCACCCTACGAAGATCTTCGGCCCCCTCGAAGGCCAATTGGTCGGCTGCGAGTACGACACGCGGCGGCTGATTCGGATGTCGTTGCAGAAGGTGGGCAATATGTTTCAGGGGGCGGCTTATCCGTTCAGTCTGCCGCCGGAGGAAGTTGAGAAGGGTTTGCTGGGGCCGATTGTCTGTGCGGTGAAGCCGACGACGGGCGAGCTGTATGTCGGCGAGATTCGCGACAGCGGCTGGGGCGCGGGGAACAACATCGGCCAGATCGTGACGATGAAGATCGAGCCGGACAAGCTGCCCTGCGGCATCGCGGAGGTCCGCGCCACGGCCACCGGCTTCACGATCGACTTCCTGCAGCCGGTGGATCGGATCAAGGCGGCCGACGCGGCGAACTACAGCCTGGAATCGTATCGCCGCGAATCGACGCCGGCCTACGGCGGGCCCGACATCGACCGCCGCATTGAAAAGGTCGCCGGCGCGGACGTCACGCCGGACGGCAAACGCGTCACGCTCACGCTGCCGCAGCTTCGTGCCGGGCACGTGTATGAGCTGAAGCTCAGAAACCTCGCGCCGGGCGGCACATTTTTTCCCGACGAAGCGCATTACACGCTGCGGAAGGTACCGTAGGGTGTGACGAGGCCGCTGCGGCCGACGGCACACCAACTCTGCGGTGGGCCGGCGCTCGCGGACTCGCTTGTCCCACCCTACGAGCCCAGTCGCTGGCCTTCGCGGAGCGGATAGCCGTGCAGAAAGTCGGCGATGGGCATGACGCGTTTGCCGGCGGGTTGCACGGTGATCAGCGATAGCCCGCCTTCACCGGTGGCGACGATCAATTGCTGGCGGTCGCTGACGACGACCTCGCCGGGTTGATAGCCGGCCTCGTTGGCGTCCGCCGCGCGCGACGCGGCGCGGATGCCCAATCCCAAAATGCTTACGGTGTCGATGACGATGCGGAGCGGCTCATGATCCGGACGCGACCAAAATGTAAACGTGCCGGGCCACGGTTTGAGGGCCCGCACCTGATTGCGAATCTGCTCGGCCGAGCGCGACCAGTCGATCCGCCCGTCGTCCTTCTTGAGCCGCGGAGCCTTGGTCGCTTGCTGCGGGTCTTGCGGCGAGCCGATGGGGCTGGTGCGGTCCCAAGCGGCCAGTTGCGAGATTGCCTCCAGGGCCGGCTCGATGCCCAGGATCGACAAGCGGTGCTCCAACTCAGGATGCGTCTCGTCCGAGGCGATGCGAGTGGTCCGTACGGCCAGAATCGGACCACCGTCCATCCGAGGAGTCATGTGAATCACGCTGACGCCGGTCTCCGACTCGCCATGGAACAGCGCCCACTGAATGGGCGCGGCCCCGCGGAATCTCGGCAGCAGCGAAGCGTGCAGGTTGATGCCGCCCAGCGGCGCCAGACCGAGCACATCGGCCGCCAGAATTTGCCCGTAGTCGCACACAATCAGCAGCTCGGGCGCGAGCGAGCGAAACAGGGCGCGGCCGTCGTCGCTGTTGATGCTCGCCGGCGCGTGTACGACGACGCCGCACTGCTCGGCCAGGTCGCGCATCGGATTGGGCGGCGCCTTCTCGCGCCCCTTGGCGGGAGGCGTCGGCCGCGTCACGAGCGCCGCGACCTCGTGCGCCGAATCGAGGAGCGACCGAAACATCGGCACTGCAAACGGCCCGGTTCCTAGGACAGCAATTCGCATGGGCGTCGTTACGCGTAGCGTCCCTCCAGCTCCGCCCACCGCTTGGCGATGTCTTCGTCGCTGGGAATCGACCTGGTCGCCCGCCGGCTGCTGAATTCGGTCTCGAAGACGTTCAGCTCATCCTGAATGTCGGCTCTTGCGGTGGCGCTCATCCGGTCGGGAAACAGGACGCCGTCCAAGTGGTCGAGCTCGTGCTGGACGCAGCGGGCGAAAAGGCCCGTCGCGTCGGATTCGATCTCGTGGCCGGCGAGCGAATAGGCGTTGATCCGCACTTGCTTGGGGCGGGTGACGTTGCCATACAGGCCGGGCAGGCTGAGGCAGCCCTCTTCGGCCTCCTCACTGCCGCCGCGGGGGAGCGAAATCACCGGGTTGATGAACACCAGCTCATCGCCCTCGTCCGGCTTGGCCGTCAGGTTGACGATAAACAGCCGCAGAGGCAGATCGACCTGGTTTGCCGCTAGGCCAATGCCTTTGGAGGCGTACATAATGTCGAACATCTGGCGAATCGTCTTGCGCAGGTCGGCATCAACGCGGCGGAGCGGCTTGGCCACGCGGCGGAGCGTCGGGTGGGGGTAGGTAAGGATTTCCAAGCGAGGCGATAGGGTTTGGGGGTTCGGGGTTCAGGACAAATAGCCGAACCGCATCGGGATTATAGGTGTCTGAATCAGGCAGCCGTAGGCCGCGGCCGGCATTTCGCCCGTGGTCGAAATGCGATGTAGAATTCCCGGTGCGTCCACCCGCCGCAAGTCCTGTCGCCATCAGCCCTTGACGCCTTTGGAGGACAGTCATAGGCTAACGAGATTACAGGCCGAGGGCCCTGTTGCCGCCTTATTGCCAGCGTAGCTTCAATCGGCAGAGCACCGCATTCGTAATGCGGGGGTTGTGGGTTCGACTCCCACCGCTGGCTCTGTGCGGCGACAGTGCGGTCCCGGTTCAAATTCGGCGGCAGGCTGGAGCAAACACCGATGGCGCAAGCGGTTGCGGTTGACATTCGCGATATTGTTCTTTCCAACAGCACGTTCGGTCCCCGCGAGATCGGGCAGCTGACCCTGACGATCGCCGACGAGTTTCTGCAGTTCGGGCAGCTCCGCGACGCAGTAGCCGAGCTCGAGTCCCGCGAGGACCGCACTCCCGCCGCGGCCGTGCGGCTGGGCGTGTGCCAGTATTTGCTGGGACGATATCGGCAAGCAACGGATACGCTGCGCTCGGCCGACGGCGGCGCGCTGGCCCACTTCTATGTCGGCAGGAGTCAGTTCGCGCTCGGCAACTACGCCGAGGCGATCAAGTCGTTCCAGGCCGCCCGCACCGCCGGCTACAACAGCGACGACTGTGCCCTGGCCATTTCCGAAACACAGCGCTATCAGAAGGATCCCAAAAAGGCCCTGGAGACGCTCGACAAGCTGTCGGGCGCGGTCGAGCAGACGGCCGAGTACCTCTATCAACGCGGTTCGACGGTCGCCGCCCTCGGCGGCAATCCCACCGAGGTGATCGCGCTATTCGAGCGGGCCGTCGAGGTCGATGGCCGCCATCCGGGCGCTTTGTTTGGCCTGGCGGTCGAAAACGATCGCCGCGGCAACGACGACACGGCCCTGTCGCTTTATCAGCGGGCCTCCGGAACGTTTCCCACGAACGTGGGCACGCTGATCAACCTGGGCCTGCTCTACGAAGACAAGCAGCAGTTCGACCGGGCCCAGCTGTGCTACCAGCGCGTGCTCGATTCGTTCCCCGATCATCCGCGGGCCCGGCTCTATTCGAAGGATGCCTCGGCATCGGGCAACATCCTGTTCGACGAAGAGGCCCAGCGGAAGCAGGATCGCCTGGCCGCCGTGCTCAACATCCCCGTCACCGACTTTGAGCTGTCGGTCCGCAGCCGCAATTGCCTGCAGAAGATGGGCATTCGCACGCTGGGCGACCTGACGCGCTCGACCGAGGCCGACCTGCTGGCGAGCAAGAATTTTGGCGAAACGTCGCTGGTCGAAATCCGCGACATGCTGCACAGCAAGGGGCTGGAACTGGGCCAATTCGCCGCCGAAACGACGAAGGTGGCCGAGCCGACGCTGGATCTGACTGCGATGTCGCCCGACGAGCAGGCTCTGCTCGAGCGGCCCATCGCCGACCTCAACCTCTCGGTGCGGGCCCGCAAGTGCATGGCCCGCCTGGGCCTGACGTTGATCGCCGAGCTGATCCGCAAGACCGGCGACGACCTCTTGGAGTGCAAGAACTTCGGCGTCACCAGCCTCAACGAGGTCCGCGAGAAGCTGACCGGGATGGGCTTGAAGCTGCGGGGAGACTGACGTGGGGCAGGCTTTCTAGCCTGCCGTTACTCGTTCCTTCCTCGTTCCCAGGCTCTGCCTGGGAACGCCAGTCCGCGAGGCTCCTGCCTCGCCGGCGGCACCAACGAGGCAGAGCCTCGGGGCAGTGTGGTCCCAGGCAGAGCCTGGGACCAAGTACGTGCATTTCTCCTTCGAGCTGCACACGACCGCCGCTGGCTCCGACGCTCGCCGCGGCACGCTCCAAACGCCGCACGGCCCGGTCGAAACGCCAGCGTTCATGCCCGTGGGGACGCAGGCGACGATCAAGGGCCTGACGATCGATCAGGTCCGCTCGACCGGGGCCCAGATGATTCTGGGCAACACATATCACCTCGCCCTGCGGCCGGGCGAAGCGATCGTTCGCGAGCTGGGCGGCCTGCACCGGTTTATGGGTTGGGACGGGCCAATCCTCACCGACAGCGGCGGCTTTCAACTCTACAGCCTCGCCCAGAACACGAAAATCACCGAGCAGGCCGCCGTGTTCCGCTCGCACATCGACGGCAGCTTGCTGGAGCTGTCGCCCGAGCGGTCGATCGCCATTCAAGAGGCCCTGGGCAGCGACGTGGCGATGGTCCTGGACCACGTGATCGCGCTGCCGGCCGCGGACGACGCCATTCGGGACGCTTGCGAACGCACCATCCGCTGGGCCGGCCGCTGCCGGGCCGCGGCGAAGCGCGCCGATCAGGCGCAGTTCGCGATTGTCCAGGGCGGCCTGAACCCAGAGCTGCGGGTGTGGTGCGCCGCGCAGCTCGCCGCGCTCGATTTTCCCGGCTACGCCGTCGGCGGCCTCAGCGTGGGCGAATCGCCCGACGAAATGTACCGCGTGCTCGACGCCGTCTGTCCGGCGATGCCCGTCAACAAGCCGCGTTATCTGATGGGCGTCGGCACGCCGCAGGATCTGCTACAAGCGATTCACCGCGGCATCGATCTGTTCGACTGCGTCATGCCCACCCGCAATGGCCGTAACGCGCTGGCCTTCACCGATTCCGGCCCGCTACGGCTGCGAAACGCCATCCACGCCAAAGACGAGCGGCCGCTCGAAGCAGGCTGCCCCTGCCTGGCCTGCCGCCACAGCCGCGGTTACCTGCGGCACCTGTTCCTCGCCGACGAAATGCTCGGCCCGATTCTGCTCACGCACCACAACCTGACCTACTATCAACGGCTGCTCGCCGCGGCCCGCGTTGCCATCGCCGCCGACCAATTCGCCGAATTCTGCGCTGACAAGCTCGCCGGATGGCGGGGGCCGCCCGGCGATCGGCCGGCGCTTGAACCTTGACCGCATTGCCGGCCCGCAAAGCCTGACCGTCTGTCCGTTTATTCTGTATATCCGTGGTGTGCCGTCCGGGAGCACTTCTCGAATCTGGACATTGCTGGCTCGAAACGTAGGCTTGCTGGCCACCTCCTCGGTGGCAGAGGAGCAGCGGCCATGAGCCAGAGCTACGCGTTTCCCAGTGCCCTAGCGGACGTCTCCATTGCTGACGATCGCGTTCGCCAATTCGAAGGGAGCGAGATGCCCCTCGAGATTCAGGCGCTAGGTGAACCCGAGCAAATCTACCGGCCGAACCCGTTGTTCAGCTCGCTCCTGCGCGGCCGCTACCTGCTGGCGGCGCTGCTGCCGGCGGGTTTGGCGGGGCTGTATTGGATCCTTTTCGACGACTTGCAGCGGAAAGGCCAGTTGGGTCAGCTCAGGG
>Ga0184625_10000704_pt1 | contig 13128 bp, 11 predicted proteins | sample PLM3_30_b1_FD_133151 | JGI IMG/M metagenome (GOLD analysis project Ga0184625, IMG submission 133151) | Groundwater sediment microbial communities from an aquifer in East River, Colorado, USA - PLM3_30_b1 | ecosystem: Environmental > Terrestrial > Soil > Riparian zone | place: USA: East River... | reverse complement strand
ATCATTACCATGGAGGATGTGCTGGAAGAGATCTTTGGAGAGATCCTGGATGAATATGATGTGGAAGAGTTTGTTGAAAAGCAAATAGCGGAGCATGAATATATTTTTTCAGGCCGGCTGGAACTTGATTATATCAATGAAAAATATGGTTTTGATTTCCCCGTGGATGAAACGGAAACCCTCTCCGGTTTTATCATTAACTATCATGAAACCATACCCAAACAAAAAGAAAGGATCATTATTGCCGACTACGAGTTTGACATTATGAACGTAAGCGACACCCGTATCGAGATGGTAAAGATCAAAAAGTTGAAATAAAGTTGTTACATCCTTCTGTTTATACCTAGCTGAACCCGTTTATCAATTTATTTTTCTGTGATCCCGCCAAGAAATTTATCTTTCGTTTCCCAAAAAAATTAATACTAATATGATACAAGCAAAAAAGTCGTTGCTTTTGCTGGCAGCCGCCATGTTTGCGGGCATTTGCGGTTTTTCGCAAAATAACCCCGCTGCCAATACCGCAGCAAAATCAGACTCAACAAAAAAGGGGCCACCACCGCCACCAGCCAAACCTTCCGTGGCTGACAAAGTGAAGAGCAGTAAAAAGACGGATGGTCTCTTTACTATATACCAGGATACTGCAACTGGAAGTGTGCAGATGTATGTAAAGAAAAACCAGTTGGGTAAAGAATATATTTACCAGAGTTTTTCAATGGGCGGCCCTACCAGTTTATTCTTACATCAGAATATGATCCGCACCACATGGATCTTTAGAATTAAAAAGACCTTTGATAAACTGGAGTTTTCCCAGGTGAATACCAACTTCTGGTACGATCCAAACAATGCAGTAAGCAAAGCATCTAATGTAGATGTAACAGAAGCTGTATTCTATTCTGCAAAGATCGACGGGGAAGACTCAACAGGTTTTATTGTTGCAGGTGATGCGCTTTTCTTAAGTGAGAAGCTTGATCCTGTAAAACCGATCATTGCACCGGGCCCGGCCGCCGCACAGATATTCAATCTCGGTGGCTTAAATCCAACTAAATCTGGCTATAAAACTGTTCGTTCTTATCCGAATAATACGGATGTAGTGGTTGAGCTTGCTTATGATAACCCTGCACCATTTAACCAGGGGGGAAAAGATATCACTGATGCCCGTTATAACCGTATTCGTTTCCAGCATAGTTTTCTTGAAATGCCAGCTGCTGATAATAATTTTCGCCCCCGACTTGATGACCCAAGGGTTGGCTATTTCACGCAGGAAATAGAGAATCTAACCAGCATTAAAGTGGCGGACTATAAAGATGTGATCAATCGCTGGAATTTGGTAAAGAAAGATCCTTCTGCCGCCATCAGCGAACCAGTTGAGCCGATCGTCTGGTGGGTTGAAAACACAACACCCGTTGAATATCGCCAAACAATTGTTGAAGCAGGTATGAAATGGAATGAGGCTTTTGAAAAAGCAGGTTTTAAAAATGCCGTTGTAATGAAGATCATGCCTGATGATGCAACATGGGATCCTGCTGATATTCGTTATAATGTCATTCGTTGGGTGTCCTCACCCTATCCTCCTTATGGAGCGATCGGGCCCAGTTTTGTAAACCCAAAAACAGGACAGATCCTGGGTGCTGATATAACAGTTGAATGGATGAGTGGCAGTTCAAGCCCTATAGCGGAAGAATTGTATGATGTAAAATCTATCAACACTGATCTTCCTTCATTGTTGTTGAACCCTAAAAAAGATGATGAATTGAACTTGCCTGCATCAATGAGAGCGAAGGCATGTACCCTTGGACAAGAATTGAAAGCACAATTCACTTCAGGGCTTACAACATTAGAAGCAACAGGTGCATCTGATGCTGAAATAAAAACACTTCACAAAGAATTTTTGTATTATCTCATCATGCATGAAATGGGACATACAATGGGATTGAACCATAACATGAAAGCAAGCCAGATGCTGAGCCCGGCTGAAGTAAATAATACAGGGATCACTCATGTAAAAGGCTTACAGGGATCGGTAATGGATTATCCCGCTGTGAACGTTTCAACAGATCGTAGCAAGCAGGGAGATTATTATACAACAAAAGCCGGTCCTTATGACCTGTGGGCAATTGAATTTGGTTATACTCAATTCAGCCCTTCAGAAGAAGTAGCTGGTTTGAACAAAATACTTAGTCGCAGCACTGAACCGGGAAATATTTTTGGAAATGATGCTGATGATATGCGTTCACCTGGTGGTGGTGGTATCGATCCGCGAGTAATGGTCAATGATATGAGTAGTGATATGGTTGCTTATGCTGAAGACAGGTTTGGCCTGGTAAATTCGCTGATGGGTAAACTGAAAGAAAAATACAGCAAGCCCGGCAAGTCTTATGCTGAGTTAAGGGCCCGTTATGGAAATTTGGTTGGTCAAAGAAATGGCATGGCGCAATCGGTTAGCCGCTATATCGGTGGTGTGTATGTTGACAGAAGTTTTGTTGGCCAGGAAACAACTGCTAAACCATTTACACCGGTTAGTGAAGCATACCAGAAAAAAGCAATGGCACTATTAACAAAATATGTTTTTGCTCCAGATGCGTTCAAAGGCGATGCGGCATTGTTCCCTTACTTACAAATACAGCGTCGCGGGTTTAATTTCTTTGGCAATGGCGAAGATCTGAAAGCACAGTCAGTTATTCTTAGCATGCAGGTTGGCTTATTTGCTCATTTGATGAGCCCAAATACATTGACAAGAATTAACAACAGCACATTGTATGGTAACACATACACATCTGCTGAAATGATAAATGATCTGACAAATGCTGTATTTTCAGCCGATCTGAAAACAAATGTGAATTTATACAGGCTTAATTTGCAAACAGAATATGTAAAAGGTCTTGCAGCGATCACATCGGCTCCTGTTAGCCCTTATGATAATGCATCTAAGGCAGCTATCTATAGTACGCTTAAAAAGATCAAAGGAATGCTGGCAACAGCGGTTTCAACAGACGAACAAACCAAAGCACACAGGGCAAATCTTGTATTCTTAATAGACAAGGCTTTATCTGTTAAATAGAAAATGTTATTCAATTAATAAACCCCGGTATTTTGCCGGGGTTTTTCATTTTATGAAAATGGGTTGATAATAGCCGGTCTCTGCTACTTATATTTGCGATTCTAATTAATACAGATGGCGTTGAGTTTATTTGGAAGGAGACAAAAGAATAATGAGGAAAAGGCTGAGATGTCTTTTGTTGAGCATTTAGAGGTTCTTCGCGGGCATTTATTTCGTTCGGCACTTGCCATTGCAGTTGGCGCTATCGTTTTTGTTATTTACGATGATTTTATTGTTAAAAAGGTATTGATGGGGCCGACACATGCCGATTTCCCAACTTATAAATGGCTTTGCAATTTTGGACATGCTGTAGGGCTCGGTGATAAAATGTGCATGAAAGAGATCGGTTTAAAAATGCAAAGCACTTCAGTAAGCGGGCAATTCAGCATGTACTTTACGTTGATCTTTATTGGCGGCATCATCGTTGCCTTTCCTTATATATTCTGGGAGTTCTGGCGTTTTATAAAACCTGCACTCACAAAAAAGGAATTATCGAAAACAAGAGGTGTTATCTTCTGGGTTTCACTTTTATTTTTCTCGGGCATTTTGTTCGGATATTTTATCATCGCTCCTTATACTGTAAACTTTTTTGCAACTTTTCAATTGGATGAAAATATTGAGAATATTTGGACAATTACAAGTTATATAGACACCCTGGTTCCACTGATACTGGGAACAGGGCTGGCATTTCAGCTTCCGCTAGTGATGTTCTTCCTTGCAAAAGTTGGTTTAATGAGTCCTGATTTTCTGCGTCGTAACCGCAAATATGCCATTGTCATTATTTTAATTTTAGCGGGAATTATTACTCCACCCGATGTTATCAGCCAGGTTATCTGCACTATTCCGCTTATGTTATTGTATGAAATAAGCATTTTACTGACGGCAAAAGTGCAAAAAGAGAAAGCGTTGGAAGAAAAAGAAGAATGGAGTTAAAAAAGTTCTTAGTTCAGCGTTCTTAAGTCCGTTAACTTTGTAATGCAATTTCGGATCTTCTCACTTTTAAAATTGCATTTATGTCTTCATCATTTGATCTGAGCAAACCGGTTGCCATTGGCAGTGATCATGCGGGATACGATTTTAAAGAAGAATTAATTTCTTTTCTGGAAGCCAAAGATCTTACTTACCACGATTTTGGCACCCATTCAAAAGACTCTGTTGATTATCCTGATTTTGCTCACCCCGTAGCCAATGCAGTTGAAAAAGGAGAAGCATCATTTGGCATACTTCTTTGCGGCAGCGCTAATGGTGTTGCTATTACGGCAAATAAGCACAAAGGAATTCGTGCTGCTATTTGCTGGGGTGAGGAACTGGCTAAACTGTGCAGGGAACATAATAATGCAAACATTCTTTGTATTCCCGCCCGTTTTGTTCGTGAAGGCGATGCAGAAAAAATGGTGCAATTGTTTATAAACACCCCATTTGAAGGCGGTCGTCACCAACGCCGGGTAGAAAAAATTGCTGAGGGTTGCTGACCCGATGGCTACCGGATACCTTTCATCCATTTATGGTTTCTTTAAAAACTATCAGGCTTATATTTGACCCTGCTAGAATTTATTTTTAGATAATTGAGCTATCTACTCAAATAAAAATTTAAAAAATCACATGAAAAAAACTACGCTACTACTTATTGCTTTGCTTCCGCTTCTTGCAGTTACTGCACAAAAGAAAAATAAGACAATGGAGAAGATCGGTAATTCTATTACTGCTGCTGATCTGAAAAAACACCTTTACATCGTTGCCAGTGCTGATAACGAAGGAAGAGATACTCCATCACCCGGTTTGGAAAAAGCGGGTAATTATATCGAACAACATTTCAGATCGATCGGCTTGAAACCAGGAAATGGTGACAGCTATCGTATGAATTACCCGCTTTATAAAGATTCTGTGATCTCTTCATCACTTAGTGTAAATGGAAGATCTTTTGAATTAACAAAGGACTATCTGAATAATAATGGTAATTATTCATCTGAGATCCCAGTTTCAGAAGTTGTGTTTGCTGGTTATGGAATTGTAGATGACAAAATGGATAGCTATAAAGATCTTGATGTTCGTGGCAAAGCGGTTTTAATTATAGAAGGCACTCCCGCTGATTATAAATCAGCACAAACAGGTGGAAATAGCCCCGGCCAGACATTTGGAAAATTACAAAGTGCATCAAAGAAAGGAGCAGTTGCCGTATTACTTGTTTCAAAATCATTTGGTACATCTGGTAACAGGCCCGCAAATAATCGTGGGGCCGGTTGGAGCCTGAATGGTTATAAAGCTAATTTCAATCCTCAACTATTTTATATTTCTGAAAAAGTAGCTGCAGAAATTATGGGTGAAGACGGAAAAGGGGTCTTTGATAAAATGACCGCTAATTCATTGCCCGGAAAAATTTATAAGGCAAACATTGATCTTGCTTTTCAAAAAACAACTTTAAAAACACAGGTAAGCAACGTAATGGGTTTGATTGAAGGAACCGATAAGAAAGATGAATACGTTCTCATTACCGCACATTATGATCATGTGGGTAAAAGAGATACTGTGATTTATTATGGCGCTGATGATGACGGCAGCGGTACCGTAAGTGTTCTTGAGTTAGCAGAAGCATTTGCAAAGGCAAAAGCTGAAGGAAATGGTCCACGTCGCAGCATCGTATTTATGACAGTGAGTGGCGAAGAACATGGATTATGGGGTTCTGCTTATTACGCAAATCATCCTGTTTATCCTTTAGAAAAAACTACTGTTGACCTCAATATTGATATGATAGGCCGTACCGGGAACGATTACATGAAGGATAAAGATTCGACAAACTACGTGTATGTGATCGGTGATAATAAACTCAGTTCCGACCTTACTCCCATAACAGAGGCTATAAACGGTACTTACACGAAACTTAAGCTTGACAGAAAATATAATGATCCAAAAGATCCGAACCGCTTTTATTACCGTAGCGACCATTATAATTTTGCAGAAAAAGGTGTTCCCATCATATTTTACTTTAATGGAGTTCACCCGGACTATCACAGGCCTACGGATACTCCCGATAAAATAAATTACACTTTAATGGAAAAGAGAGCAAAGCTGGTTTTTTATACGGCTGTTGAGATGGCAAACCGTGAAGAGATGTTAAAAAGAGACATGCCGCTTGAAACACAAAGAGCTTTTTAAGATTTAGGTTGAAATTCTCAAAAAAGAGAAAAATTTTTATTTATTTCGTTGTTCTAAACTGTGTGGTAAAATAATGAATCAACCTGAGCAAAATCCAATCCTTTTTCAAAAAATAGCAGACAATCAGGTCGACTATTCCGAAATGTACCGTACACAGGAGACAATACAGCTTAATAAACGGCTTCGTAAAACCCGCAATATTTTATTGATCTGTGCTTTGGCTTTTGTGGCAGGTGCAGGCGTTTTCTGGATAATGCCCGAAACCTCGTTTACTACAAAAGATTTCCTTATTTATCTTGGACTTGCTGCAATAATGGTCGTTTTATCAATATACAGTAATAAACACCCATTTTTCTCTCTCGTTTCAGCACTTGTTATTTGTGTTGGCTTTTGGGGGTTTGAAATATTTCTAAATAATATCAATGAGCTTGTGATCGAAACCTCGATCCATAAACTTTTCATTGTTTCAATACTTGTTTGGTGCTTTCATTCTTCAAGAGAAGCTGAATTAATAAGAAAAGAGTTGCATTTTTCCTGATTCGATGCATTTTAAATATTTTATCCTCTCGCCTAAGGCGAGAGGATTTTTTATTTCCTGGCTGCCGGTAGGCAGGCATTAAACCTTAGAGCAACCGCCTAGTCTATTTAATCGTTACCCTTTTAATGTACCCCGTGATCGCAGACCCTAATCCTTACCTTCATTATAAATGAAAACCCCGAATAAATCCGGGGTTTTTTCTATTTTATTTCTTACGTCTGATAAAAAAAAGAACCAGAAGTACTATTAAAAGCAGAATGCTCGTAATGCCAAATGACCAATCTGTTTTAGAAGGAATTTTATGACCACTTCCATGAACAGCCAACCATAAAAGCAAATCTGCACATAATGCAATTATTACTAACCCTTTTAAAACAACAATCAAGACTTTCATAAGCTAATTTCCATTCTTTTGTTGAATAGAGTTGTTGTTGTATAAGAGTGCGACGCAACTAAAGTTCAATAGTAGCATACTGCTGATCACAAAAAAATATCAATCACAATTTTATTACCATCCCAACAAGTAAGCAAATATCAAAGGCACTACGATCGTTGCATCACTTTCAACAATGAATTTTGGAGTATCTATTCCTAATTTACCCCAGGTGATCTTTTCATTTGGCACAGCGCCGGAATAAGATCCGAATGAAGTGGTAGAATCACTTACCTGGCAGAAATAACTCCAGAAAGGAACATCATGCCATTCAAGATCCTGGTACATCATCGGTACAACACAAATAGGAAAATCACCGGCGATGCCACCACCGATCTGGAAGAATCCAACACCTTTGCCCGCACTGTTAGGCCTATACCAATCTGCCAACCATACCATGTATTCAATCCCACTTTTCATGGTGGTGGCCTTCATCTGGTTCTTTATAACATAAGAAGCAAAAATATTTCCCATCGTACTGTCTTCCCATCCGCCAACAACGATCGGGAGATTTTTTTCTGCCGCCGCCATCATCCAGCTATCTTTCAGATCGATCTCATAATGTTCTTTCAATACGCCACTAAGCAACATTTTATACATGAACTCATGTGGGAAATATCTTTCACCTTTATCATCAGCGTCTTTCCATAATTTATGTATGTGTTTCTGTATGCGCCGGAATGCTTCTTCTTCGGGAATGCAAGTATCAGTAACACGGTTATAATGATTTTCCAAAAGATCCCACTCATCCTGTGGGGTGAGATCACGATAATTAGGAACCCTTTTATAATGGCTATGTGCTACAAGATTCATGATGTCTTCTTCCAGATTAGCGCCTGTGCAGGAAATGATATGTACTTTATCCTGGCGTATCATTTCTGCCAGGGAAATTCCCAGCTCTGCAGTACTCATAGCACCGGCAAGTGTTACCATCATTTTACCACCTTCTAATAGATGTTGTTCATAACCTTTTGCAGCATCCACTAAAGCAGCTGCATTAAAATGGCGATAATGATGCTGAATGAATTGTGAAACGGGACCTTTACTCATTTTATGATTTTTAAAGAATTCGTCTTCAGATCATCCCGCCTGAGGCGGGACGGGAAGCCTGCAAAAATAAATTTTTTAGAAATATAGATTAAAAATAAAAACCCCGACTAAGAGGTCGGGGGCACACCACATGCTCTCGAAAGAACTGAGTTTATTTGATTTTTTTCAACACAATTATATTACCTGATGAGCTAGCTTTTAATAAAAGTTTTTTGCCCTTCTTGTCTGCCCGCATTTGATAATAAGTTTCATTTTTGCGGCTGATCTCAACGATCCCGAAGATATCTGCGCCTTCATATTCTTTATCAAGTGATCTCATAACTGAGATCGGCAATTGGTTATAAAGAATATTCCTTGCCGTGGTTACCAGTTCTGCATCCGAATTATACCAGGCTGTAATTCCCTGGTCATTCAATGAAAAAATAACACGGGCTAAATTCCCCTCCTCTTCCCACTTTACATTTTTTGCAAATGAAAATTCTTTTTGAAAGGCAGATAAAATTTTAGGATCAACATTGGTTCCGGGACCCGCCAACGAAATTGTTATACCAATTGTCAAGAATGCAAACAGCGTCACTAATGTCTTTTTCATAATCAAAGGTTTAATGGTTTTTGGTTTTATAAATTTCTTAAAAGGATAAGTGATGTGTGTGTGACATATAACGAATGTAGTTGAACAAATAACCTAAGCCAATTGAATTGTGTCCAAAGGACTCCTTCGGAGACTAATGGACACATGTGTTAAAGAGATTAACGTCTGCCACTCTTTATAATGAATAACAATTATACAATACAACATTCATAAATACTGAAAATAAGAAGTCCCGCCTATGGCGGGACTCTTAATTTACCACACACCATCCCGATAGCTATCGGGACTAACTTGCTTATCAGATCTTTTTGCTCTTACTATATGTACTCCAGCTTCCACCATTACCTGAATGCATTACCATTTTTGAATCTGCCATTTCAAGTGTTACATAATAATGAAGGCCTTCGCTATTGCTAACTTCAAACAGGTCGCTGATCCAGTATTTGCTATAATCATTTTTCAGGTTAGCATAGAGGTTTACAGGTAATTGAATGGAGCTGATATGTCTTGCAATGCTCATTAATTGCCCGTCTACATTATAATAGGCAAATATTCGCTGCTCATTCATTGTAAACGCTGCTCTGAAATAGTTGTTACCTGTTTCCCATTCCACATCTTGTGCATTTGTAAACTCAGTTTTAAATGATGTCAGCACTTTCTGGGAAACTCTTTCACTCGGATAGGCACTGCAGACTCCCATTGTTGCTACAAGACCGAGGACAAATACAATCTTTTTCATATCTCAAAAGTTTAATTGGTTTTAGAGGAATTTTTTCTTGTTGTTTATTTTGTATCAGTTTGACGTTTCAAAGATATAGTTGGTTACACCCGGTGACAAGCCAATTGTGATTGATGGGCATGATTGTTAATGCAGGTGAAAGAATAAGAATGAATGTGAACATGTATCCGTCATTAATACCGTCAAACTATTTTAAATCCCATTCATCCTATATGAATGTATTATCCTGAAATGTGAAAATTTTTATAACAAATGAACAAAGCGGACACTAATCCCTTTAAACCTGTAACAACCGCTTTTTTCTTTCGTATTATCTTTAGCCTATGAATTATTTGGCTCATGCATATCTTTCTTTTGGCAGGCCAGGTATATTGGTGGGCAATATGATCAGTGATCATGTAAAAGGAAAGAGGAAGTTTGATTATCCCGGGCAAATACAACAAGGAATTGCTGTACACCGGGAGATCGACCGGTTTACTGATACGCATCCGGCAACAAAAGAGGCAAAAGAGGTCTTTCGGCCTGCTTACAGACTTTATGCTGGTTCATTGATGGATGTGATCTATGATCATTTCCTGGCGCTGGATGAAAATGAATTTACTGATGAAAGTTTAAAAGCATTTACGATCAATACCTATGCTATGCTTGACCAGTTCACGGATCATTTTCCGGAAAAATTCAGCAGAATGTACCCTTATATGAAAGCCCAAAACTGGCTGTATAATTACAGGTACCGGCAAGGAATTGAAAAAAGCCTTGCAGGAGTGGTGAGAAGAGCAAAATATCTTGAAGAAAGTGATACCGCTTATCTCCTGTTCAATGAACATTATAATAAGCTAAAAGATCTATACCAGTTATTTTTCCCGGAGCTAAAAAATATGACAGCAAATTTTCTAAAACAATTTGAACATTAGCCCCCCTGGCCTAAATAAATAATAAAATCAGGCGGGCAGGGAACGATTCGGCCTATAAATTCGTCATAGACTATGAAACTGTTATTTTTGTCATTTTAAACTTCAATTATGCGCAAAACTTCCATTCTTCTTTGTTTCCTTATTTCCTTTTTATTTTCATTTTCACAATCCGCCAAACTTCCTGAAGTTGATAAATCACCGATGGACGTAAGTTATTATCCGAACAATTATCCAATTCTTAAAATTCAAAACAAAGCAACTGAACCCCTGGCTGCAAGAATACTTTATAGTCGTCCGCAAAAACAAGGCAGAAAAGTTTTTGGTGAGTTAGTGGAGTATGGTAAAGTGTGGAGATTGGGTGCCAATGAAGCCACCGAAATAGAATTTTATAAAGATGTAAAGATCGGCGGAAAAAAAGTTCCTAAAGGCCGTTATACACTTTATGCCATCGCTGGTGAAACCGTTTGGACGATGATCCTCAATAAAGACACCGATACATGGGGTGCCTTTAAATATGATTCAAAAAAAGATGTGCTAAGAACAGATGTAGTAGTACAAAAAACAGATGAAGTGGTTGAAAGCATGTCGATGTTTTTTGAAAAATCCGCCACAGGGATCTCATTGATCATTGCATGGGAACAAGTAAAAATTGCCTTGCCAATCGCTTTATAAAATTGCTATGAAAAAATTTCTATTAGCAACATTATTACCAGTTATAATTTGGGGCTGCAGTGAGCCTGAAAAAAAACCTGCCGGTAATGATACCCCTTCGAAAGCAGAAGCTCCTATAAAGGTGCTTCCACCCGTCAGCAATTATACCAATCCTGATCGTTCTCCAATGGATATGGTGTATTTTCCTACGGACTATCCTCTATTAAAAATGACAGGCAAAACTTCTGTGCCACCACTAATGAGAATTATTTATAGTCGTCCTCAAAAACAAGGCCGGCCGATTTTTGACGGACTTGTAAAGTATGATACACCATGGCGGCTTGGCGCTAATGAAGCCACTGAAATAGAATTTTTTTCTGCTGCAACTGTTGCCGGCAAAACTGTTAAACCAGGTCGATATATCTTATACTGTATTCCCCAGGAAACAAAATGGATATTTGTTCTCAATTCAAATTTATATAGTTGGGGCCTTGAGCAAAACAGGTTAATGGACCTGATGCAATTTGAAGTGCCTGTTGAAAAAACGAACCTCGCTATAGAGTACTTTACTATTGCCTGCGAAAAAAAATCAGAAAAAAGCACTGCATTGATATTTCTCTGGGATGACGTAAAAACAACGCTGCCTGTAAGTTTTTAGTTTTTTGTTTACCGGCTTTTGTTCCCTGATTAAACTTCTCTTGCGACGCTCCATTCATCGTTCATATCATCATTGAACAATTGCGTCGGAGTTTAGCCTGAGTTGTCGAAGGGCCGCAGCCGATAGCTATCGGCTCTTGTAATGCAACAACCCGATCGCTATCGGGTATATTCCTCTTTTAAATCTTCTCACAGATTCCACAGATTTACACAGAAGTTATTATCCGTGAACATACGTGTCATCTGTGAGCCATTCGCTATTCAGCTATTTATTTACTTACTTTACAATTATGTGCGGAATAGCCGGGATCATATCTAATAATACTTCGCTTATCACTTCGGACCGTATAAAAAGAATGACGGATGCGCTGGCTCACCGCGGGCCAGATGCTGAAGGAACCTGGCTGAATTCCACTACTGCATTAGGAAATCGGAGACTCTCGATCATTGATCTTAGCAGTGCCGGTAACCAGCCAATGCACTACCTTGATCGTTACACTATCATTCATAATGGCGAGATCTATAATTATATTGAGTTAAAAGAAGAGTTGCAGAAAAAAGGCTATTCATTCTTTTCAAAAACAGATACTGAAGTCATTGTAGCATCTTATGATTGCTGGAAAGAAGAATGTGTTGATCATTTCGATGGCATGTTCGCCTTCGCAATTTGGGATGAAAAAGAAAAAGAGCTTTTTGCAGCAAGGGACAGGTTTGGCGAGAAACCTTTTTTCTACTTTATAGATAATGAACAATTCGTTTTTGCCTCGGAAATGAAAGCCCTATGGGCAGGCGGCATCAAAAGAAAAGTGAATCTGAAATTACTTTTTAATTATTTAACGATCGGTTATGTAGATAATCCAAATATTCCTGAAGAAACTTTCTTTGAGAATATTTCCAAATTACCCGCAGCATCTTTTCTGAAATTTTCAACTTTAAACTTTCAACTTTCAATCTCTAATTATTGGGATATTGAAGTTGAAAATGAAAATAAAAAGATCACTGATGCCGAAGCGATAGAACAATTTGGTTTTCTTCTTCAACGATCAGTAAAGAGAAGATTGAGAAGTGATGTACCGATCGGCACCAGTTTAAGCGGGGGATTGGACAGTTCATCCATCATTGCAACTTTGCATTCATTCACTACTTACGACTCACCACTCACAGCTTTTTCCTCTGTCTTTCCCGGCTTTGAAAAAGATGAATCAGCATTTGCAAAACTTGTAGCAGACAAATTTCACTTACAACATTTCACCACAACACCTGATGCATCTTCTTTATATAACGATCTTGAAAAACTTTTTTAT
>Ga0184625_10000703_pt1 | contig 13134 bp, 12 predicted proteins | sample PLM3_30_b1_FD_133151 | JGI IMG/M metagenome (GOLD analysis project Ga0184625, IMG submission 133151) | Groundwater sediment microbial communities from an aquifer in East River, Colorado, USA - PLM3_30_b1 | ecosystem: Environmental > Terrestrial > Soil > Riparian zone | place: USA: East River... | reverse complement strand
TCGCGAGAAGATCGCCAAGCCGCTGAATAGCACCGAGGTGGAAGCCGCCAGCGGCATTTACCGCATCGCCAACTCACACATGAGCGATCTGATTCGCAAAGCGACCGTGGAAAAAGGTCATGATCCGAGAAACTTCGTGTTGTTTGCTTTCGGCGGCGCGGCGCCGGTGCATGCCAGCCGCTATGCGGCGGAATTGGGTGTGCGGCAGGTGGTCGTTCCTCTGACCGCCTCGGTGCACGGCGCGACCGGGCTTATCAGTTCCGATCTGGTTTATGAGTATGGCAAGTCGGACCACGTCGTTTTGCCCGTCGATCCTGCCCTGGTCGACCAGAACTTCTCGCTCCTTTTACAGCGAGCGCTCAACGATCTTCGCGATGCGGGGTTTTCGGAAGGTGACATTCAGGCAATGAGAAGCGTCGATATGCGTTATCGCTACCAGGTTCATGAGCTCAACGTGCCTTTTTCTCCCGGCACCCGAACCATTACCGAATCGGATATGGAAACTCTCTCCGCCCGGTTCGACGACTTGTATGAAAAGGCGTTTGGCCAAGGTTCCGGCTACCGCGAAGCGGGAAAGGAGATTCTAACGTTCCGTCTTACCGCTGCGGGGTTGCTGAAAAAGCCCGACGTCAAAGCCGAGCCGGTGTCGACATCGAACGGCGCCGGAGCGCTCAAGGGCCAGCGCGATGTTTACTTCGAGGAAAACAAAAAACTCGTTCCGACGCGAGTCTATGATTTCAATAAGATGCGGCCAGGAACGGAATTCGGCGGGCCCGCGATCATCGAAACTCCGGTCACCACGGTGGTGGTCAATCCCGGCGATCGGGCGGCCATGGACGAATACCGCAACATCAGAATCCATCTAGGAGCGTAGTAATGGCTGTGAATCCAATCGTCAGCAGCGTCGACCCTATTACTTTCGAGATCCTGTCGCACCGGGTTTACCAGATCGCCAAGGAGATGGGCAGCACCTTGGAGCGCGTCGGCGGCACGGTGAACACCACGCAGATGCACGATTACATGGCTTCCTTGTATTTACCCAACGGCGATGTTTTATCCGCAGGCGATGCCATGGGCTGGCATGTCGCGTGTGCCGGTTTTGCCGTCAAGCGAATCATCGAGCGCTTTGAAAATGACGGTGGCATCAATCCCGACGACATTTTTCTGCTCAACGATCCTTACGTGGCGGCGATTCACCAGTCGGATGTCTACATGATCTCGCCGATTCATTTTAAGGGGAAGCTGATGGGTTGGAGCGCTACTTTCGTGCATGTGATGGACATCGGCGCCATGTCCCCCGGCGGCAATTCCCCCGGCGCCACCGAGATCTGCCACGAAGGTATTCGCATTCCCGGCATCAAGCTAGTGGAGCGGGGCCAACTGAGAAAAGATTTCTTCGAGGCTTTCATCAACATGACGCGGCAGCCGGTCATGGTCGGTCTCGATCTCAAATGCGAGATCGCGGCGAACAATGTCGCGAAATCGAGAATGCAGGCATTGTTCGAGCAGTTCGGCCCCGAACTGGTAAGCGCCGTATCCCAGGAGATGCTGAATTACTCCGAAACGATCTTGCGAAAAAGAATCGCAGAGATTCCCGACGGGATCTGGAGCGAGACGGGAAGCATTCATGCGGGCGATACCTGGAGTGTCCACGTGACTCTCAGCAAGCAAGGCGAGCGATTGCGGTTCGACTTCACCGGTAGCAGTCCGCAGGCCAAAAAGGGCATCAACTTACCCTACCATGCGACCTTCGGCGCGTGCTATGAGGCCATTCTTTCTACGATGGCCTACGACCTGCCGAAGAATCACGGCGCGCTGAATCCGATTGAAGTGATTGCCCCGGCAGGAACCGTGGTGAATTCGATACCGCCCGCGCCGGTGTCCCTGAATACGACCTCCGGTGGTTCCACCGCAAAGTTTGTCGCCAACGCGGTGATCACACAGATGCTGGCCACCAGCGAGAAGTGGCGAGGCGAAGTCATGGCGCTCAACGCCGGCCATCGTTTAGCGCGCCACGCCGGCGTCAATCAGCATGGCAATTATTACGTCTCCACGCTTTCCGAAGGCGCGCTGGATGGCACCGGAGCTCGTTCCTATAGGGACGGCGACGATACCGCCGACGGCCTCAGTTCCCATAACATTGAATGGCTGGAGGCAAATTTCCCTTTGCTCTACTTATTCAGGCGCAACACCAAAGGCGGCGGTGGGGCGGGCAAATACCGCGGCGGCGCCGGCAGCGAATCGGCGCTGACCGTGCACGACGCTCCCGAAGGCAAAATCAAGGGTGTGGCTCTTGGAGTTGCCGGGCTCAGAAACTCCGGTCAGGGACTATTCGGCGGCTACCCGGGCGCTCCAAGTTTGCTGATGCTTACCGAAGGAGCCCGCGTCGAGGAAACCATCGCGGAGGACACATCTCCTGATCAGCTCGACGATCTTGGCGGCAGTAGCAGTCTCCTGCCTTACTGCGAATTCGACCTGGGTAGAAATGACGTTCTTTACATGCGCATGGCGAGCGGCGGCGGCTACGGCGATCCGCTGGAGCGCGAACCTCAACGGGTGTTACGCGACGTTGAAGACGGAGTCGTGTCACGGCAGGAGGCGCAAGACATTTACGGCGTCGCGATCGATGGCGATGAGCCAGCACTGAATTTAGCCGCGACGGAAAAATTGCGCGTCGATCTGCACAAGGAACGGTTGCAGGAGCAAAAATGAGGCATCCCTTGCGAGAAAATCTCGAGATCACCGACGCAAGCGGTGCGGACACGATTTGCTGCAGCCGGTGTCGCTTCCAATACTGCCGCGCCGACCAAGATTGGCGGGAGTTCTGCAAGACTCGATTATTGCCGGCGCGCAATGCCGGCGATCTCATGTCGCTTTTGGACGGCCAGTATCTGCTGCGGCAGTTTTATTGCCCTTCGTGCGCCGTACTGCTGGATACGGACTTCGTAGACGCGAAGCAACACGACGGAGGAAGAGCCTAGTTGCAAAGCTCAACAGGTTGAACACACAGCAGGGGATTTCAACCGCAGACTCGAAGGCTTGGACGATCTTCTATTTTCGACCTCTTAGTGACTCGTGTGTTTGTGCGCCGCTACAGTTGCGGGGTTCTCTTATGCCACTCCGTGGCTCTCTCATAGGCATGTGCTACCTGAAACACCCTACCCTCCTGGAACGGCGGCGCAGAAATCTGCATGCCGATGGGCAAACCCGAAGACGAGAAACCGCAACATATGCTTATGGTCGGTAGCCCGGTCACATTGAAAGGTATGGTGTAACGGGTCAAGAAGTTTCCAGCTCGATCCGCTAGGTTGATTCTTTTGCCGTCGGCTTCGATATAGCCGCGGTTACAATCCTCGATGGTGGGAGCGGGCGTGAACAACGTCGGCGCGACGATCACTTGCACGCTCTCGAAGGCAGTGTCGAACTCCTGGCAGAGGAGCCGCCTGACTCGCTGAGCGGTTACGTATACGGGAGCGGGAATCAAAAGCCCAGCAATGAGACCGTAAAGCAATCCTGGACTGTAGTCGCGCGGCCGTGTTCTCAGATAGTGATCATGATCGGAGTTCGCTTCCGGCCGGGTGCTGGCGGCTTGCAGTGCCGGAACCAGATCCATATGAGGGATCGTGATTTCTTGAGTTTTCATTCCGAGCGTTTTTAGCATCTTCAACGCTTCGTCAAATGCGTGCCGCACTTCGTTAGTCAAACCTTCATCGAAATATCCACCCTTGATGATTCCAACTTTCATTCCCTTGGGCGAGCTTCCAATAGGCTTGACATAATTTGGGACCGGCTCATCCGCGCTCAGCGGATCTTTGGGATCGTGTCCCGCAATAAGCCCGAGAACCAGAGCGCAATCCTTCACGGTTTTGGCAAGTATGCCGAAGTGATTGACGGTGTAACCGCCGGTTCCAGGGACGCCTCCGAAGACACTGACTCTGCCTAAAGTCGGCTTGAGCCCTACAACGCCGCACAATGACGCGGGATTTCTCACTGAACCCGCGCTGTCGGTGCCCAAGGATGCGAGGCAAAGGCTGGCCGCAACCGCGACAGCAGAGCCGCCGCTCGATCCTCCGGGAATTCGGGTCGTATCCCACGGATTGTACGATGTGCCGTAAAAGGGATTGATGCTGTTGCTGCCCTTGGCCCACTCGTGCATGTTGGTCTTGCCCAGAATGACGGCGCCGGCGTTCTTGAGCCTTTCGACTACGGTTGCGTCGAAGTCCGGCACCCAATCCGCCAGGATCTTCGATCCGGCCGTCGTCGTTACCCCTTTGGTGGCGATATTGTCTTTGATGGATAACGGAATGCCGTGCAGTGGCCCGCGGTAGTTTCCCTTACTGATTTCCCGCTCGGCTCTTCTGGCCGTGGCAACGGCGTCCTCCTCCATCATCGCCAGGTAGGCGTTGAGGGTGGGATTCAGTGTCTTAATTCTGTCAAGATAGCGCCTGGTGAGTTCGAGTGGAGAAATTTGTTTCTTTCTGATCAGCGGAGCAATCTCACCGATCGTTAGTGCTTCGAGATCCAACTCCTTCATCTTTTCCCCTTCTTGACTGCGGCCGTCTTTTTGACTCTCTTATCAATTTTCGTCAGCGGCGTTACGCCCGTCACATCGACTTCAAACAACGGCTGAAATAAAAGCGCGGCCTCCTCCGCCTGCTTCGCCACCAGATCGATCTCCTGGTCGTTCAGGTTAAATCGGTATTCGACATTGAGTTTTCTTACTGCATCTTTCATAGGCCTCGGCGCTCCTTTACTGCGGGTGATTGTGTTTCTATATTCGGTTAAGAAAACTGTCAACCCGAAGCGCCTTCGTGATGCTGGAAAACCCGATTTCCTGTGGTCAGACAAATTCGGTTTGACGTAGTGGGAAGTGATAAGGTAGGAAATAAATGTGTCGCCGTTCCTAGAAGCGAAAATTTTTTTCCCCGACGAACGGCTAAATGCTCGCAGGAAGGATCATGTCTAGAAGTTTGAAGAAGGAAGGCTCCACGATGAAATTGGTTTCGATCCTCGCCGTTCTCATATTTTCTTTGAGCGGTCTCCCATCAGCCGGAGCCCAGGCGCTCAAGGAAATCCGCATCGGCTCGAGCGATGTCACCTCTACTAACTTTTCAATCTATTACGCCAAGGATCGCAGACTCTTTCAAAAGGAGGGCCTGGATCCGAAGATGATTATCGTCAAAGCGGAAGCGATTCTGGCCGCGCTTTCGGCCGGAGAGCTTGGCTACACAACCTTCAGCACTTCCGCCGTCGAGGCGACCTTGGTGGGCATGCCGTTCCGGCTGGTTGCCGTAGCCAACGAGCAGCCCGTGTGGGGCCTGGTGGTGCCCAAAAGCATCAACCAGGTCTCTGAACTAAAAGGGAAGAAAATCGGTGTGAGTTCTTTCGGGGGCACGATTTATAGCGGCGCCGTCTATGTCCTCAAGCATTTCGGGTTAACTCCAAAAGACGTAACGTTCCTGGCCATAGGCAACACTCTCACACGCGTTGCGGCGCTGAAAAAAGGCGCCATCGATGCGGCGGTTATTGCCGCGCCGGGCGACATCGTGGCCGCCAAAGAGGGATTCAAAATCCTCCTGGACGTCGGATCGATTTACCGAGCGCCCATGGGCGGCGTCAGCACCACCGCAAGCAGAATCCATGAAGATCCGGCCGAAGTCAGGAAAGTCGTTCGCGCCGTTGTAGGAGCTTCAAGAGCCATAAAAAATCCCCAGAACAAGGAGGACGTCGTCGCTTACATCGGCACTCTTTTCAAACTCGATAAGGCGTCCGCGGAAGAGTTTTACCGCAGGCTATTGCCGTCGTTGAGCACGAGCGGAGTTGTCGATAGAGACAAGATCCAATTGGTCGTGGATAGCGCGGTGGAACGCGGGCTGACCAATAAGCCGCCCGACCCCAATAGACTGGTTGATTTCTCTTTCGCCAAAGAGTTGGGATCCTGAATAACGAACAAGGAAAGGAAGAACCTGTGAAGGACAGCGTGGTGCATGAGGTTATCGACGGTTTGAAAGAGGCCGGAGTAAAGTTTGTTTCTTTCCTACCGGATAGCTGGTTCAAAAAAATTTATTTCCGCTTTCTCGAGGATCCGGATTTTATCACGAGGCCGGTCTCCAACGAAGGAGCGGGCGTAGGCCTCTGCTGCGGAGCCTGGTTGGGCGGCATGAAGGCGGTCATGTTGATGGAAAACACTGGGGTCAGGATGGCCTGTGATCAACTCGCCCGATTGGGTATGAGCGTGGGATTGCCGTGCTTCATGATCATACCCTATCGCGGCGACATCGGTGACAAACCGACCTACGCTGTCGCCCATGGCAAAACCATGCTGCCGGTCCTTGAAGCGCTACAGATACCTTATCTCATCGTCAGGGACGAAGGACAGATCCGCCAGGGAATCCGGCGCTGCCTCACGACACTGAGCGCCACCAACTACCATGTCGCTCTCATCATGGGGGCCGAAGTTTGTGTAGAGGATCTTTAGCAGCCTGCTGAAAACGCTTTATGAATACGCTCTGGAGGGCTTGCCCCTCGACCGCTGTCACCGGTCAAAAATCCGTGCTATCGCGCTCGCGACGGGAGTAAATAAATGTATAGTGTCGACTGCATCAAAGCTCTGGTTCCTTTCATCAAAGACCAATTCGTTGTTCTGTCTCTGGGCCGTGTGGCCGAGGAATGGGCCGATCAATGCCCTCGCGACGGCAACTTTTTTGACTCCGGGATGGGCCACCACATCTCGGTTGCCTCGGGGCTAGCGACGGCTCTTCCTCATCGCGAGGTCATCGTTCTCGATACCGATGGCAGCGTGCTTATGCTGCTTTCGGCTTTGACCACCCTCGCATTATATCCGCCGCCCAATCTCAAAATCTTCGTCTTCGATAACGAGGCTTATGAGGGAACAGGCAGCCAGCCGACCGCCACGGCCGGCCTGACAGATATTGCCGCCATAGCTCGCGGCGCGGGAGTGCGGGACGCTCAAACTGTGAGCGACCTGGAGTCGTTTCAGAAACTCGCGAGGACTGCGCTGACTGCTCCGGGACTCGCATTTATAGTGGCGAAAGTGGAGTTGTCTAAAGTTCCCGGACCACGAAAGAGGATACCCCCGCGGGAGGCGCTCACACGATTCGTCAGGTATGTCGAAGCCACGGAAAAAATATCCATCTTTCACACTGAGGTTGCCTGAGACCGCAAGGAGCTATGCCGGCTGCTAAAGAAGCCGTTGGTTTTTTGTGAAAGAGGTCATTCCCTGGACACGGTCCTGGCGGATGGTAAGATCGTGGTCAGAGGCGGAAGTCTCAAATTGCCTCCGTGAGGAAATGCCGATGCGAAGGGTTGAACCGATCAGTAAGAAAACGCGAGAGCTCTACGGTGCAATTGTGAAAAGTGAACCCCAGAGTGCAGAATTGGCAGGTCGGAGACTATACCGCAACGCTTTTAAAGTCGCGAGAATTAGAGAACTCGTTATCGAAAAGATAATGCCTCTGTCTTGAGTTAACCCAACGGCTCGGCTTTCAGTAGCCTATACGACAAATCCCTAGCCGACTGATAACGAGGAGTGCTTCGTTTCATTGACGGGTTCCCGATCAGCAGCTACTGCATTGTATTTCGAGCACTAGAGCTACTTAATTGTCCTCCCAACCTCATCTAGAATTGAATAATCAACTAGAGCCGCCAGCGTTACTTCAGGAGGATTGATAGCCTGTTTTCTGGCATCCTCATAGGGCTCCTTCAAATTTTCTAGATCGATTTTTCCATTAGGAAGCAGGACTTTTATGACATCCTCGTAAACACTATTAAACTGTTCGGGTTTGACGGCCAACTCCTTTTCGAACACGTTTTTGACTTTATCACGCTGCGACCTCATGGCCAATAATCCTCGGTACACCGCTCTTACGCCTTTTTGAACGTCTTCTCTTCTATCAAGGATGCGCTGGACTGAAGTCCCAAGTCCTCCTACCGGTTGCTTAACGTATTGTCCGGTAAAGAGCAGTGCCTTCATCCCTGCTTCTTCTGCCGGGAGCTTTTCGGTGTTACTTAGTATCGCTGCGTCAAGATGACCGGAAATAAGTGCGGAAATTCGAGCTGCCGGGCTGCCCGCGGCAAGGATTTTCAGATCCTTGCTTGGATCTATACCGAAGTGACGAAAGGTGGCTCTTGCATCAAAATCGGCAGCGGATCCATACCTCGATACTCCGATGATCTTACCCCTCAACTGCAGAATACTTGTAGTAGAAGGTTTAGTGATCAGGTAAAAGAAGCTGCCGTTAAAGAAGTTGAGCACAGTTTTTACGGGGATCCCTACGGCAGTGGCTTTGACGACGCTACTGATGCTTGATGTGAAATCAACGTCCCCAGTTATAAGACCCTTGACTCCAATATCTGAGCGCATCAGCACGATGTTAGCGTCAATGCCTTCGTCCTTAAAATAACCGAAGTGCAACGCCGTAAGAATCGGAGCCGTAGATGAATCCCTTGTGGACAGCGCGAATATGATCCGTTTGGAAGTTTGGGCGCTACTGTATTCGGTCGCAAGGAGCAAGAAAATAAGAATTAGCAGCGTGACGGGAGACAACCGTAAGCCATAGTTTTTATCGGCTGTTTGTGGAGCCATCATATGCCCTCCCTGGAAAAGAATTCCTCCTAAGACCCGGTTCACTTCATACCTGGTGATATTCCAATCAATAAAATTAATCGGTTGCACTTCTTACTTTGGGGACATATATCAGAGGCTCTTCAAAGCAGTCAAGGCAGTCGCGCATTAGTCTACCATTTCGTAGCCAATTTATTCGGTGGCGTTGCAGGAGCAAGTCAGCTGGGCGATAAAACCGCGATGGTTGATGTTGAAAGAGGTCCTGTGGAAGTAGTATGTCTAGCATTACACGTGATCTTAAAGGTGAGGTAATTTTATGGCAAGACTCAGTGAAACGAATGCTGAGGAGCTCAAGGAATCGCTGAAGGCTGCGGGAATCAACTTTGTTGTTTACGTTCCAGATAGTTGGAGTCACTTGCTACTGAAAAAAATTATAGAAGACAAACATTTTTTTTCTGTTGGAGTGGTCCGAGAAGACGAAGGAATGGCGACTGCGATGGGTGCGTTTATGGGCGGGAAGAACTCTGCGATTATTATGGAAGCATCAGGAATCGGCCTTTCAGGGTTGGCTCTCGGGTGGCTTGGAGCTCTACAAAGAATGGCTCTTTTGATCGTATCGAGTCACACGCATGTTTTTGGAGAACGTGATGACTATCACGCACCAACCAGAACTGTCTCCTTCCCAATTATCAATGCGCTGAATCTCCCGTCGATCATTCTTCACGACATCAAAGACGCACGACGAATATTCAAACAGGCACAGATGACGGTAAAAGGACAAATGACGCCGGTCTGCATCTCGCTTCCCCGGCACATCCTGTGGGAGGAAGAGGAATGAAAAGAATCGAAGCACTTCGAGTTTTTGCGTCCCATCGAACCAATGAGATCGTGATTGCCGGAGTGGGGGTTGGAGGGCGTGAATTGTACGCTGTTGGTCATAAAGAACTAAATCTATATAACGTCAACATGCCATACCCAGTCTCATTGGGACTCGGACTTGCGCTCGCCATACCCGAAAGGCGAACTATTGTGCTCGATGGTGATGGATCTTTATTGTCAGGGTGTTCTACTCTCAGCGTTATAGGAAACGTGAGGCCTAAGAATCTATTAATCGTGGTGTGGGATAACGAATCGTTTGTAACCACGTATGGTGTCCCTACGCCGACAGCTGGAAATACCAACATTGAAGCGGTCGCACGCGGTATGGGAATCTCCAAAGTTAAGACAGTCAGGGACCTCGCTTTATTCGAGGAGGAATTGAGACAGATGCTAAGCTCCTGGGAACTAGCAGTTTTGGTTGCGAAAGTGGATAAGACAGTTGCTAGTGATCTGCCCGTTTATCCGTTCGGACTAACTGAGAACGGAGTTACCTTTAGGAGAGCCCTCATCAATCAGGGACTTGTAGATCCTCTACACGCTGGTGCCTCTTGGTCCAAAGTCCATCCCGTTCAGCTATGAGGTAATAGATCTGAAATACTATTACCCCGAAAAAGTTCGGTTTCCCGACGCATGGCGATTTTGTGTGAAAATGCTGATGTCGTAACCTTGGATCAGCAAACGCCGGTTTTGCACGGCCAGCAGATTCTGATCGACCAGGGTATTATTGCCGACATCGGAAACCGCGTTAGGATGAGCAATTCTGCCGTGGCAGAGCGACTCGATTGTTCCGGAAAAATCGTGATGCCCGGCTTGATCAACGCTCACTCCCACCTAACGGAAATCCTTCAGAGAAGCTTCCGCGATAACGTCAGAATGGAAATTTGGAAAGGTTACCGAGCGCATACCGAAGAGATGGCGGATCTGACAGCCGCGGAAATTGGCACCGCAGCTGAACTGGCATGCGCCGAGATGCTCAAGAGCGGTGTTACTGCGGTGGTGGATCACTTTTCGACGCGTCCGGGTCTTTCCGTACCGAAGATGAAGGCGATTATCCGCGCTTTTGAGAAGACGGGGATTCGTGGCGTCTTGGCTCCTTCTTTGAGCGATCAGGATTTCCTGCGAATTCTCACCGTGGCATGTCGCAATACCAAGACGTCGCATGCGAGCATGGATCTATCCTGGCAAATACAGGTTCTTGAAGTTCTGGAATATATCAGAACATCCTGCCGCACTTCCGATCTAATACTGGGGCCCTCCTCGCCATTTAATTGTAGTGACTTCCTTCTTCGTGAGATTGTTCGATTCGCGGCGAAGCACGATCTGGGAGTTCACACGCACCTACTTGAAACGAGGCTTCAGCGCTGGGGTGCCCGTAAACTCTACCGGAGGGGTTTAGGTGAACGTCTGCGCAGACTCGGTTTCCTTTCTTCTCGTCTCTCGGCGGCTCACTGTGTCTGGCTTGACGACAAAGAAATTGATCTTATGGCGTCCTCACATGCAAGCGCCGTTCATAACCCGGCGAGCAACCTGAAGCTTGGCAGCGGGATCGCCCCTGTGGTTGCGCTCAAAAAACGTGGGGTCAACGTCGCTCTTGGAACTGATGGGGGCGATACGAGCGACAGTTATTCGATTTTCGAGCAGATGCGTCTCGCCGCGTTTCTTTCTCGCCTGACCACGGAGAGGCCTGAAGATTGGGTTACCTCTTCCGAGGCTCTAAAAATGGGAACAGTGAATGGTGCCGAGGCGATTCCCTCATGGAGAGGAAAGATCGGAAAGATTAAGAAAGGATACCGTGCGGATCTCTTGATTCTCAGGCCCCACCTTCGTTTGAGGCCTTTAAATGATATTGTCTCTCAGTTGGTTTTCTGCGAGGGAGGTCACTCGGTCGATACGGTCTTGGTGGATGGGAGAGTCGTGGTCAGGAAAGGAAGGCTCACCCGTGTACGCGAGGAAACACTGGTTTCTAAGGTTCAACCTATTAGTGAGAAGATGCGAAAATTGTACGCTGTGATCGCAAAGAAAGCGCCGGATAAGTCAGAGCTGGAAATTGCCAAGCTCTATAAGCGAGCATTCGTAGAAGAAAGACGCGCTGATCGCCGTCGCTTCTGAATCGAGTTCCGAAGTGAGATTATTTTGTAGAGGCTGGAGCAGAAGGAGGACAAACTCATGGTGGATACGAACTTGGATTTGGTCATTAAGGGAGGACAAGTAGTCACGAGGGAAGGAGTCAAGACCATCGCGATCGGTGTGAAGGATGGAAAGATTGCCGCTTTAGGGCCGGCTGAAGGTTTCAATTCGGCTCGACAAGTCATTGACGCCACCGGCAAACACGTTCTCCCCGGACTGGTTGACCCGGAAAATCATCTCGGCACACACCGGCCCTTAAAAGATAGCCTCAGTAGCGAAACAAAGGCGGCGGCGGCTGGCGGCGTGACCACTTGGGGGATGATGCAGGCGAGCCCGAAATTGCGCAAGAACCACATCGATGAGCCCCGGCCCGAGGACGTGGTTCCTTTTTCGCAGGTGATGCCGGAGTTCATCGAGGTCGTCGAAACCAATTCTTGTGTCGACATTTTTCTCACGGGCTTTATTACTACTGACGAACAGGCTCTCGACATTCCCCGCGTGGCTCGGGAATTTGGTGTGACCTCTTTTAAATACTATCTCCACATGATGCAAGGACCCGCGACTCACACCGTGTGGTCCGGAAGACAAAAAGGAGGGTGGCTCGGTTTTGATGACGGAACCATTTACCTCGGGATGGAGAAGGCCGCGGAGATCGGCGCTCCCGGCTTGATCTGTATCCACCCGGAAAATTACGAGATCGTACGTATCTTCGAGGAACGCTTGAAGAAGGCGGGGCGGAGCGATATGGCGGCCTGGGACGAGCGCTCTCCCCATTTCTGCGAAGCCGGGCACATTAGGAACTACGCCTATTACGCAGGCGTCACCGGCTGCCCGCTCTACATCGTTCACACCACTACCAGGGAGTCGATCCAAGAAATTCTCAAGGCCAAGGCGGAAGGGGTCAAGATATATGCCCAAACCGGACATCACTATCTAACTCTCTCGCATGACGTGTGGAAGCTCAATGTTCCGCTGCGTGATGAAAAAACCATGGCGTATCTCTGGGAAGCTCTCAGGGCAGGGAACTTGGATTGTATGGGGACGGACCATGTGGATTGGGGAATGTCCCGCGAACAGATGGATAAGGGCAACGTCTGGGAAACCAGCAGCGGCTTCCCCTCCCGCGTGGAGGCCTATTTGCCGGTCATGTTGACCGAAGGGGTTCACAAAGACCGGATCTCTTTGGAAAAGCTGGTAGAGGTTGCTTGCGAGAATCCGGCTCGGATTTTTGGTATTTATCCCAAAAAAGGAACGATCAGCGTGGGATCGGACGCCGATTTTGTGGTAGTCGATCTTCAGCGGACTATGAAGGTTCGACGAGACATGATTTACAGCTCGGCCGGGTGGTCCATATGGGAAGGGCACGAGCTTAGAGGCTGGCCCGTAATGACGATCCTTAGAGGCCAGGTCATTATGGAATGGCCTGAGGGAGCGCCGCGAGCGCGAATCATGATGGACAAGCCCTTGGGCCGCTATGTCCCGCGTAAACCAGGCCATCAGCTCTATCCGATTTAGATCTATCAGGAAGGAGAAACTGCGCCTGG
>Ga0184625_10000702_pt1 | contig 13136 bp, 15 predicted proteins | sample PLM3_30_b1_FD_133151 | JGI IMG/M metagenome (GOLD analysis project Ga0184625, IMG submission 133151) | Groundwater sediment microbial communities from an aquifer in East River, Colorado, USA - PLM3_30_b1 | ecosystem: Environmental > Terrestrial > Soil > Riparian zone | place: USA: East River... | reverse complement strand
GTGATCAACGTCCGTTGCACAAGTCCCCAATTGATGAGATCACGAATGTTCATGTTGGCATTTCCACGACTGATGTCCAATTCCTCCATGATGTCCTCGGCACAGAGGGGGTCGGGACTTATGAGGAGCAGGGCATGGATCTGTGCCATGGTTCGGTTGATGCCCCAATGCGTTCCGAATGCGCCCCAGGAGGAAATGAACTGGTCTTTTGCTTCTATCAGTTTCATGACTCAAATTTAAGAATGATTATTGAAGTTTCAAAATATACTGAAAGTAGAGTAATAGATACTAGTTACTGGATACTGGATACTGGTTACCGGGACTAGGATGACTAGGATAACTAGGATAACTAGGATTGAAGGAGGGAAGGATGGAAAGAATTGGCCTTCCTTCGCCACACAAATCGTGTGGCTAGGGCGGGCAATAAGCATCTGACATCTGACATCTGGCATCTGACAACAAAACAACTAAGGAAGGTAAAAGGAACCCCAGCGTTCGAAATAAAATATTAAGAATCTACTGAAGCTTGAATATAATGGGCTGTTTCTTGTATGACCTCACTCTTCTGCCTTCCTGTATGGCTGGAATCCAGTTGGGGCTACGCTTAATTATTCGCATAGATTCCTGGTCAATGGAGAATTCCACCGACCTGGCCACTACCGGTTCTTTTACTTTTCCTTCGGTATCTACTATAAAAAGTATCCATACGGTTCCTTGTGATTCTGCATTGATCGCTCGCTCGGGATAGCGAAGATTCTTGTTCAGGTAGGACTGCCATGCCCCAAGGCCACCAGTAAACTCAGATTCAATTTTGAGGTTTGCAAAGGTCCAATCCTCCGATTCCTCCTCCTCTGGTTTTTCCTGGCTGTAATCTTCAGTTCTCACCAATTTTCCATGATCGTATAATTTCCTCATGTACACCTTACCACTATCACCCCGGAAGAAGGTCCAGTATTGATCCTTTTTCCAATTGGCTACATAACCGCAGGAATCCAGGTAGCCCTCTTTATTGTAGTAGGCGAAGAAGCCATTGGGCATTTTTCCATCAGCATCTTTGAAGGATTCAGTTTTGAGACGAGGACCTAAAAAATTATAGTAATCCCATTGCCAGCAGGTATCATTCAATTTTTCTGTGTGAATAAAATACTTTGCCTTCTTGGCATTCTTGACTGGGTTCCACTCTCCATCGAAAATAAAATAGGACTCATCTTTTTGTGCATAGCTGCAATAGGAGACAAGGAGTATAAGGGGTAAGATTAGTTTCCTCATAAATTATACAGGGTAGATTCGGTTATGTTTAACGTTCGGGGTTTATTATTAAACGGGCTAAATTAAGGCACAAGGCTCAAGGAAGCAAGACAAGGTCAAATGCAAAAGGAATACAAGGAGAACTAAAGTGAAGTGAAGCCTCTTCAACCTTGTCTTTCTTCTTTCTCTTCCTTCACTCTTGGACCCTTCTTGTGCCTTGTACCTTGTGCCTTGGTTTCTTAATTAGGGCAATTGAGTCTCCTGTCCTGTTTCTGTTCTATTAATTTCCCTGGACTTATTACCACTGCGATATATGCGCCTCCGCTCTGGATTTTTGTTTTAGAGAAAAGGTTCGCCCAGTTGTGTACACCTACCAGTAGGGGCCCTGCTTTAAAAGCTCCGCCCACCCAGAAGTTTCCGGCGGCATTGATTTGAATGGGCAGATAGGCTCCCAGGCTTTTTGTTTCCCACCTTGGAGTGATTGTAAGAAGATTTAGTTCATCAACATGATGGTATTTGTTGCCGGCAAGTGAAGAAAGATTCAAGGAGATTTCTGCATTTACATAAAAAGCATCGAACAGGAATCTGTCTACATTCACCACCAGCCTGGCAGGATTCATCACTGAAAATTTACCCGTGAGCGACGCGAAATTCTGAACGATGGTGGCCAAACTGTCATTCGCTTCTTCAAGACCGCTGACGTTCCTGAATTTTTCTTCAAGAGCGGAGTCCGTAATATTTGGCTGGAGACCAGAAAACGATGCACTTTCCGTTCCATATTTGTATTGATTCAGCCCCAGGTCCAGTAAGGATAATCCAATCTTCCATTCATAATCGTAATAGTCGTCTTCATCGTAAATAGGAACAGCGCCGCTCTTGATGAGGTATTCAACGCCCAAATCAAAAGCTGCCCCGCCTTCGGTATAAGCCAAAAAGTCCCTGGTATTCTGATGCGTGTTTTTATTTTCATCAATCCGGTCGTAGTTTGAAGAATAACCATAACTCGCCCTTCCATTCTCTATGGTGAAGTACTCGTAGTTGCCTTGGCTATGACTCTGAAACCTGATATTTTCAGCATTGGTGAAAGCACCGGACAAGCCCCTACTAACTCTCAAAGTGAAGCCTGCATTCAGTCGGCTATCTGGTCTGTCCCAGAGGGTTTTTGCATAGCTTCCAAAAATTTCCACCCAGCTACTGCCTATAAATTTTCCACCGAGTGCTCGGTTGGTAGGATTGATCGCAAAAAAATCCCGGACTTCGGTAATGCTGTCATTATAATTGTATGCATCGGTAGTTACTCTTCCGTGCGTTCTAAGATTGATGCCAAACCCGATAGCGGTTTTCCTATTCAACGCAATCCTTGTATTGAGCAGGTTGATATTGAAATTCACCCTGCCCTTGCGGGGGAAATCTCCCTCGTTGATGGAATAAGTTGATTTTTTTGAAGGCGACAGCAAGGAAAAATCGTGGATGGTTATGATATTGGTTGAGCTCTTGAACTGAGCACCAGCCAGGGTTACATCCCAGCCATAAGGTGTACTCAGCATTGAAGAGGGATTGTTGGCTATGCCCAGGCTTCCGGCATAGGATGAACCCTGAACGGCATGATAGTTTTGCGCGGCGGCGGGCAAAAAAACACAGAGGGAAAAAATGCTACTGGCAATTAATTTCTGCATACTAAAATGGTTCTCCATGTGTTTGCCGGATCAACCACCTGGTGATGGACGGGAAAGGCTTAAGGGTACCTATTAGCAGGTTTGATAAAAACGGATTTCCGAAGAATCCCTGTATCACCCTACCTGTTCTTAATCTGGTTGCAAAATAAGATTTCCATTGTTTGCTATAACCAGCTTCCATCTCTTGCCTGCTGATTTTTCTTTCCAGGCAACTATTAACCGATTCGAACGCAAGTTTTGCGCCATGCAAAGCCATGCTCATGCCATTACCGCACAAGGGAGTGATCATGCCAGCAGCGTCCCCCAGCATGAGAATATGGTCCTCAATCAATGATTTTCTTTCGAAACTCACCTGGGAAATCACCACTGGTTCAGTATTAACGAATACAGCCGAGTCGAATATTTTCCTAAGGAATGGATTTTTGGCAAGAATTAACTTTTCCATGGCCTTAATTGAGTTTTCATTTTGTTGCAGGTTACGTGCAGTAGTGAGGTAACAAAGGCAACATTGGTTATCCTCAACGTGGGAGATACCACAATAGCCATCTTCAAAATTATGAAGTGAGATGAGTTGAGAGGGGGAATCAAAATAGACGTGATATTTTACAGCAACAAAATTATTCAGCTTACCCGGTTTGCGAAGAATGAAATCTCTTTTCCATTTTACGTCCAGGTTACTTCGCTTGCCGAAGGCTGCACAACAATGAACTGAAGTTACTCTTCTGTTTTTATTTTCTATCCAAAATCCTGAACCATCAAATCCTGTGTCCGTGATTCTTGTTTCTTCCAGAACTTCTACACCTGAAAGCTTTGCCAGTGTTGACAATTCATAATCTATTTTGTACCGGCTGATGCCAAAGCCTCCAAGTGGTAAATCCTGCTCAATAAATTTTCCATTCGGGGCAGATACCAATAACCTTTTAATCAGGGGCAAATTCATGTCGCTTAGCGGAAGCCCCAGTTCCTCCAGGAAATTCCAACTCTCAAGGCTGATGTATTCGCCACATACCCGGTGGAATGGATATTTTTCTTTTTCAAAAAGAACGGTTCTGTATCCAGCCTTTGCGGATAAGATCGAAAGCGCCAGGCCACCCAGCCCGCCTCCGATTATGGCCAGGTCATATTCCTTTGCCCGAACCCCAATCCTTTCAGGAGAGGTACCAGGCTTGGGAAAGGCTTGAGTATGCTGGGCCGTGATCATGCTAATTCTTTTTGATGGAGGTTATCAACCACCTGAATGCCCATTTCCATTGGATGGTAAAATCTGGAATCCCTGCTTTCTTGCAAAAGGCTTCGAGTTCGTTTCTCCTGAATCCTCTTCTTACAGAGAGGGGCGCGTCATTTTTTACAAGATAGGATTTTGAAAAGAGCCGGGTCATTAGTTTGATAGAATTGAAGGCAAGGGAATGCCGATGAAGGTCGTTGATAAAAAACCCTTTCTTCGAATTCTGGTGCATCCATTGCAATATGTCTATCATTTGTTCATCATCAAAGTGGTGGCAGAAGAGGGAATTGAAAATGATATCCGGTTTCTCTTTAAAACGAACGAGCTTATAATCTGAGCTGATCCATTCCGCTGTGGGCACCTTTGAAATTGATTCTGCATATGCGGTACAATCGGGGTTGATATCTATTCCAACTATCCTGGCATTGATCTTTTCTCTTCGGCACCATTGGCTGATGACTTGCAGATTATCACCTCCGCCACATCCAATCTCACAAATCAACAGCTCACCTGGCCGGGAGGTTTCCGCAGAAAGTATTTTTTTTAAACCGCCGATGGTAATGGAATGTCCCCCCAGGTAAGTATTAATGAAATTCAATTCCTTCATGTTCCTGGCGATATCCTCAAACGGAATGTCATTCCTGTCCAGCAGTTCCTTTTGATATGAACGGTGATTGAGGCTCACAAGAATGAATATAGGATTATGTGAAAGGTTAGCGTGACCCCAAAAACGGGTATTCAATGATAGCTGGCAATAAAAGTTTCCATTGTGAGACCTGGTCCGAAAGCCGCTGCCAGCGCCAATTCGGGCTGTTCCGGTTTGCGATGCCTGATTTCCTCCATCATGTTTTTGAGAACAAACAGAATGGTGGAGGAAGACATGTTTCCAAATTGCCTTAGCACCTGGTACGAAGCACTCAGGTCTTCAGCCTTTAATCCAAGACTCTTATGAATGGCTTCCAGTATCCTTTTCCCACCTGGATGAACACACCAGTGACGAATATTTTCTTTTTTTTCGCTTGCCTTGTTCAACGCTCGTTCTACTAAAGCATCAAAATCTTCTTCAATTAATTCTGGCACATAGCCGCTGAGCGTCATGAGAAAACCCGAGGAAGATAATTCCCAGGCCATATCTTTTTTTCCTTTGGTAACCACCTCGGAATAGAAATTTGAAATTTCAAATCCCTTTCTCTTTTCCTTGCCTGGCGTGATCAATGCGGCTGCAGATCCATCACCAAACAAAAGGCTGGAAGAGATGTTGTCACTGGTAGCTTCCCGTTGAAAGTGCAGGGTGCACAATTCAGTACAAACAATGAGCACCTTTGCTTCTCCTTCTGATTTACAAATGGCATCAGCAAGTTTTAATGCATGAATAGCCGCGTAACATCCCATAAAATTTATGGAAGTACGGTAGATTGTTTTAGGGAGGTCCATCAATTCCATGATCTGCAAATCGAGTCCGGGCGCACTCATTCCCGTACAACTTACCGTGATGAGATGTGTGATAGCCGATTCCGGTATTTTTCCATCAATGCAAGACCGGATTGCATCCACTGATAGAGGAGCAGCATATCGGTTGAACCAACTCATTCGCCTTTCCAATGAAGGGAAGGGTTCAAGGTTTTCCGTTTGGGGATAGAATTTCCATTCCTGAATAGGACGGCTATAGTCGCTGATCACAGAATACCTGCAATCGATACCACAGTGATGATAGAGGTACCTGAGTTTACGGTTCTCCTGTTCGCTCATTGCAAATACCTGCTGCATGAATTGATGGATATTCACTTGCGCGTGGCGATAAGCCGGAACTGCAGTCCCTATTGAAATGATCTTACTCAAATATTATTCTTAATGATGAGGATGCTAAAGCAAATTGTTGTGCATATGGCAGCCAGTATATTCATCCAAAAACTATTCCTGAAGTTTGCCTGGCCGCCGTCTTTCCAAACTCTTTGCATCCATTGAACAAAAAACCATACCATAGGGGCCATACAAACCACAAATAACCAGAATGCCCAGGGGGTGGGTGAGGACTTATACACGAAATAGACAAAGATGGTTGCCAATCCAAAAACAAATGCGCAGAAAACAAAGGTTCCTTTCTTTCCTAATAGCATGCTGATGGTTCTTACGCCATCCTGTTCGTCTTCCTGGTGCTGATAAACCTGGGTGAGTGGGTAATATCCTCCAATCAGGCAGGAAGAAACCAGCAATCCCCAAACGGGGACACTCAGGCTATGATTTACACTGGATGCGTGGTAACTCAAAAAAAATACAAGCGCACCCTGGAAAAGAACAACAACAATATAACCTAAAACAGGGTATTTCTTAATGCGTATCCCCCGATAACTGTATGCTCTTGATGCAAGAATGTACAGCAGCACACCCAGAACGAAATACCTGCTGATCAAAAGACTTAGGGTTATTGCCAGTGCATCCATTGCCAGTGACAGGAAAAAAAGTTGTTTTGTTGGTTGAAGGGGATTGGACAATCCGCCAATGGGAGTGGTATCCCGGTCCATGAAAGAATTGTATCCATTGCTGGAAGGGTAAACCAATAAGTGAAGGATCAGGAATGCTAGAAGGGCTTGCTGCCAGTTCACTTCTTTTACCAGGCTAAGTGCGAATAAATAGACGGGTAAAAGAAAAAAAGAGAAATGAAAGCGTAGTAATTGTATAGTGGACCGGTCTAGCAATAGTGGAAGGTAATAAATTGTTCGTGGGGATTGCCTAGATGATGAAAGGTACTATGGCATTGTGAGATATTAAATGGGCAATAGGCAACTGGCATTTGGCAACTCACTACCTCGATACTGCTTCAAATTTGGTACTTGCTCACATCTGATTTGTTCTTTATTGGACATTTTCCGAGAATGTGATAGAGGTTGGTCGACTGTTAAATCATATGATCAATAATCCAGATTAGAATTGATTATAATTAGACAAACCACTATTTAATTAGCTTCTTCCGGAGGAGTTGCCTGTTGCCCATTGCCTGTTGCCTGTTATCTCGAATTAACCCCTCCCTAATAAAGCTCAACCCATCGAATGCAATGCCACCCTATTTCCTTCGCTATCTTCTATTATTGCCCAATGACCAAGGTTAGGAGCCACCAGTGCTTTTTCCTGCAGGATCTTTCCTCCGGCAGTCTTCACTTTAGCTAATACCACTGAAAGGTCTGGTTCGCAATTCAAATAAACGAGCGTGCCGTTCTTTGAAGGTGTATAAAATGCAGGGTTGTGGACAATTGCTCCCCCTCTTCCGCCATTCTGAAAATCGTAGAGGAGAAATCCCATTCTTGCGGGTCCCATTTGATTTTCGGGCATCTGGTAATCAAAAATGGTTTCATAAAACTTCTTAGCCCTGTCGAAATCATTGACCGGAATTTCAAACCAATTGATAGCATTCGTATTGAAGGTCATGAGTGCTAGTTTGGTCAAGGGGAAATTAGTGAATTGTTTCAATCAGCCGGTTACCGCTCATCATGACCTTCCTCTTCCAACCAACCAAACAATTAATGCAATGATCACAACAACAATAAGGATCCCTACCCAAACCCCGGCTTTGAAAATTCCGCCAATCACTTCGCAGGAAGACAAGATCGAAAGAGACAAGATCAGACTGACATAGATAAACGCATTTTTCTTCATAAACCTTTTATCGGCAGGTGATGCAAAAACCTTACCCGCGGCCCAACAGGCAATAGGCAACAGGCAATAGGCAAACAAAACTCGAATCATGATGATTTTTATGGCAACCTCTTACTGATGAACTTAAGGGATACGTTTGCACTGGATACTATATCTATAGTAGTGTAACCAAATACATGTTTGAGAGCTAAGGTTAAGGCGGATCCCGTATGGTATCTAGTAGATCGTAAAATGGTGGTACCTCTTCTGGCTTACGCGCTCCTTGAACCATCTTTTTACTGAAGCTCCTTTCCATAACCATAGCCCGGAGAGAATAATGAGTGGAAAAATCACCCATTTGAGCGCGAGTACCGCTTCAGGTATTTTTGAAACCGGACCATATAGATATCCAATCAATGGAATGCTTGCAAGAAGGTGAAACCACCGGATTAATTTTCTTTCTGTAGATGCTTTCATGACAATATACTTTCAAGAGACAATGCTTAGTTTGTATTTAGGCTTTAGTGGAGTTAGATGCCGAGTACGGATTTTAATTTCACATAGCCACTCTTGCTCACTGGGATCTTTATACCCGAGGTAAGGATAGCTACCTGGTTTTCCTTTTCATATGCATCAATGCGAGTGATCTGCTGAACATTCACGATATAAGAGCGATGTGTCCTTACAAATAATTTCGGGTCAAGCACTCCTTCAAAATAGTTCATGGTTTTTTTCTTTAGAAAACTTCCCTCACTCGTGAAGATTTTTACATAATCGTCTGCAGCTTCCAGGTATTGGATCTCGTGGAGGGGAATGATCTTGATCCTTCCTGATGTCTTCACTACAATTCTATCTGATTGAGAAGGAGATTGAGCTACTGACTCCAGGAGCGAGTCTGTTGCTGCCTTTTGCTGAGCCGCCCCCTTCTGTTCAAGCCATTTGTCCACTGCCTTTGAAAATCTTTCCCGGCTAAAGGGTTTCAACAGGTAGTCCACTGCATGCGTTTCGAATGCACGGATGGCATATTCATCAAAGGCGGTAGTAAAAATGACGGCTGGAGGTTCATCAATCAATTCCAGCATTTCGAATCCATTGATCTTTGGCATTTGTATGTCAAGGAACACGATGTCGGGCTTGTGTTGCTGTATTGCTTTTACACCCTGGAATCCGTCACTACATTCTTCTGCCAATTCTATTTGCGGATAGAATGCCAGGTATTCTTTCACAATCGACCTGGCCAGCGGTTCATCATCTATGATAATTGCCTTCTTCATTGTTGCGGAACTTTAATACGAGTGATAAACAAATGGCCCTTCGCCTGGGTTTCTAATAAATCAGTTCTTGCAAATAAAAGATAAAGCCTTCTCTTCACAGAACTCAATCCAAATCCCGTTCCTTTCTGGGGCAGGCTGGTGGAAGGGTCGAACGGATTTTGGACAGTAATGATCAATTGTCCATTTTCTGCGGTAGCATCTATTGCAATATTGATGGTGTCAGTTGTGTCATATAAACCAAACTTGATGGCATTTTCCACCACAGGTTGTAAGAGCATGGCCGGAATTTTCATTTCCCTGCTGCTCTCATCTGTCCCTACTGAAGTAGATAGCCGATGACCAAATCTCACTTTTTCAATATCAAGATAGAGTTGCAGGTGTTGCAATTCTTCGGTTAGACTCACCCATTGATTTTCTTCCTTCTTCAGAATCCCTCTCAGGAAATCTGAAAGTTGATGAATCATCTGCCTTGCTTCCTCGGGCCTGGTTCCAATGAGTGCATTAATGGAATTAAGGCTGTTGAAGAGGAAGTGTGGATGAAGTTGTTGTCTCAATTTAAATAACTCTGCTTCCTTTGCCAGTTTTTCTGCTTCCAACTTCCTGGATTCGTTCTGCTGCTGCTCCTTTAAAGTATACCACAATACGCTTAGCAACGCCATGCAACCGAGAATCAGGAATCCAAATGCAAGCCGGATGTAGATAGAGTCTCCATAAAAGTTCCGGTATTCATCCGGAAGGAGCAACAGCAAAAGGGCTCGCGTTAAAAAAAGCCAGACAACTGAAATTGTTCCACACATGCCCAGGATGTACCCGTATCGCTCCCTCCTCGGTAAATAGTATCTGAATGTGTTGATGAGCAGCAGGCAGGCCAGCATCAGGATGATATTACTGATAGCACTGTCAATAAAGGCTTCATCCCACAACAGTCCAAATGAGCGTAGCATGAGGGCAAGCAATATGCACCAGCTCAGCCAGCAGGCCGCGAATATGAATCGGAATTTAGGAACTGATAATGGTGAGGTTGACACGTGAATGTTTACAGTAAGTGTAACAATTTATGTGTTTGCTTTTCCTGGATGCCCTGCGCTTTCCTGTGTACGAGATTGATGTAATCTTCCGCTTCATCGGTTTCCCTGATCCTTGAATATAATTCTGCTCCATCAATAAGTGCCGTAAGCCGATAGAGCTCCGAAACATTGATGAATTGCCATTGTACTTCCTTTTTTTCTATGTTGAGAAAAGAAACCTCTTCCTGTTCTCCTATGGTCTGTGCTTTGTAAAAGGCTTCATCTTCATCTGAAGCGCCTACCAGCCTCAGTTGCTCATCAAATTGGGGTGTATGCTGTCCGTCACCACAAATGATCCGGAAAACTATTTTTGCAAGATACCAGTTCATACAGCTTGATTTTTTAGAAGATGACAGAATGAAAAAATAAGAACCAAGATCCAAGAACCAAGAACCAAGAACCAAATAAAGAGAACTAAAAATTTAAATTTAAAATTAAGAAGGGCCAGTTTGGGTCCTCTTCCTTGATATTTGTTTCTTGTTGCTTATTTGGATCTTTGTTTTTAATAATTCCTTATTTCGATTCCGCCGAAGATGCAGGTGCCATCGATGATCAGGACTTTATTCGGATCGGGTTTAATGGTGTGCAGATCACGCTTGTCATCAATTCCCCCGAAAATGGCCGTAGCTTCTGACTTCACGTCCCAACTGGCCGGAACTACCAATTTGGCTCCACCAAAAATGTTTGTGGCATCAATGGTCACCACCCCTTGGATGTCCGCCTGGGAAAGGTTCACTTCAGTTCCTCCCATGAAATTGGTGATATCTCCACCTTTGAAATTTTTGGAGACCACTATTTTTTTTACGCCACCAAAAATAGAGGTGATATCCAGGTAATCTTCCTTGGAATACTGCTGAGGGTCATTGGCCGCAAAGCTTGAATTGGATTGCTTCCATTTTTCAAACCCTTCCTTGAATTTTCGGCCGTGTCTCCACCTGCGGCATCGGGCCGGTTTAAACAGTATGAGAAAACCTATGGAGATCAGGATCACTGGCCAGATAAACCGACCCATGTTAATCTCAGGGTCGAACCTGTCATACAGAAATATACTTCCTATAAGGATCATGACGATCCATGCCCCACCTCTAAAGCCTTCCTTTAAACCGGAGAATACACCAATTGCAATGAGGGCCATTTGCCAGGTGAACACCCAGTTGGGTATGAATACATTCATTTGTCTAGCTAATAGCAATCCACCGATCGCCAGAATGAATAATCCTCCCCAGATATGACTCCTGTTTTTCCTGTGACTTTTTGAAGGTTCTATATTCTGATCGTTGTCCATATGCTTGATTTTTAACAAACATACGGCTGCAAGACAGGCTTGACAAGCCTCAATAGGCCGACAAAGTATGAGGGTCGGTAAGCCTTGGCAAATTGTCGGTAAATGGTATTAGGGTATTAGGGTATTAGGTAATATGGAGAGTTGTCACGAGTTTAAGACCTAATACCCAATACCCAAGATGTTTTGCGATCATTCTAAAATTGAATAGCTTTAAAACGCAGATTTGATCTTTCATCAGAACGAATTACTTATGGAAGCCGTCATTAATTGCGCGGCATATTCCAAGGGTCGCCGCGTTTCGAACATCCAGATAGGTGAGGTAGCTGAGATACTCAAGCAATCCGACCGGTTCGTATGGATTGGACTACATGAACCGAGTGAAGAATTGCTTGCGCAGGTGCAGCACGAATTCTGTTTGCATGATCTCGCCATTGAAGATGCACATAATGCTCATCAGCGTCCCAAACTGGAGAATTACGGCGACTCACTTTTTATTGTACTTCGAACTGCACAAATCAATAATAAGGAACATCGAGTTGAATTTGGAGAGACTCATTTTTTCGTGGGCGAGAATTTTTTTGTTTCGGTCCGTCATGGTTCTTCCATTCCTTACACCGAAGTACGAAACAGGTGTGAGAAGGCCCCCGAGCTGCTGCAAAAAGGACCAGGCTTTGCTTTGTATGCTGTTATGGATTCCATTGTTGACCAATATTTCCCCGTCATTGAGGCACTTGAAACAGAATTGGAAATTGTAGAGGAGAAGATCTTTGGTGAAAAACCAAGTCGCTCTACCACTGAGCATATCTACCAATTGAAAAGAGAATTGCTGGAAGTGAAACGGGCAGTTTCTCCTTTGATTGACATGTGCAATAAATTAATGCGATTTGATCTTGCCCTGATTCCGGAAGACACCAGGCCGTATTTCCGCGACGTTTATGATCATACGATCCGCATCAATGAAATGATTGATAATGCCAGGGAATTATTAAGCGGAGCACTCGAAGCAAATTTTTCAATGATATCCATTTCTCAAAGCGATGTTTCAAAAAAGTTTGCCGGGTGGGCGGCAATTCTTGCTGTTCCAACAATGGTTGCAGGCATCTATGGAATGAACTTTAAGTGGATTCCCGAACTGGGTTGGCACTGGGGATATCCTGTTGTATTAGGGTTGACTATCATTATCTGCCTGATCCTTTATTTCTCCTTTCGGCGCTCGGGTTGGCTGTGAATATCTTATTTATCTACATCCTCAACTTTAAGAAATTTCCGGCCTAATGTTTGCCTATGGCTAAGCCCGGCCTGTTATTCCCCTAATATAAAACCATAGGAAAACACCAATAACTTTAAATGAAACTCCTATGCTATTCGATCCGTCAAAATTGAATATTAATACCTTAAGGGCATTGATCAAAAAGCTTACTGATAAGTATACCAGTGCTATCAAAAATGACCGACCATTGAAAGACGTGAAAGAGATCAAGAAGGCCATTCATTACGTTGAAAGAAAGATTGCTGAGGCCCAAGAGAATACAGAACGGGTGTAAGCAAGTCACCCCGATCGCCCACAGGGCCCTGCGGGCAGTCGAGAAATCCAGACAAATACACTAGCAATTAGCTGCAAGCAGTAGGCGCATTCTCCGCCTAATTTCATTACAACATCAAGTATTCAAGCTTAAATTTTGTGCCCTTCTTATTTTAATTTGAGAGTTGTCGTCCGTGGTCCTTTGGCAG
>Ga0184625_10000701_pt1 | contig 13146 bp, 9 predicted proteins | sample PLM3_30_b1_FD_133151 | JGI IMG/M metagenome (GOLD analysis project Ga0184625, IMG submission 133151) | Groundwater sediment microbial communities from an aquifer in East River, Colorado, USA - PLM3_30_b1 | ecosystem: Environmental > Terrestrial > Soil > Riparian zone | place: USA: East River... | reverse complement strand
TCGCCGACGTAGCGGAGGAGCTTATCTCGTGCGATCCCTGCGAACCCCTCATTCTTCCGCTCTTGAAGGACGTCGTAGAGGCTCTTTTCCGCGAGCTCCATGACGATCGCGACTTCCCCCTCCAGGATGTCGATGCGCTCGGTCGAGAGGACGAAGGGGTGCCGGACCTCCTTGACCCGCTGCAGGGCATGGAACTCCTGGCGCGCACGGCCGTCGCCGGACGACGACGCGTCCAGATTGCCGAAGACGAATTTGATGGCCTTGAGGATCTTGCCCGGCGCTTCGCACAGCCACACTTCCCCGAACCCGCCGGAGCCGAGCGGTTTGATGAGGCGGTAGCCCGGGATCGGTTCCTCGTCAGCCTCGCGGATCCAACTCATGAGGGGCGTCCGGGCGGACGGTCGGCGAACGGCCCCGCGGGCCGGGCAGGGTGGGGTGCCGTCCGCCTGAAACGTAATTCACGCTGGACGGGAAGTCCAATCGCCCTGGGAGGTGAACTGTGGCAGGAACTATTCGCGTCGGACCAAAATTAATGTGGCGGCAGGCCTCCAGGCCTGCCGGAATCGGTTCTCCGGCAGGCCTGGAGGCCTGCCGCCACTCCATTACTACATCCCGAACGGCATCATGCCTTTGCCCTTCTTGATCGGTCCACTCATCTTGAGCGTGACCGTCGCGCCGCTCGAGGAGATGTCCACTTCGGTGCCGGGGTCGCCCTTGCTCTTGATCACGTCGATGCTGCGGCGCAGGTCGTCAGCAATCTTCTTCGCCCCGTCGGCATTGTCGTACGTCGATTCAAACCGCACTGATGCCGTATTCCCCGACACTTTCATCGACATGGCAGTTGATTTTGCACGCGACGGCTTTGCGAAGTCGGGGCCCCCGGGCCCGAAGCCTTTTCCGCCCGGTCCGATCATGGCGCCCATGTTCACCATCGCCGACATCATCCCGATGAAGTCCCCCTGCTCGGCTGCCTGACCGGTCGAGGCGATCCACACGATCCCATCGCCGCGCTTCGCAAAGGCTCGAAGGTCGTCGGCAATCACAACCTTACCCTCATCTTTACCAAGCCGGCCGGTCACCGCGTTTTCGTTCTTGGAGATCACGACCATTCGATCGGACGGAAAATAGAGCGCCCCGCCGGTCCGCGTCTTGTAATACTCCTTGTCGCCCGCGGTCGCCTTGGTGCCGCCGACTGAGTTGATAATGGCGTTCTTGTCCGCGGACCCTCTTAGCTTGATCACCATGACGTCCGGTTCACCGCCCATCCCTGAGATGTGGCCGGCTCCGAGAACGGCCGAAATGTCCTCTCTCTTGATTCCGTGCTTAGCCGTGTGCAAAGAGTCCACCTTCATTTCGTTGCGCAGTTCATCAACCTTGTCGGCCGCTTCGACGTCGATGTACATCACCGACTGAGAATCGGCCGGCGCCCAAGCGAGCATGTCGCTCGACGCCCCGCCGCCAAACAGGCCGGCGAAATAGAGGATCACGCCGACAACGCCGAGAAACAGCAAGGCAGCCGTCCCGATGATCAAACCGATCAGAAGGCCTTTGTTCTTCTTCTTTCGGCCGCCGCGCTGTCGCCGACGCCCGCGAGTCTCACCGTCCTCGTCGCCGTCATCGCCGGCCACGACCCGTGCCTTCCGTCGCTTGGGACGATCATCCTCCTCGTCCTCTTCGCGTCCAGGTCGCCGCGGTCGGTCGTCGTCGTCCCGGCGTCGGCGGGCGGCTGGACGGTCCTCTTCCTTATCGTCGTCGCGTCGACGCCGCGACCTGGGTCGCTCGTCTTCGTCCTCGTCGCGGGCGATCCGGGATCGCGGTCGGTCGTCGTCCTCATCGTCCCGGCGGCGCGACCGTGGTCGGTCGTCTTCGTCGTCATCGCGGCGGCGCGAGCGAGGCCGATCATCATTCTCAACATCGTCCCGCCGGCGCTTGGGCTTCGGCCGGTCGTCGTCGTCGACGAACTCCGCGTCGGGAACTTCGTCGCGGGCTGCCGAAGGCCGAGCGCTCGCTGCGCTGCGGGCCGGCGGCCTCGCCGGCGGCACGGGGATACCCATCGCCGGCCGGGCCGGCGGTTGCGGAGCGACCGCTGCCGCAGGCGATGCAGCGGGAAGATCCACTTCCGGCGCCGGCGCCGACAGGGTGAAGACCGCCTTGCACTGCGGACAGGAGAGACTACGGCCGGCGAGCACAGGCTGACCGGACTTCAACTTCGATCCGCAGTTCGGGCAGACGACGAGGTATGGCATGACGACAACTCCCCGGTTGGAGTTCCGGCTGCAGTCGGTCTTCGAGACACAGACCGGCTGGAGCCGGGACTCCAACTCCCAAATCCAATTTGACAGATCGCTAATTCCGCACCGACCCAACCGCCCGGAGCGCTTCCGACGCCGGCAGCCGAACGCTCACCGACACGCGTGTGCCGTTTTCGCTCACATCTGCCTCGTTGTACCCGCGGCGGATGTCCGCAATGTCGGCCGGATCAACACCAGTACGCGCGACGAGCTGGCCCAGGTCGTTGAGCGCCCGCAGGTTCACAAACGTGCTGCGCAAGGCGCCGGCTGCTTGGGAGGCCTCGGGGCCATTCTCGAAGGCAAACTCGAACCGGACATCGGCCAGTGGACCGTCGGGGACCGCCCAGGCGGCGGTGCCAGCACTCGGTCCAATCCGGAGCGAAAGGCCATCGTCCGCGAGCGCCATCTGGCCGGAGTCCGCTGCCGAGATGCGGCCGGACGCACGCCAGATCGGCCCGCGGACCTTTTCGACCATCTTTTTCAACTCGTCACCGAGCCGGGCCTTCGCGCCTTTTTCCCGGAGCGCCTGAATGGCCGGTTCGCGATCGGCCAATACGAGCGTGCTCGAATCGGCAAAGTAGCCGAATCGATAATTGCCCGTCAGGCTGGTGAATGGGGCGTACGACTTGCCCGGCAGATCGGCATGCAGGTATTTCCGCGCCTCCGGGGGTGTCTTGAACTGTACCACGCACGTATTGCCGTTGTTGACCGTTCTGGCGACGACGACGCGGGACAAGTCGGCACTGCGAACGCCTGCCCGGTCCAATTCGAGCAGGTCGGGCGGGGCCCGCTTCTCCAGTGCCCTGCGGAAGGCCGCGTTTCCGCTCAACTCGTCCAGGTCGTATCCGCTCAAGATCACCGTGTCGGTTGGGACGTGCGCCAGGAGATCGGCGGAGGAGGGTTTCGAGGCGTCCCGGACCAGAAAGTAGATGAGCAGCGCGGACGCCAGTCCGACGAAGATCGCACTTGCGGCAATGGCAGTGAGTACGGCGGGCGAGAGGACGCGCTTGCGCGCAGGGCCTTCTGACGCTACGTTGATTGCCGGGCGCCTTCGTGGGCGGGGCTTGTGTTCTGGCGGGCGGACGGGCGGGCGATCGTCTTCGGGGTCCTCTTCGAGAATCTCGGCCTCTGGAATCTCTTCCTCCGCAGTCGCCTGACGGGCCCGCGGCCATTCGTCTTTTTCCGGGACGGTCTTCGCGCCTCTTGCCTGGCGAACGGGCTGGCCACCGCGATCCGGCTCGGCATCATCACGCACTGTAAATGGCTCTTTGCATGCCGCGCAAGTCAGGTGCGTGCCGGCCGGCAACCGAGTGGCGCAGCGGAGCCGGATGCCGCAATTCGGACAGGGAACGAAGAAGGCCATGGGAAGACGCGAGTGATCCAACAAGGTGTGCCGAGGGTATCGTAGCGGACGAGGGAAGGATGCACCACGGCAGGATGCTCTGACTTCCCTTTTCCGAAGCGGAGCGGGAAATTCCGCGTCAAGTCGTCGCCCCACTCGGCACTGGCCGCGGAGGTGGGTTGCGGAAGAAAATGACGAACACGATCAACACAGCAGTTGCACCCAGGGCCGGGATGATCCAGATGTTCTGCCAGTCGTGCGAGACAATAACACCTTCGTCGTCCTTGTGCGCGTAGATTCCCTGTACTTGCCCGGCAATGTACGTCCCGACAAAGCCACCGATGCCCCAAAGGATGAAAGCAATGAATCCCTGGGCGGCTCCGCGCATTCGCTCGTTCGACTCGTCGTCCACGTAGAGTTGGCCCGCGATGAAGAGGAAGTCGTAGCACACGCCGTGAAGAAGGATCGCCGCGAAGATGAGGACTGTCTGAATCTCCCAGGCCGAGGTTGCACTCTGCGCCAGGAAGAAGTACCGCGTCGCCCACGCGAGAATCCCGATGAAGATTGTCAACTTGTAGCCGAAGTAACGGAGCATGAAGGGCAGGACGAACAGGAAAATCACGTCCGAGACCTGGGCAAGTGCCATCTTCGCGGCGACCTTCGACCAACTCAGTTCGCCGAGATAGATGTGCAGGTTGACGAAGTAGAAGTACAGCGGAATGCAGATGAGGAACATGCAGCCGATGAAGATGGCAAACGATCGCTTGCCCAGGAGCGCGAGCGCATCGAGTCCGAGAATTTCCGCGACCGAGACGCGGCCGACTTTCTTCGGTGGCGTGTGCGGCAGCGTGAATGCGAACAGGGCGACTACCACGGACAAGGCGCCGGCGAGGTAGAACTGCCGGTGCGATGTCTCCGCATCGATCGCGCTGACCGCGATACCGCCGGCGATCCAGCCGACTGCCGAGAGCATCTTGACTCTGGGGAACGTCGTCTTCGCGTTCTGCAGTTGATGCAGCGAAAGCGAGTTGCCGAGCGCCAGGGTTGGCACATACGTGGCACAGTAGACGATGAGCAGCGTGTAGAACTGAACAAACTGACGTTCCTCCACCCGCGCCAGAAGGAACATGATTGCCGCACCGAGCAAGCCGAGCACTCCGATCAGCTTCTCCGAGGCGAAATACCGGTCGGCGATCAGCCCGATGAAAAATGGTGCGATCATCGCGCCGATCGCAAACGCCCCGTAGGCCAGTCCAATTTCCCCTCCGTCGAACTTCAGGCCCTTATTCAGGTACGAGCCCATGCTGACGTACCACGATCCCCAGATGAAGTACTGGAGGAACATGAATGTGGAGAGTTGGATTTGAAGGCGCGTTTGCACGGGCGGGCCCTGGACGCGATGAAGGCGAGCGAGGTCCAGATTATGCCCGGCTGGCAGTCCCGTGTCTATCGGGAAGGGACGTATACTGATTCGGCCTTGCCGTCGAAAAGGGGTGCGATGTGTGGAAGAACCCGCAGCGAACATTCACCGCGATCGGCTACTGCGAAGGCATCTCGTTCCTGGTGCTGCTCGGCATCGCGATGCCGCTGAAGTACTTCGCTGGCCTTCCGGAAGTTGTGCTCGTCGTCGGTTGGATTCACGGCGTGTTGTGGATTCTCTACATGCTGGCCGCGTCGCGGTGCCGGTTTGCCTACAAGTGGCGGTTCCGGACGTTCCTCGGGGCCGGGCTGGCGTCGGTGTTGCCGTTCGGGCCGTTTGTGTTTGATTGGTGGCTGCGCCGGACGGGGACGGCGCCGATTGCCGACGAGCTAGCAGCGGAGGAAACGCGAATCTAGTGCTTCTGTAGGACAGTATTCCGATCCTGTCCGGACAGGATCGGAATCCTGTCCTACAGAAGCCGAGCCACCAGAAACTCGGCGGAACTCTCATAAGCCAGTGCTATACCCCTTCCCTTTGGTATCCGCCCCAGTCCATCACGCTGACCGCGACGCGTTTCTACACTCCTTCACTAGCCCCGGTGGAGGGAATCCAATGCGGCAACATCTCTTGGCCGTTGCCCTCGTGGCGATCGCGTGGCCCTCGACCGCGGGCGACAAGGAGCAACCGACCATTTACACAACTGACACGATCAAGTGGCGCGAAGGCCCGCCATCGTTGCCGCCGGGGGCCAAGGTCGCGATTCTGGAAGGTGACTTGACCAAATCGGGACCGTTCGTGGTCCGCATCAAGTTGCCGGACGGGTACAAGATTCCGCCGCACATCCACCCCAAGCCAGAGCGTATGACGGTGATCTCCGGCAGCTTCCACCTCGGCATGGGCGACCAGTTCGATCCCAAGCACGCCGTGCAATTGCCGGCTGGAACCTATGGAACCTGGCCCGCCGGCATGAAGCACTTCGTCTGGGTGGAGGGTGAGACGGTCGTGCAATTCCACGGCGACGGGCCGTGGCAAATCGAGTACCTGAATCCTGCGGACGATCCGCGACAAAAGGACAAGTAGGCGAGGTTGAGGTGTGGCCGGCAGCCATGTGCGACTACTCGACGCGGCAAAACACCGCCTTCAAATAGCGTCCCTCTTGCACATGCGCGAGGAACGGATGATCGCCCCCCGCACCCGCGACCTTGATGACTTGCACCGTCCGCCCCGCCTGCCAGGCCGCCTGGCGCACAGTGTCGAGGAACGTCTCCTCACTGACCAGGCCCGTACACGAACAGGTGAGGAATATGCCGCCCGGGGCCACGGCCTGAAGGGCGAGGCGGTTCATGTCCCGGTACTTCTTGAGCGCCTGATCGACCGCTTCGCGGTCGCGCGTCATCTTGGCCGGGTCGAGGACGACGACGTCGAACCGGTTGCCGGATGGCAACACATCCCGCAGCCAGGCGAAGAGGTCGGCCTGGGTGAACGTGACGCGAACCTGGTTCAGGTTCGCGTTCTGTTTCGCCATCGCAATCGCCTGTTCGTCCAGATCGACGCCGATCACTTCCGCGGCCTTGCCGAGCACCTTGGCATAGACCGAGAACCCGCCGGTATTGCAACAGAGGTCGAGGACCTTCTTGCCCTCGCAGAACCCGGCCAGGGTCTTGCGGTTGTCGCGCTGGTCGGCGAAGAACCCCGTCTTGTGCTTTGAGCCAGGCGCGACGCGAAAGCGCACGCCGTGCTCGGTAATCGTGAACGGGGGCGGCGGCTCCGGCGATCGGCAGTCGAACGACTCCTGCTTGCCGACGTGCTCCTCCGCGAACCAGTAGAAGCGCGATTCGGGATACTGCGCCAGGAGCGCCGACTGAATCGGCTCGCGCTGCTTGTACATGCCCGCGGCGAAGAACTCCATGACCAGCGTCGGGCCGAAGCGGTCCACGATGAGGCCGCTCAGCCCGTCGGCCTCGGAGTGGACCACGCGATACGCATCCGTGACGCCATCGAGCTTCAGGACGTCGCGTCGCAGCTCGACCGCGCGTGAGATTCTGCGGGCGAACCAATCCGAGTCGATCTGCTCTTCTGCATTGCTGGTGAGGATGCGGAGTGTGATGCGCGAGTGGGCGTTATAGAATCCGCGGCCAACCCACTTGCCGTCGCGGTCGAGCACATCGACCACGGTCCCGTTCGGGATCTTCGCGGCCGGCTTCTCGACCATCTTCTGGAAGATCCACGGGTGCGACGATCGGCGCTCGATCTTCAGGCGGACGATGGGGAGGATGGCGGGCTCGGCGGTCATAATGGTATGGTATGCTGCCGGTCGCACCGCCCGACGTCCCGCTGATCCTCCTCCCCGGCATGGGCGCGGACGCCCGGCTCTTCCGACCGCAGCTCGATGCCCTTCCAAACGCCATCGTCCCGCCGTGGCTGTCGCCCAACCCGAGAGAGTTGCTCGCGGAATACGCCCAGCGGTTCGCGGCCGCCATCGATCCGGGGCGTCCATGCTTTGTGGGCGGCGCGTCGTTCGGCGGCTTCGTCGCCCTGGAAATGGCGCCGCACCTCAATGCCCTAGCGTGCTTCCTGATTGGCAGCGCCCGCGACGCGTCGGGCATGCCGAAGCGTATCCGTTGGTTGCGGCCTTTCGGCCGTGCGACCGGCGTCCTCCCGTTCCGGCTGCTCGGGCCGAGCGCCTGGCTCGCCCGGCAAACGGTCGGCCGCTTCGGCCACCCACTCACGCGGTCTTTCCTGCGCCATCTGCAGGAAGCCGATGCGAGCTTCCTTCGCTCGGGTAGTCGGGCGGCTCTAACCTGGAAACCATCCCCAGCGACGGCGGCCGTCCGCGTCGTTCAGATCCATGGCGAGCGTGACCGAATCTTCCCAGCGAAACGTACGAGAGCCGACGTGATCCTTCCCGGCGCCGGCCACCTGATTTCGCTCACGCACGCCGCCGCGGTCAACGACTTTCTGCAGCGTCATATGATGGCCGCGTCATGCCCGACATCGTCCTGACCGACGTCCGTAAGACTTTTTCCAACGGGGCCGTCGGCCTGCAGTCGACGACGCTTACAGTCCCGGCCGGCTGCTACTTCGTCCTCCTCGGCCCGAGCGGGTCGGGGAAGACGACCGTCTTGCGCCTGATCGCCGGGCTCGAACGGCCGGACTTCGGGAACATCCATTTCGGCGACCGGCCGGTGCACACCTTGCCGCCGCACAAGCGCGGTGTCGCCTTCGTCCCGCAGCGTGCCGCCCTCTATCCGGACCGCGATGTTCGCGGCAATATCCGGGTCGGCCTCGAACTGGCCAGGGAACGTCCGAGCCGTGCCAAAATGGACGAACGAGTCCGCCAGGCAGCGGAAACGCTCGGCATCTCGAAACTGCTGGCCAATCGTCCACACGAGTTATCGGGAGGCGAGCAGCGGCGCGTGATGCTCGCTCGAGCCCTGGTTCGACGGGCCGAAATCTGGCTTCTCGACGAACCATTTGCCCAGCTCGATGCGACTTTGGTCACACAATTATCTCAAGACTTACACTTGCTTCAGAGACAGTTCGCCCACACAATAGTCCATGTAACCCACGACCCGATCGAAGCGATGGCCCTGGCCGACCGCGTCGGGTTGCTCGGTGGGGGGCGTATACTTCAGTCCGGAACACCGGACGAAGTGTATTCCCGACCGAGCAGCCGCACGGTCGGTTTGCATTTCGGGCGCCCGCCGATCAATTTGATCGGTGGCATCGCGAACGACGCCGGGTTCGTTTCCGCTGACGGTTGGTTCCGGGTCGGTTGCCCCCACAAGGGTAAGCTGACTTTGGGGATTCGCCCGGAAGATGTTGGCTTTCGGGCAGGCGATGGGTGGGTTCGCGTTGGCGAGGGCGAAGCGGTCGACGGTCGCCGGGTGGATGCCCGAACGCTCGTTACGGTTCGTGGCTCAGAAGCCGAAGTTCGCGGCTTCGCGGCAGGGCTGTTGAATGGAAGGGTAACGATCTGGCTCAGGCCGGATCGACTGCACTGGTTCGATGCGGAGACTGGGAATCGATTGGGCCCGTAGGACAGGATTTGAGCGATGGCCAAGACGACGACAAAAACCAAGAAGGGCAAAAAAGAGGCCGCCATTGACAAGGAAGCCGCGCGGCAGACTCAGCGGCAGGCGGTCCTGAGCCTCGTCGAGACGATGCACCGGGAGAAGAACATCTCCAAGGACATCATTTTCGGCGGGATCGAGGCGGCCATCCAACTCGCGATCGAGCGGGCCTCGCTGGAAGAAGTGGACGTCCTCGTTCACATCGACCGGGCGACCGGGGAGATCATCGCCCAGCGCGGCGACCAGATGATCGAACCGGAATTCCTCGGCCGGATCGCGGCCCAGGCCGCCCGGCAGGTGATGACTCAAAAGATCCGCGAAGCCGAATCTGAGGGGGTCTTCAACGAGTTCCAGGCCCGCAAGGGCGACCTCGTGACCGCCACGGTCCAGCGCGTCGATAACGGGACGGCCATCGTCACCGTGACCAAGGATCAGAAGTCGTCCGGCACGGTCGAGGCCATCTTGCCGCGCAGCGAGCAGATCCCGGGCGAGACGCACCAGGTCAACGACCGGATCAAGGCCGTGGTGATGGACGTGCGCAAGCAAGGTCACCGCGTGAAGATTGTGCTCAGCCGGTGTCATCCGGACTTCGTCCGCGCCCTCTTCGAGCAGGAGATCCCGGAAATTCAGGATCGCACCATCGAGATCAAGCAGGTGGCGCGCGAGGCGGGATATCGGTCGAAGGTCGCGGTGTCGTCGATCGACATGAAGGTGGACTGCGTCGGCGCCTGCGTCGGCGTCCGTGGCAGCCGGATCAAGAACGTCATCGACGAGATCAACGGTGAGCGGATCGACATCGTCCGCTGGAACGACTCGATGCAGGTGATGATCCCGAACGCGCTGCAGCCGGCCGAGATCTCCGACGTCCAGCTCTACCCGCGACTCGGTCGCGCCATCGTGCTCGTCGCCGAGGATCAGCTCTCCCTGGCGATCGGCCGTCGCGGACAGAACGTGCGGCTCGCCAGCAAGCTGGTCGGCTGGGACATCGACATCATGACCATGGATGAGTTGTCACGCGACCTGGACAAGGCCGAGCGCTGGTTCAGCCGCATCCCCGGGATTGAGCCGGAGCACATTGAGGCGCTCATTACCGAAGGATTCTTCAGCTACACCGACCTGACGTTCCTGGAAGCGGAGCAACTGGCCGAGATCATCGGCATCGACCCGGAAGTGGCCGACGACATGATCATCTTCGCCGAGGAGGAAGCGGAGCGGATCGAGCGCGAAGGCGAGCCGGAAGAAGAAATCCCTGCCCCGGAGGAGGGTGCGGTCGCTGCAGAGCCGTCGCCCGAGGGAGCAGTGTCCGAGGAAGCCGCGGCGCTCGCAGATGGCGAAGTCCCGGCGGAGGCGATTCCGGCCGCCGGGCAACCTCCTGCCGGTGGGTTCGAAAGCCTGTTTCAGCCGGAGGCCGAGGCTCAGCCGGCTCAAGAGTCTCAGGCGGTACAGGAGGAGCCGGTTCAGCAATCCGCAGAAACGGCGGAAGGTGAGGCTGACGGCCGGCCAAAACCGGAATAAGATGGTCGAACCGCGGTACGGACCGGGTTTGTCGCCCGGTCATGTGAACCGCACAAGTTTCGTGTCTGTCTCTGTGGAGTCCGGCCTCACGTCCGAAGCCCGCCCTGGAATCCCGAACTCGTTTCCCCGAACCGGCTTAGAGGGTCCCGCCGACACCGTCATACAACGCCAGCCAGAATGGCCCGTCCCTGGGCCTGAATGTGTTGAATCGCCTGCCTTGGGCGATCGGGAGGGGAATCCTTCCCGGGACGGTTGAGCCGGTTAGAATAGCTAGACGATTTCAGTTCACCCCTTAACTTGCCTCTGTAATGAGAGGCGGGGCGCGGGGAACGCCCCGGAGGAGAACCGCTTGGCTCAGGCTACAACCAAGAAAGTTCGCGTCTTTGAGCTGGCTAAGACGCTCGGGCTGGAGACGAAGGCGGTCCTGGATTACTGCCGGGATCTCGGCTACGACGTCAAGAACCAGCTCAGCAGCCTGGAAGCGGACCAGATCGATGCGGTCAAGGTGCGCATTTCCAAGGGCGGCCGGCCGAGCGCAGCAGCCGTTACCGCACCCGCACGGCCGGCGGCGCTTCCCAAGGTCGAAAAGAAGATCCACACGCTGCCGGGGGCCAAGAAGGTCGAAACGCCGGTTGAAGAGGTTCTGCCGCCGCCCGAGGTCGAGATCGCGGTTCCCGAACCGGTCTTCGAGCAGCCGGAGCCGGAAATCGCCCCGGCCCGACACGCACCGGAAGTGCCGGCCAGGGTTCCGGTGCTGGTCCCGACCCGACCGGCGACTCCGGAAACTGCCCCCGTTGTCGAAGACGAAACGAGCCCGCCTCCAGGTCCGGCCACTCCACCGCCGACCCGCGTTGCCGAACCGGTTCCCGCCTCACCTGCGGCGTCGCTTGAGACGCCGCGCTCCGCGACCCCGCCTGCCGGCACACCGCGGCCATTGCCGCCCGTCGGCCCGCCCCGAGTCCAGACCATCGGTGGCCGGCCGCCGGCGATCACGCCGACTCGGCCGGCGAACCTGGCCCCGCAGCGACCGGGGGCTCCGGGCTCCGTTCCGCCACGCACGCCACAACCGGGCGCTCCGCTTCGAGCTCAGTCACCGTCCGGCGGCGCCGCGACCAGGCCGCCGGGCGCCCGACCGGCAGGACCAGGGATGGGAGGTCCCCCGCGACCGGGTCCGGCACGACCGCCCGGTCCGGGAGGCGCCGCCGGGGCCCCAGGGACCGGAGCACCCGGCGATCGCCACCGGAGGCTCCCATCGCAACGGACTCCAGGCATGGCGCGACCGGGTAGTCCCGGTGCTCCGGGCGCCGCCCGCGGTCCGGGCGCTCCGCCGACTCCGGGCGCCCCTGGACGGCGATTCACGCGCGAGGAAATTGAGGAGCTTCGCAAGGGCCGATCGGTCATCGACACGATCAAGCCGCGGAATGACCAGCCGACTCCGGCCGGCAAGGACGAGCCGGAGGACGAGGAAAGCAAGGCCAAGAAAGGCGCTCCGGCCGGCAAGGGCGGCGAGAAGGATCGCCGCGCTGTCGAACGCGCGCGCCGGACCGAGCAGCGCAAGCAGGTGAAGGCCAAGGACGTCGTCGTCGAGGGTGGCCAGGTCGATCTCGCCGAGGAACCGACCTTCGGTTCGCGCCGTGGACCGCGTGCCGCCTTGCTCAAGAAGCAGCGTCGCCAACGACTCCCCGGCACGATCGAACGCAAAGGCAAGGTCCCGATCAGCCTGCCGATCACGGTCCGTTCGCTCTCTGAAGCGATCGGGATGAAGGCTGCCGGGCTTCTCCTGAAGCTCAAAGAAGTGACCAACGCCCTGTTCACCATCAACAGCACGGTTGAAGTCGAAGTCGCCGAGCTGATCGCCGAGGAGAAGGGGGTCGAACTCGACATCCAAAAGCACAAGGACGTCGAGGACATCTTGCTGGGCGAGCACGAGGAGGCGGCGGGGGACGAATCCAAGCTGGAGTCGCGGGCCCCGATCGTCACCATCATGGGTCACGTCGACCACGGCAAGACGTCGCTGTTGGACATGATCCGCAAGACGTACGGCATCGAGTCGGACGTTGTGTCGACCGAGGCCGGCGGCATCACCCAGGTGATCCGCGCGTGGCGGGTCGAGAAGGACGGCAAGCCGATCACGTTCCTCGACACGCCGGGTCACGAGGCCTTCACCAAGATGCGGGCCCGCGGGGCCAACGTCACCGATATCGCGGTCATCGTCGTGGCCGCCGATTCCGGCGTGCAACCGCAGACGGAAGAGGCGGTGTCGCACGCCAAGGCGGCCGGCGTCTCCATCGTCGTGGCGATCAACAAGATGGATATGCCGGGCGCTGACCCCGCCCGCGTTGAGCGCCAACTCTATAACCTCGGCCTTTTGCCGGACACCATGGGCGGGGACGTCCAGTTCGTTCGCACCAGTGCCGTGAAGGGGACGGGCATTCGGGAGCTGTTGGAAACCTTGAGCCTCGTGGCCGAGTTGAAAGAACTTAAGGCGAACCCGCACAAGCCGGC
>Ga0184625_10000700_pt1 | contig 13151 bp, 7 predicted proteins | sample PLM3_30_b1_FD_133151 | JGI IMG/M metagenome (GOLD analysis project Ga0184625, IMG submission 133151) | Groundwater sediment microbial communities from an aquifer in East River, Colorado, USA - PLM3_30_b1 | ecosystem: Environmental > Terrestrial > Soil > Riparian zone | place: USA: East River... | reverse complement strand
TCAATTATGATTTCAAGAATAAATACTTCCTTCAAGTATCGTATAGGAGGGATGGTCAATCTTCCCTGGCTGAGGATGTTCGCTTCGGCAACTTCCCCGGTGCTTCTGTTGGTTGGAGAATTTCAGAGGAAGGGTTCTGGCAGAATTCTGGTCTTGTGAATGTGATTGATGAATTCAAGATTCGCGGATCTTATGCAATTGTTGGAAACACCCTTACGGGTTTTCCTTACCTCAGCACATATGGACCATTCCCATACGGAGGTTTGAATGGTATTGCGATTGATGCTGTAGGTAACGGTGCACTACAGTGGGAAACCAATAAGAAGATCGACGCAGGATTTGACATGAGTTTATTTAAGAGAAGATTGAATGTAACCTTCGATTGGTACCAGAACAAGAATGATGACCTCGTGTTGGCGGCTCCACTTCCCAGTTCATTTGGGATCCCGAACAATTCTATTTTCCGGAATATCGGGAACATGAAAAACTGGGGATATGAGGTTACACTGGAAGGAACAATCATGCAGAAGCGAAACTTCAGTTGGTCAGCAAATTTCAATTACACATCTGCAAAGAATGAAGTTCTTTCGTTGGTTAACAACCAGGACGTTGTTTTGCAAGGCCCCAATAATGGGACCTACAACGTTCTCCGCGTAGGCCAGTCAATCAATGCGCTTTATGGCTTCGTATATATGGGCGTAAATAGTGGAAATGGAAATCCCCTATATCAAAAGCAGGACGCAGCAAAGACACTTGTGCAATCGAATATTGCAGGTAACGGGTACAATGTTGCCAATAGCAAAGATGATCCTGCTCTGGGTGCAGCCACAACCCTTGATGGTGCCACAGACCGTGTGATCTTAGGCAATACAATACCTACCTGGTTTGGAGGATTCACAAACACGTTTACATATAAGAGAATTACACTCGACCTCTTCCTCCGCTATTCAGGTGGTAACATGATCTATAATCAAACCAGGCAGGAAACTTTACTCAACCAGGGTTTCCAGAACAATGGCGTGGAGGTTTTGAAGAGATGGACAAAACCAGGTGATCAAACAGACGTGCCAAAGGTTTGGATCGGAAAAAATAATCAGATAAATAATCAGTCTGTTGCTATTTCTCGCTTTGTTGAGAAAGGAGATTACGTGCGCTTACAAAACGTTGTACTCAGTTATGCCTTCGATAATAAGGCACTGGAGCAAAGGACAAAAGGGATCGTAAGGTCATTGAGAATATTTGCACAAGGACAGAATCTCTGGATCAAAACAGACTATACAGGAATTGATCCTGATAACTTCAGTGAGTTTGGACTAGATAATGGAACTGTTCCGCAACCGCGTTCATTCTCGATCGGCCTGAATATCGGCTTCTAATTCAAAAACTCATTCTCAAAAAATCGATATATGATAACGATAAATAAAAAATTACTTGGTATCAGCTTGGGAGCAGCCTTACTCTTCGGATGTAACAAGGTGTTAGACGTTACACCTTATGTATCTTTTTCAGATGCCACTGCATTTACATCACCTCAGCGCGTGCTCCTGGCTTTAAATGGAGTGTATGATGGTGCACAAAGTGGATTTTATGTTGGAAATGTAGTGAGGGGTTATCCTTTCGGCGCTGCCAATGTGGAGCAGGGAGACATGCGTGGAGAAGACATGCTTAACCAGGCGCAATTCTACCAGGTCACTTATGAAGCCAACTACAACTCCACCACTCCTAATAATGGATTTATGTGGCAAACACTGTATGCACTCATCAATAGGGCAAATCTTACCATTGAAGGAATACAGGGTGCTGCAACAGGTGGAATCATTGATGCACCAACAGCCTTGCAATATGAAGCCGAATGCCGCTTCCTGCGGGCAATGGCTCACCATGAACTGGTGATCAATTTTGCGCGTCCTTATGCCGATGGCAACGGAAGCAAATTAGGGATCATGTACCGCGACTTTGGAATCAATGGAGATGCTACAGCTCAAAAGGCAAAGGATCAAACAAGAGAAACTGTTGCGCAGAACTATGATAAGATTCTGGCCGACCTGGATTTTGCAGAAGCTAACCTGCCCGCAAGAATACCTGCTGCCGATGGAACTCCTTCAAATTACCGGGCTACCAAGGGAGCTGCCATTGCATTAAAAATGCGAGTAAAGTTGCACAAGGGAGATTGGACAGGAGTAATCACTGAAGGAAATAAATTGGTTCCAGCTACCGCTCCATATGTGAGTCCGATAGGTGGATGGAGATTGAATGTTGCACCAGATGGAGCATTCACCAATAACCTGACTGACGAATCTGTTTTCTCTATCAAAAATGATGCGAACGACAATGGAGGCAATAACGGGGCGCTGGCTTATATGTTAAGTACGCCAACTTTGGGAGGCAGAGGTTTAGTAAGAGTGAGTTCAATTTCTTATAATCTCCAAACATGGAGATGCGATGACAAGCGCAGAACTTTATTGCTCACACAGGATGCAAGAAGTTACTACACTACCAAATACAAAGACATTACTAACAGGACCGATGCTTCTCCAATTGTAAGATATGCAGAGGTATTATTGATGCTTGCAGAAGCTCAGGCACGGAATGCTGCAGCTGTAAGTACACGGGCTCTTGATCTTTTGAATGCCGTACGGAACAGGTCGCTTGCCGACCCAGCCACGCAAGCGTACACAGCAGCAAGTTTTGCAGATAAGAATGCGTTGATTTGGGGAATCCTGGATGAGCGGAGAATTGAATTCCTGGCTGAAGGAAAACGCTGGGGAGATATTCACAGGCTGGCAGTTGATCCTGTTTTCAATACTGGAGGTATCCCGGCGAAGATGACTTTTGCCAACGCCACTTTTGCCAGTTATAATTGCGCAACTAACCCTGCGCTCACAAAATCCATTCCGGCTATTCCATATACCGATTTTCGTTTCATTTGGCCAATTCCGCTGGAAGAAACCCAACAGAATTCAAAAATTGAGCAAAACCCGGGTTATTAGGAATTTACAAGATTTATCAATGGCCTCCCTGAAACAGGGAGGCATTCTCTTTTTCCAGCTTGAGAAAAGAATTTCTCGCGTTGAGTTACCAGTTTTCCGGCTTTAGTAAGAAACGAACAATCTTGTGACTCAATCCCTCCATTTTTATTGTCTGTTACAATAGCCTGCAAAAAGCAGCAGGTCCCTATAACAAGAATTATCACTTCAACGCAAGACTATGAGAAAATCTCTACTGCTCATGAGCAGTCTTCTACTAATCTCCTTTCTTTCCCTCGCTCAAACAAAGACCATTACGGGGAAAATAACTGATGCCCGGGACGGCAGTCCGCTGGCTGATGTTAGCGTGAATGTAAAGGGGAGTAAAATTGGAACTACCACTGATGGAAGTGGCTTATTTCGCCTCTCAGTTCCTGAAAATGCTGTCTTAATTATTACCAATGTTGGGTTTACTGACGAAGAGGTGACTGTTGGTGGTTCAGAATTGGTAGCTGTAGCAATGAAGGTTGCGCAAAAAAACCTCCAGGAGGTGGTGATCACAGGTTATACCATGCAGAACAAAAGGCAGGTAGCCGGATCAATTTCAAAAGTTTCAGGTGACGAAATCAAGCTTCAACCTGTTGGCTCCTTCGACAAGGCATTGCAGGGAAAAGTTCCCGGCCTGTTGTCCCAATCCCAATCTGGTCAGCCAGGAGCAGCAGCCGTGGTTACTATCCGGGGAAAAGGATCCATTAATGGGACCAATACGCCACTTTATATTGTTGATGGAATACAGATCAATGCCGCAGACTTTGCTTCCATTAATCCCGGAGATATAGAATCATACAATGTTTTGAAAGACGCTTCCTCCACTGCAATTTATGGATCCAGGGGAGCGAATGGCGTGATCGTGATTACCACAAGAAAAGGTTATTCCGGTAAAACCAAAATCGATTATGATTTTCAATATGGATATTCAGAATTACCAACCAATCGACTGGCCTTGATGAACTCGCAACAAAAGTTGCAATATGAATTTTACGATCGTCCCGATTTTGGGCCGAATCCTTTTAACTGGACACCTGCTGAAGTGGATAGCCTGGGAAAATTAAATTATAATATCGAAGGCATACTCTTTCAAAAAGGGAAAACACAACAACACCAGTTGAGTGCTACAGGAGGAAATGACAAAACCCGCTTCTATATTTCTGGTTCCCTCTTTGACCAGGAAGGCGTGGTAATCACCACTGGATTGAAGAGATATACCGGCCGCGTTAATCTTGACAACACCTTTGGAAATTGGAAAGTAGGTCTTAATACAACACTTGGCTATTCGCGCGTAATCGGGACACGCGAAAATGATCAATACATTGGCAGTCCGCTAAACGCCATTCGCTGGTTCAATCCATATCTCAACTTGTACGATGCCAATGGTGAATACCAGGTAGACTATTTGCAAGGTCAACCAAATCCACTTGCCGAGTTGCTGGAAAATTTTGGAAATTCCGATCAGTTAAAAGGAATCGGAAATATATATATTGAATACGCCTTCCCTGGGGTAAAGGGACTGAAGGCGAAAACGCTTTGGGGAGCAGATTACACCCAGGATGAATCATTCACTTACCTGGACAGAAGTACAGACCAGGGTTCACAATCACAAGGAGGAAATGGACAAGTAAACAGGGCGTTCGGGAAAACCTTCCGGTACACCGGTACAACTTCAGTGAGTTATCAACGTACTGTTGGGGATCATGAGATCACTGCAGCACTTTATAATGAGATCATCCAAAGCAAGAGCGAAAATTTTGGATTTAGCGGATATGGATTGGTTGGACCGTTCAAAAATGAAGCTGGAATTACACCCGGTACTCCCACCAATGGTTATATTCCAGGAGTAGGCGGGGGAGCAACAGAGAATTCGCTTCTCTCTTACTTCTTCGATGGAGTCTATGGTTACAAAAGAAAATACTATGTCAATTTGGGTGCAAGACGGGATGGATCTTCCAGGCTGTCAAAAGACAGGCAATGGGCAAACTTCGGACAACTGGGCGTGGGTTGGATAATGACTGAAGAAGATTTCATGAAAGGATTGGACTGGCTCAATTCTTTGAAAGTGAAAGCAAGCTACGGAACTGTAGGAAGCCAGGGCATTGGTGATTTTGCAACCAGGGAATTATACGGACCAACAGTATACAACGGTACGGGAGGACTAGTACTCACTAACCTGGAGACTCCACTTACCTGGGAAAGAAAAGTAATGTTGAACACAGGAATTGAATTCACCACTTTCGGTGGGAGGTTTGGTGGAACGATTGAGTTTTATGATAACAGAACAAAGGACCTGTTCCTTGACAGGCAGCTTTCCCGCACTTCGGGTTTTCAATCCATTACCAATAACCTGGGAGAAATGCAAAACAAGGGCATTGAAGTTTCCTTCAATGCAGACATTATCAGGTCAAAAGATTTTACCTGGAGTGTGGAAGCAAACTATACTCGTAATAATAATAAGTTGTTGGACCAGCACGGCCAGCAGGATAACATTAACGGCTTATTCATAAACAGGGTAGGAGAGGCCACCAATTCATTGTATGTGGTAAAGTATGCAGGAGTTGATCCGCAAACAGGAGACGCTCTCTACTATGAGAAAGATGGCAAGACCACTACCAATATTTATGATCCGGATGATAGGGTGCTCATTGGTGTAATTGACCCACCAAATTTTGGCGGATTTGGTACAACACTCAACTATAAGGGAATTGCATTAGATGTTTTGTTCAGCTATGCATGGGGTGCACAATCATACAATAATGATCGTCTCAATGTTGAGAATTCCATCTACTGGTATTCTAACCTTGCTGCTTCCATGCTTCGTGAATGGCAGCAACCAGGCGATATAACAGATATCCCGAGTCCATTCAATGACCTTCATGCCGAAACAACAAGATTTGTTGAGAAGAATGATTATCTCAGGTTGAGAAATGTGATGCTGAGCTATACACTTCCAAAATCACTCATGGACAAATGGAAATTGAGAAACGTACGAGTCTTTGCGCAGGGACAGAATCTTCATGTATGGCACAACTTCCTTGGATATGATCCGGAAGTAACAACCGGAATCCTTGGTGGTAGCCAATACCCGCAATTAAAGACAGTGACTTTTGGGCTAAATCTCGGTCTCTAAAAAATTAAAATTGCTGAATACTATGAGAGCAAGAAAAATATTAATCGGACTTCTCATTTTCGGATCGTTTGCTTCCTGCAAAAAAGTGCTAGACATAAATCCGGAATACAGCCTCGACAAAAGTGACCTCAACTCAATTGAAGACTACGAATTTGCCCTCACAGGAGCATATCGTGGTTTCCTGAGCACTAACTATTACGGGGCTACCAGCGCTTCATCCAATGCGTTTGTTTGTTTACCAGATATGCTGAGTGATAATGTAAATGAATCAAGTGAATCACTGGGAAACGAAAGAGTGTTTTCAAGATGGGCATATGCAGAGGATGAAAATCAAATTGAAAATACCTGGATCGCTTCCTACAGAATTGTTACAAGAGCAAACATTGTAGAAAACAATATCGGAGAGTTTGCAACAGAAAACCAGGGAGCAGTGAATCGAATCAGGGCCCAGGCCTTAGCCATCAGAGCATTGGCGCATTTTGACTTGTTGAGGTATTTCGTTGAAGACTATGACCGCAACTCAACCAAGCCAGGGGTTCCTTATATAACAGTTTTTGACTATGAACAAAAACCTTCAAGGGGAACAGTGCAGGAAACCTACAACCACATTGAACAGGATCTGAAAGAGGCTAAAACTTTGATGGCAAATATGGATCATGCCATAAACCCAAATACCAATAGCAAGGCTTATATAGACGCGAATGCAATCAACGCCATCCTGGCAAGAATGTACTTGTACAGTAATCAGCTCGATAGCGCGATCAAGTATGCAGGTCTTGTAATTGCCATAAGACCCCTTGCCCCAAGAATTGTATTTCCTGACATTTGGACTGATGCATCAACGGCTGAAGTATTGTGGAATTGTGTATTTGAAACGGGCCAGGGAACTCCAGGAAGCAACGTATACTTTCCGGTAGCTCCTGCGGGATCAGGCAGAGGCGAATACAGACCTAATCCAACCTTGGTATCTTCTTACGATCAAACGAATGATATTCGTTATTCATCCTATTTCAAGGTAATATCAGGGCGCCTCGTCTTATCAAAATACCTTGCTAAAGCTGCGCAATTAAGTAAGCCAGACGGCGTAGTGAATTTTAAGGCATTCCGAACTGGGGAAATGTATCTCATCAGGGCCGAAGCCAACGCAAGAAAAGGCGGAGCAAATGAAGCTACTGGATTGGCCGACCTCAATGCACTGCGCGCGGCCCGCATAAACGGATATGTTCCTGTTGTTCTTACAGGCGCTGCCTTACTTTCTGCAATTGAAATGGAAAGAAGAAAAGAATTGATCTGCGAAGGTCATCGCTTCTTTGACCTGAAGAGAACAACGCGCACGGTTAACCGAACTGATTGCACAAGTTTCTGTACGCTTGCGCCAACCAATCGTTCCTGGAACTGGCCGATTCCGCAACCTGAAATCGATGCCAACCCAGCCATACTACCGCAAAACCCGGGTTATTAATGCCGTAAATTTTTTGTATGAGGAATAAATTTCTTGCGGTCTTCTTGTTAGTCATAACAGTTATTAGTATTTCATCTTGTAAGAAAGATGATGTATTTGGAGATATAGTTCCCAATACTGACAGGGTGATCGTTGAATTCAAGGATGGTAAAAGCTCAAGTGTTCTGTCCTTGAATTATGGAACACAAATTGTGAGCACGGGTTTGACTGAACTTAGGTTTAGCCCTCGCTCAAAATTATCACAGGATGCCGTAGTAAAATTCAGGTTGAACAATAGCCTGATTGCAGACTACAATAGTGCAAATGGTACTAATGTGCAGTCACTTCCACCAGGTTCTTACACTTTAGAAACAACGGAACTCACCCTCACGCAAACAGAAAGAGGGAAAGAAATTCCAATCAAGATCCTGCCATCGGCCGTCACTGGCGGGGATTATGCTTTGGGCTTGTCCATTTCTTCAACAACCTATGGAGAGATCAGTCCAGTTGCTCATGATGTGCTGGTATTTGTACAAGTGAAAAATGATTATGAAGGCTTGTATTACGCTTCTGGCCAGAGAACATTGTATAATGGACCAACCGTGGCCTCAGGAATTGCCAGCGTATTTGATATAGATACGGATAAATACCTATATACAATTGACCAGACAACAGTAGAAACCGATGTTGCGGATCTCATTGGCGGAGGTTGGATGTTTCTGCAGGTAAACCCACTAACGAACCAGGTGACTGTAATGCCGAGCGCAGTGAGTCCTACTTTCCTGTTATCCAATAACGGTCCTTGCACTTATGATCCGGTAACCAAAACATTTTCGTTGGCGTATAAATACTTTAATGCTGCCGGAAATCTGCGAATTATCTCAGAAAGGATAGAAGCATACTAGGAACTGTATCGGGGGATTCGAGCCCTAAAAATTGGTGTTTAAGGTTAAAATATCTCAGTTTAGAAAGATTAGATCAGGAAGACAAACTCGTATGGTTAATTTAGATATAGAATAAATACAAAAGATATTCCGGGGTAACATTTCAAGCAACTGTCCCCGGCCTGATACAGTTGCGTTTATAGAAGTTTTCTCATGTGACACCGCAGGTGGTTTCTACCACCTGCTCTTTTTTTTGGACGCGAATGAGCGCGAATCCCGTTAGCTATCGGGACGAATTATCGCTAATAGGAATTCCGGCTCAGGGAGCCGGAATTTCAATATTTTCTCTCATGTGTACACCGCAAATCCGGTGACTTTAAAGCTACGTGTTTTCCGCATTTCTGGAGGCAAAAAAAAATTCAGGCTGAAATAACCACCCTTGAGTCTGCCAAATTCCTGTTTAAGCTATCATTTAGGGGTTTATATCCGCTTTTTATGAAACTTTAAAAGCAAGTATCTTCCTTATTGGTGTATGCTATTGGTGTTCATGATTTTTGGTTTAACCGGATTATTGTTGTCTCGTACCTTATTAGTAAAAAGAGAGGCTGCTCATGACTTTGTATCCCTTCGTATTCTCCAATAACCCCAAATACCGGGTTAGCAGGCACGTATTGTTCTGGGTGCTTTGGATTCTCTATTATACAGCTGAAAGCACCATTAGCCGTTACCAGATGCAGAATTATCCCATTGGGCTGAGTTTCTTTTCCTCGCTTACCGAGGTTTCTATTACTACCCCGCTCGATATCATCTTTTGTTATTCCATAATCTACTTTCTACTTCCCAGGTTCTTATTCAAGGGTGAATTCCTAAAGCTCGCAATCGGCTGGCTTTTGCTTTCCGTGATCTTCTTCTATGTATTCATGCTTTGCAGCTACACCATTATGCCAGTGATCAGGCAGGATTGGTTTGGCCTTACGCCCCGGAAAAACCCGATTAACTGGTACTGGTCATTCTTTAGCCTGTTTGCCAGTATAAATATGGAAGGCGGATTGGCGGCTGCCATTAAACTGGGAAAGATGTGGTATGTGAAAGCAAGTGAAGTTGAATTGCTGAAAAAAGAACAACAAAGAATTGAACCAGAATTGCAACAGGGAAAAATTCATCCTGCCTTCCTCATCAATACATTGAACAAACTGGAATTGTTGGCACAGGAAAAGCCATTGATTATTCCCGGGGTAATTGGAAAGATCAAGAACCTGTTGTTGTATGCTATTTATGACAATGGGGCCTCAAAGGTGAGCCTTGAAAAAGAATTGAAATTGTTGGAAGAGTATGTTGAATTGGAAAGGGCAGGTTCAAAAGAAATTTCCTACATCACTCTTAAAATAGTTGGCGATCCAAGAAATAAGAATATTGCACCCTTCATTACTCTTCCCATTGTGGAAAATAGTTTTCGCCAACTCTCTGCGTTGAACGTTCCTCAAAAATATATCGACCTCAATGTGCTGGTGGAACAAAATGTATTCAATCTTGATGTTGCCTGGAGCAAACCAATCGATACCTCAACCCTTATCAATGGAGGGAGCATCCTGTTACAAAATATTGGAAAACGACTCAATCTCTTATATCCGCAAAGTCATAGTTTGAAACTCCTGATCGAGCCAGAACGCATCCAGGTCAAAATGGCCATTAACCTCAACGGTGCTATCGTGGTATAAATCCAACTATTTCCTGGAACATTTACACTTCAACCTCCCATTGTTCCTTGTATCTTTTCTTGCTTCTTTTATCTTGATACTTGAACCTTTCTTGTGCCTTGTCCCTTGTACCTTGTGCCTTGCCTTTAGGCTGGTTCTTTATCCGCAATCTGTTTCCTGATCATGTTAAGTGCGCTTCCGGCCTTGAACCATTCAATCTGTTGTAAATTATAGGTGTGATTTACCACGATCTCGTCTTTAGTTCTGTCGTTATGATGTAACACTATTTTAAGTGGACGACCAGGAGCAAAAGCACTCAAACCAGCAATATCGATGATATCATCCTCGAGGATTTTTTCGTAGTCATCCTTATTTGCAAAAGTAAGCGCCAGCATTCCCTGCTTTTTCAAATTCGTTTCGTGTATACGTGCGAATGACCGCACCAGGATCGCACGTACGCCCAGGTGCCTTGGCTCCATGGCCGCGTGTTCTCTTGAAGATCCTTCTCCATAATTTTCATCGCCTACTACAATGGTCCCAATCCCTGCAGCCTTGTAGGCCCGCTGGGTTCCTGGCACCGGTCCGTATTCCCCGGTCAATTGATTTTTTACAGAATCGGTCTTATCGTTGGAATAGTTGATTGCCCCTATCAGCAGGTTATTGGAAATATTATCCAGATGTCCACGGTATTTTAACCATGGTCCTGCCATGGAGATGTGATCAGTAGTGCATTTTCCTTTCGCCTTGATGAGCAATCTCAATCCCACAAGGTCCTTGCCCTCCCAGGCGTGGAAAGGTTCTAGCAGTTGCAAACGCTGGCTCCCTTCTTTTACATTCACTTGGATGTTGCTGCCGTCCAGAGCTGGTGCCTGATAACCCGCATCATCAACCGAAAATCCATGTGGTGGCAATTCGAATCCGCTTGGTTCATCCAGCATCACTTCTTCTCCGGCTTCATTTTTCAATTTATCTTTTAATGGATTGAAAGAAAGTTTGCCTGCAATTGCAAAAGCAGTTACTATTTCGGGGGAAGCTACAAAGGCATGGGTGCTGGCCAACCCATCATTCCTCTTTGCAAAATTCCTGTTGAAGGAAGTCACTATTGTGTTCTTCCGGTTGGGATCATCAATATGCCTAGCCCATTGGCCAATACATGGTCCGCAGGCATTTGCCAAAACAATTCCGCCTACTGCATCAAAAGTTTTAAGTAGTCCATCTTTCTCCACCGTGTATCTCACTAATTCGCTTCCGGGTGTGATCGTGAATTCACTATTCGCTTTCAATCCTTTTTGTTTGGCCTGGGTAGCAATAGAGGCCGAACGGCTGATGTCCTCGTATGAAGAATTGGTACAACTTCCTATCAAGGCTACTTCAATCTTGTCTGGCCAGCCATTCGCTTTAACAGCAGCGGCAAGCTTTGAAATAGGTGTAGCCAGGTCTGGTGTGAAGGGTCCATTCACATGTGGTTCAAGTTCATCGAGATTGAGCTCAATCAGTTGATCGAAATACTTAGCTGGATCTGCGTATATTTCTGGGTCTGGTCTCAAGTCTTCCCGAATGCGATTAGCCATAGCAGCCACTTCTTCCCTGGAGGTAGAGCGGAGGTAAGCGGCCATTCTTTCATCATAAGCAAATACGGAGCAAGTGGCTCCAATTTCCGCTCCCATATTGCAAATGGTTGCCTTACCAGTAGCGCTCATACTGTCTGCTCCTGGGCCAAAATACTCCACGATTGCCCCGGTTCCCCCCTTTACGGTGAGGATACCAGCTACTTTCAGTATCACATCTTTGGCGCTTGTCCATCCGCTTAGTCTGCCTGTCAACTTTACTCCAATAAGCTTGGGCATTTTCAATTCCCAGGGCAGACCAGCCATAACATCAACTGCATCAGCTCCCCCTACGCCTATGGCCACCATTCCGAGGCCTCCGGCATTGGGTGTATGCGAATCAGTTCCTATCATCATCCCACCGGGGAAAGCATAATTCTCCAGAACAACCTGGTGTATGATACCAGCGCCTGGCTTCCAGAAACCAATTCCGTATTTATTGGAGATGGAGGCAAGGAAATCAAAAACTTCTGCATTAATCTCCTTCGCCACTTCCATATCTTTCTTTGCTCCGGCCTTGGCCTGGATCAGATGATCACAATGCACAGTAGAAGGAACTTCCACCCTATCCAGACCGCAGGTATCAAACTGGAGCAGGGCCATCTGTGCAGTGGCGTCCTGCATGGCTACCCGGTCCGGCGCAAAGTCAACATAATCCTTACCGCGTCCGTATACCGTGGCGGCAGGCTTATAGGTGTGTGTGTAGAGTATCTTTTCTGATAAGGTGAGTGGTCTACCCAGGAGATTCCTTGCGGCGGCTACTTTTTCGGGGAAGGCTTCGTAAATTTTTTTGATCAGTTCCAGGTCGAAAACCATATAGTGCGATTTTAAATTTTAGCAGATCACTATCCCAGGCAGTTTGCCTTCCTGGCTTGTGTGGCCCGGAGAATTGGCAATGTCAGATAGTTAAGGAGCTGCGAATTTATCGAAAAATTGCTTGCTCCCCCTAACAGAGGCTAGTGAAAGTTCCGGAAGATTTCTAATTTAGCAGTATGAATAAGATGAAAGATTTCATCGAGTGGAAACTCTTTGGTGTATGTTCTGCCATTGGTGACAGAATGGGATTAGCACCATCCCGCATCCGCACCTGGTTTATTTACATCTCCTTCCTAACGCTGGGTTCTCCCCTGATCCTTTATTTCGTACTCGCCTTTTGGATGAATATTAAGCGCTACATTCTCTCCGCACGCAGGAACCCATTGAAGTACATGTAAGAAGGCTTGCCAGCCGTAGCTTTAGCGAAGGCTGGATACAATATGCAGGATGCAAGGCACAAGGAGCTTAACATTAACGATTGCCTATAGTTCTACTTACTGACTACTCACCATTGACTACTCACCATTGACTACTCACCATTGACTACTCACCATTGACT
>Ga0184625_10000699_pt1 | contig 13152 bp, 9 predicted proteins | sample PLM3_30_b1_FD_133151 | JGI IMG/M metagenome (GOLD analysis project Ga0184625, IMG submission 133151) | Groundwater sediment microbial communities from an aquifer in East River, Colorado, USA - PLM3_30_b1 | ecosystem: Environmental > Terrestrial > Soil > Riparian zone | place: USA: East River... | reverse complement strand
GGGCGCGATAGACCTCCCCCATGCCGCCCGCGCCGAGCGGGGACAGGATCTCGTATGGGCCGAGACGGCTTCCTGTGGTGAGGCGCACGGCCGAGCGGATCGTAGCACCGCCGGCCAGTGGCCGGTGGGCCCGCCGCCGCGCGCAGCGAGCGCCTGCTGGCCGGCGGCTTTCGAGCGAAAAGCGGTTCCCATCGACTCGCTCTGGTGCGAGAATCCGGGCAGTCCCGACAAATGCGGGGAGGCACCATGGCCACTCTGAAGCTGCACGTCAACGGTGTCGATCACCAGATCGAGGCCGACCCGGAGATGCCGCTCTTGTGGGCGCTCCGCGATCTGCTCGGCCTCACCGGTACCAAATACGGCTGCGGCGAGGCGCTCTGCGGCGCGTGTACGGTGCACCTCGACGGCATGGCCGTCCGCTCGTGCCAGACGCCGGTGGGCGCCGCCGCGAAGCAGAAGATCACCACCATCGAGGGGCTCTCGGCCCACGGCGATCATCCGCTCCAGAAATCCTGGTGCGAGATCGGCGTGCCGCAGTGCGGCTACTGCCAGCCCGGCCAGATCATGAGCGCGGCCGCGCTGCTCTCCGCCAAGCCCAAGCCAACGGACGCCGAGATCGACACGGCGCTCGGCGGGAACATCTGCCGCTGCGGGTGCTACCAGCGCATCCGCGAAGCCGTGCACGTGGCTGCCGGCCAGTCCACGAAGGGAGGCGCGCGATGACCACCGCTCCCGCGCTCCCCGAGCTCGCGCTCAGCCGTCGCGTCTTCGTGGTCGCCCTCGGCGGCGCCGTCGGCGGGCTGGTGCTCGGCCTCCGGATCGCGCCTGCCGGCGCCGAGGGCAAGCCCGACTCGCCGTTCGCGCCGATCCACTTCGTGAAGATCGGCAAGGACGGCGTCGTCACGATCGTCTGCTCGCGCTCGGAGATGGGCCAGGGCATCCGCTCGTCGCTGCCGTTCGTGCTGGCCGACGAGCTGGGCGCCGACTTCGCGCGCGTCAGCATCGTCCAGGGCGACGCGGACGCGCGCTACGGCGACCAGAACACCGACGGCTCGCACAGCGTCCGCGACTTCTACGACGTCATGCGCGTGGCGGGCGCGACGGCGCGCAGCATGCTGACGTCCGCGGCAGCCACGCGCTGGGGCGTGCCGGCCGAGCGGCTGACCGTGCACGACCACGCGGTCCACGATCCCGCGACCGGCAAGAAGGCCGGGTTCGGCGAGCTGGCCGAGGCGGCCGCTGCGCTGCCCGTGCCCGATCCCAAGAGCGTCAAGCTGCGGCCCGACGCCGAGCTCGTGAAGAGCAAGGGCCACCTGCCGCTCATCGACGGCCCCGCGTTCGTGACCGGCAAGGCGCACTACGGTGCCGACACGCAGCTTCCCGGCATGCTGACGGCCGTGATCCTGCGGCCGCCGGTGGTGGGCGGGCGCGTCAAGCGCGTCGACGACTCGAAAGCGCTCGCCGTGCCGGGCGTGCGCAAGGTCGTGCAGCTGCCCGACTGGAAGGCGCCCGCCGGCTTCCAGCCGCTCGGCGGCGTCGCCGTCGTCGCCGACCACACCTGGGCCGCGCTCCAGGGCAGGAAAGCCCTCGTGGTCGAGTGGGAGGACGGAGCCAACGCGAGCTACGACTCGGACACCTACCGGCAGTCGCTGCGCGCGGCAGTGAACGCACCGGGCACGGTGATCCGCCAGGTGGGCGACGTGGACGCGGCGCTCGCCGGTGCTTCGAAGGTGGTGAGCGCCGAGTACCACCTCGCACATCTCGTCCACACGCCGATGGAGCCGCCGGCCGCGGTCGCGCGCGTCGATGCGAAGTCGTGCGAAGTGTGGGCTCCGACGCAGGACCCGCAGACCGCGCAAAAGGAGCTGGCACAGGCGCTCTCGCTCGCGCCCGCGCAGGTGACCGTGCACGTCACCTTCCTGGGCGGCGGCTTCGGCCGCAAGTCGAAGCCCGACTTCATCCTCGAGGCGGCGCTACTGTCGCGCGCGGTGGGCGCGCCGGTGCGCGTGCAGTGGACGCGCGCGGACGACATCCGCCACGGCTACTACCACGCCACCGGCGCCTATCGCATCGAGGCCGGCCTCGACGCGGAGCAGAAGCTCGTCGCCTGGCGCCAGCGCGTGGCGGCGCCGTCGATCGGCTCCACCTTTGATCTCAAGTCCGATCGCCTGTCGGGCTGGGAGCTGCAGACGCTCAACGACCTCCCGCTCACCGCGGCAGCCGTGCGCATCGAGAGCTGCCCGGCCCCGGCGCACGTGAGGATCGGCTGGATGCGCTCGGTCTACGACATCAACCACTGCTTCGCCGCGCAGAGCTTCATCGGCGAGCTGGCCGCCGCGACGGGCCGCGACCCGAAGGCGGTGCTGCTCGACGTGCTCGGCCCCGCCCGCAAGCTCACGGCGCAAGAGGTCGGCATGAAGGAGCTGATGAACGCGCCCGACGGCTACACGCCCGACGTGGGCCGCCTGCGCCACGTGATCGAGCGCGTGGCGGAGCTCTCCGGCTGGGACGCGGCCCGCCGCGCCGGGCGGGCGGTCGGGATCGCGGGCTATCGCGGCTTCCTCACGTACGTCGCCGCGGTCGTCGCGGTGTCGTTCGACGCGAAGAAGCAGCTCCGGGTGGACGACGTCTGGCTCGTGGCCGATCCCGGCCAGGTGGCGAACGCCGACCGGGTGCGCTCGCAGCTCGAGGGCGCGGTCGTCTTCGGCCTGAGCCTCGCGCTCTACGGCAAGATCACGGCGAAGGCGGGTGCCATCGAGCAGGCGAACTTCGACAGCTACCCGGTGCTGCGGATCTTCGAGGCGCCGCGCACGCACATCGAGCTCGTGGCGAGCCAGGCCCCGCACGCGGGCGCGGGCGAGCCGGGCGTCCCGCCGATCGCACCGGCGCTCGGCAACGCGATCTTCGCGCTCACCGGCAAGCGCCTGCGCGAGATGCCGTTCATCGCGGCCTCGAGCGCTCGGGCCTAGAAGACCGAAGCGCTAGTCCTCGCGGAGCACGCGCATGGGGTCGAGGCGCGCGGCGCGCACGGCCGGCATCAGCGACGCGAGCGCCGCCGTCACGACGACGAGCGCTACGACGAGGGCGAGCGTCGAGGCGTCCGTGGCCGAGACGCCGAACAGCAGGCCCGCCATCACGCGGCGCAGCGCCAACGCGAGAGCGATCCCTCCCGCGCAGGCGAGACCCACGACGCGGAGCCCCTGGCCCAGGAACTGGCGCACGATGTCGCCCCGCAGCGCGCCGAGCGCCATGCGCAGCCCCACCTCGCGCCTTCGCAGCCCGACGGCGTAGCTCAGTGTGCCGTAGAGCCCCACGCAGGCGAGCGACAGCGCGGAGAGCGAGAACAGCAGCAGCAGCAGCGTGAGCAGCCGGCGCATGGTGTAGGCGGCGTCGATCTGCTCGTCGAGCGTCGCGATCTCGTAGACTGACCGTTGCGGCTCGAGCTCTTTCAGCTTCGCGCGCACGGCCCGCACGACCCCGAGCGGCGGAGCGCTCGTCCGCAGCACGAAGTACGGCGTGGGGTTCGGGGCGTTCAGGCAGTGGTAGACGGTCGGCGCCGGCTCGCGGTCGATGCCCTGCTCCCGGGCGTCCGCCACAACGCCGAGGATGCGCCCGGGCTTGGAGGCGCCCTCTCGAGCCCCTGGTTCGCCGCGCTCGAGGTGCAGCCCGACGGCCGACGGGAAGTCGGACAGATAGCGGGCCACGAACGCGCGGTTCACCATCACGTCCTGGCTCAAGAGTGTGCCGCGCGGGCCAACGCTGTGCCGCTCGCAGCGCTCGCCTTCGAGGAGCGGTATCCGCATCGTGGCGAAGTACTCGGGCGACACGACGCGCAGCTCGGCGACGATGCGCCGGTCGGCGTCGCTGCGGGCCTCGACGAGCCCGAAGCTCGACTCGTACTCCGTCGGCACGCCCGGCAGCACCCACCCCGTGGTGGCCGCCGCCTCGACGCCCGGCAGCGCGCGGAGCGTGTCGATCGCGCGATCGACGCGCGCGACGAGGCCCGGGTAGTCCGCCGTCTCGGCCCAGTTTCCACTCATGCGGAAGCTCAGCACGCGGCTGCGCTCGAAGCCCGGATCCACGCGCGCGAGCTCCTGGAAGCTGCGCACCAGGAGCGCTGCGCCGGCCAAGAGCGTGACCGAGAGCGCGACCTGCGCCCCTACCAGGCCCCACTGCAGCGACTGGCGCCCCGACACCTGCGTGCGGCGCGACTCCCCCGACGCCACGCCCGCGCGCTCCCGCGTGGCGCGAATCGCGGGAAGCAGGCCGCACAGCAGCGCTACCCCCAGCGTGCTCGCCGAGCAGTAGACGAGGATCCTGGCGTCCACGACGATCTCGTCGACGCGCGGCAGCTCGGTCCCGAGCGAGCGGAGCCCCGCCGTGGCGAAGCCGGCGACCAGGAGACCGAGGCCGCCGCCGAGCAGCGCGAGCAGAAGCGTCTCGCCCAGAACGAGTCCCGCGACGGCCGAGCGCGACGCGCCGAGCGACAATCGGAGCGCGATCTCCTGACGGCGCGAGGCGCCGCGGGCGAGGAAGAGCGCCGCGATGTTGGTGCAGGCGATCAGCAGCAGCACGGACACCGAGCCGAACAGCAGCCACAGCGACTGCCCCACGCCGCCCACGGCCTCCTGCTTGAGCGACGTGAGCTGGACGCCGATCTTCCGATCGGGATCCGGGAACTGCTGCGCGAGCCGAGCCTGCACGGCCGCGAGGTCCGCGCGCGCCTGGTCGAGCGTCACGCCCGCGCGCAAGCGGCCGATTCCCCTGTACCACGTGCTCTGACGCGACTGGGCGTACGGCGCGTCCACCGGCGACGGGGACCAGAGGTCCACCTCACGGTCGGGAAACCGGAAGGAGGCGGGCATCACGCCCACGATCGCCACGGAAACCGTTCCGATACGCACGCTGCGGCGCAACACGTCGGGGCTCGAGCCCAGCCGACTGCGCCAGTAGCGGTCGCTGATCAGCGCCGCGGGCGGCCCTCCAAACCGGTACTCCTCGTCGCTGAAGCCGCGCCCCCGCGCGGGAGAGACGCCCCACACGTCGAGCATGCGCGGCGTGACGATGGCGCGGCGGACCTTCTCCGGAAGATCGCCGGAGGTCTCGGACACGTCCTCGATGAAGTAGCCGCTGATGGCGCTGAGGCTGGAGTTGAGGCGGTTCCACTCCTCGAGCCGTACAGGCGCGATCCCGGACTCGGAGCTCGTCTCCTGCGTCTGGACCAGCCGCACGAGCCGATCGGCGTGCGGGAACGGCAGCGGCCGCAGTAGCACCGCGTCGAGCGCGGAGAAGACGGCGGTGTTCGCGCCGATCCCGAGCGCGAGCGTCGCGATGACCGTGAGAGTGAACCCCGGAGCCCGCAGCAGGCTGCGCACGGCGTGGCGCAGGTTCCGGAGGATGCCGTCGGCCCAGAGCGCCAGGTCCACGTCGCGTGTCCGCTCGGCCTGCAGCAGGGGATTGCCGAGCTGCACGCGCGCGCGGCGCGCCGCCTCTTCGTGAGAGAGCCCCGACGCCCGCAGCTCGTCGGCCCGCTCCGCCGCGTGGAACTCCAGCTCGCGCCGGATCTGCCGCTCCACCTTCCCGGTCCGTACTACGTTCGCCAGTCTCTTGAGCCACGACATGGGCAGCCTCGCTTCACGCGTACCGCAGCACGCGCCCGACCCCCTCGGTCAGCCGATTCCAGCTCTCCTGCTCCTGCTCCAGCTGCTTCAGGCCCCTTGCGGTCAGGGAGTAGAACCGCGCCTCCCGCTTCTTCTCGGTCATCCCCCACTCCGACCGCAGCCACCCCAGCTGCTCCATCCGGTGCAGCGCCGGATAGAGAGACCCCTCTTCGACGCGCAGCAGGTCCGAAGAAACGCGCTGGATGTGGGTGGTGATGGCGTACCCGTGAAGCCGCTTGTTCGACGCGAGCGTCCGGAGCACCAGCAGGGACAACGTCCCCTGCAGGATGTCGTTCTTCTGCAGCGCAGGGCTCATAGCCTAGCTATCTAGGCATAAGACGCCGGAGGCGTCAAGAAGGTTTGGCGAGCCCGATAAAATGCCGGCAGGGGACACGATGGACGCTTTCCGAGAGGACCTGGCACACGCGGTAAGACGTTTGAAGCAGCGCCCCGGCTTCACGCTGGTCGCCGCGGCGACGCTCGCGGTGGGGATCGGGGGCGCCACCGCCCTCTTCAGCGTCGCGCACGCGGTGATGCTGCGGCCGCTTCCCTATGCCGAGCCGGATCGCCTGGCGCTCGTCTGGCAGAGCGACCGCGAGCGCGGCCAGCCGTTCGTCGAGATGTCCTACCCGGCCTTCCGCGACTGGCGCGCCTCCAACCCGGCCTTCGAGGGCATGGCCGGCATGCCGAGCACGAATCAGTCCTGGACGCTCAGCGGCCGTGGCGAGCCGGTCGAGCTCGTCGGCCGCCTCGTCTCGTGGAGCTTCTTCGACGTCCTCGGTGTCTCGCCGGCGCTCGGCCGCCCGTTCCGCGAGGAAGAGGACCGCCGTGGCGCCGCGCGCGTCGTCGTGCTGTCCCACGGGCTGTGGCGCGACCGCTTCGCGTCGGACCCGGGCATCGTCGGCCGTTCGCTGGTGCTCGACCGCGAGCCGTTCACCGTCGTCGGCGTGATGCCCAAGGGCTTCGCGTATCCCGCGGGCGTCGAGCTATGGACGCCGCTCGTCCCCGGCGTGAGCGAGCTCGCGGAGCAGCCCGGCGTCTTCTGGATGAGCGCGCTCGGGCGCCTGAAGCCCGGAGTCACGCTCGAGCAGGCGCGGCGCGACATGGCCGCGTTCTCGTCGAGCTACAACCGCGAGAAATACCAGGCGCCCGGGATCACGGCCGTGGTGACGCCGCTCGCCGAGGCGGTGCTCGGCCCGACGCGGGAGGCGCTCCAGGCGCTGCTCGGAGGCGTCGCGCTCGTGCTGCTGGTGGCGTGCGCCAACGTCGCGGCGCTCCAGCTCGTCCAGGTGGACGAGCGCTCGTCGGAGATGGCGCTGCGGCTCGCGCTCGGGGCGAGCCCCGCGCGCCTCGGCGGCGGCCTGCTCGCCGAGAGTCTCGTGCTCGGCGTGCTGGGCGGAGGGCTCGGCGTGGTGGGAGCGCTCGCCGGCGTGCCGCTGCTCGTCGCGCTGTCGCCGCGCGAGGTGCCGCGGCTCGGCGAGGCCGTGCTCGACACGACGACGCTCGCCTTCGCGCTCGTCGTCACGCTCGCCGCCGCGGCCGCGACCGCGCTCGCGCCGATCGTGGCGGGGCGCCACCGCTCGCTGCGCGAAGCGCTCCAGGGCGGTGCGCGCAGCGTGGCGGCCGGCGGCAGCCGGATGCGCACGGCGCTCGTCGCGGGCGAGGTGGCGCTGGCGCTCGTCCTCCTCGTCGGCGCCGGGCTGCTCATGCGCAGCTTCGTGGCGCTGCGCGACGAGCCGCTCGGCTTCGACCGCGCAAACTTGCTGGCCTTCGACGCCGGCGCGTCGGAGAAGAGCTATCCGGAGCTCGCGCAGCAGCGACGCTACGTCGAGGAGCTCGTCTCGCGGGTGCAAGCGCTGCCAGGCGTCGAGTCCGCCGCGGCGGTGACGCTGCGGCCGCTCTGGGGCACCGTCGGCATGGACTGGCCGTTCACGATCGAAGGGCAGTCGGAGAAAGACGCCGAGCGCAATCCCCTGCTCAACTTCGAGACGATCACGCCGGACTACTTCCGGACGATGGGCATCCCGCTCACCCGAGGGCGCGCCTTCGACGAGCGCGATCGCGACGGCCAGCCGGGCGTCGCGATCGTGAGCGACGCTCTGGCGCACCGCTACTGGCCCGGGCAGGACCCGATCGGGAAGCGGCTCAAGATCCCGCTGCCGCCGACCGCGTACCACGGCGCCTGGCTGACCGTCGTCGGGGTCGCCGGCGACGCGCGCTACCGCGAGCTCACGGCCACGCGCCTCGACCTCTACATGCCGCACCGGCAGTCGGATCACCGCCCGCACCACGTGGTGGTCCGCACGCGCGGCGAGACGACGGGCCTCTCCGCCGCGATCCTCGGCACGCTGCGCGAGCTCGATCCTGAGCAGCCGGCGCCGAGGGTCGTGGCGATGACCGACGTCGTGCACGAAGCGCTCGCCGGCCCGCGCTTTGCTGCGCGCGTCCTCACGGCCTTCGCGCTCGTCGCTCTCGCGCTCGCGGCGCTCGGGCTCTACGGGCTCATCGCCTACGCGGTCGGCCACCGCACGCGCGAGATCGGCCTGCGCGTCACGCTCGGCGCCCGGCCGCTCGACGTCGCGCGGCTGGTCCTGCGCGAAGGGCTCTGGCCGGCCGCTCTCGGCGTGGCGCTCGGCCTCGCGGGCGCGCTCGCGGCGGCGCGCCTCGTCTCGAAGCTGCTCTTCGGTGTGGGTCCCACCGACGCCCTGACGCTGGCCGGGGCCTCGCTGCTCTTGCTGCTCGTCGCCGCTCTGGCCTCGGCCCTGCCCGCCCGGCGCGCGCTGCGGATGAAGCCATCGGTCGCGCTGCGCGAGCCCTGAGCCCGGTTCGGTAGTTGCGGTCGTTGTAAATTCTGCCTCTCAAGTGTCGGGCGCTTTTACAGCGGAGTTCGTCCTCGCTTCGTGGGCGCCCCAGCAGAAACTCCATGCAACAAAGCCCCTTAGGAGTCGTTCCATCGACAACTGCTCGCGTGAACCGGTTCTTGCAGTCCCCAACGGTGTCGGCGCTGTCAAAAGTTGGCTTTCCGACTGAGGAGGAAAGTATGAACTGGAAGAGATTAGCCGTCCTGGCACTCGGCCTCGTCTTGGCGCTGGGTGTGCAGTCCGCCCAAGCCACGCCCGTGCTCGACGCGGGCTGGACCTATGATCAGATCGATGATCGGTTCGTCGACTCGGAGGGGTCTCCGTACGTCATGTTCCTGACCGATCCGGCGTATTTCCGAGTCACCGACCAATTCGTTCCGGGAGACACGTACTCCGTGTACGACTTCGGCACGTGGCTGTTCACGACGGTCTTCAGCGGTGCGGAACTCTCGCTCACGCCGATCGGAGATCCGGGGGGTGATTTCGGCTGGACGAGCGCCGCGTTCTCGCACGGCCAGACGACCCTCGGCGCGGGCTTGCACTCGCTCACGATCCAGGGAGATGGCGTCGGCGGGATCCCCGCAGGCTTCTACACCCGGCTCGACAGCGTTCCCGAACCGACTTCGATGAGCCTCTTCGGCCTGGGTTCCCTGGCGCTCGGCTATCTCCGCCGTCGACGCAGCCAGAAGAGCTAAAGCCCCAAGTTCCCGGCCGTCAGGCCGGTCGCGACGCCGGCCCGCGCCAAGCGGGCCGGCGCTTTTCGTTTCTCCCATCAGTCCGCCGGACGGACGGGCTTACGGCGTGCGAAGAACTCGGTCTCGCAGATCCACGTCTGGCCGCCGTCCTGCGAGCTCTCGCCGCGCCAGTGGAAGCGTGTTTCGGTGATCTCGACGAACACCCAGCGCACCAGGCGGCCGGCCGAGTCGCTGCCGGTCTGGACGATCTGCGATCCGAACCGGCGACCGACGAGGTGGTTCTCCGCGCCCGTCACCGGGTTGATCCAGGTGATCCGCCAGGCGTCGAGCTGCGGGTCGTAGACCCGCAGCGTGGTGCCGTAGCGATTGCCGGTTCCGGGAACCTTGGAGCGCTCGGAGCGGGCCGGCGCGATCCACAGGTCCTGGACCGCGCGCCCTTCGAGCACCCAGGCGAAGTGGAACTCCGCACTCTGCCGGAGCTCGCCGCCGCCCTCCAGGTGGTCCACGACCTCGCCTTCCCAGCTGCCGATCAGCGGGCCGTAGAGATCGCGCGCCCCGCGGCGGTCCTCCGCGGGGCCGCCGGCGCGGAGGGCTTCGAGGAAACCTTCTTGCCGCGCCTCCCGGTCGAGTCCTCCCATCAGCAATCCTCCCAGAAGCAGGCCGGCCGCCGTTCGCTCACGCCGGCCGTGTGAGACGCGACGCTCCTCTTCGTCCATGACGACAAGCTAGCGGCTGCGCGCGGCGCTGGCTTGGAAGATCTTGCTCAGGGAAGCGCGCAAGGGGGCGCGAGGTCGAGCGACGCGGTCTCCACCCGGTAGACGTCGCGCAGGCCGTTCTGCGGGCCGCGGATGCGCGCGACCAGGGACTTGAAGCTGAGTGCGCGCTCGGGCGGCCGATCGGTCGTCGAGCGGTTGCTGGTGAAGAAGAGGAAGCGGCCGTCGGGGCTCGGCCGCGGTCCGAAGTCCCAGGCGGACGAGTTGACGTCCGCTCCAAGCGGGCGGGGCGCGCTCCAGCTCTCGCCGCAGCGGTGGCTCACGTAGATGTCGTAGGAGCCCCGAGTGTCCGAGCGGCCGTTGGAGGCGAACAGCAGCAGGCGCCCGTCGGCCGAGATCCAGGGCTCGATGTCCTCGCCGGCCGTGTTGAGGACCGGGCCCAGGTTCTCGGGAGCGGAAAAACGATCGCCGGCGAGGTGCGCTCGCCAGAGGTCGCTCGTGCCGGGCGCGCCGAGGTTCCCCGCCGCGCGCTCGGAACCGAAGTAGAGCCAGCCGTCTGCCGTCATGTTCGGATACCACTCGAAGCCGTCGCTGCCGAGCTCCGCCACGTGCTCGGGCTCCGCCCACCCCTTCGTGGTGCGGTGGAGGCGCCAGATCTCGGTGTCGGCGCGGGCTTTGGTCGCGGGCGGAACCGGACGCGTCGAAACGAAGTAGGCCGTCTTCCCGTCCGGCGCGAACGAGAGGTCGCCTTCCGCCCAGCGACCCGAGAACTGTGCGACCTGCGGCGTCCCCCAGCCGCTGCCGGTCCACTCGACGACCGCGATCGTCCAGAAGCGGAAGTCCGGGGTGGCCTTCAGGAAGAAGACGTGCCGGCCGTCGGGCTCGAACGTAACGTGGGCGTCGTCGTCACCGGTCGAGATCACGCCCGGCGCGAAGAGGCGCGCGCGCGGTGCCGGCCCTTCAGCCTTCCAGGGCAGGACCGCTCCGGGCGCCGCGGCGGCGAGCAGCACGGGGATCGCCACGCCGACCGCGGCCAGCGTGCGGCTGCCTCGTCCTCTGGAGGATGGGGCCATCGGGACCCATGCTATGCGATCCCGCCCGCTATACTCGCGAGAAGTGAGTCTCTCCTGCGCTTGGCCGCTCCAGTCGCGCGAGGTCCTGCTCGAGTCGCTGGGCCTGGCGGTCGTGGACTTCCGTTGCCGCGCCCACGTCGAGCCCGAAGGGCGGGAGGAGCCCAACCCCACCCACAGCGTCGTCCTCGTGCGGCGAGGAGTGTTCCGCCGCGTGCAGCGCCGGAGCGCGCTCGTGGCCGACGCCAACCACGTCCTCTATTTCAACGCCGGCGAGCCTTACCGCTACGCGCATCCGCTGCCGGGCGGAGACGACTGCACGATCCTGACCGTGGAGACGGGCCGCGCGCTCGAGCTCGTGGCGCATCACTCGCAGGCGCAAGCGGGCGATGCCCAGGTTCCCTTCACGCGGGGCCACGCGCTGAGCGGCCCCGCAGTGTCACGGCTGCACTACGAGCTGCTGGGACTCCTGCGCCGGCATGACGTCGGCCGGCTCCAGCTCGAGGACGTGCTCTGCGAGCTCGCCGACGCGGCGGTCGCGGCCGCCTACCGGGAGGACCCGGGACGCATGCGGCCTTCGGTGTCGTCGGCAGCGGCCCGCAGGAGACGGCGCGACCGCGTCGAGGCCGTGACGCTCGCGCTCAACGAGCGCCTCGAAAACCCACTGAGCCTGGCCGAGCTGGCGGCTCTCTGCGGCTGCTCGCCCTTCCACCTGTCGCGCGCGTTCCGCGAGGTCATGGGCGTGGGCCTGCGCGAGTACTCGCGCCGGCTGCGCGCCCGCGTTGCCGCCGATCGCCTCGCACGCGGCACTTCGGACCTGACGCAGCTCGGGCTGGCGCTCGGCTACGCGGATCACAGCCATTTCACCAACAGCTTCAGGCGCGAGTGGGGCCTGCCGCCGTCGCGGTTCCGCGCGCTGCTCCGTCCGAACGGAGTAGGCTAAGCTCACCCACCGAGGCCGCCATGGCATCGAGCAAGACGCAGGACGTGTTCGACGTGCTCGTCGTCGGGTCCGGCGCGTCCGGCGGCTGGGCCGCCAAGCGCCTCGCCGAGGCCGGCGTCAAGGTCGCGCTGGTCGACGCCGGACGGCCGCAGAACATCGCGAGCTTCACCGAGCACGAGCAGGGCTTCGCGCTGCCCTACCGCGACCAGGCCGCGGAGCTGATCAAGCGCACGCGACCGACGCAGAAGGACTGCTACGCGTGCATGGAGTGGAACTACGACTGGTTCTGCAACGATCTCGAGGAGCCGTACGCCACGGCCGACGACAAGCCCTTCAGCTGGCAGGGCCGCATGCGCGTCACCGGCGGTCGTACGAACGTCTGGGGCCGCCAGAGCTATAGGCTGAGCGACCTCGATTTCAAGGCCGCCTCTCACGACGGGTACGGCGAAGACTGGCCGCTCTCCTACGCGGACCTCGCGCCCTACTACGACATCGTCGAGGAGTACGTCGGGATCAGCGGACAGGCCGAGGGCGTCTACGAGCTGCCGGACGGCAAGTTCCAGCCGCCGATGGCGATGACGTGCTCGGAGGTCGCGCTGCGCAAGCGCGTCAAGAGCGCGCTCGGGCGGACGATCACGATCGGGCGTACCGCGAACCTGACGAAGGGGATCAACGGGCGCGCCGCCTGCCACTACTGCGGCCCCTGCGAGCGCGGCTGCGTCACGCGGTCTTACTTCAACTCCGCCCTCACGACCGTCCCCGACGCGATCGCGACCGGCCGCTGCACGCACGTGCCGAACGCAATGGTCTACAAGGTGCTGGTCGACGCCGAGAAGGGCCGCGCGACGGGGCTGCTCTACATCGACCGCCTGACACGCGAGGCCAAGGAGATCCGCGGCCGCGCCGTGGTGCTCTGCGCGCAGGCGCTCGAGTCCGTCCGCATCCTCTTCAATTCCGCGACCCGCCAGCACCCTCATGGCCTCGCCAACTCGAGCGGCGTCCTCGGCCACTACTTGATGGATCACCTCACCGGGGGCGGCGCCTGGGGCGACTCCGAGGAAGCCGCCGACAAGCCGTCGCTCGCCAACCCACAGCGCCCGAACGGCATCTACGTGATCCGCTTCCGCAACCCGAAGGCCGGCCCGCGCGACAAACGCTTCCTGCGCGGCTACGGGTTCCAGGGCGGCGGCGATTCCGGCTTCAACTGGCG
>Ga0184625_10000698_pt1 | contig 13153 bp, 8 predicted proteins | sample PLM3_30_b1_FD_133151 | JGI IMG/M metagenome (GOLD analysis project Ga0184625, IMG submission 133151) | Groundwater sediment microbial communities from an aquifer in East River, Colorado, USA - PLM3_30_b1 | ecosystem: Environmental > Terrestrial > Soil > Riparian zone | place: USA: East River... | reverse complement strand
AGATTCGGAGCACCGCTGCAGGGGTCCGGGCCATAGGTCGCCTGGCCGTCGCCGCTCTTGACGATCTTGCCGTCTCCGCCGACGACTGGCGGCTGCCACTGATTGGCAAACTGGCCGGGCCGCAGCTTGGCGAGATCGAGCGGCTTCGTGGGATCGCGATAGTCGTGGCAGCTCGCGCAATACTGGCCGAACAGCCGCGGGCCGCGCGTCAGCGGATCGTTGCGGAGCAAATAGACCGCGCCCTGCTTGGGGATAAGCCGCGCGTCGGAGAGCTTGCCGTCCGGAAGCGTTTCGCGGCGATTGATCAGCTCGACCGCGCGGCGGGCCTGATGCTCGGCGTCCTCGCGCGCGGCGAGGAACTCTTGCGAGGCGGTCAGCTTCTTTTCATCCGTCAGGCCGAATCGCTTCGCCAGGTCGGCGTAGTAATCGTCGAACAGGGCCACCCCCGTCAGCCCGACGGCGGCCAGGAGGACCAGCACTGTAAAGGCCTGATTAAAGCGATGGCCGGCGTTGGATCGTCCAATGAACGGCATCAGGAAAAATACCAGCATGACGATGCCCGGAATGACAATCGCGCCAATGATCTCCGTGGAGCCGGGAAAATATTTCAGCAACTGAAACAGGAACAGGTAATACCATTCGGGCCGGGCCGCCGAATAGGCTTCCGCGGGATCGGCCGGCGCGCCAAGTTCGGCGCCACGATGCTCCGCCGGGAGCTGGCCCTTGACCAGGCCCGCGAGGTCCCAGTGGATCACGCACAACAGCACGATGATCAGCAGCACGAGACAGCCGGCGGCGTCCAGCAGCACCTGCCTGGGCCAGAAATAGTCGTCGGCCCTGCCCGGCGTGATCTTGGCCGTGATGCCGTGCCGGCGAAACAGTGCGACGTGCGCCGCCAGCGTGCCGATGAGGAGCACAGGCAACAGACCCGCGTGCATGGCAAAAAACCGCGTCAGCGTCAAATGACCATAGGCGTCGCCGCCCACGGCCAGCACCTGCACGTGCTTGCCCGCCATTGGCTCCAAGGTCGCCAGATTGGTCGCCACGTTCGTGGCCCAAAAGCCCTTCTGGTCCCACGGCAGCAGATAGCCCGTCAGACCAAGGCCGAGCACCAATTGAAGCAGCACTAGACCCAGCCAGTGATTGACCTCGCGCGGCTTGCGATAGGCCCCGTCCCAAACAATTTGCAGCAAGTGCAGGGCCATCACCACGACCATTCCCTGGGCCATGAAATGATGAAGGCCCCGGAGAAACCAGCCGCCGCGAATCTCGTGCTGGATGTAATAAACGCTTTCGTACGCCGTCTGGCTGCTGGGGCTGTAGGCCATCCACAGGAAGATGCCGGTCACCGCCTGCGTGACGAATGCAAACACGAGCATGCTGCCGGTGATGTACCGCCAGCGGGCCCCACTGGGAATCCGCTCGTACAGCGCTTCGTGCGCAAGCTGGCGATAGCCGGTGCGTTGGTCGAACCAATTCAGGAGACGTTGAATCATGAGGTGTTTCGCTGGCGCTGTCACTCGTCGTTCGTCACTGGCGATTCACCAATGACAAGCAGGCGATGACAAACTCACGGCTTCGCCTCCTGTTTTTCCTTCCCCGGGTAGTAGTTCACAAACTGCACCCAGACTTCGCCGGAGGGGAGTTTCGTTGCATCGACCTTCAGGGCATCCATGTTTCGCGGGCTAGGCGAAGGCAGGATTCGCTCGCCGTCCAACTGAAAGCTGCTGGTGTGGCACGGGCATTGAAATACTTTGCGATCGGCCGAGTAGCCGACGAAGCAGCCCGCGTGCGGGCAGATGGCGTTGAAGCACTCGACGCCGCCGGCCGTCTTTCGCAGGTAGACGGCGCCCACCGGCTGGTTGGCTTCGCGGTTCCAGGCATCGGTCAGATCGGCGATGACCGGCACCTGCACCGGCGTGCCATCCGCGGGCAGCATTTCCACGGTGGCGACGCGGCGGAACTGCCGCTCGCCTTCGCCGCCGCCGCTTTCGGCTTTGCGCTTCAGGATCGGATCGAGAAACACAAACAGCCCCGCGGCCACAGGAAACAGGCCCACGATGCCGCAGCAAATCGCGGCCAAGGCCGCCACCAACACGTTTCGCCGCGGTGTTTCTGCCGCAGGCGGAGACTTGCCGCCGGCAGCCTGTGGTTGGAGCGACCTGGCCATGCTGCGATTATCCGCGCGGGGAAATGGCGAATGCACAAAACGGTGGGAATTCGAGGCGGGATCGGCTGCCGGCCCTTCCCGCGCCGACCTCCGACCGCGCGATTATGGCACCCCGCAGCGCAAATCGTCAAGAACTGCCGCCCGCGCGTGGCGACTGTCAGCGCATGGCAGGGCGACCTAAAATGCAGGATTACACAGGCGCTAACGAAGCAACGAGTAGGAATTCGCGTGCCTTCACGGTGTATCGAGCTGCGTGGCGTGTCGGTCCACAACTTGAAAGCAGTGGACTTGGACATTCCGTATCGCCGGCTCGTCGTGCTGTGCGGCGTGAGCGGCAGCGGCAAGACCAGCCTGGCCCTCGACACGCTCTATGCCGAAGGCCAGCGGCGGTACATCGAGAGTTTTTCGATCTATTCGCGGCAATTCCTGCAGCGGCTCGATAAGCCGGCGGCGGAGCGGATCGACGGCCTGCCGGCGGCGATCGCCGTCACCAGCCGCGACGTTTCCCGTTCCAGCCGCTCGACGATCGGCACAACGACCGAAACGATCGACTACCTCCGGCTGCTGCTGGCCAAGATCGGCCGGCTGGTTTGTCCGACCTGTCATCGGCCGGTCGAGCGCACGAGTCCGGAGGCGGCGGCCAAGCGCCTTGTGGAATTGCCCGCTGGGCAGCGGCTGATGGTCGGCTTCGCGGCAGTGGCTGCCGACGGCGAATCGCGGGAGCAAGTTCTGGCTCGGCTGAGCCAGGCCGGTTTCGTACGGCACTTCGAACTGCCGGGCGAACTGCTGGTGATCGTCGATCGGCTCGCGACTGGCCCGCAGATTGCCGAGCGACTGCGCGACTCGCTCGAAACGGCGTTTCAGCAGGGCGGCGGAAGGGCGACGGCCCTCATCGAGGCAGCCACGAACGCAGCTGGTGCTGTGACCATCGACGGCAACCCTTGGCAGCGGCTCGACTTCAGCAGCCGGCTGGAGTGTTCAACTTGCCGGCGGACATTCGCCGATGCGGAGCCGCGGCGGCTGAGCTTCAATAGCCCGCTCGGGGCGTGCCCAACGTGCGAGGGTTTTGGCAATGTGGTCGAGCTCGATCTGGCACTGATCGTGCCCAATCCGACCAAAACGATCCGCGAAGGAGCAATCGCGCCGTGGAACACGCCGGCCTACAAGCATGAGCTGGAGGAACTGCTGGCGCTGGCGCCCGATTACGGCATTGCGGTCGATGTGCCGTTCAATGAACTGACCGCCGAGCAGGTGCGGCTGATTCGCGAGGGCGTGCCAGAACGAAACTTCGGTGGCCTGGCCGGTTTCTTCCGCTGGCTGGACAAGCGCAAGTACAAAATGCATCTCCGCGTCTTTCTGAATCGCTGGCGGAGCAGTAGCCTGTGCCCGGCCTGTCGCGGGACGCGCCTGAACGACGAGGCGCTTGCCTGGCGGATCGCCGGCCGGAATATCGCCGAGGTATCGCAATTCACGATCGACCAGGCACGCCAGTTCTTCAGCGAGCTATCGCTGATGGACCACGAGCGGCGAATCAGCCGGCACATCCTCGGCCAAGTCCACTCCCGGTTGACGTTCCTGCAGCAGGTGGGGCTGGGCTATTTGTCGCTCGATCGGACGCTGAAGACGCTCAGCGGCGGCGAGGCTCAGCGCGTCTCGCTGACGTCGTCGCTGGGCAGCAGCCTGGTCAACATGCTCTACGTGCTGGATGAGCCCTCCGTTGGACTGCACCCGCGCGACGTCGAGCAGCTGGTCGAAGCGATTCGCAAGCTCACGGGCCGTGGCAACAGCGTCGTGGTCGTCGAGCACGAAGAGGCGCTCTTGCGGGCGGCCGACGAGTTGATTGAGATCGGCCCCGCCGCCGGCGATCGCGGGGGTGAAGTCGTGTTTCAAGGGCCGCTGAACGAGATGCTGCAGCCCGGCGCGAGTTTGACGGGCGAATTCCTCGCCGGCCGCCGCGGCATTTCGATTCCCGAGCGCCGGCGCGCCATCAATCGCGGCTGGATCAAGCTGTTCGGCGCGCGCGGCAACAATCTCAAAGGTGAAACGGTCGAATTCCCGCTGAACACGCTCTGCCTGGTGACGGGCGTCAGCGGCAGCGGAAAGAGCACGCTCGTGCAAGAGACGCTGTACGGCGCGCTCAGTCGCCGCAAGCACAAAGAGGCGCCGTCGCCCCTGCCCTTTGAGGAAATCGTCGGCTGCGGCCAGATCGATGACGTCATGCTGATCGATCAGTCGCCAATCGGCCGCTCGCCGCGCAGCAATCCGGTCACGTACATCAAGGCGTTCGACGCCATCCGGGCAGTCTTTGCCGAAACTAGCGACGCTCGCGTCCGCAATTACACGGCCGGGTACTTTAGCTTCAACGTGGAGGGCGGCCGCTGCCCGGCCTGCGAAGGCGAGGGCTACACGAAGGTCGATATGCAGTTCCTGGCCGACGTGTATCGCCAGTGTACGCAGTGCGGTGGCACGCGCTACCGCAAGGAAATCCTGGCCGTCAAATACCGCGGCAAGAATATTGCGGAAGTGCTGCAAATGACGGCCCGCGAAGCATTTGGCTTTTTCCGCGGCCAAAAAAAGGTTCAGGCCCGCCTCAAGCAGCTCATCGACGTGGGCCTCGAGTATCTGCAACTCGGCCAGCCTGCCAATACGCTCTCCGCCGGCGAGGCCCAGCGGCTGAAGCTGGCCGCCCACCTCTCCGAAGCGTCCAAGAGCCGCACGCTGTTCATCCTCGACGAGCCGACAACCGGGCTGCACTTCGCCGACGTGATCACGCTGCTCGACTGCTTCGAGGCGCTGCTGTCGGTCGGACACTCGCTGATCGTCGTCGAGCACAACCTGCAGCTCATGCGGGCGGCGGACTATCTGATTGACCTCGGTCCGAGTGCCGGCATTGAAGGCGGACGAGTCATCGCGAAAGGAACGCCGGAAGAAGTCGCCGCCAACTCCGACTCCCAGACGGGGCGCTTTCTGGCTCAGTCTCTTGCCACTTGTCATTCGTCGCTTGCCGCGGACGGAGTTGCCGATGACCAATGACCTGGGGCAGCTCGACGTCTTCTATGGCGACCTGACCGTCAACCGGGCCTTTATCTATGCCCGGCTGCCAATTCCCGCTGAGCCGGGAACCTGGTCCCTGACGGGCCAGGTTCGCGGTCCGCGGTGCTTTCTGGCGGAGACGCTGCCGGTCACTTCGCCGCTGCTCGACTTGGGGCCGGGGCCGACGTTGCTGGCCCGGGCGACGATCCCCGATCCATGTTTTTGGTCGCCCGATCTGCCGGCAATTTACGACGTGACGATCAATCTGCTCCGCGGAATGCAAATCGTCGCCACCGCCCGCCGCGAACTCGGCTTGCGGGCACTAGGAGTCCGCGGCAGGCACCTGGCCCTAGAAAGCAAACGCTGGGTGCTGCGAGGCGTCTCGTCCGAATCGACGAGTGCAACGCTGCCGCGGCAGTGGCACGAGACTTCGGCGGCGCTGGTCGCGGTGAACGCGGAGCACGAGGTGCTTGCCGAAGCATCGCAATGGGGAGCGATCTGCGCCGCCGAAGTCCGCGGCACGCCCGAACAAACGTCCGATCGTTTGCGCCAGCTAAGCCAGTATCCAGGCGTTGCGATCGCGCTGGTGCGGGGCAATTTGGTCGCCGACTTTCAGCGTCCTCAGTTCGCGCCCAACCTGTTGCTTGCACAAGTCATTAGCCGCGGCGATGAGCTGGTCGCCCGCCCTTGGGCCAATCTGCTCTGGGCCCAGACCGACGACCCGCTGCTCGTCGGCCGGATTACAACGCTCGCCGAGTTACCGGTCGTCGCGTGTCGCAAGCTCCCCGATCCGCAGCCACTGGCAGCAGCCCGCGCGGCCTGCGACGTGTTACAAAGAGACTTGGCCTCGATTGGCCAGTTTGCGGGCTATATCGTCTAACCCAATGTCCAACGCGTTCGATCTTCAAACCTCCCGCTACGCCCGCCAAATGCGATTTGCCGGCATTGGCGTGGAGGGGCAAAAGCGACTCGCCGAATCGACGGCGCTGGTCGTCGGCTGCGGCGCGCTCGGGTCGGTGATCGCCAATACGCTGGCCCGCGCGGGCGTCGGCAAGCTGCGGATCGTCGATCGCGATTTTCTGGAGCTGAACAACCTGCAGCGGCAAGTCCTTTACGACGAGGACGACGTGGCCGCAGGGTTGCCCAAGGCGATTGCCGCCAAGAACCGCCTGGCGCGGATCAATTCGACGATCGAGATCGACGCCGTGGTGGCCGACGTGGATCACACCAATATCGAGCGGCTGCTGGCCGGTGCAGGCTGCTTGATCGACGGCACCGACAATTTTGAAACGCGGTTCTTGCTCAACGACGCCGCGGTGAAGCTGGGCATTCCGTGGATTTATGGCGGCTGTTTGGGGGCGGAGGGACAGTCGCTGACGATTGTGCCTGGCCAGACGCCCTGCCTCCGCTGCCTGATGCCCGAGGCGCCGCCGCCGGGCAGCACGCCCACGTGCGACAGCGCCGGCATTTTGGCCACGATCATCGGCGTCGTCGCTTCGCTCGAAGCCAACGAGGCCCTGAAGATCCTCAGCGGCCACAGCGAGGCCATCAGCCGCACGTGGACGGTGCTCGACCTGTGGGACAACACGCTGCGGCAGATCAAGCTCGATTCGGCGCGGGTTTCCGACTGCCCCTGCTGCGTGCGGCGCGAGTTTCCCTGGCTCAGCGGACAGCGCGGCAGCCACACGGCCGTGCTCTGCGGCCGCAACTCCGTGCAGCTCAGCTTTCCCGGCCGCGAAGCCGTCTCGCTCGATCAGCTCGCCGAAAAGCTGGCCCTGGTCGGCGAGGTTAGCCGCAACAAGTACCTTGTACGGGCTACGATCGGCAAGCACCAGCTCACCGTCTTTCCCGACGGCCGCGCGGTCGTCGGCGGCACCGAGGACATCGCCGAGGCCCGCAGCGTGTATGCCAAGTTCGTCGGGGCATAGATTCATTTCTCCCATTTCGCGGAGATGTTTAGCGTCGTATTCTGGTTGTCGGGGGGCGTGCAGTTTGAGGCAACGACGCGGCGATGCGCAATGCAATCAACGAGTCGCCCCGCGTGGCAAAGCCTGTGCGGTGGCGAGGGCTATTTCGCCTGAGTCTGCGCAGCCTCTTCGTCATCCTCACGCTGGCCGCGATTTGGCTGGCGGTTGTGTTCCAGCGTTGTCGCGAACAACGCTCGGCAGTCGCTCGGGTTCTGGACCTCGGCGGAAGCGTTCGATACGAGCATGAACGCGACCAGCGCGGTCGTCCCATTCGCGATGCTGCGCTCCCTGGCCCACCTTGGCTGCGACGCTGGCTAGGTCCGGAGTTCTTTCAAGAAGTGGTGGACGTCCAGCTCGATGGGAAAGCAGTCAGCGACGAGGATCTGCGGCCGATCGGGAAGCTCCGCAAGCTGGAAGGTTTGCACCTCAACGAAACGAAGGTTGGCGATGCCGGCTTGCTCGCGATTCGAAATTGCCGCCGCCTCCGGTCCTTGGGATTGTGGGAATCAAAAGTGACGGACGATGGTATGCGACATTTGCAGGGCCTGCGGCATCTCAACTCCTTGGTCCTCACGGGAACGAGCGTGAGCGACTCGGGCCTGGTCCACGTGCGTGCACTTCCGCGACTCCAAATTCTGTCGCTCGGCAGAACGCGGGTTACGTCCCAAGGCGTTGCTGAGCTCCACCATCATCCCACTCTCACCCACTTGTTCCTCAATGAAACCGGCATCGACGATCGGGCGGCCGCCGCGCTGGCGAGCAGGCCGAAGCTGTTGATGCTGGACGTAACGGATACAGGAATTTCCGGCAGAGGGTTGCAATCGCTGCGCGAATCCATGCCGGGCTGCGAACTTTCGGGGAGCTTTGTCGATCTCGGCGGGGAACCGCAGCAGAAATACAGCGAGACGCCGAAGCAGTGGGCAGCGCTGATGGAACACATCGTGGCGCTCGACCGTGAGCATCCCAAGAAGCTCGTGGTATTGGCGTGGACGAACATTCAAGACGACCAACTCGTCGCCTTGCACAGGCTGAAGAATGTGGAGCTCATTGACCTGCGCGGAAGCGCGGCGACCGCCGAGGGCATCGACGCACTTTGCCGGGCGCTGCCCCAATGCGAAGTGCGATACTGATTTGCCCAGCCGTCTCAATCCCACCACCAGCGGTCGCGTTTGGCCGGCGCGGCGCTCGTGCGAATCGTGGCAACCTCGGTGCTGACCTCACGCTTTTCCAGCACTTGCCAAGGATCGAGTTCCACGCCGCCCGAGACGCTGATGATGGTCTGCCGGGCCTTGGCGACGAAGCTGGCTCGCGAGTCGATCGTGCGCGGGACTTGCTGCTCGGCGACTACAAGCTGCTTGTCGTCGTAGAGCATTGCCAGGTCGCAGCCGGCGCGGACCGGGAGGTCCTCCTTGAGGAGCAGCGCCCCGATCACGGCCAGGTCCATGCAGTTCCTAAGCTCGGCAAAGATGGTCAGCTTTGCGGCCAGCGCGTCATACCGGGCGGTCATCGCCTCAGCCCAATTTTGAGCCAGCGAACCACTGCGATTGCTGACGCGGACGATTCGGCCGCGGCCGGCTTGGAAGCCGTCCTCGGCCAGCGTTTGCACGCCCGGACCTCGCAACTGCCAAGCCAACCCATGTTCGTCCTTATGCAGCGGGTCATACTTGGCGGCCATCCACCACCGCGGCATCGAGTTCTTGGGCAACGGCGCCGAAGGCGACTGCAGCATCTCCAGGTAACTCGGCAAACCCTCGATCGGCGCGGCCTCGAAGTTCATGCCCAGCCGCTTCATCATGTAGTCGGCGGCGACGAGCACGCGGGCAAAGTGCGTCCCGCCGGCGACGCCCGTCAATGTCACGGTCTGCGGTCCGATCGTTGCCTCCAGCCGCTCAAGATCGACCTGGCTGGGCTGTTTCGTTTGACGCGCCAGGGCACGGGAGTATCGCTCGAGTCCTTCCTTGGTAGGATCGATGGAGCAGGTGATGAGCTCGCGCGACGTGAGCTGCTGCCGCGCGGACCGCAGCGCCACGAGCAAGTCGTCGAGCTGCAACGTTGGCTGCCCGCTCGCCTGGCCGACGATGTTGCCCTGGTCATCGACGCGCCAGCCTTCAGCTGGGCCGGCGAGGACGATGTCGTGCTGCTCTGGATAGACCAGCACATACTGCACCCGCGTCAAACCGGCAAGATTCTGCATCTCGTCGGTCGCCGGCTTGCCGCTGCGCCGCTGCGCGTCCAGAGCCTCCGCCAAGCCGCGGAGCGAAATCTTACGCAGCCGGCTGGCCTTCGCCAGATCGGTGCCCGCGGGCGCAAGAGCCTTGAGCCGGGCGTCGCGCAGCTTTCCCGTGAGCTCCACGTCGCAGCGATCGACGACGCCTTGAGCGTCGATCGAGACGCCGCCCACAGCGCCGCCCGGTCCGACGACGGGAATCCAACCAATCACGAAGGGTCGCTGCTGGCCAAACGAGACGGCGCCTTGTCCCAGCGACCAGCGGGGCAAGCACAAGACAAGCGCGAGCGCAGCCATGCGCATGAACCGATGCCCGAAGAACATGACGGCCTCCCATTCTGCAAACGAGCCAGTGCCCCTGGCGACGAATCGGGCAGCGCGGCTGTTATCGGGAAGGCCAATCAGGGTGAAATGCCGGACGCTGCTCCAATTTAAGTTAACAATTGCGGTCGCAACTTGCCAGCCGCAATGGAGTGCGGCCAACTACCCGACCGCTGCAGCCGACTCGATGAGCTGGCCCTTTTCGAGCCGCAACGTGCGCTGGGCGCGAGCCGCCGCCCGCGGATCGTGGGTGACGAGCAGAATCGTTTTGTGCAGCCCCTGCTGCAGCTCTTCCAACAAGTCGAGAATCTCGGCGGCCGATTTCTCGTCGAGATCGCCCGTCGGCTCGTCGGCCACGATCAACTCGGGATCAGTGACGATCGCGCGGGCGATGCCCACGCGCTGCTGCTGCCCGCCGGAGAGTTGCCCAGGCCGGTGCCACATTCGATCCTTCAGCCCGACCAAGTCGAGGGCCGTCTCCACCTGCTGCCGCCGCTGACCGGCCGAGAGCCGCAGCAATAGCAGCGGCAGCTCGACATTTTCATAGGCGCTGAGCACGGGCAGCAGGTGATAGAACTGAAAGATGAAACCGACGTGCCGCGTTCGCCAGCGGGCCAGTTGCGATTCGCTCATCCGCGAGATGCAGTTCTCGCCGACCCAGACTTCGCCCTCGCTCGGCCGGTCGAGGCCGGCGATCAGGTTGAGCAGCGTCGTTTTGCCGGAGCCGCTGGGGCCCATCAGGCCAAGAAACTCGCCCGCCCCGACCTGCAAATCGAGGCCCTTCAAGACGTCGATCCGCTCGCTGCCGCGGCGGAAATACTTGTGAACGCCGGTGACGCGAACCAGCGCTTGATCGGAGTTCACGTCGGCCCGCTTGGTCATTGAGCCGTCCGCTTTTGGTCGGTGCTGCTGCCCGGCGCGAAGCCAGCCGTCAGGGTCTCATCATTGAGAAAAGTCACGATCGCTCCCATTTCGGGCTTCAGATAAACGCCTTCTTCCTCGGCCGGGATCGTCACTTTGACGCGCACGGGCACGGCCCCTTTGGCCCGATTCGCGATCGGCATGAGGCGATCGACGACGCCGTGATAGAGGCGGGCCGGATAGGCCTCGGCCCGCACGCGGCACTTCTGCCCAACGCGAATCGCGGCAATGTCCCGCTCCTGAATGTCCAGCTCGACCTCCAGGTCCGATAAGTCGGCCATCTCGCACAGGCTGAAGCTGCCGTTCTGGGCGATCGGGTTGACGACGTTGCCGGCTTCCGCGTTCTTCTTCAGGATTGTGCCGGCGACGGGGGCCACGACCGTGCAGTTTCCCAGCCGCCACTGGGCCTTGGCCACGTCCGCCTCCGCCTGGGCCAGCTCGGCCTTGGCCACCGCTACGCGTTCTTCACGCGGGCCAAGCTGCATCAGCTTGTGGGCGAAAGACAGTTTTTGCACGCGCTGTTTCTGGGCCAGGAACTTGCTCTGGGCCAGCTCCAACTCCTGCTGCGTGGCCGACGTTCGACGTCGCAAGTCGTCGGTCCTTTTGTAATCCAACTCAAGCTGAACCAGCTCGGCCTCGGCCTGGCGAAGCTCCGCCTCGGACTGGCTAATTTCCTCGGGCCGGTTGCCGTTTTCGAGCTCGCGGAGTTGCTCGCGCACCAGTTGCACGCTGGCTTTGGCCCGCGCCAGGTCGGCCTCGTAATCGGTGCTCTCCAGAACCGCCAGCACGTCGCCTTTGGCCACGCGGCGGCCCTCTTCGATGTTGAGCTGCACAATCATCCCGCTAACCTTCGGGCTAACCAGAATCTGGTGCGCGGGGATAATGTAGCCCTTCGATTCGAGCGCCACTTCGCCCTTCGCCCCGGAGAGCGCGGCCGCGGCAATCGTCGCGTCTGCCCGCAAAACCTTGTGCGACGGTGCTGTCGGCGAAGCATCTCGGTTCGCTTGCGAATCAGCTTCGGCGGTAATGGTGTCGTCGCCGGCTGGCGCTGTATTCCAAACGCGATAGCCGTACCAGGCGCTGACCGCAACCAGTATCAAGGCGGCGGCCCACGCAAGATTCGTCCACAGAGCGCTACCGCGTTCGGGGACCTGAGCCAGGCTGAGCGAACGGACGCGGTCGCCCAGTTCGCCATTGGTCCGTCTCCGCGGGCTACCACGCTCAAGCATTGCCACCGGCGGTGCAATGGCAATGGGCGGGGGTTCGATCGGCGAAGGTTCACTGGCCAGCGGCTGGCGTTCCGAGAGCATATGAGCAACTCCGCTGAATTCAACCAACGAAAAAGCCGATGAGCCTTTTCATTATGGCTGTTCTGCAGCCGCTTTCCAGGGCATTCCTGCGTGCTGCCTCGCGTCTGCTTACATGATCAACATTGCGTCGCCATAGCTGAAGAAACGGTAGCCCTCGCGAATCGCCGCCTCATACGCCCGCCGCATCAGCTCGTCGCCGCCAAACGTCCGCACCAGAATCAGCAGCGTGCTCTTGGGCAGGTGAAAGTTGGTCAGCAACGCATCGACGGCGTGAAATGCAAAAGGCGGTCGGATAAACAGGTCGGTCTGATCTGTGAAGGCCTCGAGCAAGTTGCTCTTGGCGGCCGTTTCCAGCGTGCGAGCCACGGTCGTGCCGACGGCCACAATCCGCCGGTGCTGCTGGCGGCAGGCCCGCAGCCGCTCGGCGACGGTCGGATCCAGCGAGCACCATTCGCTGTGCATGGGATGGTCGTCGAGCTTCTCGGCCGTGATCGGGCGGAAAGTGCCGATGCCGATGTGCAGCGTGACCCGCTCCTGAGCGATGCCGCGAGTCGCCAACTCGGCGAGAAGCTCCGGCGTAAAGTGCAGGCCGGCCGTCGGCGCGGCCACAGCTCCCGGCTGCTCGGCGAAAACCGTTTGATATTGGCCCACGTCCTCCTCCACCATCTCGCTGTCGCGGATGTAAGGCGGCAGCGGCACGCGGCCCACGCGCGAGAGGATTTCCAGTGGCTCACCCAGCGGCTCCGGCCGCACGGCCCAGATTCCACCATTCAACTTCGTGAGCAGCCGCAGCGTAATTGTCTGCCGCACGTCCCACGAGACGACGACGATCGCCTCGCCCGGCTCCAGCTTGCCGCGGGTCTTGCTCAACACCTGCCACACGCCGTGCTCATCGGCGCTGAGAAACAGGCCACTCCAGCGGGCGCCCGTCCGGTCGCGGCGGCCGACCAGGCGGGCCGGGATCACTTTCGTGTCGTTGAAAACCAGGCAGTCGCTCGGCTGCAGGATTTCCGGCAGATCGCGGATGTACGAGTGGGTAATACTGCCGGTGGCACGGTTGACGACCAGCAATCGCGCATCGCTGCGCCGCGCAAGCGGATGCTGGGCGATCAACTCGCGCGGCAGTTCGTAGTCGTATTGCTCCAACTCGGACATGCAGTGTGCCATGGTGCGTGTTATGGTCGAGTATAGAGCCGCTGCCATT
>Ga0184625_10000697_pt1 | contig 13168 bp, 13 predicted proteins | sample PLM3_30_b1_FD_133151 | JGI IMG/M metagenome (GOLD analysis project Ga0184625, IMG submission 133151) | Groundwater sediment microbial communities from an aquifer in East River, Colorado, USA - PLM3_30_b1 | ecosystem: Environmental > Terrestrial > Soil > Riparian zone | place: USA: East River... | reverse complement strand
ACGGCCCCATATTCAAGGTTCAGCAAATGCCATATTCCAAGTATAATTTTAACTTTGAGATATTGAATTATTGAATACCATATTGAAATCAGAATATTTCGAATAAACAATTAGCTAGTGACGTAACCTAACGCTTACTCACATATTCACAATCTAAATCAGGTATACACATCAATATCTCTAAATATCTTTAACTTAGAATTTCAGGAGTTGGATATCTACGAGATCTATATCAAGGCCGGCAAGATAGCTTCCACCGTTAGAGAATATGCTAGGACTCAAGATCATACCGGCAAGACTTTAAGCGAAATATGTAATGACGTTGAACAAGAAATATTCATAAACGGTGGAGAGCCCGCTTTTCCGGTTAATGTTAGTTTAAACGATATTGCAGCACATTATACTGCAGAACCCAATGATCCCATAACTGTCAAAAATACTGATGTGCTAAAGATAGACGTAGGAGTACATATTGACGGCTATATCGCTGATACTGCTGTGACAGTGAGTTATGATTCCAAATATCAAAATTTAGTCGATACTGCTGAAAGAGCGCTTGATGAGGCGATAAACATGGCAAGATCAAACACAAGAGTCTCTGATATCGGGAGGATAATAGAAAAAACAATAACAAAATATGGATGCAAACCAATTCAGAATTTAAGTGGGCACTCACTTGAACGATATACTATTCATGCTGGAAAGTCCATCCCAAACATTTGGACAATTGGTCACTCCTTCAATTTATCTGTAAATAATGTATATGCAATAGAACCATTCGTGACAACCAAGGACGGACAAGGTATAGTTTATGAGGGAAAAGTTAAAAATATTTTTGGAATCGCATCACGAAAACGAACAAAAGACCAAAAGGCTGATGATTTTTTAGAATATTTATGGAATAAATTTAAATCACTACCATTTGCCTTAAGATGGATCGTTAATGAATATGAAGAAAAAGAAGCACTCTCTTTAATAGGAATACTGATAAAAAAGAAGAACCTTCATGCATATCCAATCTTGGTCGAAGGAGCAAACAGAATTGTGGCTCAAGCAGAGCATACAATAATTCCTCAAGAGTCTGATACAATAACGATAACAAAATAACTTTTGGTTATAGATACAGACGAAATAAGACCTATCAAGATTTTTTGTTTTTTCGTTTTGAGTCCCAATATCAAATAGATCAGGATTCTTTAGCACATTATGAAAGAAATTAGCATAAAAGTAATAAATACAAGTTTGGGCTAGTTCTTGTATGAAAGCAAAGACAGTCATATATGGCGCATATTTTGCATTAAAACTTTGGTTTTACAGAAGGATAAAAGGTAGAAAGTCAAGACCAGAAAAAGAAATTTCCATGTAACTACATATTCTATTTTTCTTTATTATATCACGACTCATTGTATGGTCTTTTTAGGTTTTTCAATTTTGAAGTATCTTTGTGATCTTAAAAAATAAGCACATAACCATATCCAAATTACTTAAAATCCGCGCTTAGTAATATTAAACAACTAATGACTGACCGATATATTTCTGAACTAAGGAAAACTGGGTTATCTGATATATTCGATGATGACTGGACAAGGACAATTTATTCAGTAGATGCAAGCCATTGCACAATTAAACCTCTAGCCGTGAATTTTCCATCTGACGAATATGATGTTCAAAAAATATGTAGTTATGCATACACCCACGGTATTTCCGTAACCTGCAGGGGAGCGGGCACCGGGCTATTAGGACAATCATTGTCTAATGGGATCATACTGGATTTTACTCAAAAAATGAACAGAATCTTGGAAATAGGCGAGGACTATGTTATCGTTCAACCCGGGGTTGTGAAGGCAATTTTAGATAAGGAACTTGCTAAAAGAGGAAAATTTATTCCCACAGATCCTGCAAGTAGTAACTATTGTACAGTAGGAGGAATGCTATCTAACAATTCAAGTGGCCCACATGGACTTGGTTACGGAAGTGTAATCACCCATGTTCAAGGAGTTAAGCTAGTCTATAGTAATGGAATGATGGGATTTGCAGATCAAAAAAAATATGATGAAAAGGTTAGTAAAATGTTGAAATTTATTTTATCAATTGATACTGATATAAAAAAATATTACCCGAATGTAAGCAAAAATTCAAGCGGATACCGTTTAGATGCAATTTTTGAAAATAACCGTATAAACCCACAAAAAATATTTGTTGCATCAGAAGGAAGTCTAGGTATCATAACTAGTAGTAGAATATCAATACTGGACATTCCAGAAAAAAAGTCGCTTGTTATACTCAAATTTGAAAATATTTTAAATGCCCTTTTGGCCGTACCAACAATTCTTGGACATAAGCCTGTTGCAATGGAATTATTGGATAGAGGAGCTATACTGGAAGGCTGGAAAGATGGCGATTCAAATGGGAATTCCACCATAATGTTTGTTGAATTTCATGGTAATGATAATTCTCTTTATGATCAGCTTAATAAATTTGAAGACAAATTACAGAAAAAGGCAAAAATTCTCGAAAGTAGTCACGACCAAAATAGTATAGATAGAGCTTGGAATGAGCGAAAAAATTCACTAAATAATGCCATAAAAAAAGGAATAGGTTCAAGGAAACCAGGAGGAATTATAGAAGACACAGTAGTTCATCCAGATATTTTATATAACTACGTAATTTTTCTCTTAAAAATTCTTGATACATACAAACTTGATTACGTAGTTTATGGGCATGCTGGAAATGGGAATTTGCACCTCAGGCCTATTATTGATATTAACTCAGAGTATTCAAAATCCTTGATGAGCAGTATAGCGTTTAAGGTTTTCAGTTATATTGGCAAAGTTCATGGTTCCATTTCAGGAGAACACGGAGATGGATTGCTAAGAACAAAATATATTCCCATGATGTATGGTTCAACAATGTATGATATTTTCAAACAAATAAAATTAATATTTGATGATAAAAAAATTATGAACCCAGGTAAAAAAATAATATAAACAAAATCTTTTAGTACAGAACAGGTTTATGATATCCGAATAAATGTTACTTCCAGTTTGACTAATTTTTTTAATACTATTTCAAGCTGTTGAACATTTGAATAATTATAAATTAGGTTTCTTTAGTTTATACCATGTACCAAATCGAAATATCAATATTCCTGCAGCAATTGTAAGTAGAGATATAACTAACGTTTGAGGAGCTACCACTGTTTTTAATAAATTGGGCGCTGAGGAAATATATTCGCAATCCTCGTTGTCATAATTGCAATTTTTTTGGATTGGAAAAATGACTATTACTAGCACAAGTAAAATCAAAATAAATGTTCCTATTAGAGAACACACGGCGCCAGCTTTTATTATCTTGTCGATATATTTGATAATCATCCCTAATCAGAAAAAACTCTAATCAACTTTTGATTCTCTTTGGATTTATGGTTACAAAACTGTATGACTCTTTATTTGAAACGAGTTCAAATTTATTATTAAAATATTGGAATGGCGTCTCTTCATACATGTGTTTATCCCATAATTCATGCACCGCATCGAAATATACTTTTCTTGGTTTTCCGATAATTCTTAAAATCTCGTGGGTCAAGACATGTGATACCTTAGCACAATTTTTATCTGCGTAAAATCTAATTCGATCTAAATCAGAAAGAGGATTTTTTGACCTTTCCCAATAAGCAATTCCAAAATTTTCTGAAGAATATCCCTCTGTTCTGCAATCTGTCCAAAATGGTTTGAAATAAGTGAGATAAAAATGGTATGTGGTCTTATCCCTATCAATATGATCTCGCGCTAAATATGATATTGACATTCTATCAAATAACTTCCCAGCAATTACAGGAAGAATATCAGCCTTCACCTTTAGATTCACGTCGAAAGACCTTTTTATCCATTGATGAAAAAATCGTGACATCAGAGATACATAGTACCAATCCTCATTTTGCAATCTAATCCATTCTTTATTTTTCGCGACATAAATGAAAAAGAGAGTAGGATTTTGCAATATCAGTTATTAAAATAAAATATGTAAAATAAATACTAATGAATGGACGTGCATTTTTAGTCTTTGTCTATATTGCAAGACAGCCCTTGTGTGTTGTTAACGACTCATAGAGTAGAATCTATTTGGCAACTGCATTTTTATTATGGAATTTGTCATGTCGTAAAACTTATACACTCAATTTTAGAACCATTAAAAAGCGATGCTCATGTGGGGTCGTAGCGAAGCCAGGCATCGCAACGGGCTCCAGATCTAACAAACAGGGCTTTATTAGAGAATGAAACCCGTGGATCGAGGGTTCAAATGTTGTGGGTTAAATCGCAACAGAATAAATCCCTTCGGCCCCATTTTGATTTATTACAAATGATGCATAATATTCCGTCTTATTTTGATAAAAACGATTGACTTTTATCTATTCTAAACAAGAACATTTTTTCCATTCAATTCAATTCGTAATTTAATTGAATTATCTTAAACAATCTTCAATTGCATTGTGAGAGCCAAATGATTTCTGAGCTTCAGGGATATGTTTTTGGATAGCCTGGCTTGCAGATTCTATAAATAATGACATTGGATCTTGTTTCTTGAATAATTTTAAGAACGCCTTTTTTGGTTTATTCAACTTGTCAAAAAAGATCGTAGAACTATCTTCTATTATGATATCAGCTTCGCTGCAAGACACTCCATGACTTAGTAGATGTTTTTCTAACTTTGCAGCAAATCGTGCAAAGTGAACTGAATATGTATCTTGATCTAGATTTGGCAATAATACTTATTTAAACAACTCATAATATTTAAAAATTATTTTAAGTCTATTATTTCGTATGTAATTTTAAAGGAATTGTCGGTTTGATTGAGCATAGTTTAGTAAATTAAATCCGAAAGAGGCCAGATTTAAGAAATAGTTAAAGCTAACCATCATCCATTTATTACTGTTGACAAATAAGGTAAGTTCAATTAAACCAGAAGCACACGATTACGCCGAAAAACCGATTGTTGATGATAAACAGATTTGGACTTCCAGAGAAATGAACAAAAAAAGCATTCTCAGAGCAAGGATTCACTTTTCTGGCTATAATGAAAATCTTAGAAGCGGTGGAAGACCCGGTCTTTGTGTAAATGTTGGCACTGAACTGTTTTTTGCAAAAGTCGACATTACTAAAGAACCAATTGTAGAGAAGATCAATGTAATGCAAAGACAGAGGGCACGAATATTATAAAGACAAGGATGGTAAAGAGATATAACGATTAAAGGAATATTTTACTTATGGAGTACATTTGGAAGGCGTTGACTGGCCAGGTAATCCACTTAAAGCACACGTTGAGAATGAAGGAAGACGTAAAGAACCCGTAAAAAGGATACACATAGAAATATATGAAAATGGTCGAGAAAAAGCAGAATATCATCTTGGTTCTTTAAGACACAAGTATTACATTCCATTTTCAAAGAAAACTATAGATGGTATCCTAGAAAAGACAGGAACTGACAAAATAGACTCATATATTATGGTAATTTTACAGGAGGACCAAATGCTAATATTCCAACCTTTAGGACTAACGGTTTGACCTATGAACAATTGTAAATTCAACATGGAAAGATTTCTATGAATTAGCAACAAGACCAGGTGGGCCAACGGGTAAAGCAAAATTGATACCTGCGAATAAGAAACCGTATATTGGTTAAATGAACAAAAAATGCAAAAGACCATACGACTAAATGTGGGTAAGAACACATCTAGATTTGGTCCTTCTTAACAATGAAATTAAATCCAAAACCTACAATTCAAACGTTGAATATAGATAAGGACAAACTAGAACAATTACAAACTAGATTAAAATCGACAAGATTTACAATAAGTGCAAAGTATGATGAGATAAAGAAAGTTGCTGGCGGAGTATGCAGAATGTGCGATGGAATTCCTAATAAAATTGTAAGTTTTGATATGGAAGGTGCATTCTTAATAGAAAAATATTGTGATAAGTGTTTTGAGAAATGGGACAAATTACAACAAAAGAAACATATGGAATAACTAGTTCAGAAGATGTACCAGAAATTAGTTAATGTCCTGGATGCAAGAAACAAGGCTGGGATTCTATTTTAAAAGAGAGGGTTTAATTACCAGGGGAATCAATTCCAAGTGAGCATTATCTATGGCAACAATGTCATGACTGCGGTCAATTAGAACCGATTTGCCAAGTAAACAAAGAAGGAAAATAGCTAATTTTTTTGAAACTTCAAGTAATCCATTTGATCAGGGAAAATCAATAATTGGCTTAGACAATAAAGCAAAGAAAACTCCATTTCAAAAAAGAATGAAGAAATTAAAGGATAATATAAAAGGATAATATAAAAAGAAAAAGATCCGGATATTAAACAAGAGTTAAGAAAAGGAAATTTTAGTTACAATAATAGAAATTCACTGGATTATTAAGACCTCCTTGGTTATGACAAATTCTTGTGATCATTATTATGCCAACTACTACAAAACAATTCAATTATTAGATAGAGAATTTTGATGTTTGGTGGGCCACAAAAGACCCACCGAGGTGTAACGTATTATGAGTTCTGTACTTATCTCATTATGATCAACATATGATAAAAATGTTATAAAAATGACTGATAAGAATAGTTACTACGACCTCTAACCAGCCCATGCATGAATCGTAAATAAATAAAAGTCAATAAAAAATAAAAAAGTTTACTATTCAACGGATATGGATAAAGGAGGTGTAATGAGACTAGGTCAACATTAACGGGCATCCAGTTCCAACGTCCGTGTTATGATCGTATAACAGTATCACATAAAAACATGATCGATGATTCTGGTAGTTTGTAAGCTTATATAGCAAATACTTCTTCTCCGTCACAAAGTGTATAATGAAAATTCAACATTATAATATAATATTATGGTAATTTAGAAATTACTAAGGCCCTCTTTCCTTCAGTTACTTTCCAAGTGAATGGAACGAATTTAATAGTGTATGTTCAGAGTGTGAAGAAATAAGCAAATGCTGCTAAGATTATTCTACCTTTACATATTCCCTTAAAGTTGTAAACTGCAAAAGGTGTTAGAATAAGTGTTCATGTATATTCTAACATTCAAGAAGACTTAATAGAAGAGACGTTTAACACATACTTGAAGGCCAAGATGGTAGCCATGGATAATAAGACCTCTCTCCCGCACCTGTAGAAAATATATGAGTGCACCTAAAAACACTGAATATTATGATGAGGAAGAAAAGGAGCGATTATTTGAATGTCCCTTTTGTGAGACATTAGTACTATTACATGAAGATGAAAATGTAAAGACAATTTTTAAAATGTATTATACATGTTACAACTGTAATAGAATCTGCTTCATACGGAATTTAGAAACTACGTATCGTATTGAAAATGTTAAGCGACGTTACACAATATTAATACCTGAAGATTGTCACGAAATACCAATAGAAGATTATGATCGTGAATTACGTAATGGCAAAATTATTCAAGATGCAAATAAAGAATATGCAGGATTTAGTAAACACAGATAATTCAATATAATTTATATCACAAATAAATTTATTTGATATTATAACGTACCACAATATCCTTTTATATACTCTAAAGTATATGCATGTAATGCAAATCATCTACTTTTACTTCAGTATTGACGATATTCGTTACAGTAACAATACTCTGAATGAGGACAATAAGCACTCAACAAATATTTGCTCCTAGTGAGTGTGGAGTCTGTGCAGAATTTGAAAAACTGACTAATGAATTTGAGAAGGATGTATTAGATGCAGGAATAGGTAATCCTGAATTCATAGCAGGATTGCTTGAATAATACAGTCGAGACGTCTTGGAATTATTCCCTTCGCCAACATCACCATAGCACAATCGATTTAATGAGTAGTCCGACCTACCTTATTTTTCATTTATTGTCGAAATTGTCCGCAAGCACAAAACTTAGAATAATTATTTATCTTAAAGAATCTAATAAATCATCATAACTTGTTTGTTCTTTATCTAATGAATATTCCTTTGCTTGTCCTGTTCTTAAGGGTACAATAAGTTTATCATAGAGATATTCAACTAGATTATTCTATATTTGGTATTGTCCTTCATCTTGGTAATATTTTTTATTTATATGAATTAATTTTGACTTTATAGATTCTGCACAATTGAATAATACACAATTACATACTTGAATTTAGTCTGGAAGGTGGGGAAGGGATTCGAACCCTTATAGATTCGCTAACTTCATAGTGATTCTGCAGGCGAACGCATAGCCGCTCTGCCACCCCACCGTTAAATAAGTGTGACAAATTTTCTCAATTTAAAGCATTGTCTAAATTATAATTTATTTACCAGCAGGTGCAAGAACACCTGGAGAAAAAATTAGAAGAATCTCAGAAGTTACTAACCATTTGCAAGTTTTGTGAGTCGCTTATCTATTGGATTATATTCACAGCCCATTGGTCCGCAATATCTTCCTATATATTCAGCCCTAGGTCGATACAATGCCGGTTTTGGTGCAGCCTCGGCGAATTTTTCTTCTATAACATGAGATGTCCAGCCAGAAATTCTAGCAATGGCAAAGATAGGCGTGAATAGATCCTTAGGAATGCCCAGGCTGTAATAAAGTGATGCACTGTAGAGGTCTACGTTTGGATATATGGATTGTTTTCTAGTTTCCAGTAAATATTTTTTGGTTATCTTTTCAACTTGTTCTGTGATATCAAACCATGGAGTCTGTCGTTCCTTGTTCACAGTCTTTGATAATCGATATAGTACTTCTGCTCTAGGATCTGTAGTTTTATACACTGCATGTCCCATTCCCATGATTTTGTCACCATGTCCTAGTTTTCCAACAACCCATTTGTCAACGTTTTCTATTTTCCCAATATCTAGAAGCATTTTCATAACTTGCGTGTTCGCACCTCCATGTAATGACCCGGATAGTGCCGCTATGGCGCCCGTTATAGACGCATAAATATGTGATTTTGTTGATGCTATTTCTCTTGCCGCAAATGTCGAAGCATTAAAACTATGTTCTGCATGAAGTATCAAACAGATATCAAATATTTTTGCATATTCATGCTTTGGTCTTGTACCAAAAAGCATGTACAAGAAATTTTCTGCATTTGTCATTTCATTTGACGGTCTAACAATGTCTTTACCACTTCTGATTCTATCCCATACCGCAACGATAGTTGGGATCTTTGAAATCAACATCTTGGCTCTTTTAACATTCATTTCCCTTGAATCATCTTGTATATCTAGATCATAATCAGGTAACTGGGACATACACGACTGAAGCACATCCATTGGAGAAGCTGTGATTGGTCTGTTTTTCAAATTTTGGTAGAGTGCATCGGGAATTTCTCTATTTTCCTTCAAATCTAAAGTAAAATCTGACAATTCTTCTTTTGTTGGAAGATCTCCAAAGAGTAAAAGATAAGAGGTTTCTTCAAAAGTTGAATGGGTCACTAGGTCTAGAATATCATAACCACGATAAATTAGCTCACCGTGTTCACCGTCTATTGAACATATCCTGGTATCTGCGACAACAATATTCCTTAAGCCTATGTTCCTAGCATCTATATTTCTCATGCCACTCATTGACATATATCACGTCAAATTTATATATTAATTAATCCCGCCTAGGCATTACTCACAAGCGATAACTTCAATAAGCGATCATGATTTATAAATTTGATTTATAAATTCAATTCCAAGTTGTTTCTCATGTATTTTAACTCTTGATAATGAATATCTAAGTTTTAATTGTCTTTTTCCATTCTTGATCATAAGAGTTCTGATACTTATATAGCTGACGAATAAACCTTAATTTTTCACAGTATTGGAAAAAATTGATACTTAACTCTTCTCAAAAGGTATAGTAGTATAAAACAGTAGTTTACTATTTGGGGATATATCTTCTATTCCAATCATGTATGTCTTTACAAAATAGATTTATTGTTTCAAATGGGAGGAACAATTTGTCTCACCGAAAACTTCTCAAAATCATAAGTAACTCCGTTTGATTTGAATATTATCATAGGAGACCCCCATGTTATTGCTGCACCCTGTGTTCTGGCATTGCAATGAGTCATGTCATCGCCCCAGTTTCCCTTATCTACAAGCTCTGTAGCCTTTTGCCAATTATTGTTATTATCTTTATCAATATAAGATTCAAGTTTAACACTACCATCGGGCAGATTATACACAATTCCCTTAAAGCCAATCCATTTGTTCATGGTCGAGCCAATTGTTATTCCTGAATATGATTTTATGTCATAATTTACATGCCACATCTCTTTTTTGAATTTGAATTTTCCATTAGTAAAATCAATGTTATTGTGATATGATGAACCACCACATCCTTCATGTACATTTGTACTATGTCTCGCACTTCTAGAAACCAGAGAAATTTCGTCTCCGCCACCAGAGGCCGACAGTACTTTAACGTAAATTGTTATTTCAGTATTCTTCCAGTCTGTCGGTTTATAAAAGTGTCCAATCTGAGACAATCTTGAATAATCATAAGTTGGTAGACTTGACCTGACCTCGTCGGAAGGTAATCCTGAACTTTTTGTGAAAGCTAACATTCTTGTAGTTCCCGGTTTAAGATGCCAGCTACCATCAGCATTTTTTGTGATTTCAGCGCCGTTTCTATCAAACTGACCATCGTCAGGACTTGTAGGATTGAAGAACCATGTTTCTGCTCCAGATAGTGTCGGATAAATCATCTTTACTCCGTCACCTCCACCAGTACCATCTCCTCCTCCTGTTGGTGGTGACGGTGGCGTAGGACTAGTATTTTGTATGCTTACATTAACTTCAGTTATACTTGCATAATCGTTTTGAGTGTTACCATTTACAGTTATCTTGACATATCGTGCAAACATGTTACTAAGCTCATATTTTTCAAGGTTTAGCGTATTGCCGCCACTCTTTCTATCTAGTACTTTTGTAAATGTATTTCCATCCTTCGAAGTAGAAATAACAAAATTATTCTGTCTCTCATTGCCTTTATACCACGCAATATTTACACTGCAAATGTTTTTACTTGATCCTAAATCCAATTGTATCCATGAACCTTTACCATAGTTTGACCATCTGGTATCAAGATTGTTATCAAGGACATTTGAAGCTGGAAATGCCGATTGACTACCGGACATTTTGACATTTGAGATGCCAGTAGTAGAACATTGAGTTTGTTGTGGTTGGTTCGAAGAAGTTGTTTGTATTTTAACTTCAGTTATACTTGCATAATCGTTTTGAGTGTTACCATTTACTGTTATCTTTACATATCGTGCAACTATGTTAGGGAACACGTATTTTTCATACGATAAAGTATTTCCACTACTTTTTGAAGCTATTACGTTTTTGTATGAATTGCCATCTGTGGATGTAGAAATAACAAAATTATTCTGTCTCTCATTGCCTTTATACCACGCAATATTTACACTGCAAATGTCTTTACTTGATCCTAAATCCAATTGTATCCATGAACCTTTACCATAGTTTGACCAAAGAGTATTGAAGTTATTGTCGATTACGTATTTTGGAAGGAATATTTGATTGCTTCCACTAGCAGAAATGCCTGAAATGTTCGTATCGACGCACGTTGGACTTGTGCTTGAAGCTCCAAAAGAAGGATGAATTGATTGGGATAGTATAAAGCTAGATACTATAAATAAGAACAATATCGATCTAGCAAAAAGGCTTGTCAAGTTTATTCCGTCACCTGTCCTCTTTTAATATTGGTAGAATAGTACCTGGAATAATATTCTAGGTCAATATTCATCAGGTAAATAAAATATAATAAATTATTATGATGAAACATCGTAAAATTATTTTATTATATATTATTTATGCAAGACTATGATTTGTACTAATAATACGTTATGAGTCACTTAAACATAATACTTTTTATAAAGTATGTACAATATTTATTTATTGTAATTAGTGTTACTCCTTATAGTAAATTCAATTAGAAAATTAAGATGATAGAATTTTAGATAAGATAGGTAACTTCTAAAACAAAATTGAGACGTCCTTCGATTGAAAAATCGTTCTCAGTTGTTGGGATTAATTACCGCTCTTCCGACTATTTTTCCTGAACGTAGATCCTCAAGGGCCTGATTTGCTTCATCCAGTTTGTAGGATCTATTTACTACAGATCGAATTTCACCTGCCTTGGATAGATTGACCAACTCGACTAAATCATTGAAGCTTCCTGTATATGCACCGGTAATAGTTAGGCCTCTTAATGGTACTACTGGGAGACTTAATTCCAAGGCACCACCAAAAAGCCCGACCATTACAAGCTTGCCTCTCTTTCTCAACATATTAATTGAGATGGGTGCAGTACGATTATTATTTACAAAGTCTATCACCGCTTCTGCTCCCAACGAATTTGTAAGTCTTTTGATATCTTCAAGTGGATCTGCTTTGGAAGAATTTACGACTTCATGAGCGCCAAGTTTTTTTGCCTCCGATAATCTTTTGTCATCCACATCTACAACTACGATTCTCGAATTGGTTATTGCTTTGGCAAGTTGAATTGCCATTAGCCCCAATCCGCCGGCTCCAATTATTACAATTGATTCTCCTGGGCCTACCTTTGCCTTCTTAACAGCATTATATGCTGTGAGGCCAGAACACGCTAGGGGGGCTGAAGAATTTACATCCAGATTATCAATTTTGACAAGATATCTAAAATTGGGAACTAGAACTAATTCGGAATATCCACCATCTCTGTAAATACCTATTGTTCTCGGAGTATCGCAAAGATTTTCTTGGGCAACTCTACATGCAGGACATGAACCTTCCCCTATCCAAGGATATACTACTACCCGGTCCCCGACATTAAATCCGCTAACAGAATCTCCAATTGCTTCAATTTTGCCAGATATCTCATGACCTGGAGTAATTGGAAATTTGACTCCTCTGTCTTCGACCTTTAAGAAAGTTCCCGGAGCTCCAGCATATCCTCCCTCCCAAAGATGAATATCGCTATGACATACCCCTGACGCTTCAACCCTAATCAATACCTGACTATCTCTAGGTTTTGGATCTGGTAGATTAACAATAGAAAGTTTCTCTTTAATCTTAATTATTTGAGCTGATTTCATTCCATTATTGCAATAATCTGCAAGGTATTAAAAGAATTCATTT
>Ga0184625_10000694_pt1 | contig 13192 bp, 13 predicted proteins | sample PLM3_30_b1_FD_133151 | JGI IMG/M metagenome (GOLD analysis project Ga0184625, IMG submission 133151) | Groundwater sediment microbial communities from an aquifer in East River, Colorado, USA - PLM3_30_b1 | ecosystem: Environmental > Terrestrial > Soil > Riparian zone | place: USA: East River... | reverse complement strand
TTTGCATGTTGCTGCCCCGCGGCCCACATCAACGCGGTTTGATTCTGGTTGGGCTCTTTGGCGTTCGCATCGGCGCCATGAACCAGCAGCGAGCGGACGGCCTCGGCGCTGCCGGCCCTCGCGCACGTCATCACCGGCGTTTCGCCCGTCCCGACCGCGGTGTTCGGGTTAGCACCTGCCTTCAGAAGCAGATCGACAAACGCGGCGTTTCCGTTCGTGCATGCTTGAACGAGCGGCGTCATCTTGAAATCGTTCGCCGAATTCGCATCGGCGCCGGCCTGGACCAGCAGCATCGCCATTTGGACGTCATTCCAATGGGCGGCCCACAAAAGTGCCGTCGAGCCGTCCTCGGATCGGGTGTTCACGTCAGGATGTCCGCCCAGCAAGGAGCGCACCTGCTTGAGGTCCTGATCTTTCGCGGCGTTGACGAGGCGGAGATCCTGAGGTGCGGCGGCCGCTCCCACACCCATCAGCAGCGACACTGAGAGTGCCTGTAGGACCCGTTGGCGATGACTGCGGTCGGACATGTTGAGCCCTCTGTCAGCGCGTTTACGAAGATGTGCGATCGGGTCACTCCAGTTTAGAGGAAACCCGTGGTCTCGTGAAGAATTCCGCAAAAATGCGACGAATTGCGACAGGTCCGCCATGCCGGAGGCGACTGCCGCCATCCCGGAGGAGAGAGACCATCAAGCGTATGCCACGATGCACGATAAAGACTCTCTAGGCGCCATCTGAAGCCAGACGCGACCTGGCGTTCTTCTTGCGCCCTCACGGACATCTGATCGGTCGTCCCCCACCGACCGGCGTAACGGCGCCCGACTCTCTTCGATTGTTCAGGCGCTGCATGAGGGGGAATTATCGTGACGAAACAACTTCTCTTCTGTGTGATGTGTGTGGGGATGCTCGTGTCGGCGCCGGTCAGGTCGGCAGCGCAGACGCGGGAGGCAGAAAGGCAGTACAACGTCGAAGGCACTGTTGAGGCGGTCGATCAGGCGAACCGCACGGTAACGATTCGGTTAAAGGACGGCAAGGTGGTGACCCTGGACGTGCCGCCCGAAGCCATGCGTTTCGACCAGGTGAAGGTGGGCACGCCCGTTCAGGCAAGCTACTACGATTGGGTCAGCATCCGACTGAAGGCGGCGGGCGAGCCGCCGATCGACAGGATAGATCCGCCCAACACGATCGCGACAACAGGGTCTCTGCCGGGCGCCACGAAATTCAGGCAGCGCGTGACCACCGTCACCATCACCGGCTGGGATCCTGTCAACAAGGTTGTGAGCTTCACCGGACCAAACGGGGTGACGTACTCGCGAATGCTGCTGGACACGACCGACCCCAAGATCGTGGAAGGGCTCAAGAAGGGCGATCGGGTAGACGTCACCAGGCTCGAAGCGGTGACGCTCACCGTTGCCCAGGCAACGGCAGTCACTGCGCAATCCGATAGCTTGCGGAACCGCCTCACAGTGTCGGTTCTGTACGGGGTGGACAACCAGTTCAGCGGCAAGATGATCCAGCAGGCGACTGGCCAGACAACTGGGGGAGCGCCAATCAACCTGGACGAGACCACGTACGACGAAGTGTATGGCCGCGTCGCGATGTTCAAGGTCGGCGTCGGCTATCGGACGACTCCACGCACAGAGGGCGTTTTTAACTTCGTGTGGTCCAGCAGTGATGCGACAGATACGGCAACTCCGGTCGGCACCGTCGGCACGACCCCGCTCCATGTCAATTTCACCGGGTACAAGTACTGGGGTGTGGAAGGCGGCCAGCGGTGGTTCTTCGCCCGCACCCGCTTTACGCCCTTCGTCGGTTACCTCGTGGGCCTCAATCGGCACCAGGACATCCGCGGGACGTTCGTCGATGTGCCGGCTGGTGTCACGCCTCCAGGGCTTGCAGAGCAGGACGGCAAGTTCTTCGAAAAATCATGGGCGTTCAGCCTCGGCCCGACCGGCGGCTTTCTTGTCGGTCTTGGTCCCATTGAGTTGATGGCCGAGGCGCAGTTCCGTTTCCTGGGCGGCCTGTCGGACGTGGATTGGCTGGTCGAAGAAGGGCTAAAGGATATCAATAGCGAGAGCTCGCGCTGGTCGATCCCGTTTCTGGTCGGCGCGCGCATCCGGTTCTGACAATCTTCAGCGGACGGCGAACGATTGTTCGAACAGCAGATCGCCGTCCGCGTTTCTGACTTCCACTCGCCATTTTCCCGGGCTGTTGATGGTCGGCTGGCTGTAGGTGCGATACCCCTCCGTTACAGAAGCTTGAGCGCCACGCCCGCGCCCGCATGAGAATCTCGACGTGGATGCTCATGCCCGAGCTCCGCTGAAGCGTGTCGCGCGTTTCATTGTGGCGACTGAGTGATCCCGGAATCGCTCCTGAAGGACGCGTACGATCGGCTGGCCGACTCGGGCGAGCCTCGCTTGTGGCCAGGAGCTTGCGCGGATCCGATAGATGACCTCATCCGTCTGCGGATTGAGGAAGATCTCGAAAAGCTCTTCGCCGCTCTCCGCGTGATTCGTCAGCGTTCCGTAAGCGAAGCCAAACCGAGCGACGTCATCCGGACTGCCAACACGGTAGACAACACGGCAACCATTCAGGGACCAGAATCCGAGATGGCGGATCAGCACCGCGACGACAGTTCCAACGGCTACGGGTGCGTTCCGCGGAAACGTTTCGACCCAGCCAAGGTCGAACTGTTTCCAGCCAATCAGAGCGGCGCGTGCTCGTTCAAACGCGGCGTTGCCGTGCCCAATCGCGACACTCACCTCGTCGAGGTTCTGGCGTGCGATGTCACCGCTGACGATTCCTACCGGGTGGTATGACAACGGCAAGTCTTCAGATTCACGAAGGAAGCGGTCGATGCGTTCGGCAGACGGGCGTCGGGCAAGAAACATAAATCTCTAACCGGAGACAGCGTTGCCAAACAGAGATTCACGAACGAGCTCATCCACCGAGATCACAAACCGTCGAACCGCCGGAACACGAAGCGTCAGCGCTGCAGGCGGGAGCAATTGGCGCGTAAGCGATACGAGGGCGGCCGTCGCACGCTGCTTTACGCTCTTGTCCAACAACCACCACAGAAGTACGGCCAGGTGAATGAGGTACAGAAGCCGGCCGAGCGCCGCGGCCATTTGCTGTTTCGGTGCATCGCTCGACCCGACGACGGCTTGCTCGAACACCTGCTGGACGCGGAGACGGGAGAAGGCCGTGCTCGCGGAGAAAATGCCCTCCTCGGGGTCGCCGACCAGAACCGGAGTGAGCGCCCGGAGCGCCACCCGGTGCGGCTCGAGCACGTCGAGGCTCGTCTGCAGCGCGAAGATGAAGCGGTCACGCCACCGTCCGGCCGGCATGTGCTCGGCCTGGCGCGCATAGTCAGACGACAAATCGTCGTAGAGCGCGATGACCACGGCCTGCTTGCTCGGGAAGTAGCGATAGAGAAGGCCGACGCTGACCCCCGCGTCTTTCGCGACATCCCGCAGGGTCGTCGCCTCGTAGCCACGAGCAGCGATGAGTTGCATCGCCGTCCTGTAAAGGCGCTCTCTCGCCGCGGCGCCCTGAGCCGTCTGGCCCGGCGGCCGACCCCGCTTTCGCGGCTTGACATTTTTAGTGAACATGTTCATTAATATTAGACCATGGCTGCTTCACCCGCGCAAGGGCCGCTGACGGAGGGCACTCACCTCGTCCTCTACGACGGCGTCTGCGGACTGTGCAGCCGTCTGGTTCAGTTCCTCCTCGAGCACGATCGTCGCGCCGTATTCATGTTCGCGTCGCTCCAGAGCGACGTGGGCAGAACGATAACCGGGCGCTTCGGCGGCGACCCGAACGAACTGTCCTCGTTTCACGTTGTGGCGAACTATCGAGCGAATCACGCTCAGATGTTCAGCAGGAGCAGCGCCGCGTTGTTCGTCGCCGCGCAGCTTGATTGGCCCTGGAAGATCGCAATCCTGATGCGGGTCCTGCCAACCGCGATCCTGGACCGCATTTACGACGTCGTCGCCCGAAACCGGTATCGCGTCTTTGGCCGTTTCGAGCAGTGCGTGATTCCACGTCCGGAGTGCCGCGGCCGATTCGTCGAGTGAACCACGGAGGGCCGAATGAAGGTCGTCATTCCAGGCGGATCCGGGCAGGTCGGGACGATTCTCGCTCGCGCATTTCACCAGGATGGCCACGACGTGGTCATCTTGAGCCGTCGTCCTGACACACAGCCGTGGCGGGTCATTGCCTGGGATGGCGCGACCCTCGGCGATTGGTTACGCGAGATTGACGGCTGCGATGTCGTGATCAACTTGACCGGCCGCAGTGTCAATTGCCGGTACACCGCGGCTCATCGAGAGGAAATTCTGCAGTCGCGCAGGTCGTCGACGCGCGCAATTGGGCAAGCGATCGCGACGGCAGCGCGCAAGCCACGCGTGTGGCTGCAGGCGAGCACTGCCACGATTTATGCGCATCGATACGACAGCCCGAACGACGAGCACTCGGGCATTCTCGGCGGCGGCGAACCGAACGCACCCGACTCGTGGCGATTCAGCATCGACGTCGCAAGTGCGTGGGAGCGCGTTTTCGAAGAAGCCGTTGTCGATGGAACTCGGAAGGTTGCGCTTCGATCAGCAATGACCTTGAGTCCGGACCGTGGAGGCGTGTTCGACGCGCTCCGCAGGCTGGCACACCATGGCCTCGGCGGCCGCGCCGGTGACGGACGTCAGTTCATGTCGTGGATTCACTACAAAGACTTCGTTGCCGCCATGCGGTGGCTGATTGATCGCGATGACATCGACGGAGCCGTGAACGTTGCGGCTCCAAATCCTTTGCCGAACGAAGAGTTCATGCGGCTGCTTCGCGAGGCGTGTGGCGTGCGCTTCGGCCTCCCTGCGAACAAGTGGATGCTCGAGATTGGTGCCGTCTTCATGCGCACGGAAACCGAACTCATTCTCAAAAGCCGCCGCGTTGTTCCGGCCCGATTACTCGAGCATGGGTTCAAATTCAGATACCCGGATTGGCGGGATGCCGCGCGCGATTTGTGCCGGAACCCCTCGTAAACCTCAGCGCACGCCGAACGATCTTTCGAACAGCAGATCGCCGTCCGCACTTCTGACTTCAACCCGCCATCTTCCCGGGCTGTTGATGGTCAGCTGGCTGTAGGTGCGATAACCGTCCGACACAGAAGCCTGAGTGCCCAGCGTTACCGACTGCTGCAGTTCGCTTCCTCGGTACCAGCGATGCACGACCGAGGTATTTCGAGGCGATTTCACGCGCGTGTAGAGAACGATCCGGCCACGTGCCGCCGGGTCGTCCGCCGCATCGCACGTCCAGCGTTCGTCTCGCGTGGAAAACGTCTTGCAGAGTTGGACGGTACCTAGACTGATCGGCGATGCCGATCGCCGCGCCTGGGGAGAAGGGGGTAGTCCGCCGCGACGTGGGGCCGCTATTGGCGGTTGGGGCTCTTCGCGCGGCGCGCTCGCGACTGGCGGTGCGGGAGGTTCGCTGGGCTTCGTAGTTTCAGGCGCCGCGGTTGCGACCGGTTTGGGCACTTCAGGCGATGGCGAGTCCCGCCTGAGCAGCAGCACGCCTGCGATGACAGCAACCAGAATGATCGCAATGATGGCGGCCACCCATGGACGGTTGCCGTGCGCCTTGCTCGATGCCGCCTGCACGGCGGCGTTGATAGGCAAACCACGCTCGCGGCAGAAGTCTTCGAGATTCTTTCTGGTGTCGGCGACCGTCGGGTGGCTCGGTGGGAGAGCGGCCGACGCGATTGCCGCGGCACGCCGATAGAACGTCTCGGCATCGCCGAGCCGTCCGGCTCTCTCGGCAACGATTGCGAGATTGTTCAGCGTGCTCGTGAGATCTGGATGGACTGGACCAAGCTCGGCTTCCTGAATCCCGGCGGCGGCCCTGAGCAATTCGTCGGTGGCCGCAAGATCTCCGGCGATCGCTGCGCGTTCCGCCTGCTCGATAAGATGCTGAGCGTTGCGTTCTTCCGCCATACCTTCAGTGTACGGGGCAAGAGAGGCACGTAGATCACGCGAATCACTGGACCTGTCGCCAGGATGCGTCCGGATTGTAGACCGTCATCTTTCGAGCCATCGCGTCAGTGTCAGGGCCGAGGTCTCGCTCCCACACGACGCCGTCCTGATTGACGATGAACGTCATCACCCCGGTCGCGTCGTACTGAGCTGGCCAGGCGACAATTGCGAATCCTCCAGACATCTCGCCCTTGACGATATAGCTCCTGGCGCCACCTGAAACCGCAGCTCCCTGGCCGGTCAGGATTTTGAAATAGTAGCCATGAAAGCCCGTCGGTTGAGGGCGATCCGCGCCGCCGATCGTACGTCCTTCCTCCGCGGCCTGTGCCACCAGGTCACCGAGTGGACTCCGCTTCTGGCCGCGCGCGGTCGGCCAATATAGGCCGTTCTCTTTGCCGGGATCGCTCTTTAACTTTGCCGCGTGCACGCCTGCGGGCTTGCCGTCGTGTCCCTGTTGCGCGTAGCGCTGCTGCGCGGTGACGTAGGCACGGCACGTGGCGATCGCATCAAGCTCGTTGCGTCCGATCCGCCGCGCCAGCACTTCTTCCTTGCCGGCGACTGTGTCGAATCGCCATCCGTCCGCCCCTTTGACGAGCGGCACTGGGAAGGGCCACTCCTCGTTGCCGATGACGAGCGTCTTTTGACTGGGTGTCGCATCCTCGAGATGCCACTGCTCGCCGACCGCGACCGTAAACACCTGGCGGTTCATGCGACCGGTCGCGGGATCGGAGGACGCGGCCAGCTCCCGCCCTTCGGGACCGAAAAGCGCCAGCAGTGCGTCAATGTTCCCGGCCTTGACCGTGTCGACGAGCGCCTTGACGGCGTCTTCAGGCGTGGCAAATGTGCGGTGCGTCGCGGTTTGTCCCGCGGCCGTCGCCGATGATGCCAGAAGCGCCAGCCATGCACACGCGAACAGTCGAGCGCTGAGGCGGCAGATTGTGCTGGTCATGTGTGTTACCTCTTTCGAAGCGCTTACCGGCGGCGGCCGCCGCCCCCGCGCGAGCGCGAGCTGCTCCGGCTCTGTTGTCCGCGAGAACTGGACGCGCGTTGTGATTGTCCGTTCGAATATCCCGAGAATGCGTCCGAGCTGCCGCCGCGGCTCCGTTGACTCGCTGCCTGACTGCTGCTGGAGTCGCCATAGCCACGAGCCTCGGTACTACCTGTGCGACCCGAACGTTGTGTCTGTGCCGTCGGGCTCTGGGTTGAAGCGCCTTGTGCCTGCGTGCTTCGCTCGGTTCGTTGCGCCTGCGACGCAGGTTGATTTTCCTGCCGCGTTTGCTGACGCTCCGTGCGCTGCTCCTGGGTCGTGCCGGCACGCTCGGTCCGCTGTTCCGATCGGTTCTCCGCGCGATCGCCGCGTTCCTCGACGAGATCTTCGCGGTGATCCTGCCAGTCTTCGCGAGCGTCTTCCCGATGGTCGTAGTAGTCGTCCCAGGCGTCGTTGTACATGTAGCCGCCGCCGTGCCACCCGTACGGACCGTAGTAGTAGTTGTTGTCCATCGTCGCGCCAATTGCGATCCCGGCGGTGAACCCAATCAGGCCAGCCGCGATCGCCACCTCAGCGTCATTGTCTTCCTGGACGACGACCACATTCGTCGGGGCCTGGGTGTACACCACCTCGGTGTTGTATTGCGGGACGTAGACGACCTGGGGATTGGTGGGCTCGATGACGATCACTTGCTGGCCAGCTGAGGTGGTCTTGGTTTCGACCTCCTGCTGCGGCGAACTCTTCAGAGTCCCGATGTTCTTGGCCTGCAGCCTTAATTTCTGAATGCTGGCAAACACTGCGTTTCGATCGGACGTGAACGCGTGTCCCAGCATCGTCGTCCATGCGATCTGGTCCGCCATATGCGCCACTACTTTAGGGAAGAGCGCTAACGCCACGAAGCTGGCATCGAACCCGGCCTTGACGGCGGCGTCCTGAAGCTGCGTGCCTTTCAGCTTCTGGTTGGCCTTCAGCCACTTGTCGAGCTCCGTGATTTTCGAGGGGACGGTGGCGCTCATCAACATCTGCGCGAGCAGCGCGTCTGGGTAGAGCGCAATCGGAGCGAGCAATTCGTCCAGCGTGCCCATCGGTAGCGGTGTGGCCGGTGCGGCGGCTTGCGCGGCGGGTGCCGCCTGCGCGCCCGCGGCCATCGGTTCCTGCCGGGGACCGCACGCCACGAACAACACGACAATTGCGGCAATCAAGCGTCTGGTCATAGTCCACCCTTCAGTCGCGCGAAGCAGCTCGTCGTCGGTTACTGCCGCTGGTGACCCAGGTCACAACGTACCGTGGTACCGCGATGGCATCGAGGCGGTTTCCGCGGAGATCCACAGATCTGTCGAATCTTGAGGACTGCTGAGGCAGAGATCGTGCCGCCCTCTCGCCGAACGCTGATCGTCGAACGAGACGTGTCTATGGTGTGAACTCTATTTCGAGTCTCTCAGCCATCGTTTCGTGAAAGGTAAAACAAATTCGCGACACTCGAATGCAGAAGGGACGGACAAAAATTACGCGATTGACGTACACGCTGACACCCTCCAGCCGTGGGAGGCAAAAAAACCTTGGCATTGATCTCTGTTGCGATGCCCGACACTGTGCTGGCCGACCGAGTGCCGAGCGAAGGCAGTGTCTGAAACCATCCGAACGTCGGCGAGGGGCCCGCCCTCGCTCAACAAAGGGAGAATACAAATGATCGAGCCGCTCTTATCTGCCCCCTCCTCCGGCCTTGCTCGCGTGGCCGAGCGTGTCTGCAAAACTTGTTGACACAGTAGGCGGAAAAGCAAACGATAGCGGCCCGTCCACAATCTCCACCGATGAGGAGCTCACTATGAACGCGGAAATCGAACGGTTTACCAAAGACGTCAAGTCCAACGAGGCCCTGCGCGCGAGTATCAAGGCGGCGGGCGCTGACCAAGCGGCGATCGTGAGGGCCGCGAACGCGAAAGGGTATAAATTCTCGCTGGCCGACGTGGAGCAGGTCATATCGCAAGGTGAACTGTCTGACGCGCAGCTCGAGTCAGTCGCGGGAGGCAAAGTGAATATTTTTACGTGGCAGGGTGGAACGTTCGTCGGGTGGGACTGAGGAAGGTCGACCACCGCAACATAAACGCACACATTTATTTCCCGCACGGAAGAGGAGCTGAGCATGAACGCTGAAATCGAACGGTTTACCAATGACATCAAGACCAATGAGGTTCTGCGCGCGAGCATAAAGGCGGCCGGGACAGACCAGGCCGCGATCGTAAAAGCCGCGAACGCCAAGGGGTACAAGTTCTCCGAGGCCGACGTGCAGAAAGTCATTTCGGAAGGAGAACTCACGGACGCCCAGCTCGAGAGCGTCGCTGGCGGCGCCGGAAATATTTTCGTGTGGAAGGGCGGAGCGTTCATTCAGTGGACCTGAGGATGTCAACGGGGGCTCTGGACGCGTCTGCCCAGCACGACATAGCCCACACGAAGAGGTTCCTCGAGCGATTGGGTGGGGATCAGGACTTTCGCCACGCTGCGTGGCAAAGTCCGTCCACACTCGACGGACTTCTCGAGAGCGCCGGCATCGATCTGCCGGCGTCTGCGCTTCAGCCGTTCTGCAGGCTGGTCGGTCCCGAGTGTCGAACCCAGGACGCAAGGAACGCGATCCTGGACGAGGTCCGCACGTACCCGCTTGGCCAGCTGTGGGACGCCTGGACGAACAACCTCAACGAACAGTGTCGGCTCGCCGAGACCCAGGCGGTCGCGACGGTCCCACGTCTGCTGTCCTGGCGCCGTCGTCAAATCCGGCGCGCCAAAAGCGAGTGCATCAGTGATGGCGACCGGAGCACCTTCCCGCTCTTCGCCTTCGAACTGAGCAGAGGCTGCTCGGTGCAGTGCTGGTTCTGCGCATGGGACCCGCCGAAGTTGCGAGACTACCTCCCATACACTCCGGAGAACCGCCAGCTTTGGCGGGAGATCCTGGGTGCGGGTTGGGACGTATTTGGGTCCGGATGCAAGACGGCGGTCTGCTTCCACGCAACTGATCCGTCAGACAACCCCGACTACTTCGAGTTTCTGCGCGACGTTCGCGAACTGTATGGCGTCCATCCGCAGACGACGACCGCGCGACCGCTGAAGAACATCACCTGGACGCGTGAGCTGCTCAGCCTCCAGAGCGTGTTGCCCCCAAGCTTCGACCGGTTCTCGGTCCTCACGGTCAACGAGCTTCGGAAAATACACACCACGTTCTCCGCGGAGGAACTGATCAACACGAGTCTCGCCTTCCAGAACCGGGGCGCGCTTGCCCACAAGGCTCGATCTGGGCGGACGCTTGCCGGGCACCACCGGATCGAGGCGGAAGAACGCGTTGTGCAGGACGAGCCCATGCGTCCGAACGTGATCCAGGGAACCATCGAGTGCACATGCGGCTACCTGGTAAACATGCTCGACCGGACCGTTAAGCTGGTGAGCCCATGCTTCGCCTCAGAGCGCTGGCCACTCGGATACACCGTTCACGCCGAAGGAACATTCAGCGATGCGGCCGAATTCCGAGATGTCCTTCTGCGAACCGTTGACGAGGCCATGGCGGAGCATAAGGAAGCGGGGGAGCGGATCGCCTTCCGCGAGGACCTGGCCTATCTACCGCAATCGGACGGATTCGTCCTGACGTCCCGCTACCGGCAGCACGGCGCCAAAGCGAGCCGGCTCGTCGCTCAGCTCGGCGAGTTGATTCGGTGTGGGACGTTCAGCGCGGGCGAGATCACCGACCGGATGATCCTCGAAGGAATGTCAGGGCTCGATGCTGCGGCGTGGCTCGATCGACTGTACCAGGGCGGACTGCTGGCCGATACCTCCGTCGCCGGTCACCAAAACTAGAATCGCATTCTTGAACTAGCTGTCAGGCGTGCCCCAATGGCGCCGCTGCATCTCCGCGAACCGGAGACCGGCCATCGAAATGTTGGCCATCAGATGCGGGGCCAGCTCGTCGGCGTCTTCGATGCTTTCGTCGAGCTGCACCTCCTGTGTTCCGAGGCGGCCGGTGGTCGTTCGCAAGCGATCGGCCAGGAAGACGGCCACGGACTGATAGAAGCGGGCTGCGAAGCCGACATCCTCCCGGAGTTTCTTCGTCAGCGCGCTTCGCGGGATTGCCCCTGCCTTCGATTCGACTTCCGCGCGCACGCTTGCGACCGGCGGCCGAGAGTCCACGAACGAAATCTCGCCCAACACTTCGCCTGCCTTGAGCACGGCAATGCGCGGGGTGGTCCCCGAGTAGACCACAAACGCGCCGTCCAGCACGAAGTACAGCCAATCGGTCGCCTTCCCTTGTTCGATCAGAGTTGTGCCTGGCGCAACGGTCATTTTCCGTCCGTTGCGAATCATCCAGTCCACGTCTCTGTCATCGAGGATACTCAGGAAGTAGAGCGCTTTTCTCATGTCATCCCTTCACATCAGGCCGTCTGCCGCCTGGCGAGATCGGCGAATGGGCCTTCCTGCTGAATCAGTTCCTGGTACGTGCCTTCCTGAACGACGACACCTTTCTCCATCACGTAGATGTAGTCGGCATGCACGATCGTGCTGAGACGGTGGGCGATGACGATGCGCGTGGCCTGCAGACTTTCGAGGCTCTGACTCACAATCGCCTGTGTCTCGTTGTCCAGCGCGCTGGTGGCTTCGTCGAAGAGCAGGATGCGAGGCTTCTTGACGATGGCCCGGGCAATCATCACTCGCTGGCGCTGCCCGCCGGACAGGCCGCCGCCCCCTTCGGAAATCATCGTGTGCATGCCCATCGGCATCGCCTGAATGTCCTTCTCGAGGCCGGCCATGGCCGCAGCCGCCCACGCGTCTTCCATGGTCAGCCGCGCGTTTCCGACGATGTTTCTGTAGAGCGAGTCGGTGAGCAGCCGGCCGCTCTGCAGAACCACGCCGACCTGCTGACGCAACGCCTGGACATCGAGGTGCGCCTGATCCTGATCGTCGAAATAGATCGCGCCCGACTCGGGAGTCTCGAATCCCATCAGCATCCGGAACAACGTTGACTTTCCGCTGCCGGAAGGTCCGACGATGGCCACGAACCGTCCCGCCGGAACCTTGATGGAGACGTCCCGCAGCACCAGTGGCGCATCGGGACGATAGCGGAAGTTCGCATGCTTGACTTCGATGTTGCCGACCAGCTCGCCAGGATCGGTCATGGCGCGATTGGTCTCAGGAAGAGTGGTCAGAATCGGCAGCGCCCGCTCGTAAAGAGGGACGACGCTCAGCAGCGAGACGAAGGCCGAGCTCAAAGCCAGCGCAGAAAACTGAAACTGGAAAAACGTCGCGAGGAAGGCCAGAAACGATCCGGTCGACAGAGTGTTGCCATCCGCCTGATCCAGGAGCCGGGATGATGCCCAGAAGATCGCGGCGGCGCTCAGCACGGGAATGACCGATGTGAAGACCGAGAAGCCAATCGAGAGCGTGCGCGTCTTGAAGGCGATCTCCTTCTTCCGGCTGAACTCCCTCGCCCATGCGGCGAACGCTCGATTCTCCGTCGCCGATACCCGCAGCTTCGAGACGCCGTTCACGAGTTGCAGCAGCATCCCCGACAACCGTCCGGCCACGTCCATCGTTTCGCGCTGATAACGGACCTGCAGGGAGCCCGTCACGGTCGCAGCGAGCACCGTCACTGCAGTGAGGGCCGTCGCCAGCAGAGCCAGCCGCCAGCTGTAGTAGAAGAGCAGGGCGAAACCGAACACGGACGAGGCGCCCGACAAGAGCGACGAGGTGACCGAGTCGGTGACTAGGCGCCGCATCGCGCTGATCCCCAGACTTCGCATCGCGAGGTCGCCTGACGTGTAGTCGCGGAAGAACGGCACAGGCAGGCTCAGCAGACGATCCCACACCGCCGCCTGGAGAGTCGCGTCCATCCTCGCTTCCAGGCGGCGCAGCGCGAAGCTCTGAACGACCTGGAACACCGACCCGCAAAGAGCCGCGACGATCAGCAGCAGCGTCACGACGCGAAGCTGGCTCCTGTCTGCCCCCGGAATGATTGAATCGAACACCACTCCGGTGACGACCGGGAGCGCCATTCCGAGCAGGCCAACGGCAGCTCCCATCATCAGCACAGTGGCCAGGTCCCTCCGGGACCCGTTGAGGCCGAACTCCACCAGGTCGCGCGCTGTCAGCGCACGGGCGGGAAAGGGTCGATAGAAGCACCAGGCGAACGGTTCGAGCGAAGCCGCGACAG
>Ga0184625_10000693_pt1 | contig 13207 bp, 11 predicted proteins | sample PLM3_30_b1_FD_133151 | JGI IMG/M metagenome (GOLD analysis project Ga0184625, IMG submission 133151) | Groundwater sediment microbial communities from an aquifer in East River, Colorado, USA - PLM3_30_b1 | ecosystem: Environmental > Terrestrial > Soil > Riparian zone | place: USA: East River... | reverse complement strand
GCCCGGCGATGTAAGAGTCACGCGTGCCGGCAGGTTCTTGCGGACGAGCCGGCTCGATGAGCTTCCGCAGCTCTGGAACGTGCTCATCGGCGAGATGAGCCTTGTTGGACCGCGCCCCGAGCGGCCAGAGTTCGTCGAGCAGCTTACCCGGGACATTCGTTTCTACGGTCAGCGCCATTCCGTGCGCCCGGGCGTCACGGGATGGGCGCAGGTCCGGTACAAGTATGGGGCGACGATGGAAGATGCCCTGGAAAAGCTCCAGTACGAGCTCTACTACATCAAAAACATGTCGTTGGCGCTCGATCTTGTCATCATGTTCCACACCGTAAAGACGATGATTTCCGGGGCGGAACACGGCCAGCCGGTCGACTCGCCTGTCCCGTCGGTGCAGGGAGTGTCGTCATGAGTGAGAACGTGATTCTGCTCGAGTTCAACGAGTTGTCGCCCACATTGATGCATCGGTTCATCAACCAGGGTCATCTGCCTCACTTCAAGCGATTCTCCGAGGAAGCGGCGGTGTATCTGACGGAAGCCGAGGAGCGTGCTCCGTATCTCGACCCGTGGATTCAGTGGATCACGGTTCACACGGGCCTGAATTTTCGCGAGCACGGCATCGAGCGTTTGAACGAGGGGCACACCGTCACCGAAAAACGGGTATGGGATTTCGTAGCCGAGTCGGGCAAGCCGGTGTGGATCTGCGGCAGCATGAACGTCGGATACCGCCAGGGCGTTCGCGGCGCCGTGATGCCCGATCCGTGGGCAACGCACGTGCAGCCGGCCCCGCAAGATCTCCAACCGTATTTCTCGTTCATTCAGCGGAACGTTCTTGAATACACGAACAGCAAGGTGCCGCTCACGCGAGCCGACTACATCAACTTCGTGAAGTTCATGGCCGGTCACGGCCTATCGGCCGGCACCATGGCGGCAATCGCGAAGCAGCTGTTGAAGGAAGTGAAGGGACAGGATCGCTGGAAGCGCGCCGTCATCCTCGACAAGCTCCAGTTCGACGTGTTCCGCCACTATTACAAGAAGATCAAGCCGGCGTTCTCAACATTCTTCCTGAACAGCACGGCGCACTTCCAGCACTTCTATTGGCGGAACATGGAGCCCGAGATCTTCACGGTGAAGATGTCGCCGGAAGAGGCGGCGAAGTACGAGTCGGCAATCCTGTTCGGCTATCAGGAAATGGATCGGCTCGTCGGGAAATTCATCGACCTGGCCGGCGCCGACGCGACGCTGGTGTTCTGCACGGCGATCAGCCAGCAGCCGTATCTGGCGTATGAAGAAAAGGGCGGCCGCCACGTGTACCGCCCGTCGAAGTTCGAGGCGCTGGTGCGGTTTGCTGGTGTGCCCGAACCGTTCAAGATTGCGCCGGTCATGGCGCATCAGTTCCACGTGTACCTCGAAAACGAGCAGGCGGCGGAACGCGCGGAGGCGCAACTCAAGGCGCTGACGGTGAATGGCCGTGCGGCCCTGGCGGTCGTCCGGACCGGGACCCAGATTTTCTCCGGATGCCACATCTACGACAATCTGCCGGCCAATCAGCAGCTCGTCTCTTCCGAAACGGGGAAGTCGACCAACTTCTTCGATCTGTTCTACAAGATCGAGGGGCTGAAAAGCGGGATGCATCATCCCGATGGAATGCTCTGGATTCGCCGTCCGAATCGCGCGCACTCTGACCACGCCGACAAGGTGCCGCTATCGGCGGTCGCCCCGACTCTGCTCGACCTTCTGGGAATCGAACAGCCATCGACCATGAAAGACGTGTCGATCCTCAGCTCTGGTAATCGCCGCGAACCGGCTCTCACGCATGCATGATCCGGTAGTACACGAGCTTGACGTACTCCAGCGCGACGCTGCGCCATCCGGTTCTGCTGAGCCACCATGTGCCCGGCAGCGGGCTCTGTTGGCCTGGTGGCGGTGAGTCAATTCCGACCTCCACCCCCGAGGGCCCGAGCACCCGCCGAAACACCCACAGCGCGCGGCGCGAATGGTAGGGGGAGGTCACCACGAGAATGTTCCTGATCCCCGCCTTCTCTGCAAACCCGCGAACCGCGACAGCTTCGTCGTAGGTGCTGTTGACGCGCTCGGGCAGGACGATGAGGCGCTGTTCCGGAATACCGGCGTCGAGCACCGCATCGTTTGCGCGCTCGGTCGATGTGAGATTGGCCTGACGCCGTCGCGACCATCGTCCTCGAAGTCCATCGTTGGTGAGGACGATCGACTGTGCACGGCCTTCGCGCAACACGCCAATGCCGTGGCCAATGCGCTCGTCATACACGGAAGAGCCTGACAGCACGACCACGACGTCGGCGCGCAATGGTTCGGCGCGCACGATCAGGAATCGGGCGATAGGGCTGGCGAGAACAGCAAGGGCGAGGACGCAAACGGCCGCGGTGGCGATCGCGCGCAGCGCGAGCCGGCGGCCAGACATGTTACGGCGCCTGACGGCTTGCGAGGATCTCGACAATGCGTTCCGCGGCATGACCGTCCCAGAGCTCCGGGATGCGAGGCGTGAATTCGCCGCCGGTCATGATGTCCTCGACGGCCGCGCCGACGCGCGCCGGATCGAGCCCGACCACGCGGTTCGTGCCATGCGTCACCGTGATCGGCCGCTCTGTGTTCTCCCGGAACGTCAGGCACGGAACGCCCAGAACAGTGGTCTCCTCCTGGATGCCGCCCGAGTCGGTGAGCACCAGGCGCGCGTTGTCGAGCAGCGAGAGGAAGTCGAGGTACCCAAGCGGCTCGATGACGGTCGCGCGCGCGCGGAACGCATCGAGAAGCCCGAACTCCTGGAGCTTTGCGGTGCTTCGTGGGTGCAGCGGCAGCACGACCTTCAGGCGGTTGGCCAGTTGCCTGACCGCCTCGAGCGTCCGCTCGGCATCCGCGCGGGTGTCGACGTTGCTCGGCCTGTGCAATGTGCAGGCGGCGTACTCGCGCGGCGCCAACGTCAGTCGCGCGAGCACGGTGCTGCGCTCGCGGGCGATCGCGCGGTTTTTCATCAACGTGTCAATCATCACGTTGCCGACGAAGTGGATCTTGTCTGCCGGGATGCCTTCGGCGCGCAGATTGTCGGCGGCGTCGCGCTCGGTCGTGAACAGGTAGTCGGAAACCTGGTCGGTCAGGATGCGATTGATTTCCTCGGGCATGCGGCGGTCGCGGCTGCGAAGGCCGGCCTCGACATGAGCGACCTGAATGCCGCGCTTCACCGCGACGAGCGCGCAGCCGAGGGTAGAATTGACGTCGCCGACGACGAGGACGACGTCGGTCGGGTGGTCGTCGAGCGCCTTGTCGAACGCGGTCATGACGCGCGCGGTCTGCACTGCATGGCTGCCGGAGCCGACTTCGAGATGGAGGTCGGGGTGCGGAATCTGAAGATCGCGAAAGAACTGCGCGGACATGTGGTCGTCGTAGTGCTGCCCGGTGTGAACCAGCCGAAGGTCGACGGCGGAGACCTTGTGTGCGGCGTGGATGATCGGCGCGACTTTCATGAAATTGGGCCGGGCGCCGGCGATGACGGTAAGGCTGAAGCGTCGGGTCAACGGGCCGCCTGTGTAATTAGGAGACAAAAGTCTGACAAATACAGGTCTTCTGTCATCTTTTGGACAGTTTTTGTCGGCCTCAGAGGGTTTTTCTTAAGGAAATCCCGCCGAAAACGATCGATCCCGTGGCCGTCTGTTTGCACCGCACCCATGGCCGGAGAGCATCTCATTCGATGAAGATTCTACACGTCCTTCACAACTCGCTGCCGTTGCTATGCGGCTACAGCATCCGCAGCGGGTATATCGTGAACCTCCAGCGTGCAATGGGCTTTGAGACGTCCGTCGTCAGCTCGGGGCAGCACCCGAATGGTCCGGAGATGCGCGAAGCGATTGATGGCGTCGAGTATCGGCGCACAGCCGCAGCGCAGGTCTCCATGCCATTTCTGCGCGAGGGCATGTTGATGCGCAACCTCGAGCGGCAGGTCGAAATTGCCGCGCGAGAAGTGCGTCCCGACATCATTCACGCGCACTCACCGGTGCTCGTGGGGCTGCCCGCGCTGCGCGTGGCTAGGCGGTTGGGCCTGGGTTTCGTGTACGAGATTCGCGATTTGTGGGAGAACGCCTCTGTCGATCGCGGCCGGTTCGGTGCGGAGTCGCCCATGTACCGCGTAGCGCGTGGGCTCGAAAGCCACGTGCTCTCACGCGCCGATGCGGTTGTGACCATCTGCGATCTGCTCAAAGCGGAGCTGCAGCCTCGTGCCGCCCGACCCGACAAGGTACACGTCGTGGCCAATGGCGTCGATGCTCATGTGTTTGCGCCCCAGGCCGCGAGCGATCAGCTTCGAGAGCGCTGGAAGCTCGGCGGCAAGGAAGTGATTCTCTACGCCGGAACGTTCCAGCCCTACGAGGGCCTCGATCTTTTGGTGCGGGCCATTGGCCATATCGTGCGGAGCCGGCCATCGGCGCACCTCGTCATCGTCGGCGGATCCGCAGGGTTCGCACATGGGACGGGGACCGTGACTCCGGAAGAGCGCGAGCTGCTCGCGGTGGTGCGCGAGACGGGCGCCGCCGGTCATGTCACGTTCACCGGACGGATTCCCCACGCCGAGGTAAGAGACATGTACGCGATGGCGGACGTCGTGGCGTATCCACGGCGGCTGACGCGAACGACTGCGTTGACGACCCCGCTGAAGCCGCTCGAAGCCATGTCGATGGCAAAGGCCGTCGTCGTCAGCGATGTTGCGCCGATGCTCGAGCTCGTCAGGGACGGAGAGACGGGGGTTGTCTTCAAGGCCGGCGACGTGAGCGATCTGGCGTCGAAGCTGATCAGGCTTCTCCGCAATCCGGCGCTTCGAGATCGGCTCGGTCAAGGAGCGCGCGAATGGGTGCTTCGCGAACGCCAGTGGCCGGATCTCATCTCGCGTTATCGCGACGTCTATCAGTCGGTGCTGAAGCAGCCCAGCCATGTCGCCGGGCCCGCATCCAAGGCAGACCTGCACGTTCCGGCTGAAATAGGGCGGTAATGTTCCAGCTCATCCTCGGCGATCTGCGCGCGAAGGCCGCCTGGTGTTACCAGGACGAGCGTCCTCGCGCCTTGCTGAAGGTGCTCCTGACCGATGGGACGTTCGCGATGGTGTTCTATCGGATGATGCAGTGGGCGCGACGCTACCGGCTTGTCCCGGTCGAGCTTGTGATGAACCGGCTCAATTCGATTTGCTGCAACTGCATCATCGGCCGCGGCGCGGAGTTCGGGCCGGGTTTTGTGCTCATTCACGCCACCGGAGTCGTGATCAACGGCGATGTCATCGGCGGCAAGAATGTGTTCATCGAGCACCAGGTAACAATCGGCGCCGAGCGCCGTGAAAGCCCCAGAATCGGCAACGGCGTGTTCATCGGCGCCGGCGCGAAAATCATCGGCGCCATCACGCTTGGCGATCACTCACGCGTTGGCGCGAATGCGGTGGTGCTCGACGACGTGCCCGCGTACGCCACGGTGGTCGGCATCCCTGCGCGAGTTGTGCGCCGGCGTGCCGCCTCGGACTTCGTGGAAGCGGCCGGGTAACTCATGCAGTTGCTGCACACATCTGCCTTTGTCGTGTTCTGGGGGTGCGCCGGGCTGATCGTGTACGCCTACATCGTGTACCCCGTGCTGTTGGTAACTCTTGGGGCGTTGCGGCGTGCGGCCGTCGCGCCACGAGAACCGAACGACGCGGACCTCCCAAGTGTGTCGGTCCTGGTCGTGGCTCATAACGAGGAGTCGGTCATCAGGGAGCGGATCGACAATCTGCTCGCTCTTGATTACCCAAAGGCCAAGCTCGAGCTGGTCATTGCATCCGATTCGAGCCGCGATCGCACCGTGGACATCGTCAACGAATACAGCGGCCGGGGAATCCAGCTCATCGCGTTTACGGAGAGAACTGGCAAATCCGCCGTTCTCGACGCGGTCATACCGCGTCTCAAGGGCTCGATCGCGGTGCTTTCGGACGCGAACACGATGATGGAACCTTCGGCCGCGCGGCAGCTGGCGCGATGGTTCCAGAATCCGCACGTGGGCGTCGTGTGCGGCAAGCTGGTGCTCACGGACCCCGTCACAGGGACAAACGTGGACAGCCTGTATTGGCGGGTCGAGACGTTGTTGAAACGTTCCGAGGGCAGGCTGGGCGCGCTGCTGGGCGCAAACGGCGGCATTTACGCGATCCGGCGAAGCGTCTTTCAAGGTCTCAGCCACGACACCATCGTCGACGATTTCGTCATTCCCCTGCTCGCGCGTGTGCGTACCGGCTGCGCCATCATCTACGACGAGTCGGCGATCGCGTATGAGGAGACGCCGCCGGAAATTGCCGTCGAGTTCAGGCGTCGCGCGCGGATTGGCGCAGGAGGGTTTCAGAGTCTGGCGGTGTTGTGGCCGCTGCTCGATCCCCGCAACGGCTGGATCGCGCTGACGTTTTTCTCGCACAAAGTCCTGCGGTGGCTCTGCCCGTTCTTTCTGCTGGGCCTGGCGGCGGCGAATCTCGTGCTGGTCGACAGCGGCATTTATGGCGTGACGCTGCTGGTGGGTCTCGTGCTCGCCGTCGTTGCGCTGCTGGGGCAGTACCTGTCGCTCAGGTCATCAGCCGGACGCGCGCTGCGACTGACGACGATGTTCGCGACGATGAATGCGGCGCTCCTCGTGGGATTTTTCCGCTGGGCGTCCGGGCGTCAGCGCGCTGCGTGGGATCGGACCGCGCGCTAATTAATGCTGTACGCCTGCCTTCTTCTATACGTCACCCTCATCTATGTCAGACCGGCTGAGATTTATCCCGAGTGGGCGACGATTCCATTTGTCGACATCCTGACGGGCATCTCCGCCGCCATCGGGATCTTTTCACTTGGTGCGAAGCCGCGGAAGATCCTCGACCTGCCGCACGATAAGCTGATCCTGGCGTTCTGGGCGATCATCGCGATATCCAGCTTCAAAGTCTGGTTTACCGGTGTGTACTACGCGTTCCTCGCCTTCATGCCTCCGGTGTTCGTGTATTTCCTGATCCGCGCCAGCGTTCAATCCCAGGCCCAATTGAAGGGACTGGCCTATTTACTGATCGCCTTGAACGTGTTTCTCGCGGTCAACGGCATCGTCCAGTACCACACAGGCATCGGTCTCGGAGACGTGGGGATGGTGCTCGACCGCATCTACGGTCTCGGAATTTTCAACGATCCGAACGATCTCGGGATGACGTTCGTGATGACTGTTCCCTTCGTCCTGCTCGCCATCGGGCTCCGAAGCACGTGGCTGCTCTTCAGGTTGCTGTTCATCATCGTTCTCGGAGTGATCCTGGTTGCGCTGTATTACACAAACTCGCGAGGCGCGATTGTTGGCCTGGCCGCCGCGATGGTCGCCTACTCGTTCATCAAGTTCAGCAAACCGAAGGCGTTGGTCTCTGCGGCCGTGCTGGTCGCCGTGATCGCCGTCGCCGCGCCGTCCCGCGGCGGCGAGATGACTTTCGATGAGTCCTCTGCACAGACGCGAATACAGTCGTGGGCAGAAGGCTGGGCGATGCTGAAATCGCATCCGTTTACCGGGGTTGGTTACGACCAGTACACGGAATACCACTACGCAGTGGCGCACAACTCGTTCGTCCACACCTTTGCCGAGCTTGGCTTGATCGGGGCGTTTATCTTCGTCGGGATGTTCTACTGGTACTTCAAAGGCTTGAATCTCATACCTGATTCAAACAAGGAGTTTCTCCCGTGGCGCCGCGCCCTGTTGGTGAGCGCCATCGGCATGTGTTCGTGCGCCTGGTTCCTGTCGCGACAATATGTTCCGATTTTTTACGTGCTACTGGCGATGGGAGCGAGCGCAGCGAGTTTGAACGTGCCAGCCGAGAAACGAAGCAAGCTGGAAATGAGTCAGACCGACGTCGTCGTCATCGCTGCCTTGACGATCTTCGGGGTGCTCTTCGTGTATTTTCAGATCCGAACCATGGCGGTCTGGAGCGGCTAGCTATACGGCCGACGTTTTCAGAAGAGTCATGGGGTCGCCAGTTACGCCAGCCTCAGCCGCCCTCACCAGGCATGCCATCTCGTACGCGGTCACATAGTGAAGGCGATACCGTTTGCCGTCGTTGAAATGGCGGCCAATGTCGGTATGAAACTTTTCCATCACCGGCCCCAGCAACACGGCTGCGTTGCCTTCGGGACCACCGTGGCTGTGAACTTTGACGAACACCCATTCGGGACGTCCCTCGACGCCGACGGCCGCGTCCACCCAGGATGTGAAGCGGTCCACAGCCGGGAGATGCGCCGGCGTGTCGTCGAGAGCCCCGTTCTCGAGGCCGGGCAGGACCCACCACACGCGCCGGCGCATGTCGAAGGTGAGAGGTCCCTGGAGTATCAGCAGGGCATTTTCAGGGGCGGTATGGCCTACTCGAGCGGGGACGCCGAAGTCGTGTGACCGTGGCCGCGCAGGGTCGTCGATCGCGTAGTAGATGCTGTTGATCGTCCTCGTCTGGGATGCGTCTGGCGCAGCCGGCAACGTAAAGTCCGCATAGCAGCCGGTTTCCAGCAGCACGGTGATCTCGTTGTTGACGCCGCACCATTTGCCGTCGGGCCGGGCGTTGTCGAGGGCCCAGTTGCCGTGGATGAAGCCGAATGTGATGGCGCCGTCACGGCGGCGGCGAAGCAGCCCGTGTCTGTGGAACAGCGTCTCGGCGAAGCGGCTCAGGCGCTCGCGCAGAGCATCGGCGGTATCCCGGTCGTGATGAAGATGGACTTCGACGTCGCCGAACCCTCGCCGACAAAGATTTGCGAGGGAATCGAGCAACTCGGGCCGATATCCTTCTTCAGGGAAGAAAAACGTGTGCTGTGGATGGCGGCCGTCGAAGTCGGTGAACCGTTCCGCAAGTCGAGGATACCGCTCGACCCATGTGGCGACGCGTGCGCGTTCGACGGTAGCGTCGGCGGCTCCATGGTCGGGCTCGAAATGGTCAGCAATGCAAAAGAAAATGTCAGTTGGGCCATCGTAATGCCTGGGCGTCAGCTTGCGGCGCAGGCGCGACGACAACAACCCGGGAAGCCAAAGTTGAGCGTTTCTGGGAAGGAAAAGCGGCATGGTACGTGTATATGTCGAGTCTGGTAAGAAGGTCGCACTGTAGCGTACTGGGAGTAGAGCAGAGGATTCAAGCTTCGGACTATTGGACTATGATGACGCCTCCCCGACAACTGGCTGCGGCCTGATGTTTCATGTGCGCCATCTGCGGAATTTTCCGCTCTGACGGTTCATCGGTCGATCCATTACGCGTGGAGCGGATGCGCGACGCCATGTCGCTCCGCGGGCCTGACGCAGCGGACTTTGGATGCGGTCCCGGGTACGCACTAGGCCATCGCCGCCTCGCAGTCATCGATCTGACCGACGCCGCTCGGCAGCCAATGCCGAACGAAGACGGCACCATCAAGCTGATTCTGAATGGCGAAATCTATAACTTTCAGGCGTTACGGAAGCAACTGGTTGCTGCCGGACACCGATTCCGATCGCAGTCCGACACCGAAGTCCTTGTTCACGGATACGAAGAGTGGGGGATGCACCAGCTCCTCAATCGTATTCGAGGCATGTTCGCGTTTGCATTGGTCGATCAGCGGAGCGGGACGATCTATCTGGCAAGAGATCCACTGGGGAAGAAACCGCTCTTCTTCAGGTGGGCCGATGGCGAGCTGATCTTCGCTTCATCCGCGAGAGCGCTGTCGCTGGCCGTCAATAATGCGCTCTCAGTCGACCCCCGCGCGATTTCCGATCTGGTTTCCAACCTCTACGTGCCTGGCCCGCGCACGATCTTCGATGGTGTTGAAAAGGTCCTGCCTGGCCATTACGTCTCATTCGATCGCAGCGGGCGAAGACGCGATCAGCAATATTGGAAGGCCGACTTCTATCATCCCGAGGAGGGTATCAGCGAGGACGTGTGGATCGATCGAATTGACGAGGCGCTCACCACGGCTGTCCGCCGGCGATTGGTTGCGGATGTGCCATTAGGACTGTTGCTGTCTGGCGGCGTGGATTCGAGCCTGGTTACGGCGATCGCAGCCAGAAGTGTCGGATCGGTGAAGACGTTTTCTGTCGCAGCCGACGATGAGGAATTGGATGAAACCCGATACGCGTCGGCGGTGGCAAGGCGATATAAGACCGATCATCGGGTGCTGCGCGTCAGCGGTGACGTGCGCCGACGCTTGCCGGCGCTCGTCGCGTCGCTGGGCGAACCGCTGGCTGACGCATCCACGTTGAATTTCGTCGGCATCGCACAACTGGCGCGCCAGTCGGTAACCGTCGTCCTGACGGGTGACGGAGGCGACGAGGGATTCGGCGGCTACAGCACTTTCTGGGCATATTTCCATGCTGCGCGTCTTGCCGGCTGGCTTCCCAGCGGAATGCGGCCGGCGACGGCGAAGGTCGCGGCCGGCCTGCAGGAGATGCCGGGTCCCTTGAGACGCACGGGCACATTGCTGAAGCTTGCTTCGCTGCCTGTCGAGCGCACGTTTCATGGCGGCCGATGGATCACTGCTGCCGACCGGGCTGCGCTGTTCAGCGAGGACATGAAAGAGCAGGTTGCCGGCCACGATCCGGCCGGCCATTATCGTGCGGCGCTGGTGTCGACCAACGGGGCGGCAATGGTCGATCGCGTGATGCAGGCACACCTGTTGACGACGCTCCCCGACGACTATCTTGCCAAGGCAGACGCCGCGAGCATGGCTGTCAGCCTCGAAGCCCGGAGCCCTTTATCGATCAGGACCTCATCGAGCTCGCGATGAAGATTCCTCAGCATGTTCGATTCTCAGGCGGCGTTCCGAAGTCGCTTGTCCGGCGCCTCGCGCGCCGGTATCTGCCGGCGCACATCATCGATCGAAAGAAGCAGGGGTTCGTGGCGCCTGTGGGCAAATGGCTTCGCGACGATTGGAGCGATCTGGTCGAGGACACCGTGCTCGGTTCGCACGTCGAGCGGCGCAACTGGTTCGACCGTGCCGCCCTCGAACGAATCGTGGCGGAGCATCGGCGAGGACAGGACCGCGGGTATCTCCTCTGGACGCTGGTCATTCTCGAGCTCTGGATGCGGATGGCTGTCGATGGCACGCTGAAGTCCGGCTCGGCCATTTGAAGCAGCGAAAACGCGCCTGCCGTTGATACCCGTTAAACTACGTGAAGACCTGACGCCGGCGACCGACCATCGTGGGGAAAACCGTGGGAACAACCGAGGGAACCAGACCACTATCAATCGTTCATACCGTCTCCAGCCTGAGGCTTGGAGGCATGGAACAAGTCGTCTTACGTCTCGCCGCTTCACAGAAACAAGCAGGACATCGCATAGGCGTCATGGCCATTCACGAAGGCCCGCTGGAACGCGATCTTCTCAAGGTCGGCATACGGGCCGAGGTACTGGGGGCGGGCCGCGTCAAGCGAGGGGTTCGCGCGGTTAAATATTTCCGCGATTTCGGTCCAGACGTCGTGCACGCGCACAATCACACGTCACTGCATTACGCGACTCTGTCGAAACTGGTGACGCGCGCGCCGGTCGTCGTCACGGTTCACGGCGAAATGCACGGCCGTCGCGCGTCGTGGCTCGAATGGTACCTGACGTCTTCGGTCGCGATCGTGTCTCATGCCGCGCTCCGGAGCCTCGATGCGCCGTGGGCCGCCGGGAAACTCAACGTCATTCACAATGGAATCGCCCCGTGCCCTGACGGCCCAAATCGCGACGAAGCGCGACGCACGCTCGGCCTGCCGCAGACGTTCATCGTCGTCATCGTGGCGCGCCTGAGCGGGCTGAAAGGCCATGGCACGCTGCTCCAGAGCTTGCGGATACTTCGCGACGCCGGCGTCGATCTTCTGGTGCTCGTGGCCGGAGACGGACCTCTGCGAGGTGAGCTCGAACAGCAGGCGACTGCGTTGTCACTGGACGAACGCACGGTGCGTTTTCTTGGCGCGCGTCCCGACGTGGACGATCTCTTGTGCGCGTCCGATTTCTTCGTGCTGCCATCCGATAGCGAGGGCCTGCCTCTTTCCGTACTCGAAGCGATGGCCCATGGTGTCCCGATCGTGGCATCCGACGTCGGTGGAATCCCTGAGATTATCGACCACGATATACATGGACTGTTGGTTCCACCTGGCGATCCGAATGCCCTGGCTGCCGCTATTCGACGCCTTGTAGACGATCCAGCGCTTCGCCGACGTCTGGGAGAGACCGCACGTGCACGCGCGAACGGCGAATTCTCGTTGTCGACGACGATCCGCAACTACGATCGGCTGTACCAGCGGGCGATCGCCGAATGAATGTTCTGGGATTCACGAACCTGTACCCGTCGGCGCGAGAGCCGACGAGGGGACTATTCAATTGGAATAAGTTCCGGGCACTGGCGCAGTTCTGCCCGGTCCAAGTCGTCGCGCCGGTTGCCGCATGGAAGCGCGCCCGCCACCCTGGCGATTTTTTTCATCCTGTCTCGGACTCCCGCGAAGGCATTCTCGCGACCTACCCCACTAATTGGTCCGTACCCAGGATGGCGCCTGCACGCAATGCCGACGTCTTGTACCGGTCGGTGCGATCGCATGTTCGGCGGATCCATCGTGCATTTCCATTCGACGTCATCGTCGGTGGATTTGCGTATCCCGACGTCGTGGCGGCGTCGCGCCTTGCCAGAGACGCGGGTTGTCCGCTTGTCGCACTCGTGATGGGGAGCGACATCAATGACCTCGCGCAAAGACCGGCGCTTCGGGGCCGGATTCGCGAGGCGCTGCTGCAGGCCTCGAGCGTCCTTGCCGTGAGCAGAGGGTTGCGGGACCGGCTTGTAGAGCTCGGCATCCCTGCTGAGCGGATCGTCGTACAACATAACGGGGTCGATGGACAACGCTTCATCCTGCGCGATCGCCTAGAGTCGAGGCGCCGGCTTGGGCTCTCCGAGACTCTTTCGAACGTCTGTTTTGTGGGCAATCTCGTTGCCGAGAAGGGTCCCGACATCCTTATCGAGGCGATTGGCAGCCCCCCGCTTGCGGCGATGGCCGATGCGCACGTCACGTTCATCGGCGATGGCGGATTGAAGGAATCATTGCTTGCCCGGGCGACAGCGTTAGGGATTCGCGAACGGGTGAATTTTCTCGGACGCGTACCGCCTGACGAGGTGGCTCTCCGAATCTCGGCCTCCGACGTGCTTTGCCTTCCGAGCCGGCGCGAGGGTTGTCCGAACGTCGTTCTCGAATCCCTCGCATCGGG
>Ga0184625_10000692_pt1 | contig 13222 bp, 14 predicted proteins | sample PLM3_30_b1_FD_133151 | JGI IMG/M metagenome (GOLD analysis project Ga0184625, IMG submission 133151) | Groundwater sediment microbial communities from an aquifer in East River, Colorado, USA - PLM3_30_b1 | ecosystem: Environmental > Terrestrial > Soil > Riparian zone | place: USA: East River... | reverse complement strand
GCGAGCGCCTTCGCCCAGGCCGACGACGGATAGACGGGAATGAACGCCTCCGGAAAGACGACCAGTGTCGCTCCGTTTCCCGCAGCCTCGGCCACGAGCTGCTCGAGCTTGTCGATCGAGGCAACGCGGTCGAGGACGGCGGGCTCGGCCTGCACGCAGGCCGCCCTGAGAGTGTTCACGTTCAAGAGTCTGCCAGCCTCCGTAGTGCTTCACTCCGCAGAAAGCTGGAAGTGCCAGATGATCGCGGCAGGCTGGCCTCGCCAGGCCGCGTTCGTTGCTGCGGGACAGACCAGCGGCGAGATAGTCACTTGCAAGGCGGGCATAGGTGGGCATGTAGCCGACCTCGGCGTCCGGCCCGACCTTCACCAGAGGCAGCCCGATGTCTCCGATGAGGCCGCGCGAGTCGGAGATGACCAGGTGCCCATTCGGTTGGAGGATCCGCACGAGCTCGGTAAGCGCCTGTGCCAGGTCGGGCACGTGGCTCAATGCGAGCGCACAGACGACCCATCGACAGAATCGTCCGGAAGCGGCAACTCGTGCAGCTCGGCTTCGTGGAACTCGCCCTCGGGAACCTTTTGGCGGGAGGGCGAGCATCTCAGGCGATGCGTCGACACCGATGACCTTGTGGCCGAGCGACGCCAGGTACGCGGTGTGCCGGCCCGTACCGCAGGCCGCGTCGAGAGCCACCCCCACAGGGAGGCTGTCAAGGATTTCGCGCACGATCGGCTGCTCGAGGTCGAGAAGCTGATTCCCCGGCTCGTCGTAGAACGGCGCCCACCGTGCGTAGCCTTCGCGTGTGGTGATCGGAGGGCCTCGACGCCTTCGCCCAGCTCCTCGGCCGAATCCAGGGGCGCCTGAATCTCTCGAAAGCGCGCGAGGGTGAAGTCGCGGTCATGCACCCCGGAGAACGCTCGGAGCAGCGCTATGCCTTCCAAACCGAGGAGATACGCCAACGGGTGCTGGTAGATCACACGAGAGCCGATGGCGGCGTCATGCCTTCGAAAGTGGAGCCGACGGGACTCGAACCCGTGCCCTACTGGCTGCCAGCCAGTCGCTCTCCCAACTGAGCTACGGCCCCCTGGGGTTGGGCAAGTTTAGCGGCGAACTCGAAATCTTCCGCCCAGTTGATGCCGTCTCGCTGATTGTTTCGAGCCGGGGCCAGGCGAAGTTGAACGTTTCTCTTATTGCCAACGGACTCGATCGGTAGGAAGAAGCAGCGATCGAGCTCGGCGCAGTAGGCGGCGAATGCATCGATCTCTTCGGGCGTGTAACGCCGCACTCGCATTCCCTCTCGCGCGCGCCGACACGAATAACAGCGGACGATGATGACGCCGGCGAGACGCCTCGCCCACTTGCATTGCACACGCCACAGCCGTCCGTTGAAATCAAAGATTAGGTCGCACCTGCCGCCTTCGGCGACCGGCTTGTAGACATTGACGCCGAGCCGGGTGGCATGCCAGGCAATTCCCAACTCGGCGATTGCACCTTTCTGATCCGTCGTCAACATCGACAACGCAAATCCTAGTTGTCAAGTCGGACGACTAAGCCGTGGCGGCGTCGAGCTCGACTGACGGCATGTCGCCCCACAGTTCCTCGAGCCCGTAGTACTCCCGCGTCTCAGGCGTGAAGACGTGCAGGACGACATCGAGGTAGTCCGCCAGGATCCAGTCTCCCTGCGCGGCTCCCTCGACCGACTGCGGCCGCAGCTTGTGATCCTGCTTCAGCCGCGTCTGCACCTCGTCGAGGATCCCTTTGGTCTGCCTGGGGTTGCGGCCCGAGCACAGGACGAAGAAGTCGGTGTAGACGCAGACCGGTCGCAGGTCGAGAATGACGACGTCCTCCGCCAGCTTCTCCTGCGCGAGGCCGGCGATGAGGCGAGCTTGTTCGAGCGAGGTCAGTCGGAACGAATCCTTTCACGTCTCTCGTTCAGAGTCTAGCCGCGGGCCCCGCTGTACAGACCCCGGCGCTCGATTTCCCTCGCCACGGCCGCTGGAACGAGATCGTCGATCGGCTCTCCCCGGTCGAGGCGCTCACGGATCTCGCGGGACGAGATCGCGTGCTGCTCGATCGGGAAGACCTCGACGTCGCCCTTTGGCTCCTGCTCTCCGGGCCGCCGGGCAACCGCGACGGGAATCCGCCGCAGGATCTCCTCCGGCTCTTTCCAGGTGTCGAACGCGGCCCATTCGTCGGCACCGATGGCCAAGACGGCGTCCTCGAATTGCGCGTCTCGGAGGAGATCGACCGTATAGGCGTGGTCGTCGAGCCGGATGTCGGTTCGGGGCAGGTGACCGAACGCGAGTCGCGCCAGCTCCAACCGCTTCTGCGGATCGAGATCCGTTGGTTTGTGACCTGGATCGGCAACCACGAGGATGAGCAAACGGTCGGCCCCGAGCCGGTTCAGCGCTCCCTCCGCGAGTGCCACGTGCCCGAGATGAGGCGGGTCGAAGACGCCGCCCAGGACAGCGGTTCTCACAGCGTCACCGTCTCATCGCCGAGCTCGACCTCGGCGCCTGCCTTCGCGCCGGCAGCCCGAAGCGCCTCCTCCAACTCCTCACGCTCGGGCAGCGTGCCGACGACGCGAAAGCCGCGGTCGGTGCGGAAGATCCGATAAGCGGCCCCCGTGGGTCGCGGCCGGTAGACGAGGTAGTCCACGAGCCCATCCTCCGTCTTCTCCGGCTCCGGGGCGGCGGGGCAGAGCTCGAAGAGCGCCCGCTTGAGCTCGTCGATGCCCGCGCCGGTCGCAGCCGACGTGCGCACCACGCGGAGGACACGCCGGTCGTCCGTCGAGAACTCGGCCTCCTGCGCGATGTCAATCTTGTTCAGGACGACGATCTGCGGGAGCGCGTTAAGCCCGGCGCCGTACGCGCCTAGCTCGCGATCGATCATCGCGAAGCGCTCCGCCGCATCCCCCTCGGACGCGTCGATCACGTGGACGAGGAGGCGGGCGCGCTCGAGGTGTGCCAGGAACTCATGGCCGAGCCCGATCCCCTCACTCGCTCCCTCGATCAGCCCGGGAACGTCGGCGACGATCAACTGCCGCCCGTCCGGCGCCTCCACCGTGCCCAACACGGGTGACAGCGTCGTAAACGGATACTCGGCGACCTTCGGCTTGGCGTTCGAGATCCGGCGCAGGAGCGACGACTTCCCCGCATTCGGCAGGCCCACCAGCGCGGCATCGGCGAGAAGCTTGAGGCGCAACTGGAGCTCCCCCTCCTCCCCTGGCTGACCGACCTCGGCAAAGCGCGGGGCACGCCGCGTCGGCGTGGCGAAACGCCGGTTGCCGCGGCCGCCGGCGCCTCCACGCGCGACGACGACACGCGAGCCCGGCGCGGCGAGATCGGCGATCAGCCGTTCCTCTTCGTCGAGCACCTGCGTGCCGGCAGGGACCCGGAGGACGACGTCCTCGCCCGCTGCTCCGTGCTTGCCCGCGCCCTGTCCGTGACCGCCTCGGTCCGCGCGGTAGCTCCGCGGCGCCTGGTAGCGCCCCAGATCGCGCAGGTCGGGATCCGAGACGAGGACAACGTCGCCGCCCCGACCTCCGTCGCCGCCGTCCGGGCCGCCCTTGGGCACGTACTTCTCGCGCCGGAAGCTGAGCGCGCCGTGGCCGCCGCGCCCCGCCTCCACGCGGATGCGGGCCCGGTCGTGGAACATCGGCGTTCTACTAGTCGCTCTGAGGCTCGCCGACGGCGATCGTGCGGCGCTCGCCGCTGCGACGGAACTCAACCCGCCCGTCGCGCGTCGCGAAGATGGTGTCGTCCCGGCCGATGCCGGCCCCTGGGCCCGGGATGAAGCGCGTGCCACGCTGCCGGACCAGGATCATCCCGGAGCGAACGTCCTGCCCGTCGTAGATCTTCACGCCGAGGCGCTTCGCCTGCGAGTCGCGCCCGTTGCGGGAAGAGCCGAGTCCTTTCTTATGCGCCATTAGGTCGTCGCTTTCGTCGTCGTCTTCGTCGTCCTCGTTCTCGAGGACGTTGTAGCGGACCGCGTGCGCTTCGGCTTCTCTGCCGCGGTCTCCTCCTGCTTCTTGGCCGTGCTGCGCTTGGGCCCGATCGACTGGATCTCGATCTGCGTCAGCTTGCTGCGGTGGCCGGTGTGGCGACGGTAGCCCGTCCGCCGGCGGTACTTGCCGATCCGGATCTTCTCGCCCTGGACATGTCCGAGCACCTTCGCCGTGACGCGCTGGCCCTTCGGCTTGAGCTCCGCCTTGCCGTCTCCGCCCTCGAACAGGACGTCCGGATGGAACGTCTTGTTCTCGGCGAGATCGAGCCGGTCGACGAGCAGCTTCTCGCCCTCGCGGACGACATACTGCTTGCCTCCGAGCTTGATGATTGCGTAACCGGCCATGGAAAACGCGGGGGGTCACCCCGCGGGTCGGTCAGTCTACCAGCGGTTTTATGTGGTGGTTTCGGCGGTTTCCGCCGTTTCTGCCTTCGCCGCCGGCTTCTTGCGACGACGGCCGCCCCGACTCCCACGCCGCGTCTTCTTGCGCTTCGGCTGCTCGCCGTTGGCGGTCTCCTTCTGCTGGTCCGTCGCGCCCAGCTCCGGATCGGGCACGTGGATCAAGGCCGGCGTCGCCTCGGGCTGGCCGTCCTCACTCACCTCAGCCGCAACCGCCGGTTTCTTCTTCCGCCTCCGGCCTCCCCGCGAGCCACGGCGGGTCTTTTTCTTCTTCGGCGCCTCCTCTTCGGCCGGAGCCTCCTCGGCGACAGCCTCCGCAGGCTCCTCCACAGCCGGCTCCTCGACCACGGCCTCCTCGGCCTTCGGCTCCTCGGCCTTTGGCTCGTCGGCCTTCGGCCTGGCCGCCCGCGAGCGTCGTGCCCGGGTCGGCTTCTCGGCCTGGGCCTCGGCGGTGATCGGAGCCAATGCCTGCTCAGCGAGGGCGCCGACAAGCTCGGCGTACGCTGCATCGTCCAGCACGCGCTCGATGCGAACCTTCACGCGCTTGCCGACCATGTCGGCGGCACCGGCCACCAAGACCGGATAGTCCCCCTCCTTTGCGACGCCCACGGTCGGATCGTGCAGGCCGACCTCGACGAGCTTGACCTGACGCTCCTGGCCTTCCTCGAGCGGCCGCTCCGGCTGGAGCTTGGCCACGGGCCCTCGCTCGAGCTCCTCGAAGTGGTCGGCGGGAACGCCTTCCTTGCCGACGATGAAGAACCGGCGCCTCGTTCGCTCTTCGATTGCCCGGAGCCGTGCGGCGCCCGGCCCGATGAGGATCTCGGCCACATGGGCGTTCAGCTCGACGCGGAAGGCCCGGCTGCGAGACTCGGCGGCGAGCGCGCGGAGCTTCCGCTCCACCTCGACCGCCGTTGTGGTCTCGGAGAGGACGATGCCGTCGCCGTGGCACGTCGGACAGCGCTTGGTGAGGATCTCGCGCGGCCCGTGCGCCACGTTCTGGCGCGTCATCTCGACCAGGCCGAGCGGCGAGATCTCGACGACGTACGTCTTCGTCCGGTCGCGCTCGAGCTCCGTCTTCAGCGCTTCCTCGACGGCCCCCCGGTTCCTCGGGTTCGCCATGTCGATGAAGTCGATGACGATGATCCCGCCGATGTCGCGCAGTCGGAGCTGGCGGACGACCTCTTTCACCGCCTCGAGGTTGTTCTTCGTGATCGTGTCCTCGAGCCGCTGGTCGGACGCCTTCGAACGCGAGCCGACGAAGCGGCCAGTGTTGACGTCGATCACCGTGAACGCCTCGGCGTAGTCGAAGACGAGGTAGCCGCCGGACGGAAGGTCGACCCGGCGCGAGAGCGTCGATGCAATCTCGTCGTCGATGCCGAACTCCTGGAAGAGCGGCGTCTTGCCCGTGTGCTTGTGGACCTTCTCGGCCATGTGCGGAGAGGTCTTCTTGAGGTAGCCGACGATGCGCTTGTACGTGAGGTCGTGATCGACGACGGCCCGCTCGAAGTCGTTCGTGAAGAGGTCGCGCACGACGCGGAGCGGCAGCTCCGCCTCCTGGTAGACGAGCGCCGGCGCCGAGACGGCCTCGGCCTGCTCCAGGATCGTCTTCCAGAGCCGCTCGAGGAAGTCGATGTCGCGCTCGACGTCCTCGGCCGACGCGCCTTCCGCGGCGGTGCGGACGATGAGGCCGCCCTGCTTCGGCCCTACCTGCTTGAGGATCTCCCGCAGGCGCGCACGCTCTTCCTCGGGCAGCCGGCGCGAGACGCCGAAGCCCTCGCCGCTCGGGACGTAGACGACGAAGCGGCCGGGCAGCGAGATCTCGGTCGTCAGCCGTGCGCCCTTCGACTTCATGGGATCTTTCACGGCCTGGACGAGGAGCTCTTCGCCGCGCCTCAGCAGATCCTGGATCCGGCGGCCGTGCCTTCGGCCCTCGAGCTCGGGTGCGACGATCTCGTCCACGTACAGGAAGCCGTTCTTCTCGAGGCCGATCTCGACGAACGCAGCCTCCATGCCGGGGAGAACGTTGTCGACGGTGCCCTTGTAGATGTTTCCGGCGATCGAGCGGCTCTCTTCGCGCTCGAGATAGACCTCGGCGACCTTCTCGTCCTCGAGCACGGCGACGCGCTGCTCCGCGACATCGACGGAGATGACGAGCTCACGCTTCGCGGGCGGCGGAAGGACTCTCGGCGTGGCCGTCCGGCGACGCGTGGTGCGGGCTTGCCTGCCGCCTTCGCGTCGCGGCTTCTGCTCGGCGCGCCGGGGCTTTTCCTCGGTGCGCGCGGGCTTCGCTTCGGCGCGCTCTTCGGCGCGCTCGCTACGGTCGGCGGGCTTACGCCGATTGCGGCCGCCACGACTGCCTCGGCGGCGGCGCTTTCTGGTCTGAGTTTGATCGCCCGACTCTGCGGGCTCGGTCGTTACGGGTTGAACCGATGCAGCCCGCTCCTGGGCGGGCTCAGGCTGGGATGGGCGCTTTCGGCGCCGAAACCACTGGAGCAAATGAAATCCTTTCGCGTAATTCCTGCGCGCGCACTCTGAGTTGCGCGCTGCGAGGAAATGGACTGTGCAAACTGCATAAAGCTTTCCTCCAGGCTAGCAGCCTTCCCGGCGGCACCAGCGCGGCCTGCAGGAGCTCAAGCAGCCGCCGGACGGAGCTTCGTCCGCCTCGTGCGGATCGCCCTCAGCCGCTGGGAGAGGCGGGCCCAGGCCCAGGGCTCGACCTCGAGGTAGCGGGCAGCGTTCTGGCCTTTGGTGGCGGCGAGGTACTCGAACCAGGCGTCGGCTTCCTCGATCAGCAGCAGCTCGTGCGGATCCCGCCTCGATGCCATGGCCGCGATGCTAGGACCGCCATCGGACAGCGTTATCGACGTCGGACCGCGATGGCCTGAAGCATGCCGACGGCAAGCAGGTTCGTGACCATTGAGGAGCCGCCGACGCTGACGAACGGGAGCGGAATGCCGGTGATCGGAGCGATCCCGATCGTCATTCCGACGTTCACGAACACCTGGAACAGGAGTGCGAACACGATCGCTCCCGCCACGGTCGCACAGAAGGGGTCACGGGCGGTCGCGATCACCCGTATCCCCCTCCAGATGACCAACAGGTAGAGCGCGAGCAGGATCGCCGCACCGACAAAGCCACGCTGCTCGGCGAGCGAGGCGAAGACGAAGTCCGTGTGGTGCTCCGGGAGGTAGTCCAGGTTCGTCTGGGTCGCGCCCGCCACCCCACGTCCCGCCGTGCCGCCGGAACCGACCGCCGTGATCGACTGGTTGATGTTGTAGGCGGCGCCCTGTGGGTTCTCGCCGGGATTCATGAAGGCCTCGAGCCGATCGCGCTGATAGGGCGCGAGGATGTCGACGCCGAGCGAGGGGGCGAACCAGAGCACCGTCGCACCGACGAGCGCGGCGAGCGCCGCGAGGATGGCAAGGTGCCGCCACCGCGTTCCCGCGAAGAACAGGCAGGCGGCCAGGATCGCCCCGTACGAGAGCGCCGTGCCGATGTCCGGCTGCATGAAGACGAGCAGAGTCGGCAGCGCTGCCGCTCCGATGGCGACGAGCGTCGTCCGCAGCTCGTTGATCCGCCGCGCCCGCCCGGCGAGCAGGCCGGCGAGGAACAGCGCGAGCAGGAGCTTCCCGAACTCCGAGGGCTGGAACCGGAAAAAGCCGAGCTCGATCCACCTCGTCGAGCCGCGCGCGTCCGTCCCCAGCGCCATCACGACGAGGAGCAGCCCGATCATCAGGCCGTAGACGACCTTGCGGTACCGGCGGTAGTAGTCGGGATCGACGAGGAGGACGCCGATCATCCCCACCGTCCCGACCAGCGCGAACACGGCCTGCCGCGTGACGTAGTACTCGGGATCCCCGGGAACATCGAGGCGGGTGATCCCGTCGACCACCCAGAGGCCGAAGGAGACGAGCCCGGCAACCGCCGCGAGCATGATCCAGTCGAGGCGGCGGATGAAGGCGACAGCGCCGGTCGCCTCCGCTCGTCGCCGGCGAACGCGTGGTGTGAGTGGGGCTGCGTAATCGGCCATTAATCGGATGGGACGTACTGCTGCGCGTACGCCTTTTTGCCGAAGTAGCTTTCGAACACCTTCAGGGCGGCCGGCGCCGCGGCCGTGCCGCCGTGTCCGCCGTTCTCGATGACGACACAAACGACGAGCTTGGGCGTCGAGTCGGTCGGCCCGTAGCCGCACCACCAGGACTGGTCCATCATCCCCCGGAAGCTGCCGACCTCGACGTACTTCTCCGCCGTGCCGGTCTTGCCGGCGATCTTGACCGGGAAGCTGCCGAAGACGCCCGACGAGGTCCCGTAGCTCGCATGAGTGGCCTCGAAGAGGCCCTCGCGGACGGCACGCAGCTCGTCCGGTTGGACGTTTACGGGACGCGGCGCCGACGCGAACACGGGCTTGGCGGCGCCACGACTACCGGGCTGCTCGACGCTGGACACCAGATGCGGCGCGACGAGTTTGCCGCCGTTTGCGACCAACGCATAGAAGCGCGCCATCTGCAGCGGCGTGACGAGCAGATCCTTCTGGCCGATCGCGAGCTGCACCGAGTCGCCCGACTTCCAGAGCTTGTCGATCTCGTTCGGAAAGTTCTTGCGGCGCCACTGCGGGGTCGGAAGCAGCCCTGACTCCTCGCCGCCGACGTCGAGCCCGCTCATCCTGCCGAAGCCGAACGCGGAGGCCCACTTCTGGAGCGGGCTCCCGAACTGCGCGGGCAGGCGATAGAAGGCGAGGCCCAGTTGGTAGAAGTACGTGTCGCACGACGCGGCGATCGCATGCGGCAGCGTCATCGCCTCGTTCGCGTAGGGGTTCCAGTTGTTGAACTTCGTCCCGTCGATCTCCATCGAGCCCACGCAGGGGAGCGTCGCGTAGGCCGAGACGAGCCGCTCGCGCATCGCTGCGAGTGCCGTCACGGGCTTGAAGGTCGAGCCGGGCGGATAGAGGCCCGCGATCGCGCGGTTGAGCCCGGGGTAGTTCGCGGCCTTGGCCGCCTCGGGATCGAGCAGCGGCTTCAGGTCGTTCTTCTTCGGCCTGCCGAGGTAGACGCGCGGGTCGAAGGTCGGATTCGACGCGAGCGCGCGGACGGAGCCGTCACGCGGGTCGAGGGCGACGATGGCGCCGCCGTTCGCCGCCCACTGCGGGGGATCGCCGTTGTGCGCGACCTGGATCCCGTACTCGAGCGCCCGCTCGGCGGCCCGCTGCAGCTTGGCGTCGAGCGTGAGTCGCAGGGCGAGGCCCTGCTGGAAGTAGTCGCTGTAGCGGGGGCGTCCACGAGGGCGGCCGAGCGAGTCCACCCGCAAACTCGCGAGCCCCGCGCGTCCGCGTAGATAACGATCGTACGCCGACTCGATCCCGCTCTGGCCGACGTGATCGCCGTTCCGGTACCGGCGGCTCTTGACCTGTTCCGGCGTCACGGAACCGACGTGCCCGAGGAGCTGCGCGGCGATCGGCCCCGACGGATATGAGCGCAGGTACGTCCGCTCGATCGTCAGCCCCGGGAACTCCCGGATTCGCTCCTTCAGGTACGAGACGACGTCGTTCGAGACGCCCTCGGCGAGCGTGACGGGCTTGAGCGGGTCGGCTCGGTGCTGTTCCCTGAAGGTTCGCTGGAGCTCCGCCACCGGAATCTGGAGAACGCCGCTCAGCTTGGCGAAGACGCGCGGCCGGGTCCGGCGCGAGAGGCTGGCCGGCCAGACGCGGACGACGTTCGCAAGCTTGTTGCCGACGAGCGTACGGCCGCGATCGTCGTAGATCGGCCCACGCGGCGCCTCGACGCGGATCGTGCGCAGCTGGTTGTTCTGCGCGGCAGCGAGATACCGCTCGCCGGAGAGCACCTGGAGCGCCCAGAGCCTGAAGAAGAGGACGGCGAAAGCGAAGAGGACGAGCGCCCCGAGCACGCCCAGCCGGAGCGCGATCTGCGGCGTCATCCGATACGGCGACTCGACGCGTGGGTCGCGCGGCATGAAGCGCGTCCTCGGTGGCCGGATGCGCGAGAGGGTCGCCATCAGTTCGTACCGAGCTCGACTTCCATCGCGGGGCGGGCGCCGGGCGGGGTGAAGATGCGCCGGCAGAGCGCGTACACCGGGATCGTCAGGAGCAGGTTCAGGACGATCGCCGTCGGCAGTGCACCCACGAGCCCGGCGCGCGCCGAGACCGGATCGCCGAGCACGTAGTGCATCGCGAGGCTGCCGAGCGCGAACAGCAGTGTGACGACCGCGATGGCGAGCAGCGGCGCATGCGCCCGGTCACGCCCGGTGGTCTCGCCGTAACGCCCGATCCAGTACCCGGCCAGGGTCAGGAGCAGAGAGCTGAGGCCAAGGGTCTCGAGTTGGGCCGCGTCCAGCAGGAAGCCCGCGTAGAAGCCGGCGAGCGCTCCGAAAACGGCGCCGCGGAGCAGGGCGACCGCGGTCAGCGTTATGAGCACGAGGTCGGCGGTCCCGCCGCCGGGCTGGACGGACGACACGATCGCGGCCTGGAGGACCACGACCACGAAGAAGACGACCGCGGCCTTCAGGACGTCGGAGGGCACTACCGATCCTTCGGCACGAGCACGAGGAGCACGTTCAGGGACGAGAAGTCCGCGAGGGGAGCGATCTGCACGGCCTGGTGGATGTCCACGTCCGTCTGCCCGACGCTCGTGACCACCCCGATCGCGATGTTGCGCGGATAGAGGGAGGGCAGCCTGGCAGAACGGCGCCCGGCGGTGACGATCAAATCGCTCTCCTTGACGACCTTGTCCTTCGGCACCAGGTCGAGGATCAGCGTCTCACCGGCCCCCTGGCCGTGGCTGACGAGCCCGTAGGTCCCCGTGTAGGCGTCGCGGCCCGCCACGGAGAAGTCGCCGTCGGTGAGCAGCGAGACCTCGGAGGTCTTGGAGGTCGTCTTGGAGATGTGGCCGACGAGAAAGCCCTGGCTGTCGGTAACGGGGTCGTTGAGGCGGATTCCGGCACCCCGTCCGGCTGAGATCACGAGCTCCTGCTGGAACTCGTTCGCCCCGTACGAGATGACCTCCGCCGCGACCTGGTCGTAGCCGCTCGGATACATGGGGCCGGAGCGGAACTTCAGCGCTGCGCGAAGCTCGCGGTTCTCCTGGGAGGCGGTCAGGTTCTGAATCGCCTGCTGCCGCAGCGCCTGCAGCTGGTTGCGCAGCGCCTCGTTCTCCGACTTCGCGTGGAAGAAGCCCGCGAGCCAGTCGTAGCCGTCCTGGAACGGGCGAGCGACACGCTCTGCGCCGATCTGGAAGGGCCGCAAGACGCTGGCGGTGACACCCTGGACGCCGTGCAGTGGACCGTTGTCGGACTCGCGGAAATAGCCCGTGATCAACACGAGCGACAGGGCCACAAGCACGCCGGCGACCACCCGTCGACGGAGCGCGTTCCGAGCCCGGGCCGTGGAATACGCCGGGGCGGCGGCCCGCTGAACCGTCGAGCCCAGTGCCGCCAGCCGCAGAGAGCGGTTACGTGGCACGGAAGATCAGTTTAGGAGACTGCACGGAAGGGCTTGCTTTGTAGGGGAACTAGCGGCGGTAGCCGTTACGGCTCTTGGCGTTCCTGGAGCTGCGCTGCATGACCTCCAGCAGCTCGAGGCTGCGGCCCGAGCCGACGGCGACGCAGGTCAACGGCGACTCGGCGAGCTGGACGGGCATCTGCGTCTCGTGCCGAAAGCGTTCGTCGAGGCCGTTCAGGAGTGCTCCACCGCCGGCGAGGACGATTCCCCGGTCCATGATGTCCGCGGCGAGCTCCGGCGGCGTCTTGTCGAGGGTCGACTTGATCGCGTCGACGATCTGCCCGACAGGCTCCTCGAGGGCGTCTCGGATCTCCTCGGAGCTGATGATCACGGTCTTCGGCAGCCCCGTGAGCATGTCGCGCCCACGGACCTCCGCCTGCACCTCCTCCTTCATGGGGAAGGCGGAGCCGACCTCCAGCTTGATCTCCTCGGCGGTCTGGTTGCCGATCAGCAGCTTGTACTCCCTCTTCGTGTGACTGATGATCGCCTCGTCCATCTCGTCCCCGCCGACGCGGAGGCTGACGGAGACGACGATCCCGCCGAGCGAGATGACGGCCACCTCGCTCGTGCCGCCGCCCACGTCCACGATCATGTTCCCGGTCGGCTCGGAGACTGGAAGCCCGGCCCCGATCGCAGCCGCCATCGGCTCCTCGATCAGGAACGCGTCGCGCGCGCCTGCGTTTCGCGTGGCCTCTTCGACCGCCCGTTTCTCGACGCCGGTGACCCCGGAGGGAACGCAAACGACGACGCGCGGGTGCGCGAAGCGGTGCTGGTGGACCTTCTGGATGAAGTGCCGGAGCATCTGCTCCGTGACGTCGAAGTCGGCGATCACGCCGTCCTTGAGCGGACGGATCGCGGAGATGGTTCCGGGAGTCCGGCCGAGCATCCGCTTGGCCTCGACTCCGACCGCGTGCACCTCGCCCGACGCATGGTCGATGGCGACGACCGAGGGCTCCGACAGGACGATCCCGCGGCCGCGTACATAGACGAGCGTGTTCGCGGTCCCCAGGTCCACCGCCATGTCGCGGCCGCCGAAGCCGTTGAGATAGCTGAGCATCCCCATCTCCCGAGCGCCCACTCTAGCTACCCGAATCCGTAAATTCCGCTGAAACGTGCTGCAAGCAGACGGGTGAAGAGCGCTGCCGGCAGTCCGACGACGTTGAGGTAGTCGCCCTCGATCCGCGCGACGAGCGAGGCGCCGAAGCCCTGGATCGCGTAAGCGCCCGCCCGCTCCCTCCATTCGTCGGCTGCGAGATACGAGGCGATGTCGCGCGCGGTCAGCGGTCGGAACGTGACGCTCGTTGTCTCCGCGTG
>Ga0184625_10000691_pt1 | contig 13238 bp, 16 predicted proteins | sample PLM3_30_b1_FD_133151 | JGI IMG/M metagenome (GOLD analysis project Ga0184625, IMG submission 133151) | Groundwater sediment microbial communities from an aquifer in East River, Colorado, USA - PLM3_30_b1 | ecosystem: Environmental > Terrestrial > Soil > Riparian zone | place: USA: East River... | reverse complement strand
TCAGTCGAAGGCAGCCCGTCTCCTGGGCATCACGCCGCGCAGCGTGTACAATAAAATGCACAAACATCGCTTGGGTTTAGGAAAGTTTCGTCCCAAGAGTTGTAAGGACTCTTACGACGGGGGCTGAGATACGCGGCGGGGTTTTCCTTCGGTGCCTGCGACACGCTCTACACAGAAGCGACTGTGCTGACTCGCCTCCCCCGAAAAGCCTTTCCGGAAAGAACTGGTGCGGAACCGGAAAAAGGTTTCTGAAAACTCGGAGGGTCGCAGTTTCTTAGCGACACGACGCCGCAAACGTCGCAACCGCTATCTTCCTCTCAAACAGGCGCACACCTGCGTCGCATCCTGGTCATTGGCACGGCACTAGCTGACCGCCAAACGTTGAAAATGTGCGAAACCGTTGGGTCAATTTCAAAATCAAGCACGTGTATGTGCCTGATCCCGCTCAGATTCTCATGGAGCTTCACGGGGACGACTTGCTCCAGGGAAAAATCATCGATTCATCTGACAGCGGCTTTCAGCAGGATGCATTCGTGGTGGTCGAAGTGGAAGGCTTGGCCCAACCCGTTGTTGTTCCCATGAACCGTATAAGAGGAGCCGTCGGTGAATGATTCAATTCTGTCGGCGCTTTGTTGTTCCACGTATTCGCATCGTGCGGGTGCCCAAAGGACCGCGTGGGACCATAGCCAGTGCGGGTCTAATTGCCAACTTGATCCGCGAGGGCGCGCGGGATTTTTACGTCCGGCAGAAGGCGATCGAGATCTTTCGAGAGACGGGCGCGGCGCCCAAGGACCGCTGGGCGGAGGTGTGCGCGCTCTTCAACTGGGTGCGCAACAACATCCGTTATACGCGGGATATTTTCCGCACCGAGCTGCTGCATACGGCGCGCCGGATGCTGGAATTGCGGGCCGGCGATTGCGACGACATGACAATCCTGCTCGGCGCGATGCTTATTTCGACCGGACATCCGGTGCGGTTGGCGCTGGCGGGGTTTCGCCCGAAAAAGCCTCACGGGTACAGCCACATTTATCCCGAAGTTTACGTCAACGGAAAATGGATCGCGCTCGACGCGACAATGAATCGACCGATGGGTTGGGCGCCGCCCGCACTATGGAAACGCATCTGCACGATTGCCTGAACTGAGAGACGTTATGACTTATCGCAACGAATTCGGCTACCTCAGACAAGTCCCCGATGAGCGGTTTGCGGATGGCTTAGGCAATTATGGCGAGGTTATTTACGATGGATTTGGAAATCCGTTGGGGATTCTTCCATTTCTCGCAGCCCTAGCTCCCGCCCTGGCTCCCCTCGCCGCAAAACTGCTCCCGAAGGCAGCAGCAATATTGCCGGGGCTATTCTCGCCGCCGCGCGCCGCACCGCCGGCTCCGCCCCCTCCTATGCCAGTAACTCCGCCTATGTCCTTTCCGCCACCCGCGCCAGCTCCGGCTGCGGCTACCCCGATCCAAGTGCCGATGCCCATGCCAATGATGCCACCGATTGCGCCGCCGACACCCACGCCTGGCGCGCAGCGGCTTGTCTATTTTGCCCGCCGCCGCCGTCCACGCCGTCGCGTACCGGTGCGTCTGCGGGTGAGGGAAGAGGTGACGGCTCCGCCTGCGGCGACGGTGCGCGTGCAGCCGCCCGTTGTAAGCGTTTCACCACCAGCGAGCGGCGAACTCAGCGGCGCGTTTTACGGACCCTTTAACGTTTTTGGCTGAACACGAACAACTCAACAAGACGAGGATCGAACCTTATGCTTACGCAAGATTCACTAACTGGTTACCTGCACGAAGTACCTGACTTCGGCGAGGCCGAACCATACGGCGAGGTAACCTATGACGGATTTGGAAATCCAGTCGGCTTTTTCGGGCGTCGCAGACGCAGACGTAGCGCGCCAGAACCTGCGCCCCAAGCAGTGCCACCGGCGCCGATGCCCCCGGACGGGGGTCTCGGACCTGAGATGGGGCCGGAGGGAGGAGAACAGATGCCCGGCACCGAGGAAATGGGCGAAGTCGCCTACGACGGACTCGGGAATCCGGTCGGGTTTTTCAATCCTTTTAAGGCGATTGGTCAAGCGGTCCGCGGAGTAAGCTCGCTGGCGACGAGCCCGCTTCGCGCGCTGCAGGCGGTCGGCCGGGCGACTGGCCTGCCGGTTCCTGGCCTTGCGCTGCCGTTCGCCGCCGGGTTATTGCAGCGCCTTGCAGCGCAGCGCAGAGCAATCCAGCAGCATCAGATGGCTGGCCGCCCGGTGCCTCCAGCACTGATGCAGAGCTTCCAGAATATTTCGGCGCAGCTGCAGCGGGCGAGAATGGGCGGGCGGCATTGGCCGCTGGGCTGGAGGCGTCCCCCATTGCCATACACAGGCCTTGGGCCGCGACGACTGTACATGCGTTGTGCAGTCTGGCCGGGCCCGAAAGGGCTCGTCCCCGCGCACGCCGCGCAGATGCCGGCCGCAGCGATCCAGCAGATGGCTGCGCAACGCGCTGCAGGAATGGGCCGCCATCGTCGCCGTCGTCGCCGCTGAGAGGAGCAACAAAATGAAACGGAGCGCAACCAGTGAGTTACCTCGTCAGGATTTCGGTGATGCGGCGGGCGCCAGTGGAAATGCGCGGATGTCTTACCCAGGCACCCGAACTAATCCGCCCGTTCCAGTGTTTGGAGGGGCGGCGGCTGTTGCGGCGTCGGTGTCAAAGGATGATTCCCGATGTGCTGATGCGTCTCGGCGAGCTCCGCGGACTGATCTATCGCTCCGATCGAGGGCAATGCGGACGGCCGCGAACGTTCGTCCATTTTTTCAAAACACCGGCGGACCTCACGTGCGATTCGCGCGGCCGGCAACTTTATATTCAGGGGGGAAGATATCGCGTGACGACGCGCGGCATCGAGGGCTGAGCTGATGAAAACCAACCCCGGATTTGATGAGGTCATGATCGTTAACCCCTTTAACCCGCAATCTAACAACCAACAACAAATCAAGCTTATGAGATTTCACGGATCACAAGGTTACTACGGCGAACCAATCGGATACTACGCCGAGCCGCAGGACTTCGCCTATTATGGGCAGCCGGCGAACGGATACGGCTACTACGCCGAGCCGCCGGCTGAGTATGGCTATTACGCAGAACCACCGGAATATGGCTATTACGCGGAACCGCCCGATTACGGCGAATACGAGCCGGTAGGTTATTTCGCTGAGGAACAACCTTACGGCTACTACGGCGAGCCGCCAGAGTATGGCTACTATGCCGAAGCGCCCGAATACGGATACTACGGTGAAGCACCGGAGTACGGCTATTACGCCGAGCCACCGGAATATGGCCATTACGCGGAACCGCCCGATTACGGCGAATACGAGCCGGTAGGTCATTTCGCTGAGGAACAACCTTACGGCTACTACGGCGAGCCGCAGGAGATGGTCGGGTATGGAGAGTACGAACCTCTGAGCGAATACCCCGAAGGCGTCGGGTACTACGGTGAGCCCGACATTTCCGGTTACGTGAGAGAGGTCGCAGTCCCGCCTTTCAATCCTGGCTGCCCGATGCCGACTAACGTCGCCGGGTTTGGCGAAACCGAGCCATTTGCGGGCTATACACGGCCCGGGACGGTCAACCCGACGTGCGGACAATTTACACCCCAACCCGGGATCACTGAGCAAGTGCCCGAAACTTTCAGACCGCTTTGGTAAGCGCAACCAACCACAAACACTAAACCAATAGGAGAATTAATAATATGGCAACCGTCCAAGGCATTAGAGAAAAAGTCCAAACGCCCGTCTACGACTGTATCTTTGTCGAGCCGGGAGAACAGCTTCGCGAAGTCGAACCTGGCAGCACGCTGAAGTTTTTCGTTAACGTCCAAGGCAAGACGAAACTCGAAACCAACCTGCAATCGGCGTCCTTGCTGCCGCATTTTAACACCTTCGAAGCCCGCGCGATGCGCGTGGTAATCAGCGATCTGCCTCCGGAGTTTCCAGACGGGGAGGAAGAGAATGCGCCCCTAACCAAAGGCGAGGCGGCCGAAGGTTTTGATGTGACCGACGAAGATGGCAACGCCATCGACAGCGCCGGCCAGATCGAAGGCGTCCCAGATTCTACTTTCGACCCAACCAAAGTCGTAACCGCCGACTTGGAGCTCGACCTCAAGCGGCTGGTCGAGTTGCTCAAAGAGGCGGGGGAAAGTGACGACAAGGAAACGACAATCGACTTCGATGACGATGGAGTCTCGCTTTTTGCCGAAGACAACGAATACGAGCCAGTCGAGGATTTCGTGAATGCTGCTCCCGTGATCATCCTCAGCGTCGCGGACCTCGAAGATCTGATCGACAGCTTGGAGAAAAAAGCTCCCCCGCTCGAGCAGATTCGGCCCAACGACGGCGCAGGCAATGTCATCGGCAAGATCATTTACAACACAGTCACGACGTTTTTCGTCGGCGAAAAAATCATGATCGAAATGCCGACCTGGTTCTTTCCCGGCGGCGCCGGGCCGTATTCGCTGAGCAACAAAGTGATCAGCCATGGCGAGCCCTCACCGCTCGCGACGTTTCGGTTTGCCGAGCCAATCTTCATCGACAAACAGCAGAACTTCCGCGTCGAGATCGATATTCCCGATTCCGATACCCACAAGGAAATCCAGAAAATTTACGGCCCGCTTTTTGTGTGGGTCGTGCTGGATGGATATATGACTCGCGACGTGCAGTAAGCTGCGCCAAAACGCTGGAGCGTTACGATCATGATCGCCGCGAGACCGCATCGGCGAAGAATGATGACCCGCCCCCGGTCTCAGCCGGGGTCGGGCGCGCGGCGCGGCGATGTAATGCCTTACGATTACGGGGCCACCTTCCCTATCACCGGTCGGCCGGGAAATGTCGTGCAGAGCGTGATCAACACCGCGCCCGACAGCCTGTTTGTCGCGGTTGCCGTCGGGTATGGCTTCGAGGAAGACCGCGGGCGGCCGCTAAGTTTCTCGCGGGCCGGACAGCCGGCCGGCGGCACTGCGCTGCCTGGAAGCATCAGGCTCGGCGACCTGCCGGCCAGCGCTTTGATTGAGGGCTTCCGCGTAAACCCGCGCTCCGAACATCTGGTCTTCCGCGAGGACGCCCGGCAGAGGAGAGAATTCGCCGACGATCCGCTGCCAGAGGCGGTTCTGAACAACGGCACACTCCTTCAACAGGTCAAAGCGCCGGCTGAGATTTCATTTCTCTTCAGCATGGTTGACAGCGGGACTGGGCGCGAGCTGCAGGACGAGCCGACGCACAACTTGGCGTCCCTTGGCAAGAGCAATGGTGAACGTCCATTCCGCCTGCTCGCCCAGCCGATCACGTTTCTGCCGCGCTCGACGATCCGTCTGCAAATCATCGAGCGCTCCCAAGGCATACGCGGTAATTTGTTCATCGTTTTTTACGGATACCAAGTCATCGGTTCATCGGGCTGTCCTGAGCCGGTCGCGCGGAGGCTCACCGGTTCGCCGATGTGCCCAACCGAGACCATCGGCAGCCCGTCCGCGCGCGTGATTCCTTTTGATTACGTGACGACGTTTGAACTGACGGGGCGTCCACAAACTCAGTTGGAGAGCGAGGTGACGGTGAATGCGGAAGGCGGCTTCGTTGCAACGTCAATCGGCTACGGTTTGCTGGTGGAGGAGAGTGAAGTGCCTATCCAAGGGTTCCTTGTCGGCTCCTCGACGGGGACGTTCAATTTGGCGTTGGTGCCATTGAGTTCCCTTGGAACAAGCGCATTGACGGATGGCATCCGCATTCGCCCGGACCGGTTGCGCATAGCGTTCAAAGACAACGGTCAACTCGCCGATGGCGTGCCCTTTGCCATGGCCAATGAATTGTTCGAGCGGCTAAATCGCCCCGAGGACGTGTCGTTCCGCTACACGATTTTCGACAGCGGTCGCGGCCGCGAATTGCAGAACCAGCCGCTGCACAACGTCGCCGGCCTGGGCATCGCCGACGGTGATCGGCCATTCAAAAAGCTCGCGCGCTCGATGGTATTTCTGCCGCGCTCGACAATCCGCATTCGCGTCGAAGAACGCTTTGGCCGGGGCACGCTCTTCATTGTGTTGCAAGGATACAAATTTCTTTCCACGCCAGTCGCAGGAGCGCGGTGATGAATAACGGGGCGAGTATGAACGGATTAGGGGAAGGCGTTGCAACGCCGCAGGTGCTGCGGCGGACGATTCCGTTCGATTACGCGTTTCGATATGACCTCAGAGGCGAGCCCGGCCTGGTGCAAAACAGCACCATCAACATCAGCATCGAAGGGCCGTTCACGGCCGTCTCCATCGGCTACGGCGTCGTCCCGAAAGTGCATCCGATCACCTTCGGTCTGCCGTCGCCCCAACCAGGACCTATTTTGCTGCTGTCGGCCGTTCCTCTTCCTCCTCCGCCGCCTCCGCCTAGGCTCTTATTCGATGCGACCTTGGGCGAGCTTCTTGAAACGCTTTCGAAGGCTGTGGATGAAGGCGTAACCATCTCCGAGGGCAAAATCGAGGGAAAAATTGGGCCGCGCACGGCTGCAGTTTTCAAGGACGGACTGCGATTCAATCCGGAATTCGCCGAGCGCATTTTTCTTACGGGCGGCGCCGAGCGAGACGAAGGGATTCTTAGTCAGGCGTTTCAGGCCGTCGGCGCGCCGCCGGAGCGCGTGGCATTCAAGTACGCGCTGTTCGACCAAGGGAGCGGACGTGAATTTCAAAGCGAGCCAATTCTGAATATCGCCGGTCTGGGTTCGCCGGATGGCAAGCGGCCTTTCCGTTACTTTGCGCGGCCAATCGAGTTCGCGCCGCGTTCGACGATCCGGCTCCAAATCACCGAGCTGTCAGCATTCCAGGGCGAGCTGCACGTTTCACTGCAAGGCTACAAGACACTCGGCGCTCCCGGCACGCCGACCGGCGCGCGACCATCGCGCAGGATGAGGAGGATGCGTCGATGAAGGGAGGAGTCGTCAGCGCCACACCGCACCTCGATATGACACGCGCGTCGTACCTTTGTTCGAATTGTGGTCAGCCGCTCGACTACGAACATTTTGACGAATCCGGATTCGCCGACACTCCAGCGCCCGGTCGTAACGTGGTGCTGGCGCGTTTCGAATTACCGCAACAATACTGCGGGCTGCTCGAAAATTTTTCCCAGTTTACCAACCTGCTCGGAAGCGATCTCGGACAAGTCGAGACGCCCGGCCTGCAATGGATCATTACAGTCAACAACCGCCCGCTCTATCCCTACGTCAATCTCGATCACATTGTGAACCCGTGGGGATGGGGAAGTTTCGGGGTCTCGATCCGCCTCGACGAAAACGCAACGGTCGAATTCGTCGTGCGTAACCTCGACTACTCTGTGCCGGGTAAAATTGAACGGATCGGCGGACGAATTGTTGGCCGGTTCTGGTACAACCCTGCTTATGGCGATGCCACTCCACATGCCTGCCGTTTTAAATAACATACGAGTACCGGTCCGTTCAGGCTCGGCGTTTCAGGTTGATTCGCCGCCGGCCAACGCGCTTGTGGTACCCGAGCTCGCAGGGGAGCTGCATTGCTTGCTGGAGCGCTTCGCCATCGAAGCCGGTGCCAGCGAACAGCGCCCGGTGCGCATCTTTTTCAAGCCGGGCATCTTCGGCCATCACCAAGTCGGACGCGCCGCAGACATCTACACTGTCAACGGTGCGGGCGTTGACGCGTGGAAACAGCGCTGGGACGAAGCGATGCAACGCGCCGCCCGCGCCGCTACGCCGCTCGACCGACGGTTGATTACCGAAACCGAAGAGAAAGAAAATCTCGGCTGGCGACTTTACAAAGTGCTACAACGATACGGCCGCTGGGCGCAGCCATACGGCTACCCCATCCAGCTTTTCGGTCCGTGGACGCGCAGCGAAGGACCGTGGAAACCGATCAGTGATTTTCTGCTGCGCGCGCATCGCGACCACATTCACCTGGCAAAATGACGGAGAAAAAATATGACGCACCAATTCACAAATCGAATCAACTTTTTTGAACCCGGCGGCATCGCCGGCTTTGACGAACCCGCAGTGCAACGACAGGCCCCGATGTTTTTCATCGGCATCCAGCGCGACATCAGCCCGCCGCTTGTGTTTGGCAATAGCCGGCTTCAGCGCATGCGCGTGATCGTGGTCGAGCCTCGCGATCTCGATCCCGGTCCGTTCGACGATGAGGCCACCGAGCCACAATTGCTGCCTGAAGTGCTTCCGCAATTGCCGCCGCCTTCGGCTCTGCCGCGGCAACTCTTGCGCCAATCGCGCCTGGTGACCGGTGAAATCCTGCGTGGCGAAAACGATGAGCTTTACGAGAAAATTGGCGGCCGCATCTGGCGGCTGCGCCGCCTTGCCTCCGGCCCGCATGGGGAAATCCTCGACGTGCCTGAGTCTGCGGCGCGCCCGGCGCCACCGCGCGCGAGAGTGGCCACGGCGCGAGTTTTCGACGAGGAAAAGCAGGCGCCGACCGTGACCGTTGAAGCGGAGTCCGCGGTTGAAACCTCAGCGCCCGCGTTGCGGAGCCTGTTGCCCGAGCCCGGCCAGTGGCGCGTGATCTGTTTCGGCAGTTTCAAGCAAATGCTCGCGCCGCAGTTAGCGCATCCCGAGCGGCTGCGCGATGTGCATCGGCTGCCGTGTTACGTGCAAGTTTACGAAGCGACGGCGCCGCAGAAATTCGAAGCGCTCGCAAGAGCGATTTGCGGGGACAAAGCTTCGTTGAGCGACGTCCAACCGCTCACCCACGCCCTCGTGATGCAATTGCAACTGGCGCCGCTTTTGTCAGCACCAGCGCGCATCCCGCCCTCAGCGCGGCGCGAGACGGGCGTGGTTCTCCCTGGAGAGCGCGTCTTTCGGTTGCAGCTTGCAAATGACCCGACCGCTGAAGAGCCGTCGCCAAAGACCTTAGAGCCGGCGGCGGTTGTCCAGCCGTCTAGCGACAAACGTGCAAGCGCCCCAGCCGCGTTGAAGACCGCCATCCCCGAATCTTTCCTCAAGCCATGGGAATTCCATGCGAGTCGCGAAGAGGCGCTCTATGATTTGAGCTGCGCGTCCACTTTCCCCGGCTGGCTCGGCGGCAAACTGCGGCGGCTCGTTCACTGCCTGGCATTCCGCAACGAGCTGCGCAGATGGCAGGTGCTGCTTAGCGGCAAGAGCATTGACGAACAGCTCTGGAGCGTGCGCCCGCCGCGTGGAGGATTGACGCATCGCTTCGTTCAATCGTGGGCCAAAAATGCAATCGAGCTCGCCGGATACGACCCACGCAACATGCTCACTGAATGGCAAATTTTCTGGAGGCGCAAAGGCGCGTAGATCCATGGCCTACTTTTTTGAGAGTTCCCCTGGCCTCGGTGAGTTCAGCTGCGGAGCGGACTGCTCGTGCAAACAATGCCGTTCCAATCTGGCGGAAGTTTACGAAGAGGACGAAATCCCGGAGACAGCGCCATCGAAAGCCGCGCCAAAGATAGGAGCGTGGTTCGGTGAACCGCCGCCTCAGCCGCAGGTTTCATTAATGCCCGGGCAACTGCGGATGCCCGCCTTTGAAACAGTTACGGGCTACGCACCAGGCGCCTCCCTGGGTCATCCCAGGTGGGGCGGTCAATTGTATGGACAGTTGGGCCAACCTGTGTTGCCTCTTCCTCACGTTTCCGCATTCGTGTTTCGGAATGCCGATGGCGCACGTAGTGACCCAAATAACTGTTGCGTCCTTTGCCGGAGAATTCTCCTCAACGGCACGCAGAATGGGACTGGCATCGTACTCGGCGTTGGGTCCGGCGGGACGGCAACCAACGGTATGGAATTGCAACTCACAATTTCCGGTCATCGGCGCGGCATTGAGTATGACATTCTAAGAGCAGTGAGAGACTCGCTTTGGGAACGAAGAGCTGGCGTTTGGACTCGCCTGGCACGCCTTCCCATGGGTACATGGGACGACACTCACCCTCGCGACGAGTGCTTGATACCACGAGGAAACAGAATATTTGTGATCGATACGCCTGGATGGGATGCTGTTCCTCCATTACCGCACGGCACCACGTTTCCCTACACTGACCCGCGTACTGGGGCCGTTATCCAAACTCATGCTGACGCAACGGAGGTGGTCTGGCGACTCAGTTTTGCTGAATGGGTCAACGCGAGAAGCATACCCGAGGGCATCCCCTGGACTCGCCTCACGTTACCACCACTTAGCACTGGTACGGCCCGACCACATATTTACTGGCACAGCATTACCTGGTTGACACGTAATGGTGCTAATCAATGGGTGTTGGCTAATGCGCGTAGCAGGATTGCACTGGGAGCCTTAACTGCACGTGTCATCGACACGGCTCCTGTCCCCTAAGAGTGAACTTAAAGGAAAAATACAATGCCTACTATTTCTATCACATCAAACGACGGTGCCCTTGAGTCTGCATCGGCTGTCCTGGAGGTGAGTCCCACAAACCCAGAATGTAACCAACCGGCATTGCATTGGGTTCATCAGAAGGAAGTGAAATATGGGTAACGGAACAAGAGACTCTCGTCGAAAAGTATCCTCTAGCCCACAAGGCACCGGTTGCTTCATCTGGCCCCTCGGCAAGAGTCCCGATACGCCAGATGAGATGAACACGTCCTACGGTCCGCGTATCGATGCTGATCGCTGGGACTTCCACGACGGCATCGATCAATTAGTCCTGACAGAAACGCCGCGATAGAGGAACCAAAAACATAAGTCAGCTATGCCGAGAAAATTAAAACGATACAGAAACCAGAAAGGAATAACCACCATGCCTACCCAACCTGCAGTCGTGCAATTCGGCGTCGTCGCCGACGCCAGCAAAGAAGAAATCCTGTACACGATCACCGCGCCGGGGAGACTGACGGCCGCGATTGTGGAATTCAAAAAGAAGCGAACCGACGCCGAAGCCGAGTTGGCGAATTCGCTGGGCAAAGATCTCGCGGTCGCGCCCTTGAACGTCGAGAAAGCGATCGAGCAGCTAGACGCCAAGAAGAAGAAAGACGAAGCCCTCGTCGCGAAGATCGCGAGCGCGGAAGAACTGCAGCTCATCATCCAGGCAATGATCGACGAGTTGAAAGCGCACCAGCCTAAGGCCTTGGAAGTAGTGCTCCGGCGCAAGCTCGAACAACTCGAGGCGGAAGCCGCCGCTGAGGAAGATAAAGAAGAACTGCTCAAGAAGCAGATCGACGACATCAAAGCGTTGCTCGATGAAGTAGAAGAAAAACCGGCGTATTCCGCTGCGGCCAAGCGCAAGAAGAAATAAGCCCACGTCCTTGACCGGCCGGAGGCCCTAACGAGTATGAGTACGAGCAGGCAGAGCGTGGAGGCGCGGAAGCACGTCCCTCCGGAGGAACTCGCCGCGGCGAGTCCAGGTTCTGCTCCCGACCAGATATCCGCGCGGAACGTGTACGATGCGAGAATTCTTAAACTCCGCCTGCCGGAGCAGGACAAGATCAAGAACGCATCCGAACGCTGCTCGGCTGACCTAACGACGCTAAAAACTATCGGCCGGAAGCGCGGCGAGCAAATCCGAATCAAACGCAAGGACGATGCGCGTTTCGTCGCCCTCTACACGGTCAAGCAAGCCAACCCGGACACCAGGTTGGCGAGCGCCGACGTCGTGAGGGCTGGGCAAACGGCTCGCGCGCGGCTCGGCACGACCGCGACATTGAAAGCAACGGTCCAGGGCAGGGTGATCGACGTCGCGCCCCAGCCGGACGACCCGGAGGACGTCAGGTTCTTTGAATTGGCCCGGAATTGCGCCGAGCAAACCTACTTCATCGCCATCGCGCCGCATGGCGGGCAGATCGAACAACACACCGACGAGCAAGCAGTGGAGGCTGCGGAACAACTGATCGCGGCCGATTTTCCAGCGTCGTGGTGGCTCTGCAAAGGATTCGGTGACGCGAATAAAGGCGCTCACGACCGCTGGCATATCACCTCGACCGATCTTCAGCCAGCGTGTTTCCCCCTGCTGCGCGAAATCAGCTCGCGGAGGTTTTGTTACGGAGTCGCCTTCCACGGTTTCCAGCAAAAAAAAGACGAAGCCGACCTCTACATTGGAGGCGCAGCTCCGCGACCGTTGAAGCGCGCAATCAAACGGCTCTTGAAAGATTTAGCTCTGCCGATCGAGGTCAGAATCAGCACGAACGATGACAGCCCGAAGTTTCAGGGATTCAGCCCGGAGAATCTCATCAATCGGCTGGCCCGGCGCGGCATTCACCTGGAACAATCCGCTCAAGCCAGGAAATACTATTTGGAAATCGCGCGTGCAGTAGCTCAAGTATTTGTCTCGCGCTTGCGGTTCCTGGTTTGCATTCTCATTCAAGATCTCGAAACGCAACGCATCAAGAGAGAAACCGAGTTCTTCCAAGCGCTCAACAAGGACTTGGCCTGCGCACCGCCGAACGTGGGAAAAGCGATCGAGGACTATACAGCCTGGAAGGCGATAGACCACGTGCTCGCAGCTAGGGTCAAGACTGCTGAGGAACTGGAGTCATTCGGCGAGTCGCAAAAACACGGGCGAGGTGAGGTAGTAGAGTAGTAAATAAAAGGAGAACTAACATGTACATACGGACAAGTGAAGGACTAGGGCGACTCCCGACGTCATACCTTTTCCGGACCCCCGAGGGACGGGCCACCAACCACGGCTTCGGGGAGCCGGCCGTCGCCGCCGGCCCGAAGGCGGACCTCGTCTTCGACAAGTTCGAGTTCGGCCTCTCGCTGGTTCCCGCGGCCCACAAGCCCGCGATCGACGCCCTCGCCGACCGGATCGTCGCGATCGCACGGCAGGTGCCCGGGCCGCTGGGCACGGTCCGCCTGGTGGGCCATACCGACTTCATCGACACGGAGAAGTACAACCAGGCGCTGGGGCTGATGCGGGCGAAGGCGGTCCGCGGGGCGCTCGCGACGGCGCTCGAGGCGCGGCTCCGCGGCGTCACGTCGCGGATCGAGATCGTCCCCGAGAGCCGCGGCGAGTTCCAGCCGGCGACGAAGAACGCGTCGCCGGCCGGTCGCGAGCGCAACCGGCGCGTGGAAGTGTTCGTGAGCCTAACTTCCCCGGCGCCGCCTCCGCCGCCTCCCACGAAGCCCAAGGGTCAAAAGGTACCGAACCCCTGGGAGTACAACAAGGACCCCGATACCCCCAAGGGGCCGCCGTACCGGCCGCAGCCCTCGGAAATCGAAAAGAAAATCCAAGAGATCCTCAACACGAAGGTCCCGCCGCTTCGCCGGATATGCGTGAAGCCGTATGACTG
>Ga0184625_10000690_pt1 | contig 13268 bp, 11 predicted proteins | sample PLM3_30_b1_FD_133151 | JGI IMG/M metagenome (GOLD analysis project Ga0184625, IMG submission 133151) | Groundwater sediment microbial communities from an aquifer in East River, Colorado, USA - PLM3_30_b1 | ecosystem: Environmental > Terrestrial > Soil > Riparian zone | place: USA: East River... | reverse complement strand
GCTGATCGTCGTCTGCTATCACGACCAGGGCCACGCGCCCTTCAAGGCGGTGTACGGCGATAACGGCGTGAACATCACGATCGGCCTGCCAGTGGTGCGCGTGTCGGTCGATCACGGCACAGCGTTCGACATCGCCGGAAAAGGGGTTGCGCGTGAAGAGAGTCTCGTGCTTTCGTGCCGCCGCGCGGCGCAGCTTGCGGCCGGCTGGCGCTTGATTGGCACTGAGCGCACAGAATAGACTGGTCGTTCGCCCTTCGCATTCGGCGATCGCTTGGGGCGAGTTGAGCAAGGCCGAAACTCGGGTTTCTTAGTGGCCCGGAACCTGTGCAATCTCAGTCTATGAACCGCGTCAGGGCCGGAAGGCAGCAGCGCTAAATAGTCCCTGAGCTGTGCCGCAGGCCCTCCGGGCCTCTAAGACACCCGAGCCTCATGGGTTCCAGGTTCCGGTTCCGGTTCCAGGTTCGGGTTCAGCGTTCTGTCGCGAACCCCGAACCGTGAACCAGAACGTGGAACTGGAATCGGAACCGGAACCAGTATCTTTTCCCGCAATGTCCTACCAAGTTCTCGCCCGCAAATGGCGGCCGCAACAATTCGATGACGTCATCGGCCAGCCGGCTGTGACGCGTACGCTCGCCAACGCCATCAAGAGCGGACGCATCGCGCAGTCGTTCGTGTTTGCCGGTCCGCGCGGCGTGGGAAAGACGACGACTGCGCGGATTCTTGCGCGTGCGTTGAACTGCGAGAAGGGGCCCACCGCGGAGCCGTGCGGCACGTGCGACGCCTGCCGCGAAATTACCGAAGGCCGCGACATCGACGTCATGGAGATGGATGCCGCGACGCACACGCAGATCGACAACGTGCGTGAGGTGATCATCCAGGGGCTCTCGATCATGCCGGTGAGAAACCGCTACAAGGTGTTCATCATCGACGAGGTCCACCAGCTATCGAATCATTCGTTCAACGCGCTGCTGAAATCGATCGAAGAGCCGCCGCCGCACGTCGTGTTCATGATGGCGACGACCGAGCTCTCGAAGATCCCGGAGACGGTGCTGTCGCGCTCGCAGGTGTTCGAGTTCAAGACCATCTCGAGCCGGCAGATCGCCGATCAGCTCCGCCGGATTGCCGACGCGGAAAAAATAGCCGTGGACGACTCTGCGCTGCTGCTGGTGGCGCGGGCGGCCGAGGGCAGCATGCGCGATGCGCAGAGCGCGTTCGATCAGGTCATCGCGTTCGCCGGTCAAAAAGTGTCCGTGGACGACGTGGCGACGGTGTTGGGGCTGGTCGGGCGGGATCTCGTGCTCGATATCGTCACCGCTGTTGCCGACGAGACGCCGGCGGCCGCGTTCGAGCTGTCCGGCCGCGCCGTCGAGCTGGGCTATGACTTGCGGTCGGTGGTCCGCGAGCTGTCCCGCGTGGTCCGCGATTTGCTCGTGCTGTCGGTCGATCCGTCGCGCATCGACGATCCCGAGATCGCGTCCGAGAGCGAGCGTGAACGGCTGAAAGCGCTCGCCGGACGTTTCTCGCGCGAGGACCTGCTGCGCGCGTTCGACGTGCTCTCGAAAGCCGAGTTCGACATTCGCGGCGCTTCGCAGCCGCGGTATCACCTCGAGATGGCGCTGCTGCGCTGGATTCATCTGCGCAAGCTCGTCCCGCTGACCGAGCTGCTGGGCGGTGTGCAGAGCGCACCCGCAAGTGGTCCGCGGCCGGTTGCCGCTGCGCCAAAGCCAACCGAGAGCTTCGCGCGCAGAGCCGCTCCGCTCGTTCCACCCGTGGAGCGACGCGTTCCGGCGCCTTCGCCTGTCCCGCCGAAGCCGGTGAGCGTTGCAACTGGCGAAGGCGGACCAAAGCCCGCGAGTGTTCCAGCGGGCGAAATCGGGCTTGCCCCGCCGAAGCCCGTCAGTTTGCCAGCGGGCGAAGGCCGGGACGCGTTTCTCGTGGAGATCCGCAAATCGAAGGCCGCGTTCTACAACACCGTCGTCGCGCAGGCGCAGAAGATCGAATTCGGTCCAGACCGGGTGACGTTCTCGTTTCTCCCGGCGCATCGCATTCTTCGCGAGCAGGTCGACAGCAATCGACAGTGGCTCGAACAGATTGCCTCGAACGTCGCCGGCCGGCGGATGAGCGTCGGCGCTGCGCAGACTGACTCGATGCCGGAGCCGGTTGGGGCGGCCGCGGCCATAGCGCAGCCCAAACCACCGGATCTGAAAACCACCGCGATGGCCGACAGCGCCGTGCAGGCAATGCTCGACGTGTTCCCAGCGGAGATCGAAAACGTCGAGGAAATCGAGTAGCTCATGAACATCAACCAAATGATGAAACAGGCGCAGCAGATGCAGGAACGCCTGCAGAAGCAGATGGCCGAGTTGCGCGTCGAGGCGTCTGCCGGCGGCGGCATGGTGACCGTCGTCGTCGACGGCAACAAGCAGGTTCAAAGCTTGAAGATCGATCCCGAAGTCGTCTCGAAAGACGACGTGGAGATGCTGCAGGATCTGATCCTCGCGGCGATCAACGACGCGAACCGGAAGGCCGAAGAACAGTTGAGCAAGCAGATGGGCGGAATGAAGATTCCAGGACTGTGAGCTATCCCGAACCCCTCACCCGTCTCGTCGATCAACTCAAGCGGCTTCCGGGCATTGGCGCGAAAAGCGCGCAGCGGCTGGCGTTTCACATTCTTCGAACGCCACGCGACGAGGCCGATCGGCTGATCGACGCGATCCGCGACGTCAAAGAGCGCGTGACGTACTGCTCAATCTGCAGCAACACGACCGACGTCGACCCGTGCGTGTACTGCAGCTCCGAGACACGCAATCACCGTCTCATCTGCGTGGTCGAAGAACCGCAGAACGTCACCGGCATCGAGAAGACGCGCGATTTCAAGGGCGTCTATCACGTGCTGATGGGGGCGCTCTCGCCGCTGCAGGGCATCGGGCCTGACGAGCTCAAGATCAAAGGCCTGCTCACGCGGGTCGCTGAGGGTAATGTCGAGGAGATCATTCTGGCGACCAACCCGAACGTCGAGGGGGAAGCCACGGCGCTTTACCTTGCGCGGCTGCTCAAGCCGCTCGGCGTCCGTGTCACGCGCATCGCGATGGGCGTGCCCGTCGGCAGCGATCTCGAGTACGCCGACGAAGTGACGATGCACAAGGCGATGGAGGGGCGGAGGGAAGTGTAGTGCCGTGCCCACGACATTGATTCCCATCACGTATCAACTTCCGGTCCTCGCACTGCTCGTTCTCGGTGGCGCCATCGCCTGGGCCGCCGGCTATCGTCTCTTCCGGTTTGTGCTCACGTTGTTCGGGTTTTACCTCGGGGCGCTCGCCGCGACGGCGGTGCTCGGCTCCGGCGATCGGACGCTGCTGATTTTTGCCGCGCTCGGGGGCGGCGCGGTGGGCGCGGTCATCATGTTCTTCGGATATTTCGTCGGCGTCGCGCTGGTCGGCGCGGGCATCGGCGCAATGGCCGTCCATTTGATATGGAGCCGGCTCGGCAGCGACCCGCACGCGTTCGCGGTGATCCTTGCCGCGGTCGCCGGCGCGGCGGGTGCGATGGCCCTGCAGCGCTACGTCATCATCATCGCGACGGCGTTTGCCGGCGGATGGACGATGCTGTGGGCGGCGATGAACCTGTTCGACTCGGCCGGCGCGATCGCGCGGCGGCCGCAAGTGTGGATGGTCTATCCGCTCGATCTCTCACCAGGCCGCCGGTGGATTGTCGCGGCGTGGGCAGCAATCGGATTACTCGGCGTGTTCACACAGCTTCGCTTCACGGCCCGAATGAAGACCGCGGTCCGTGTGAAGGCGAAGAAGAGTACATAACGTAGTGTCCGCCTTCAGGCGGACCACGGGCGGACCACAGGCGGACGATAACCGTAGTGCCGACCTTCAGGTCGGCCATTTGGAGGCACACATGGCAACGTTCGAACGCAGCGTGACGACGGATTGGGAAGGCGGATTGATGGACGGTAAGGGCGAGGCGAAGGCGGGGAGCGGAGCCTTTTCGCTGCCAGTCACCTTTCCGAACCGGATTGGCGAGGCTGCAGGCAAGACGAGCCCGGAAGAGTTAATGGCGGCGGCGCACGCCGCATGCTTCGCGATGGCGATGAACGCGGCGTTGGGCAAGAAGGGCGGCAAGGCCGCCAAGACGCACGTGACGGCCACGGTTTCTGCCGATAAGGGAGATAGCGGGATCAAGATTGTGTCGTCGAAGCTCAAGGTGGTCGTCGAAGGGCTCGAAGGCATGAGCGCGGCGGAGTTTGCGACGTTCGTGAAAGAAGCTGACAAGGGCTGCCCGGTGTCGAACGCGTATCGTGGGACGATGCAGATTGAAGTCGAAGGCAGCGTGAAATAGTCGACAGTCGCAAGTCGAGAGTCGTATGTCGACAGTCGTAGTCCACAGTCGTAGTGCCGACCTTCAGGTCGGCCGTGTGAGGACGAATATGCGAAACGAAATGCGCGTGTTTCTCGTGGCGTTCGCTCTCGTAATCGCCGTCGGCTGCGGCTCTGCCGATCAACCCGCGCCGTCATCTTCAACCCCACCCGCTGCTGACACGCCGGCGGCGGGTGTGGGCGGCGCACCGGACGCGGCGTCTGCACCTGGCGCGCCGCCCGCAACTCCGGGACCTGAGACGCGCGGCGAGGCGCCGGCGAATGCGCCGCCGGCACCGGCGAAGGAACCTGTCATCACGACCATGCCGATGGATGTGCCGGCGGGTACCGAGCTGGTGCTGACGCTCGAGACGCCAGTGTCGTCGGAGACGGCGAAGGCGGATCAGCCGGTGCACGCGACGGTGGCAAAAACGGTTGTCGTCGCCGGCATGGAAGTCATTCCGCGCGCCGCGCCCGTCAGCGGAGCCGTCGTTTCGGCCGAGCGATCGGGCAAGGTGAAGGGACTCGCATCGATCGCGCTGCGCTTCAACGAAGTGACGGTGATGAAAACGCCGTATCGCATCAGAACCGCGACGATCGCGCGCGAGGCGGAGACGACGAAGGGCGCAGACGCGAAAAAGATCGGCATCGGCGCGGGTGTTGGCACGGCGATCGGCGCCATCGCCGGTGGCGGGAAGGGCGCCGCGATCGGCGCGGGCGTCGGCGGTGCCGCGGGTGCTGGAGCGGTGATGGCGACGCGCGGCAAGGAAGTGTCGATTCCCGCCGGCGCGACGCTGAAGACGGAGATCACGGAGACGGTGCGGATTATTATGCCGATGTAGGGCTTGCCCCGCCGAAGCGCAAAAGCGCGAAGGCGGGTCGCGTGGGGATCGTAAGGGTGCAACATGGGGACACCGGCATTACCGCTGAAAGAGTTCGATCTGGAAATGGCGTCGACGCGCAAGCTGCTGGAGCGCGTGCCGAGCGACAAGGCCGCGTGGAAGCCGCACGACAAGTCGTTCCCGCTCGGTCATCTCGCGCAGCTCGTGTCGTTGATGCCGGGATGGATTGCGACGTCGCTGCGCGAGCCGCAGATCGATCTGGCGAAGGGCAGTGGATACAGTCTGGAGACGACGGACGTGCTGCTGAAGACGTTCGACGCCAACGTGCGCGACGCGCGCGCGGCGCTCGAGACGGTCACCGGCGCGGCGCTGGACGAGATGTGGTCGCTCAAGCACGGCGATCGCGTGCTGTTCACGTCGCCGCGCGGCGAGGTGATCCGGCAGCACCTCAATCACCTGATTCACCACCGCGGTCAGCTCACGGTCTATCTTCGACTCGTGAACGTGCCGCTGCCGTCTGTCTATGGGCCGACGGCGGATGAACGCTGGTAGTCCTCTGCACCTGCGGTTCGGGGTTCCAGGTGCTGGGTTCTGCGGTTCAGGTTCCGTGTTCCGCGGTTCTGGTTCGGGGGGGGGCGGTTGTCGCGTTGACCCCTCGCGTTCATGCCGCTACAATTAGTGGTTCTTTCCACTCGCTGCCGCACCACCTTGTTCCTCAGTAGCTCAACGGCAGAGCATCCGGCTGTTAACCGGAGGGTTGCTGGTTCGAATCCAGCCTGAGGAGCCAAACTTCTTCGCACCAAGTAAAAAGTAAAAAGTAAAAAGTAAAAAGTGGAAAGTGGAAAGTGGGCTCCGTCACGCGTTCAACGGGCGAAGCCATCGACGGTATAGAATCCTCGCGCTCAGGCAACCTTCGGTTGCCGAAATGGCCAGCTATCGAGGCGCGTGCATGGTCCAGACGATCTCAAAAGCATCCGATAGACGTGTCGCTCTGACTGGTCTCGTCTGTTTGGTCACATTACTTGGCCTCTGTAACCAGGCGTTCGCACAAATCTGCAGACCGGTCAGCGAGCGCGCAGGCGAAGTGGGATGTTGGATCATGGCCGATGCCGAGCTTGGGCAGCTGCCTCGCGCCCCGATCTTCTGGCACCTGGATGCGTATGCGACGAGCGCCGACGCAGAGGCCGTCAAGGGGCCACGTGGAACCGTGATCGAGTCACTTGGGAGAGTCTGGCTTTTCACCATCGATGTCGCCGGGTGGCGTCCGCCCACTGGTGAGCGTGTTGCGGAAATCGGTCCGCTTCCAGTACTCACGGATCTGAAATATTCGGCGCAATTCATGGAGGCGATCTTCACGCCAGGCATGACCGCGCCTGCACATCGTCATTCGGGCTCGGAGGCTTGGTACACATTGGCCGGCGAGACGTGTTTGGAGACGCCTGACGGCGCGATGATTGGGCGCGCGGGCGGCGCCCAAGTCATCGTGCCCGGCGGGCCGCCGATGCACCTCACAGCGACGGGCACCGAAACGCGCCGGGCACTTGTGCTTATCCTGCACGACTCATCGAAACCTGCTACTACCCCTGCGAATGATTGGACACCGCGGGGCTTGTGCAAGAAGCAAATCAAGTAGTCCGGGAATAACAGGTCCAGCCTCATTCCTCGTTAGGTACGTTCAATAGGCCCACCAGTCTCGCGGCCTCTCGATGGTAGAACTGAGGAGTCCGCTTTGATCGATCGAACGAACCTTTCCGCATAAAGAAGTCGTCAGCCGTGACGCCGGCCCAGTGTGCGAGCAAGAACGTTTTCCAGGGCGTGCGCCGACCTCAATTTGTGAGCGACTCTCGCTGTGTGCAATTCGGGACAGAGCGGTCGAACGGAACCCTTTACTTTTATTGCGGTCAACTTGGCAGAGCGGCTATTAACGAGCCGCGTCGCTATGACGAGTGGAGCAGTTCGAGAGGGGAACCGCATGGCTTACGACAATAATCGAGTGGAACAAGGCGGTGTTCGCGGCAGCGTCCTTGCTGCCGGGAGCGGCCTGCCGCTCGGCGGCGTGCACATCAACTGGATTGTTTCGGACGGTGCGCCACGTCACCTGGGCAACGTTGGCGTCGTGATTGGCGAGGCCACGAGCGAAGCCGACGGCAGCTTCCTGATCGTTCGCTCACGCAGTCCTGAAGCGGAAGCCGCCTTCTGCCGGCTGGACTACGGAACGGGATGGTCGACCCAGCTCGAAATCTCCGGAACGAACGGTCACAGCGCCGTGCAGCGCTTTCCGATCGAAGCCGACACGCCGGACACGACGATTCGCGTGCATGGCGACACCCCTTACCGAGAGCAATGGGGTGCACTTGCGACGTACCAAATGACCAAACGTCGGCTCATCGTCAGCGAGCTCGCGGACGGACTCGTGGCGCCCGCCGCGGACAGCCCCGTACGAAGTTGGACGCCGGCGATGCGTGCTGGAGCCCTCGACGCGCTCGACGAAGCGCACGGTGTAGGACCGCGCGGCCTCACGTTTGCGGAACGCGACACGGCGGTTGAGTTCGACGCGCTCGCCAAAGGCGATCTGCCGCAGGCGCTCAGGTTCTATCAGGACGGCGTGGCCGCGGATGTGAACATCGATCCGAATGGGTTCTGGGTTCAGCTACCCAAGAGCGACACCGCGCTCTATCGCGATTACCTCCGCGGCGTGTGGGTGAGCGCGGCGCAGCAGATGGCGCTGCAGGCGCCCGGAACACCCGCGACCGTATCCGAAGACGTGCTGGTGCGGCAGCTTTTCACCCGTTTCCACCAGGACTTTCGCACGTCCAACGACACCAAAGGGCCGGCCGCCAAGCCACTCGTGCAGATCCTGACCACCGCGCTGCTCACGCCTTCCAACCGCGACGGATTTGGACAGACCCCTGCGGCGATTCCACCGCAAGGCACCGCTTCCGACGAGGACTATCTCAATACGCTGATCGCCTTGAGCGCTGCGAAGCCACGCGAACTCCTCAACCGTTATCGAATCGCGTTCGTGCGGCCGCGGAGCGCAGTCGCCAGTCCGATCGACTTGAACGTGGAGGCCTTGCTCGGACTGCTCGCCGACACGTGGCAGTCTCCGCCGGAACCGTTCCCGGCCGAACCGGCTGGCCGTCCGACCATGCCGATGATCTACACGAACTACATCGGCGCGGCGCCGTTCTTCCTCGAATACGAAGAATGGCTCGAGCGGCAGAAGCGCTTCTACCCGGAAAACGCCTACGACATCCGCCGCAACCTGACGGACTACAGCGTGCGCTTCCGTTTCTGGATGGATTTCTTCAAGGCTGCTCCGGGGCCCGAAACGTCCGACTATTTCCCGAATGTCATCGACCGGCAGAAGACCGGCGAGTGGGTGAAGAAGCTCGCCGAAATTGTTGACGTGATGCGCGCCGCGCTCGCGAGAGCCGATCTCCGCGACTATCCCGACGCATTGAGGAAACTCGACGATGCCGATGGACGGATCGGCGTGGCGTTCAAGGAAGCGCAAAACGCCTGGTATCGCGATCGCTTCGACTGGCTCAACAACCACAACACCTGGAATGCAGACTGGATGGTGAGCCTGCACCATCGTGCGACACGAAGCGTGAAGACGCCCGCCGAGCTCGCCAAGATCGAGGCCTGGTTCGATGCGCCGTTCATCCCTGAAAGCTCGGGCTCTCCCGACGCCGACATTTGGGACCTGCAGCGCAAGGGTCTGGCGCGGGCCCGCACGGCGTCCATTTGGTGGATCTACTACGCCCACTACGTGTTGGTTCCCTACTTACGCTCGCAGGTTCTGTTTGCCACCGGCGACTACGCCGGCGGCATCAAGCAGATCCACCGGCTGACGGGGACGCAGGTGGCGGTCGGCGAAACGAATACTCCCATCGGCTACAAGTTGCCGAATTTTCCCGAGTTCGTGGCGGGCTCGAGCTTGCCGGCAACGGCGCGAGTGGGCTTCGACAGCGACGGACTCTACGACGAGATCAAGCCGTCGCTCGATGGGGCGGATTCGCGCGGGCCACTCACGTTCTTCGCGAAGTTTGAACTCCCGCCGTTCGAGCAGGCCTTCCTGCAGCTCTCGCAGGGCGAAATGATGCTCGAATGGGCCGACCAGCTTTATCGCAACGACGACCCCGCATCAATCCGGCGCACGCGCGAGTTGTTCAAGGGCGTGCTGTTCATGCACGGCCACAACACCGACGTCGACATCGCGCCGCACTTCAAGGGGCATGGTCCTACCTTGCCCACCAACCCCTTCCCGTTGGTCAGCGGTCAAGGTAACCCGGCGCTGGCCTCACAGGTCCGTCGCGCCATCCTCGGCCTGTGGCAGATCGATCAGGGACTGAATGTCTACGGCTTCAGTGACGACATGGTGCCGGTGCTGCGTTACCAGCCGCTGCGGCTGGCAGCGACCAACTTTGCCACGTCAGCCAGATCGGCGCAGGGCGACTTCATCACCTATCAGGTGCATTTCGAACAGGCGCAGATCGAGGGCTGGCAGGCCGCCGCGATGATTCAAAAGGCCACCGCCAGCGTCAACATCGCTGCCGAGCAGATCGAGATCGCCAAGAGCGGAGTGGCGCGCGCGCAGGCGCAGGTCGCCGAGGTGCAGGCGCAGATTGCGGCGAAGCAGAAGGAGATCGCCGACAAGGACAGCTTCTTCAGCCAGGCCAAGGATTTCTACACCGGCATGAAGGACACCTTCACTGGCATGATGAAAGCCGGCAACACCGCCACCGCGGAGGGCAGCGAGCAATCGCTTGACGGCGCCGGCGGCGCGGGAATCATCGGGGCTTATGCCGCCTTTGCGTACTACGGCTACACCACCATGTCGAGCATGGCCGACGCCTCCAACAAGCGGATCGGCGAGCTCAAAAGCCTGGTTGATGGGGCACTGCCTGCGGCCCAGGCGCAGGTCAAGCTGAAGCAACGTGACGTCACCATCGCCAATTTGCAGAAGAATATCGCGGACGCTGATCGCGAGCTCGCGGCGACGCTCATGCGGTTTCAAAAGGATCGATTCCTCAACGTCGATCTGTGGAACAAGCTGGCGATCTTCGCGCAGCGGCTGCTCAAGCGCTACATCGATCTCGGTGCGCGCTTCGCCTGGTTCTCAGAGCGCGCGCTTTCCTACGAACAGGCGCGCCCCATCGACATCGTCAAGCTCAATTACTTCCCCACGTTCCTGCGCGGCCTGACCGGTGCCGACCGGCTCCTGGCCGATCTCAGCGAGCTCGAGGCCACGCGGCTCGAGGGCCTGCGGCTCACGGCGCCGATCAAGCACACCGTGTCGCTGGCGCGTGAATTTCCCGTCCAGTTCGGCCGCCTGAAGCAGTTCGGCGAGGGGCTGTTTCACACATCGGAAGCGACGTTGCGCACCGCCTATCCCGGGACGTTCGCTTATCGCATTCGCGCTGTCACGGCCGCAGCGCAATCTCCGCAGGGTCCGCCGGTGCGAGGTGTGCTCCGCAATCTGGGTATCTCGATCGTCACTGACAGGACGGGCGCCGCGCACCTTCTGGCGCGGTATCCCGATGCGCTGCCTCTCTCCGAGTTCCGACTGGAAACCGATCTGCAGGTGTTCGGGCTTCCCGGTGAAACGCTGATGCAGTTCGAAGGCAGTGGCTATGAGACCGATTGGGGCGTCGTGCTTCCAACGCTTGCCAACCCCAAGGGGCTCGCCAACCTCACGGATGTCCTCGTCACGTTCGACATGAACGCGTCCTACGAACCGCCGACCCCGGTCGCCGCCGGAGCACCGGTCGCCGTTCCTCAGGCCATGGCCATTGCGGCGAGCGTCTTCGACCGGGCAGGGTTGCTGAGCCTTCGCGGCGTCACGCCGCAGGTGCAGATCGTTCTCGACATGCAGAAGGTCCCGCTCCGTCGCCAGGAAACCAATCGACGCATCACAAATCTGGCGGTGATGCTGATCGGCACGACGAAGAAGGCCTACACGGCGCGGTTGTCGGCGGCTGCAGCGGGTCCGCATGCCGACTTCACGATCACCAACGGCATCGCGTTTTCGAACGGCGGGCCGCTGCTCGGCACGGGCGCGGCAGTCACGCTCAACGCGCTGATTGGCCAGCCCGTCGATCAGGCGTTCACCCTGGACATCCAGCGTGCCGGCGTTGCTGAAGAGATGAAAGACCTGCTCGATGTGGTGCTGTATGTGGACTACGAGGCCGATGTCTGAAGCAACCAGCCAGGGCTTTGGATCGTGGGGTCGGGCATCAGGCAATCGCCGTTCCCTTTTGGTGCTTCTGATCTATCCGCTGGCGAATGCCGCGAAATGTCGGGACCGAAGTCGCGAAGACCCTTCCGCATGGCCGCGAGCGACGCGGCGGGCATCGAAGTCAGGAAGGCCTGGACCGCGTGCTGGAAGTCGAGGTTGTCGAAAACCCGTTCGACCATGGCGCCATCGGGAAAGCCGTCGGTGAACTGCAGCGTCCCGAGTCGCGTCTCGACGCGGTCGTGCATGGTGATCGCACTGGGGATATCCGTCGCGAACTCTCTCCGGCGCCGTTGGCCCACGTCCTGCTCAGCGCTTCGCGAGAAGCCGGAGGACGTATTGAACGTTCACGTCCACCAGGGCCACAGCCTCGCTCGTGAACCCCTTGCCGGAGAGCGCTGCGACTTCTGTGCGCAGCGCACCCAGGATGTTCCCAGACGCATCCACTTGACTCCGTGCGATCGCCGTGCGCGCCGCTTGCAGCTTGTCGGTCACGTTGCGCGTCATCGCGTCGTTCGAGATCCACCGCAGCGTGCGTGCCTGGGCCACCTGGCTGGCGAGGTTCGCAAGCAAGGCATCGGGCGTCATTGCCTTTAGAGCAGACGGCGCCAGCGTGAGGCCTGTCACACTCTGTGATTCAACGTAATGGTCGAAGTCCTGCTCGAATCGCTCTGCTTCCAAGGCATCGGGCTGCGGAGGCTCGACGGGCGCGAGTTGAGGATCGATGTGCGGAGCGACGGTGAATCGCCTGAGCGACGGCGGTCCATGGCTCGCAAGCGAAAAGCCGGCAAGCCTTCGCTTCGGGGAGATGAGAGCTGCGTCGTTGACCGCGATCCAACGGGCTGTCGCATTCGGGCCCAGCGTCGTCCTCCATCCCGGCTGTGGCGCCGACAAGCCGACGGCAATAGCTTCGCCTGTCGTCAGGGTCCTTCCTGGCGCGGACAACTCGGCGACGAAATAGCCTGGCCCGTGCACGACCCCGACAGCCGACGGCCTGGACGCGCCCGCCGGCAGCGAAATGTCGATGGTCATTCTCCAGATGGCAGCAGTACTCGCGGCGCCATTTTCAAGAGCGTACCGGTAGATGAAGACGTCGCGGGAGTCGATCTCTACCGAAGCCTGAAGGCGTGGAGCCGACAACGACGGAGATTGGGCCCGCCCGAGGCCCGGGCCGGTCGGCAGGGTGACGGCCATCAACATGATCGCGATTGTCGCGAGTCGCCTCATTCCTGTCTCCTCATCGCCGTTTCCATTTTGTAGCAGGTCTTCGGCGAGATCCCAACATAGCGGCAAACCGCTACTTCAGGCTGCCATCGGCGGCAGCCCTATGGTGACAGTGCCGCACCACCGGTGTGACAATCACGATTCAAGAATTCCATGGAGCGACAGTCAAGGAGACGCCCGTGTCCAAGCTTCGCGTGAACGCTTTTAGCGTGTCGGCCGACGGCTTCGGCGCCGGCCCCGACCAGAGCCGTGACCAACCGCTCGGCCGCGGCGGCGAACAACTGCACCAGTGGTTCCTTCCAACCCGCATCTTCCAGCGGGAGGTCCAGAGGCAAGACGGCGGGACGACCGGCATCGACAACGACTTCGCCGCACGCTCATTCGAGAATCTCGGCGCCTGGATCATGGGTCGCAACATGTTCGGGCCCGTGCGCGGACCCTGGCCGGACCATGAGTGGAAAGGCTGGTGGGGCACCAATCCACCGTACCATGTGCCGGTCTTCGTCCTGACCCACCATCCGCGCCCGCCGCTGGAGATGGAAGGCGGCACTGTCTTCTATTTCGTCACCGAGGGGATCGAGGCGGCGCTGGACCAGG
>Ga0184625_10000689_pt1 | contig 13271 bp, 11 predicted proteins | sample PLM3_30_b1_FD_133151 | JGI IMG/M metagenome (GOLD analysis project Ga0184625, IMG submission 133151) | Groundwater sediment microbial communities from an aquifer in East River, Colorado, USA - PLM3_30_b1 | ecosystem: Environmental > Terrestrial > Soil > Riparian zone | place: USA: East River... | reverse complement strand
CGGCAATGGCGGGGCTAAAAACGCCTAGAAGCGCAAGCCCCCGCCAATCAGGCCGGTATTGGTCTGGGAGCGAATGCCGTTAAGTTGCGTGAAGGCAACGTATTCCCATTCGGCGCGCAGAAAGAAGCCCGGCGTAATCGCCCAGTCCACCCCGAGCCCGGTGACAAAACCAGCGGCGAAGGCATTGTTTTTTCCGACGAACACGCCTGAGGGCGTCAACCAGGTGCCATAATTGAAGCGGCCGATCGCGCCGCCGAGCATGGCATATGGCAGGAACGGACCGATGGCGTAGCCCGCGCGAGCACGGAAGGTCGCGTAGTCGACCAGCTTAAACGTGTCGAACATCGACGATGAATCAAGAACCGATGCGTACTTGTAGGTCGCGTCAAAGCCGACGACGAGCTGATCCCACTGAAAGTTATAACCGAAGAATCCGCCAAACACCGGACCGTTGGTCGAATTCAAAATATCCGTATCCAGGTGCAGGTTGCTGTAGCCGGCCAACAGGCCGACCTGCCAGCCGTCCCAGCGGAGGAAGCCTGGTGCCACTGAGCCCCGCAAAACAGGAGGGTCGCCGGGCCAATCTGCGGCAGTCGCGCGCTCAACTGACGCTGCCGCCACTATCCAGCAAAGGACGGCAGCGATGCAAAGCAGCGATGTGTGTGCGAGTGCGCCCCCACGCCGGCCAGCACCCACATGTCGAGTCACCCCACTCATGACCACAGCCCCATTTTGGTTTGACAACAGCCGCGCGAATTGCGCACGGCGACCCCGAACGGGACGATGGCAGCAAAACCTTAATCGGTGCTTAACCTTGTTTATTAACTACGTTAGTTAATTGATCTTAACGACGCGCAAGAAAGCCTTGCGGCACAAGCACATGCGCGCGACGCAAAAAATCCGCGGTTTAAGAAATCGTTTACGCGCGGCCTGGCGCGATCAGGCCGCGACTGCGCTCAGCGCTTCGACGACATCATCCACGACCGATTCGACAAGGCTTCGGTCGTCGCCCTCGCCCATCACCCGGATCACCGGCTCGGTGCCGGATGGACGCACGATCAAGCGGCCGCCGCGGCCGAGTTTACGCTCGGCACTTGCGATGACCAAGCGCACCTGCGCATCGTCAAGCGGCTTGCCCTTATGGTAACGGACGTTCTTGAGAATCTGGGGCAACGGCTCGAAACGGTGGCAGAGCTCCGACACGGGCTTGTCGCCGCGTTTAACCACCGCCAGAACTTGCAATGCTGCGATGAGCCCGTCGCCGGTCGTCGTGTAATCCGAAAGAATGATGTGGCCGGACGGTTCGCCGCCGACGTTGTAACCGTGTGCACGCATGTGCTCGAGCACATAACGATCCCCGACCGGCGTGCGCACCAGTTCAAGGCCGAGGCCGCCAAGATGACGCTCGAGGCCGAGATTTGACATTACGGTTGCGACTAGGCCGGGCCGCTGGAGCCTGCCGTCGTCCTTCCAGCTCTCCGCAATAACTGCGAGCAGTTGGTCTCCGTCCACCACGTGACCGCGTTCGTCGATGATCAAGACGCGATCCGCATCGCCGTCGAGCGCGATGCCGATGTCGGCGCGCATTTCGCGAACCTTGCGGGAAAGCGCGGCGAGATCGGTCGAACCGCAATCCTTGTTGATGTTGAACCCGTCCGGATCGACGCCAATCGATATCACGTCGGCGCCCAGTTCCCACAGGGTGCCCGGAGCGACGCGATAGGCTGCGCCATTGGCGCAATCGATGACGACGCGAAGCCCTTCAAACGACACGGCCCTCGGCAATGTCAGCTTGGCAAATTCGATATAGCGGTCCTGTACGCCGTCTATGCGCTTGGCGCGGCCGAGATCATTGCTTTTCGCGAGCTGCTTGCTGAGATCGGAGTCGAGCAGTTCTTCGATCTTGCCTTCCGTCTCATCACTGAGCTTGTAGCCGTCGGGCCCAAAGAGCTTGATGCCGTTGTCGTCAAAGGGATTGTGTGAGGCCGAGATCATGACGCCGAGATCCGCGCGCATTGAGCGCGCGAGCATGCCCACCGCGGGTGTCGGGATCGGGCCTGTAAGCAGGACGTCCATCCCGACAGATGTGAAGCCGGCGACCAGCGCCGTCTCGATCATATACCCCGAAAGGCGGGTATCCTTGCCGATCAGAACCCGATGCCGATGGTCGCCGTTCTTGAATACAAGACCGGCGGCCTGCCCCACTCTCAATGCAAGTTCCGGAGTAATGACGCGATTGGCGCGGCCGCGAATGCCGTCGGTCCCGAAATAGCGACGAACCATGAAACAATCCCCGGACGCCAAAACCGCACCTTGACTAGCCCGCTTTTCGCGGGTGGCCAAGCCTCCTCAACATAATAATGCCAACTCCGCCGATTTACTTCAAAAATTGTGAAGAAGCCTTACGAGCGCCGTTAACGATATTATGGCCTGCTGCGACTGCAAAACCGCCATTTCGTAGTGCGGCGGCACTGTGCTACCGGATTGTTACTGACATCCCAGAAGCGCTCTGATGAAGACAATCACTTGCATCGAAGACCTGCGCGCGCTTGCCCGCCGCAAAGTTCCCAAGGCCTTTTTCGACTATGTCGAGAACGGCTCCTATAACGAGGAAACGCTGCGTGCAAATCGCACCGATCTTGAGGCGATCAAACTGCGCCAACGCGTGATGGTCGACGTTTCCGAGCGCAGCCTTGCCACCACCATCATTGGACAGAAAGTCAGCGCGCCTTTCGCGCTGGCGCCGGTCGGCCTGTGCGGCATGCAGCGGGGCGATGGCGAAATCCTGGCGGCGCAGGCGGCGGAAGAAGCCGGCATTCCCTTCACCTTGTCTACGATGTCGATTTGCTCGATCGAACAGGTGGCGGGGGCGACCGCAAGGCCGTTCTGGTTTCAGCTCTATGTCATCCGCGATCGCGTCTTCTCACGGGATATTCTCGCCCGCGCGGCCGCCGCCAAATGCAGTGTCCTGGTACTCACCGTCGATCTTCAGGTGCTCGGCCAGCGCCACCGTGACCTTCGCAATGGCATGACAGTGCCCCCGGAAATACGGCTGTCAAATATTATCGACATCGCCAGAAAACCGGGGTGGGCGTTCAGCATCCTGAAAAGCAAGAGCAAAAACTTCGGCAACCTCGCCGGCCACGTGAAGGGCATGGAGGACGTCGCGTCTCTCGCTCAGTGGACCAACGAACAGTTCGATCCGGCTCTGAACTGGAAAGACGTCGAGTGGATCAAGAAAGTCTGGCCGGGCAAACTCATCATCAAAGGCATCCTTGATGTCGAAGACGCCCGGACCGCGGTCAAGCTCGGCGCCGATGCTGTTGTTGTGTCGAACCACGGCGGACGACAGCTGGACGGCGCGCCGTCGTCCATCTCGGCGCTTCCGGAAATAGTCCAGGCGGTCGGTTCCGACACCGAAGTGCTGTTTGACGGCGGCATCCGCACGGGCGCGGATCTACTTCGTGCTCTGGCGCTCGGCGCGCGTGCCTGCCTGATCGGCCGCGCTTACACTTACGGACTTGGCGCCGGCGGCAAAGCCGGCGTCGCCAAGGCCATTGATATCCTCCAGAAAGAGCTCAGCGTCGCCATGGCGCTGACCGGCACCACGCGCGTTGCCGACATCGGGCCGCAGGTGCTGGTCGGCGGTGAAGCGAACAAGCCTGTTCGCAAACGAAAAGGCTGATGCTCACTCTTCCTTCAAGCCATAGGCCAGCGCATTGCCCGTGGCGCCGTAATATTTGAACGGCAGGAATTTGCCCGTCATGGCGATCTTGACGCGGTCGCCCTTCGGATCGGGCTGACGGTCGATTGTCATATCGAAGTCGATGGCTGACATGATGCCGTCGCCAAATTCCTCTTCGATCAGCGCCTTCCAGGCGGGGCCGTTGACCATCACCAGTTCGTAGAAGCGATAGATCAATGGATCGGTCGGCGGCATCGTCGTGCCGGTGCCGCGCATCGGCACCTCGTTGAGCAAGGCCTGCTCGCTCTTTGACAGACCGAACAATTTTGCGGCGGCGGCCGCCATCGGCTTGGTCATCTTCTGCTGGCCGAGCACGCCGCCGGTGATCATCACCGGCGACATGCCGCCGATCTGTTCGCAGATGTATTTCCAGGTCCAGCCCTTTTCGCGCTTGATGTCGAGAAGCTTTTCGGTGAGAGCAGCCCTATTCACGATGTTTCCTCCTCAATTGTAATCAGTTCGCCGCTGCCTGCTGGCCACGACTCGGTTTTGCGGATGTGTCCTGCGTTGCAGCGATTGTCGGCTCCGGCAGGCCGGGCCGCATGACCGGTACATGACGCGGATTATAAGCGCCACGTGCCTCCTCGACGAAGCTGCGGCTGCGGCTCACCAGAAAATCAATGATGTGGTTGCGGGTCGCATAATAGAGCGGATGCCTGTGAAACTCACCGCGCGACCGCTGTTTCGGAAGAGGGTTTTCCACGATCTCGGCCAATACCGCGCCGGGGCCGTTCGTCATCAGCACGACCTTGTCGGCGAGATAGATCGCTTCGTCGACGTCATGCGTAATCATGAACACCGTCTGTCCAGTCTCCTGGCAGATACGCCGCACCTCGTCCTGCAGGGTTCCGCGCGTGAGCGCGTCCAGTGCGGAAAACGGTTCGTCCATCAACATTATCTTCGGCTCGATCGAAAGTGCGCGCGCTATGCCGACACGTTGCTTCATCCCGCCGGATAATTCGGCCGGGCGCTTGTGCTCGGCGCCGGTGAGACCGACCAGATCGATGAACTTCTGCGCATGGGCATTGACCTTTGCGGTCGGCCAATCGCGCCATTTCGAGGATACGGCATAGGCGACGTTGCCCAGCACGGTGCGCCACGGCAGCAGCGCGTGACTCTGGAAGATGACCGCGCGGTCGAGGCTCGGGCCTTCGATCGCCTGTCCGTCAACGATCACGGTGCCATGCGAGGGCGCGTCGAGCCCGGCAAGGATGTTAAGCACCGTGGTTTTGCCGCAACCCGAATGGCCGATTACGCAAATGAATTCTCCGCGCATCATCGACAGCCACAGGTCCTCGAAAATCGCCGTCGTGCCGCCGCCGGGTTTCGGATAGCTGCGCGCGATACCTTCAATGGAGATGAAGCGTTCGGTCATTTGTTACTCCGGAAAAGTGACCAGACGCGTGAGCCGCGCGAGGATGAGGTCCAGCAACATGCCGACAATGCCGATCACCAGAATTGCGGTGATCACGTTCGTGATTGAAAGGTTGTTCCACTCGTTCCAGACGAAGTATCCGATGCCGGTGCCGCCCACGAGCATCTCGGCTGCGACGATCACCAGCCAGGCGATGCCGATTGAGATGCGCATGCCGGTCAGGATGGTCGGCGCTGCGGCCGGAAGGATGATGGTGAAGGCACGCCGGAAGGTGCCGACCTCCAGCGTTTTCGCAACGTTGAGCCATTCGCGCCGCACCGAGGCGACGCCGAAAGCGGTGTTGATCAGGGTCGGCCACAGCGAGCAAATAAAGATCACAAAGATCGACGAAAGGCTGGAATCCTTGATGGTGTAGAGCGCGAGCGGCATCCAGGCGAGCGGCGAGATCGGCTTGAGCACCTGAATGAAGGGATCGAGCGCCTTGCTCATCAATGGCGACATCCCGATCAGGAAGCCAACCGGGATGGCCACCAGTACCGCCAACAGATAGCCCGTGAGCACGCGCGCGATTGAGAAGGCGAGCTGGATGCCGACGCCCTTGTCGTTCGGCCCGTTGTCGTAGAACGGCCGGCGCAGGTGCTCCCAGAGCTTTGCACCCACGTCGATTGGACCGGGCATCGCCGATTTGCCCTGCGTCGCTGTCGCGCCCATCAGCTTGGCGTATTCCGGATCCATATGCTGAGCGGTCCCGGAACCGCGGGTGGCGAAGTGCCATGCGACAAGGAAACCAAACAACAGCGCGAGTGAGAGGACGGCCGCGCGCCCGGTCAGCGATGCCGTCTTCATTCAGACTTCCTTTTTGATCTTGAAGCTCTTGAGGTAATCCTCCGGCTTTGACGGATCGAAGGTCTTGCCCATGACCACGAAGCTCTTCGATGTTGTCTTGGGCGGCGTGAGGCCGACATCCTGCATGAGTTTGGCAGTGTCGGTGGCAAGGAAGACGTCCTTCGCGACCCTGGCGTAGTCGACGTCGCCTTTGATCTGCCCCCAGCGCTTCATCTGGGTCATGATCCAAACCGCAAAAGATTCCCAGGGGAACGGATCGAAATCGATGCGATCCGGCACGCTCCTCACATTGCCCAGCCCATCGGCAAACGTGCCGGTCAGGACCTGTTCGACCACCGTCACGGGCTGGTTGAGATAATTGGCCGGCGCAATCGCTTCGGCGATCTGTTTGCGGTTTTCCGGCTTATGCGCGAAGGCGGTGGCATCGATGATCGCTTTGAGCAGCGCGGCGTACGTGTTCGGACTCTCGGTGACGAACTCCTTTGACGCCGCGAAGGCGCAGCACGGGTGCCGATCCCAGATCTCCTTCGACAACACGTGGATAAAGCCGACCCCATCATAGACGGCGCGTTGATTCACCGGATCGGGCGCGAGGAACCCGTCGATATTATCGGCGCGCAGATTGGCAACCATTTCCGGCGGCGGTACCGCGCGGATCTGGATGTCCTGATCGGGATCGATGCCATGCTCGGCCACGTAATAACGAAGGAGATAATTGTGCATCGAATAGTCGAAGGGCACCGCGAATTTCATGCCCTTCCAATCTTTCGGATCGCGCTTGTCCTTGTGCTTGATCGCAAGCGTGATGGCCTGGCCGTTGATGTTCTCGACCGCCGGCATCGTATAGGGAATCGACCTTGAGCCGACACCCATCGTGATCGCCAGCGGCATGGGCGACAGCATGTGCGCGGCGTCATATTCCTTGTTGATCGTCTTGTCGCGGATCACCGCCCAGCCGGCGGTTTTGATAACCTCGACGTTCAAACCCTGCTTTTCGTAGAAGCCCATCGGCTTCGCCATGATAATCGGCGTGGCGCAGGTGATCGGGATGAAGCCCACCTTGAGGTCCTTCTTCTCGATCGGGCCGCCGGCCGCAAAGAGTTCGGTTGCAGTCTTCAGCGGGAAGAATTGCGACAGCGCCGCCAGCGCGGTTGAGGCGCCCAGCGATTGCAGGAAGTTGCGCCGGCCGACGTCCTGCGGAAACACCGCGCATGACTGCCGAGGCGACGACGTTTTCGTAGCGTTTGTCATTGCTTTCGACCGGCACGCACTGCAGCTGCGCCGAAGCATCGCGCGCGTGGTCGGCCTGGCTCAAATGCCGTCCGCATGAGCAGCCGCCGGCGCGCAAATCGCGGGTGTGATCGAATGGATTGTCGAATGTAGACATGAGTACGCATCCCCTGGTTCGGCCGGGGTTCGACCGGCTCTTTGTCGTCAGAAGTTGCAATCGACGTGCCAGCGCCTGTGCCAAAATGCGCGGCAATTTATGTGGCTGATATGGCCCGGATTTCGCTCGCAATCGCAGGCGACGGGCGCGAAGTTGCCTTATTCTTGGGCAAACGCACCATTCTTCGGCACCTTGTGCCGGTTTCCGGGACGCAGAATTATCGGGTGGGAAATCAGAAAGAGGTACACGCCGTGCGCACCGATAGAATTGAATTCGCCAACGCGAAAGGCGAGAAGCTGGCAGCCCTGATCGATCTTCCGCTCGGCAAACCGACGGCTTTCGCGCTGTTTGCGCATTGCTTCACCTGCGGCAAGGACAATCTGGCGGCCAAGCGGATTTCCGAACGGCTGGCCATTTGCGGCATAGGCGTTCTGCGCTTCGATTTCACCGGCCTCGGCATGAGCGAGGGCGAGTTTGCCAATACGCATTTCTCTTCCAACGTCGACGATCTCGTGGCCGCCGCCGATCATTTGCGAAAGACCAATGGAGCGCCGGCGATCCTGATCGGCCACAGCCTGGGTGGCGCGGCCGTACTCGCCGCCGCGCACCGCATTCCCGATGCCCGCGCCGTGGTTACAATTGAAGCGCCCTTTGATCCGGCACACGTCACCGGCTTGTTCAAAGAGCAGATCGAAAAAATACGAGAACAGGGTGAGGTCGAGGTACAGCTGGCCGGGCGGCCATTCCGTATCAAGCGCGAGTTTCTCGATGACGTCGCCGAAAATAAACTTCAGGAGTGCCTGACAAATCTGCGTAAGGCGCTGCTGGTGTTTCATTCGCCCACTGACAATGTCGTCGGCATCGAAAATGCCTCGCGCATTTTCATCACCGCAAAGCATCCCAAGAGCTTCGTTTCGCTCGCCAATGCCGATCACTTGCTGAGCCAGAGGAGTGATGCCGTTTACGTGGCCACCGTGATCGCCGCTTGGGCTGATCGCTATCTCGACAGTTCCGTCGAACGAAGTGACGCGCAGATGGAAACCGGCACCGTCCTTGTGCGAGAGACCGGCGGCGGAAAATTTCAGCAGGAGATATTAAGCGGACCGCACCGCTTTCTCGCCGACGAGCCCGTCAAGGTAGGCGGGCTCGATTCCGGTCCAGGCCCTTACGATCTTCTGCTCGCTGGTCTCGGCGCCTGCACATCGATGACGCTGCGGCTCTACGCCGACAACAAAAAGCTCCCGCTTGAGCGGGTTTCGGTCCGGCTGAGCCACAACAAGATCCATGCCGAAGATTGTCTCAACTGTGAGACCAAGGAAGGTATGATCGATCGCATCGACCGCAACATCACCTTGGAAGGCCCGCTTGATGCCGAGCAGCGCAGACGACTTCTGGAAATCGCCGATAAATGTCCAGTGCACCGCACGCTGAAATCGGAAATTGAGATCCGGACTTCCGAAAGGCCGGTTTAAAATTCTTTGTGGCGGGTATATGTAGTCGACCATGCAGGATGCCGCTCAAGCATTGACGCAGCAATTCCTCGCCTGGGTAGCGGAAGGGCCGCGAAGCTATGCGGACGCCGAAGCTTGGCGGCGGAGCTGCCCGCATCTGTCGATCTGGGAAGATGCCATCGCCAATGGGCTGATCCGTTTCGAAAACGGCAGCAACATGAAAGAGTCGCGGATTCTGCTAACCGCGCGCGGTCGCTCCTGCCTCAAATGAAATTGATCGCTTTCGGGCCCGGTCGGGGAAATTAAAGCGGCGGTGAGGGGTTTTGGCACATGATTTGTATGTGCAGGAATCGCCATGAATAATCCCGCCGATCCTCGACTCGTCTGGGTGGCCACCGTGCTGGCGGTGGCTGTCTTCATCCTTTACGTCACGCATATCTAGGCGTGGGGTTAAGCCCTCCCGCTGGACCTCATTCCCTTGCGGCTTGACGTCCTCCGTTCACCCGATAAACTAGAACAAATCATGAACATTAGAAGCCGCGCGATCCCGTCAACGAATCGAATAATTACGTATCTTCAAAGGCTTATGAATGCTCGCCGAGCTGCGCCAACGTCTTATGGCCCTGCAGGAGGCACCCAGGATCGAAGGCGGGTCCGGCACCCTGCCCCTTGGCATTCCCTCCATTGATGCGGCGCTCGGCGGCGGTCTCCTGCGCGGCGGGCTACATGAAATTGCGGCACTGGGCGAGGCGCACGTACCTGCGGCGGCCGGATTCGCTTTGGGACTGACAGCGCTTGGCTGCGCAGCACAGGCATGCGTGGCGAGACGAAGGAACATTTTCTGGATTGCCGAGGACATGGCGCTCGCCGAAAGCGGCGCGCCGCATGGCGCCGGCATCGATGACTTCGGTCTCGCACCCGAGCACTTGGTGACGGTCAGCGCCGCGCATCGCCGTGACCTGCTGTGGGCGATGGAAGAAGCGCTGCACTGCCGCGCGGTCAGCGTGGTGGTCGGCGAAATGCGGGCCGGCGCGATCGATGGGGTGACGGTGCGCCGGCTTTCCCTCGCGGCTGCAGGCAGCGGCGCGCTGGCATTGCTGCTGCGGGCAACCCCGCCAAACGACGCTTCCACCGCCGCTACCCGCTGGATTGTCGAAGCCGCGCCATCGGTGACCGCGCACGGCCCAGGCGCGCCGCGTTTTGCCGCGCACCTTGGCCGCAATCGCTACGGGCCGGTCGGGTCATGGATTCTTGAATGGAGTGACAGCGATGAGCGTTTCATCCTCGCAACGCATGCTCAGCCTGTGGCTGCGCCGGCTTTCAACCGATCGCATCGCCAAGTTGCGTGAGAGGTTGCGTGAGAAGCCGTGCGAACTATCCGCACCGTTGGTCATCACCGGCAAGCGCGGCAATGCCGAAGTTCTCACCGCTGTCGATGATGCAGCCAAGCGGCTTGGCCTCGCGCCAGGTCTCGCCCTGGCGCAGGCGCGCGCCATGCATCCAGACATTGATACAGTCCCCGAAGATGCGGAGGCCGATGTTGCGCTCCTCGAGTCCATAGCCGACTGGTGCCTGCGCTACACGCCGCTGGTGGCTTGCGATGCACCCGACGGCTTGCTGCTCGATATCAGCGGCTGCGCACATCTTTATGGTGGCGAACGCGAGCTTGTTGCCGACCTCAGCGGCCGGCTGGAAAAAGCCGGCTTCGCCTATTCGCTCGCCATTGCCGGCACAATCGGCGCCGCCTGGGCCGCCGCGCATTATGGTGAACTGGCAAGCCATGTCTGCGGCGAGGAGCGCGCATTGCTCGCGCCATTGCCATTGTCCGCGCTGCGGCTTCCGCCGGCGACGGTAGCAGGCCTCGCCCGGGTTGGCTTGAAGCGCATCGGCGATATCGCCGATCTGCCGCGTGCGCCGCTCACCGCACGTTTCGGGGCCGAGTTGCTGCGGCAGCTTGATCGCGCACTCGGCCGTGAACACGAGCCGCTGACGCCGCGGCTGCCGGTCGCGCCTTATGTCGCCGAGCAGCGCTTCGCCGAACCGATTGCGCGCGAGGAGGACGTTCTGGCGATCATTGCACGGCTGGCGCGGCGGCTGCAATTCGCGCTGGAACGGCGCGGCGATGGCGCCCGTCGCATCGAACTGACCTTGTTCCGCACCGACGGCGTGTTGCGCCGCATTGCCGCCGGCACTTCGCGACCGCTGCGCGATCCAAACGACATCCGTGCGCTGTTCGTGGAGCGGCTCGCCGCGCTCGCCGATGCGCTCGATCCCGGCTTCGGCTTTGACATGGCACGCCTGTCCGTCCTTGTCGCTGAGACCTGTCAGCCTGAGCAAATCGGCATTGGCGGCGGAGAGGAGGCGGCCGAACTCTGCCGCCTGGTCGACCGTCTGAGCGCGCGGTTGGGCGCGCGCCGCGTACGCCGGTTGGCCGCGCAGGACAGCCATATTCCTGAACTGGCTGAGACCGGTCTCCCCGCACAAGTCGTCAATGGCGATGCCGGCTGGAATGCATTCCGCCAATATCGCGAGGAGGCAAAGCTTCCACCGCGCCCGCTCCGCCTGCTGACGCGACCTGAGCCAATCGAGGCAGTGGCGGAAGTGCCTGACGGCCCCCCGCTTCGGTTTCGTTGGCGTCGCGCCTTGCACGAGGTGATCGCGGCCGAAGGCCCCGAACGGATCGAGGGAGCCTGGTGGAGCGAGCACGGCGGCCCAGCGCGGGATTACTTCCGCGTGGAAGACAAGAGCGGCCTGCGCTTCTGGCTGTTTCGCGCCGGGCTTTACCGCGATCTCGCACAAGGAGTGGCAGCACCAAGCTGGTTCATGCACGGGACATTTGCGTGAGGTTTGCGAGCAGTAATGCGCTATCTCGAATTTGCCGTCGCCTCGAATTTCTCCTTCCTGCGTGGGGCCTCGCACCCGGAAGAACTGATGGTCCAGGCCGCCCATGCCGGACTCGCCGGCATGGGTCTATGCGATCGCAATTCAGTTGCCGGCGTGGTGCGCGCGCATCTGGCCAAGCGCGAGCAAAGTCTGCCGCTGCGCTATCACCCGGGCGCGCGACTGATTTTCGCCGATGGCACGCCCGATATTCTCGCTTATCCGCGCGACCGCGCCGGCTGGGGCAGGCTTACCCGCCTGCTCACCGTAGGGAATCTCCGCGCCGAAAAGGGCGATTGCACCCTTAAGCTCGACGATCTGCTGGCGCATGCCTTTGGGCTGGAATTGATCGCCCTGGGCGGCAATGCACGGCTACTTGCGCGCCTGCGCGAAACCGCACCGCATCGCGTGCGGCTCGCTGCTTCCATGCTTTATCGCGGCCGCGACCGCGCACGACTGACACGCCTGAAAGAACTCGCTCGCACTGCCAACGTGTCGCTGATCGCGGTCAACGATGTGTTCTACCATCACCCCGATAGACGGCCGCTCGCCGACGTCCTCACCTGCATCCGTGAAAAGACCACAATCGATCGCGCCGGTCGCAAGCTCGCTGTCAATGCCGAGCGATATCTGAAACCGCCACAAGAAATGATGCGGCTGTTCCGTGACGCGCCGGAAGCGATCGAGGAAACATTGCAACTAAGCGATGCGCTTTCCTTCTCGCTCGACGAACTGCGTTATGAGTATCCCGACGAACAGGTGGATGGCTTCGACAATGCCCAGGACGCGTTGGCACATCTCGCCTATGAAGGTGCCGCCTGCCGCTATCCGCAGGGCATCCCCGACAAGGTGCGCGCCAATCTCGAGCATGAGCTCAAGCTGATCGCCCAGCTACAATATGCGCCCTACTTTCTCACCGTCCACGATATCGTGCGCTTCGCACGATCGCAGGGCATCCTCTGTCAGGGCCGCGGCTCGGCCGCCAATTCCGCGGTCTGTTTCTGTCTCGGCGTAACCGAAGTCGACCCCGATCGCGCCGACCTCCTGTTTGAGCGTTTCATCTCGCCCGAACGGCGAGAGCCACCTGACATCGACGTCGATTTCGAGCACGAGCGGCGCGAAGAAGTCATTCAATACATTTATCGCAAATACGGGCGCGACCGCGCCGGCATCGCCGCTACCGTGATCTCTTATCGCGGCCGCTCGGCGATCCGCGAGGTCGGCAAGGCTTTTGGCCTGAGCGAAGATACGATCGGCGCGCTGTCATCCTCGATCTGGGGCGGTGGTGGCGGCGCAGTCTCGAAGGACGCCGTGACGCGAACGGGCCTTGATCCGCAAAGCCGGCGCATGCGTCAAATCCTGACCCTTGCACACGAGATCAATGGCTTCCCGCGCCATTTGTCCCAACATGTCGGAGGTTTCGTCATCACCCGCGGCCGGCTCGACGAAGTGATGCCGATCGGCAATGCGGCGATGGATGACCGTACCTTCGTCGAATGGGACAAGGATGATCTCGATGCCCTTGGCATTCTGAAAATCGATGTCCTCGGTCTCGGCATGCTGTCTTGCCTACGCAAGGCGCTTGAT
>Ga0184625_10000688_pt1 | contig 13274 bp, 14 predicted proteins | sample PLM3_30_b1_FD_133151 | JGI IMG/M metagenome (GOLD analysis project Ga0184625, IMG submission 133151) | Groundwater sediment microbial communities from an aquifer in East River, Colorado, USA - PLM3_30_b1 | ecosystem: Environmental > Terrestrial > Soil > Riparian zone | place: USA: East River... | reverse complement strand
GTAGTCCGTTGCACTGTGCAGTGAGATCTTGTCGCTCCGCTCTGTTGACACCGTGCATACCAGCAACTAGTTCGTTCATCTTCCCGCGATGACCCAGGCGGCTGCAGACGTCAAGGCCCGCGATGTCGCCGCAAGCGGGTGGCCTTACGAAACGTCATTGTCCTAATTGCGGGCGCCGCGAGCACCCGTAGGAACGTGCCCAGTGAAGGTCCTCGTGCGGGCGCACGCCCGGGAGCTGACGTCGGGACCAGCGGAGGATCTGAACGCCCGGCCGTCGGCGGATTCGACCCGGTGGGCGCTTACCGGCGATCAGGCTTTAGAACTTGTCTCCGGTGCGCCAGGCCATCTCCTGCAGCGTCAGAGTGTTGCCATCGGGGTCGGCCAGCCATGCGTACTTGACTCCTCCGCCCACATCCTCCACGGCGCCGACCTCAACGCCGCGGCCGGCCAGCTCAGCGCGGGCTTGCTCGATGTCCGCCACCACCAGGTGCAAGCCCTTGATCGTCCCGGGTGCCATCTCGTCGTAGGCCGGCAATCCGGTGCCCATGCCGATCGAGCAGGCCGAGCCTGCTGGCGTCAGCTGCACGACCCGGACGCCCGCCGCCGGCTGCACGTCGACGTCTTCAACAAAACCGAGCCGTTCGACGTAGAACGTTTTCGCGCGGTCGACATCGGTGACTGGAATAGGCACCAGCTCGAGCTTCATCTCCATCGGGTCTCCTTGGTTCGAGGTAGTTAGGCCCCGCCTTCTCGTTGTTTCGTTAGACGCTGCAAGAAGGCGCGACTAACCGCTGCAGGTTTGGATCTTCGCCCGCCTACAGCGCCCCGGCTCACGCGCCGGTGGGAAGCAGTGTCGCAGCTGTCGGTTCATACCGCCCCGCAGGGATCCCTTGTACTTGATTCAACTGGAATCTCGATTCGAAGGTAAATGAACACCCGTTCCGGTCAACCGTTCTGCATTTGATCGGTGCACACCGGAGTCCGACGACAGCGACACCGCCTTCGACCCCAGCTTGATACCTACGCCAAACTTCTGTGCCTGCAAGGCCGCGCGCGCCGCCAACTCCTCCCCGGACAGGCCCGCGGGGAAGCCCAGGTAGTTCTCGATCCGGGACGACGTTCCCGCCTGGCCGCCCAGCGCCGTGTCCTCGGCCAGGACCGTCGCCATCCCGTCGGATGACCCGTACACGGCGGCCGCCAGGCCGCCGGGACCCGCTCCCACCACCAGCAGATCGCACACGCCGGACGGATCGGTGTCGCTCGGGCTCGACAGGCCCAACGCGTCGAGCAGCTCGCGGCTGCCGGGGTTCCTCAGCAGCGGCCCGCCGGGTACGACAACGATCGGCAGCTCTCCGACAGGCACATCCAACTCCTGAAGCATCGCCTCGGCGACAGGTGATCCTTCCAGCTCCAGCCACTTCGACGCCAGCCGGTTGCGCGCCAGGACCTCCAGCAGCCGCCGGGTGCCAGCATCAAACCGGGACCCGATCAGCGTCAGGCCCGAGCCCAGGCCCGTCAAGATCGAATGCCGGAGCAGGAAGGTCCGCAGCATCAGCTCGCTGAGACCGAGCTCCTGTGCCATGACGACCCGCACCTGCTCCACGGGAACGCGCAGCACCCGCCCGGCCGTGCTCGCCACCGCGCTCAGGTAAGCCCGCTGGCCGGTGAGCAGGCCGATCTCGCCCAGGAACTGCCCGTGGCCATAAGTCGCGATAACCGTCTCGCCCGGCCGACCCCGGCGCTCGATGATCCGCGCCTCACCGGCCAGCACCACGATCAGGTCATAAGTCAAGTCCCCATCGGCAAACAGCCGGCCCACCAACCTGGACATCGGTGTCAATCGTGGACATCGTGCTTACCGCGCTCCACGTGGACGAGATCGTCGTGGCGTAATCCGCGACTCAGTGGCCCGCTGGCTGATGACTGCCCTCTTGGCGGGCTCGCCAGCGCTGGTCGCCTCACGTGGCGCGTCGATGCCGAACGGGCCCAGCCGGCGAGCACATACAGCCAGCCCAGGAGCGAGATGCGCTCGTGCACTGGCGGAGCACCTTTTGCCGTAGCCCGTTCGAGAGCACCTGGCGTGGCTCGGAAGGAGCTAGCTGATAGGCCATGAGAGGCATTTCCTCGATTGGTTGCCTCTCGGCCAGCGCGTGGGAGGTGTCAACGTGGAGCACGGGCAGCGCAGCGAGCATGAACGACGTTGACACCGACGAGTGCAGGCTGATCATGGGCTGTCGAGGGATGGCCTCCCGGCTCCCGTGTTGAGTGTCGGGTCCTCGATGGAGGAGGCCTGGTCGTGTCTTTGCTTCAGGCTCTGGAGCCGTCGACGTTGGTGGTGGCCGTCGACCCGGGCAAGGTGATGAATCGGGTGTGGCTCAGTGATGGCACCGGGTCGCTGGTGGAGCCGGTGTCGATGCCGGTCTCTCGGGACGGCATTGCCTGGCTGGAACGCATGGTCAGGTTGCACGATGTGGGACATTCGGCTGTGGTGATCGCGGTCGAAGCCACCGGCAGTTTGCACCGTTCGTGGGTGAGCGAGCTAGAGCGACGGTATCCAGGGGCGGTGCGGCTGTTCGCGCCATCGGAGACCAAGGCGGCCCGAACTCAGTTGGGATCGGCCCGGTTCAAGACCGATGATCGTGACTGTGCCGCGTTAACCTATCTGGCTCGTCAAGGTGCGGGTCGGCGCTGGATCGATGAGGTCGAGGTCGACGCGCTGCGTGCGGTCGTTCGGCACCGCCGCGGGCTGGTGCACGACCGTAAGGTGATCAAGCAACGGCTCCACGACCAGCTCAACGCGTTAGCGCCTGGCTTGTCGGCACCGGCCGGGCACGGACGCGGCCTGGCACGGACGCGGCCTGGCCCTCGAGCAACCCTCTGGGCAGGCCGTGCTGGCCTGCGCGGTCGCGTTTGCGGGTCGAGCACCGACCGTGCGATCGCTGCAGGCGCGGGCCACGAGTCGGTTCCGCAACGCGGATGCTCAATATTGGGCGCAGCGGTGGCGGGCCTGCCTGCCCCCGCCGTACGATGCCGAGCGGCGGGCTCAGCGACTGAGCCGTGATCTTGCGCGGTACCAAGCTCTGCAGGCCGACATCGCCGCGGTGGAGATTGACCTCGAGCATCTGCTGGTCGATACCGATGGCCAGGTACTCACCACTTTGCCCGGTGTCGCGGTCGTGCGCGCCGCCGGGTTCGCTGCGCACAGCTTGCCGATCGACCGATATCCCGACGCTGAGCACCTTTATTCAGCAACCGGTCTCGCGCCGGCGCTGTATGAGTCGGCAACCCTACGGCGCCGAGGAAGAATCTCCCGGCAAGGACTGGCCGAGCACCGCGACGCGCTGATGGGCATCGCGTGGGGGCTATCAAGGTTCTCACCATCGTTCGCCGAACGCGACCGCGAGTACCGCAACCGCGGCATGACACCGATCCAGTCCCGGGTCGCCCTCGCCCGGCATGCCTGCCGTCTCGCCCACCGACTGCTGAGCACCCAAGAGCCCTTCGATGAGGAGCGTTATCGTCAAGGCAGGCGCAGACGCGGACGGTGACGGCCACGGTAGCTATGCCGCTCGACGGCGCAATCTAGCTTGCCGCCCGCCCGCGCTGGGCCCTATTACGGCGAACACGAAAGCCTGCCGCCCGACGGCGCCTGATCAGCCTGCCATTCAATGGCCCAGCGCGTGGACCCGAGGAACGCACTCATCGCCATCCGGCCGAGACAACCCACGTCATCGGCCACCCCAGCATGCCCGGACACGGACTTGACTCCCTGGGCGAAAGCTAGCCCCTTGCGGCGAAGGCTGCGTCGAAGGATGCTTCCGACGGACGGATGCCGTTCATGCTCCGGATGAAGTCGAGCGCCTCGGGTGCCCCGTCGAGGCGGTTCATTCCGGCATCCTCCCATTCGATGGATATGGGTCCTTCATAGCCAATGTGATTGAGCATCCGGAAAATGTCCTCCCACCGGGTGTCGCCGTGACCGGTCGAGATGAAGTCCCAGCCGCGGCGCGGGTCCGCCCATGGCAGATGCGAGGACAGCCGGCCATTGCGGCCGTTGCTCATCCTGAGCTTGGTGTCCTTACAGTCCACGTGGTAGATCCGATCCCGGAAATCCCAGAGGAAGCCGACATAGTCGAGCTCCTGCCAGACCATGTGCGACGGATCGAAGTTGAGGCCGAAGCCGGGACGGTGATCGATGGCCTCCAACGTGGCGACCGTCGACCAGTAGTCGTACGCGATCTCGCTGGGATGTACTTCGTGGGCGAAGCGGACGCCGACCTCCTCGAAGCCGTCGATGATCGGGTTCCAGCGGTCGGCGAAATCGGCGTAGCCGGCCTGGATGACCTTGTCCTCGACCGGCGGGAACATGGCCAGGTAGTGCCAGATGGCCGATCCTGTGAATCCGACGACGGTGTCTACGCCAAAGGCTGCCGCCGCGCGTGCCGTGATCTTCATCTCCTCGGCGGCCCGCTGTCGAACGCCCTCGGGGTCACCGTCACCCCAGACCCGTGGGTTGACCATGTTCTTGTAGCGGTCGTCGATGATCGCCTCACACACGGCCTGACCATTGAGGTGATTGGAGATCGCCCAACAGCCGAGCCCGTGCTGCTCGAGAATGTCTCTGCGTCCTTGGAGGTAGCCATCGTCCTCGACCGCTTTGACGACATCGAAATGATCACCCCAGCAGGCGATCTCGAGCCCGTCGTAGCCCCAGCCCCCGGCAAGCCGGCAGATCTCCTCGAAGGGGAGATCGGCCCATTGTCCGGTGAACAGCGTAACCGGTCTCGGCTGAGCTGGGTCGGCCTTGCCAGTCGCTTCCTTCAGACGGGAGTCACTCGGCATCGCATCCTCCTGGAGGCTTGAGGGTTGGTTGGGCTAGCTTCTCGGCGCCGAGCTGTGGCTTCGGTCACCCCCGGGTACCCACAGCACATCGCCGTCGATTCCGTTAACGACCCGGGTGAGGATGAACAGCAAGTCCGACAGTCGGTTGAGGTAGGTCATCGCCAGCATGCCGACCCCGCCCGGAAGCTGCGCCTCTTCGACCGGCTCAGTTCCGTATGCCTCGGCGGCGGCCCAGGCTGCGCGCTCGGCGCGTCGCACCACCGTACGCGCTACGTGCAGCTGCGCAGCGGCCGGCGAACCCCCAGGAAGGATGAATGACTTCAAGTTCGGTAGCGGGTCGCCGAACTGGTCACACCAGGCCTCCAGCCGCTCGACATACTCCTGGGTGATGCGTAGCTCTGGTGGGGGATCAGTCGAGGTGGGCACTCGTAGCGGGGTCGAAAGATCAGCTCCGACGTCGAACATCTCGTTCTGGACGCTCCGCAGCACCGCGGCGACATCCTCGGGCAGGTCACCGGCGGCAAGGGTGGCCCCGATTGCCGAGTTGGCCTCGTCCACATCCCCGTACGCCGCAACCCGCGGATCGGTCTTGCTGACCGGCGACAGGTCGGAAAGCTGGGTCTGTCCGGCATCGCCTGTCCTGGTGTAGATGCGGGTCAGCCGAACCATGATCACACCCTACGCAGCGGGTCCGGTACGTTCCGGCGCGGGTGATGACAACTTCAGGTTGGCGGGCTTGTCGCTGCCAGGAAGCGGCTCCGCGCTGTGGCACAGTACAACGGTGAACCAGCTGCGAGCGCGATGCGCGAGCAGCCCAGATAGCGGGCTGCGAGCGTCGGTATCGCGCGCCGCCGGCCGGAGGAGGAGAGAGTGGAGGCGCCTTTCCTCCGCGGGCGACGACGACGTCGGCGGGGATCGAGCGCGATGCGCGAGCAGCCCAAATAAGAGCACCTGCCGCGGACTCGTGACTGTCATCGGAGTCGCCGTGCTGATGAGTGGTTGCGGTCAGATCCCCGGCCCGCCGCCACCACCGGATCCGCCGGCAGCCTCCGTCGTGCCGTCGCCGGTATCCAGCGCTAGCGGCTTCCGTGGCGACGCTGGTGACACGTGCGAGTATTCCGTGTCCGCCGACGCAGCGCGGCCGGTCACGCCGCCGCCCACTACCGGAGTCCCGACCAGCGGAACGATCAGTTATGTGCTGACGATGACGAACGGCAAGGTCACGATCACTTTGGATCGAACGAAGGCTCCATGCACGGTCAACTCTTTTGTCTCGTTGGCCGACCAGGGCTACTTCGACAACACCAAGTGCCATCGGCTGGCGGACTCGGGGATCTTCGTCCTGCAGTGCGGCGATCCGACCGGTACTGGGAAGGGTGGTCCTGGCTACGAGTTCGCCAACGAGACCGACGGTACCGAGAGCTACACGGAGGGCACCGTTGCCATGGCGAACGGTGGCCCAGGCACGAACGGTTCACAGTTCTTCCTGGTCTGGGCCGATTCGACCAGCCTCGACAAGAACCCGAACTATACGATCTTCGGCAAGATGAACAAGGCGTCTCGTGACGTCGTGGCATCGATGGCCGAGGAAGGTCAGGACGGCAGCAACTCTGACGGCACGGGCCGGCCTAACAACCCCTCTGAGATCACGACAGTGACTCGAGCTTGACTCTCTCGCTAAGGCGCATGCTCACTGGTCCAAGGAACGACGATTAACTCGCTTTGGCCGACGGTTGAGGAGCACCATAGCTAGCACCAGGATGCCCAAGCCAAAGAAGCCACCGACGATGTAGGCGGCGAAACCTTGACTCCCGTGGGGATAGGCAGCCGCTGGCGGCGTCGCAGACGGTTGGTTGGGCATCACGTCGAGCGGGATGAGAGCCAACACAACCATCATGAACTCTGTCATCGACGTGCTCCACCCTTCAACATCGACTGTGCTTACACATGCAAGAACCGGCGCAGGATCGCGAGCAACACCTGTGGCTGCTCGCTATGGACCCAGTGGCCAGCTCCCTTGATCGTGACGAGCTGAACCCGTGGGAAAAGCGCGCGCATGGCGGCAGCGTATTCCGGCTGAACATAAGGTGAGGCGGCGCCGGCCACCCACAGGACAGAACCGTCGTAGGGGTCTGCGTGCAGCTCGGGCCAGCCGCCCATCTCGCTCAGGTAGTCGGCGAGCATCTCCAGGTTCATCTGCCACCTCCAGCCGTCCGCGAGGGAATCGTCGCGTCGGAGATTCTGTAGCAGGAAGCTGCGGATGCCGGGATTGCTGACGTACGCGGCAAGCTGGGCGTCCGCAGCCCGCCGATCGGTCAAGCCCTTCAGGTTGATGGCGCGCATGCCGCGGATGAAAGTGTCGAACTCGCTGATCTCGCGAGTGGATACTGGCGAAACATCGACCACGACGAGTCGCTCCACCAGCTCTGGATAGAGCAGCGCGAGCGTCATGGCAACCTTGCCCCCCATCGAGTGGCCGACCACGGCGTACCGATCTCCCTCGGCCCGGGCTTTCAGCAGCTCGGCAACTTGGTGCGCCATCTCGGGATAGGAGAAGTGATCCGTCCAGGCGGACCGGCCGTGATTGGGCAAGTCGACGAGCGTGACCCGGGCCGAGTCGCTCAAGGCTTTGGCGATCGTGTTCCAGTTCTTTCCCTGTCCAAACAGGCCGTGGAGAAACACCACCCGCGGACCGGTGGTCCCCAGTTGGGTAGTGAAGAGCCCGTGCTGAGGCGCTTCCGCGTTCACGGCCGCCGTTGCCAGCAGCTCGTGTGCCAGTGTCGGCGCTCTTCGACCGGGGATTGAGAGAGCAGGCTAGGTGTGTCTGGCCAAGTCACCACATGCGGAGTGCCGAGGCGGATCTCGCCGTTGCACCCGGGACACCGATAGGCCTTCGTGGCTGCTGCACCCGACACGCTGCGGACAATCCACCGCCCGTCGCTCTTGATCACCGACGTCGCATGTCCGGAGCTCAGCGGTCGTGCCGGCCTGAGATGTTTACTCGGCCGTCGGGCCATGAGCAAGCTCCCTGGGGGATTGGGCGGGTATCTCGAGATTCAATCACAAGTGGTAGTCCGATCAAGCCGGTAGTTTGTCTCCGTGCGGTTGGTGATAGCCCGTTGCCAAGTGGACTACGCAGGGCGGCTGACGGCCCACCTGCCGATGGCGACGCGGCTCATCTTGATCAAGTCTGACGGATCTGTGTCGATCCACGCTGACGACCGCGCCTACAAACCGCTGAACTGGATGAGCCCCCCGTGCTCGCTCATCGAACTGGGGCCGCCTGAGCTGGACCATGACTCGGCGCTAAGCGGCGAGCCGCTGTCAGCCCGTTGGGAAGTCCGCGGCCGCGATGGCGACACGCTCCAGATCTTGCTGGCAGAAGTGTTCCATGACACCTCCCATGAACTGGGCGTCGACCCAGGGCTTCAGAAGGACGGTGTTGAGGCGCATCTACAGGAGCTTCTCGCCGAACATCCTGAGGCATTGGCACCCGGCCTGTCGCTTGTCAGACGCGAGCATCCGACACCAATCGGGCCAGTCGACTTGCTGTGCAGGAACGCCGCCGGGGCGTACGTCGCGGTCGAGATCAGACGTCGCGGAGAGATTCACGGCCTGGAACAGCATCCTACGAAGCACGTTGCGGTGGAAGTCAAGCGCAAGGCCAACATTGACGCCGTCGAGCAGCTGACTCGCTACCTTGACCTCCTCAACCGCGACCCGCTTCTGACGCCGGTACGCGGAATCCTTGCTGCTCAATCGATCGCGCCGCAGGCGCGGACCCTTGCGGGGGACAGGGGCATCGAAGTCAAGCTCGTGGACTATGACGCTCTCCGGGGCCTCGACGACCCGTCAACGCGATTGTTCTGATCTGGCCGCTTGGTAGTCCGGCAGCAATCAATGGGCGCCCTACGAGCCAATCACCGACGCTCCCCGAGAAAGTGCTGGATAGGTGCAGGTGGAACACCGCAGCGCATGTGATTTGCCAGCGCTTCTCCGCTGAGCGGGTGAAAGGGGCGCTGCGCCTGCGTGCGCTACGGCTTGGTCGACTGGGCGTACTCACGGTCCTCGGTCGGCACTGTCCCCTTGACTTCATCACTGCGCGACGCCTCATCGCCGGACAAGTCGCCATGGTCCTCCGCGCGCGGCTCGCCTTCCTCGTCCTTCGGGGAGGGCCCGCTTTCCTCGTTCTCAGCGCGCGCCTCAGGTTCCTCATTCGCCGCCTGCTGTTCAGTCTCCTCGGCCACGTCCTGCCCGGGTTCGTCCCCGGCCTCGCTCGTCGCATTGCCCACGGTCGGATCGCTCTCAATCTCGGCCACGGTGCTGCCGGGCTCTGAGCTGGCTCCATATGCCGCGAGCTCTGAAAAGTCCGTCTCAGGGACATCAGGCAGGTTCTCCGCAGTCTCGACCGCCAGCGCGCCCACCGAAGCGAGCTGGTTGAGCATCGCGTGTTTCCGTCGCATGAGCAGGTCCTGTTCGTCCTGCATCTGGCGGCGTCGCAGCGCGAGCTCTTGGCGTGCTCGGTCGTCGATGACCGCGGCATGATGTCGCGCCCGATCAATGATCTCGTCCGCGTCGCCACCGGCGCCCAGCTTGATGCGTTCCGCCTCAGCCAGGGCCTCGTTGCGTAGCTTCGCGGCCCGCTCGGCTTCCGACGTCAGGCGCTCATCGGCGGCCCGCTGCAACTTGGTCGCCTCGGCCAGCATCGCCTGGATGGCCTGATTCGCCGATTCCTGCCCCTCCTTCAACTCAGCCATCACATGCTCGCGTTGGTCTGCAGCATCCTGTCGTAAAGCCGCACTGTCACGTTCTGCGGCGGCAAGGAGTTCTTGTGACTCAAAACTGGCGGCCTTGCGCGTACCCGTGGCGGCTGCCTCCGCCTCAGCCCGAACGGCCCCGGCCTGTAGTCGAGCCGACGCCACCAGCTGCTCGGCCTCGGTCCGCGCGTGGTCCCTCAGTTGCGCCGTATCTCGCTCCACTTGCTCTCGTAGGGCGTCTAACTCAGCCCGCTGGGCGTCTCGCATCTCGGCTAGGTCCGCGTACGCGCCCTGGCGTAGTTCGTCAATTTCGGCCTGCCTCTGTGCGCTCAGCCGATCTGCCTCCTGAATGGCGCCCTGAGTGATGTCGGTTGCCTGTTCCTCGGCGATGTGGAGGATCTCCTGCACCCGCGCGCCGAGTCCGGAGAAGTCTGCATGACTCGCCCGGGCATGGGCCTCGTCAAGCGCCTGGCGAAGCTCATGGTTGTAGGTGATCAAGGAATCGTATTGCTCCACCAGCTGGGCGATCTGGGCTTGCGTCGCGCGCACGAAATGATCAACGGCCTCGCGGTCATATCCTCTGCGCGCCACGGGAAAGCGGCCATTATCCAAATGCGGGTCAACTGCTGGGGGCATGTTCACGCCGGCTCCTTACACGCCAAAGTGCCGTTACCCCGAGTCATCTCAGGGTAACGGCACCCGAAGCCGAGGGCCAGTCGTCAGGCAGTGATGATCGTCGCGGCCGGCCTGCGGTCTGGAGCTGAGCTACTTCGACTTGGCTCCTTCGCCGGCCAGATCGGACGGGGCCACGAGCACGGTCGCATCTCCGTCGATCTCAAGTTCGTCCTCTTCATCATCGGTCGACTTGCCACCGTTCCTAGTCGAGCCGGCACTGCTAGCGGCAGGACTGTCCTCGCCCAGACCGGCTGGTGGGAGTATGTCGGGACGCATCACGGTGCGATCGCCGACCTCGCCCTCCAGATCGTTGGGGTCGTCCAGGTCGGGGAAGGCACTGGCCGTTTGCTCGGCGAGTGCCGACAAGCTCGCGAGCTGGCTTAACACAGCCTGCTTGCGCTGGTGCAGCAACTCCGTCTCACGGCGCAGCTGTTGCTTCCGCCATGCGAACTCCTGTTGGGTCCGCTCATTGATGGCCGCGGCCTGCTTCTTCGCGGTGGCGATCCGCGCCTCAGCTTCCTGTGCAGCCGCGCCCTTGGTCTGCTCGGCTTCGGTAAGGGCTTCGGCGCGAATTCGTGCGGCTTCGGCCAGGTCAGCTTCCAGACGCTCCCCGGACTCGCGGTGATACTTGGTTGCCTCGGCGAGCAGTGCGGCGGTCTTCTGTTGCGCCTCATCATGGGCCAACTTGAGCTGCCCAATGGCCTGTTCCCGCTCGCCTGCCAGCTTGGATCTAGCCTCTGCGGCCTCGCGCTCAACAGTCCGACGTAGGTTCTCGGTGTCGAGGTAGGCATTCTGGCGCGTCGCCTGTGCCTCATTGTCGGCCTCCCGGCGTACCGACTCGGCCTGCCGGCGGGCCGCCGCGATCAGGGACTCCGCTTCGGCCTTGGCCTTGTCGACCTGGGCCTTGACCTCATCCCGCAACTTGCTGCGTAGCTGATCAATCTGTGCTGCGCCGCCGGTCTTGATGGCGTCACCCTCTCGGGCCGCAGAGGTCCGCAGCCCGTCGGCCTCGCGCCGCGCCTGCTCCTTGAGCTTCTGGGCCTCGACCGTCGCGTTCTGCACCAGCTCACGCGCTTGCTCCTGAGCGAGCCGGAGAATGTCGTTGGCGCGCCCACCAAGGTTGGCGTAATCGACGTCCTTGGAGTCTGTTGAATCACCACCAGATGCCATGTCATCTTGGAGCATGGTCACTTGCTGCTCGAGCTGAGTGGCGTGTCTACGCGACTTGACAACACTGTCCTCAAGCGTCCGGACATAGTCGTCAACGGCCGTTCGGTCATAACCGCGCAATGCGGTGGGAAAGTTGCCGACTGCGCTTGCTGTGTCGTCGAACAGGCCGAGCCCCGTGTTGTCTGATGCGTTCACCGCAAGAAACCCTCTCCGAAAATAGGAATTGACGCCGAGTCTGTGCCCGCGTGAGCGACAGCCATTCGCTCAGCCCCGACTTGATTGGACACTGTGCGGATCCGCCGCAGCATGCTCGACCAACTCGAGCAGAACGCCGCCAGTGTCCTTGGGGTGGACAAAGTTGATCTGCGAGCCGCGGGTACCGGCTCTTGGTGCATCATAAAGCACCCGCACACCGTAGTGACGCAGAACCCTGGATGCGGACCGGACATCTGAAACAGCGTAAGCCACGTGGTGCAGGCCGCCTCCACGTCTCACGAGAAAGCGCTGCAGCACGGAGTCCTCCGACAACGGCATTAAGAGCTGAAGTTGGTTGCTGACGGCCCAGACTTCGCCGGTGGTCAGCATGACTTCGGCCACCTGTTGGTCAAAGTTGTCTTCACGATGCACCACCCGCATGCCGAGCAGGTCACGATAAAAGGTCATCGCTGCTTCCAGATCGGCGACTGCAATACCGACATGATCAAAACCGAGCAGACCGGGCAGCACGCTACCGAGATCGGAAGGCATTCTGGTCATGGACATTAGGGTGCCAGACTGGTCTCGGACACAGCATCGGATGTGATCGTCAGAGGACAGCGCTGCGAGCTGGGAGGTACAGCATGGGATCAGTAATCGTCGGCGGTGCGCGTACGCCGATCGGCAAACTGCTTGGCGGCCTAAAGGACGCGTCAGCCACGGAACTTGGAGGTTATGCCATTGCGGCGGCTCTGGAGCGCTCAGGCGTTTCCCCGGAGCACATCGACTACGTCGTGATGGGTCACGTGCTTCAGGCCGGCACGGGGCAGATCCCGGCTCGGCAGGCAGCAATCAAGGGAGGGATCGCCATGTCGGTCCCGGCAGTAACGATCAACAAGGTATGCCTGTCAGGACTGAATGCGGTCGCCCTTGCTGATCAACTGATCCGAGCGGGGGAGTGCGATGTGGTCATTGCGGGCGGCATGGAGTCGATGACCCAGGCTCCCCACCTGTTGCCGCGCTCGCGTTCTGGGTTCAAGTACGGCAACGTAACGATGATCGACCACATGGCCTACGACGGCCTCTGGGATGCCTTCACCGACCAAGCCATGGGCTCTCTGACCGACGGCTGCAATCGCGGCGAGCAATTAGTCAGCCGTGAAGATCAAGATGCGTTCGCGGCGCGTTCTCATCAGCGCGCTGCGGCGGCGACAGCCAGCGGCGCCATGGCGGAGGAGATCGTCGAGGTCCGCATCCCACAGCGTCGCGGAGACGATGTGGTGATCAGTAAGGATGAAGGCATTCGGGAGGGCACTACCGCTGAGTCGCTTGCCAAGCTCCCGCCGGCATTCGGGCGCGATGGCTCGATCACGGCGGGCTCGTCGAGCCCGATCTCAGACGGAGCGGCGGCGATGGTTGTGGCGAGCAAGGAAGCGGCCGACCGTTTGGGACTCACCCCAATCGCGGAGATCGGCGCGCATGCGAGCGTCGCGGGCCCGGACTCCTCGCTCCAGCTGCAGCCGGCAAACGCGATCAACGTTGCGGTGAAGAAGCAACAGATCAGCGTGTCCGACTTGGACCTGATCGAGATCAACGAGGCATTCGCCGCCGTCGGTGTCGCCAGCGCGCGGGCTC
>Ga0184625_10000687_pt1 | contig 13283 bp, 13 predicted proteins | sample PLM3_30_b1_FD_133151 | JGI IMG/M metagenome (GOLD analysis project Ga0184625, IMG submission 133151) | Groundwater sediment microbial communities from an aquifer in East River, Colorado, USA - PLM3_30_b1 | ecosystem: Environmental > Terrestrial > Soil > Riparian zone | place: USA: East River... | reverse complement strand
CGACTTCGTCACGGGCAAGCGGTGGTGGGCGCACGGGCCCACCGGCGACGATCGGCCGGGCGATCCGGCCCTGCTCGCCTGGTACGAGCTGCGGCGTGAAGGCGGCAAGCCCCAGTGGACCCAGCGGCTGATCGACCACGACAGCGGCGTCGGCACGCAGTTCGAAGTGGCCGACGTGAATCGCGACGGCCTGCTCGACGTCATTACGTCGAACAAGAAGGGCGTGTACTACTTCGAGCAATCACGCTAGACGTAGCCGCATTCGCCAGAATGCGGTGGATCGTGTCGCGTCCGCACTCTGGCGAGTGCGGCTACAAGGTTACGCCGCAACCGGCGAGTGCTCGCGAGCCGCGCGGGCCGCTTCGACCAGGGCCGACTTCATCTCTTCGAGCGTAACCGTCCGCAAGTCGATCTGCTGGGAACGGAACGAATCGAACACGGCCCGCACCAGGTCGTCCTTCGAGACGGCCCGGCGAGCGCGGTGACGTATGGCTTTGCGAATCTGCTCGTTCATCAAACCATCTTCCTTGAACATGGGGGCACCTCTCGATCAATCGGCCGCATGCAACTCGTTTGCACGGGCATTACTTCCGTAATGTTCTGTATTGTGTGACGGGGCTGAGGCTCGTTTGGTTCCTGCTGGAAACCGGACACGAAAGGGAATTCGCGGTTCACCTGGATTTATTGCCGGTGTCATTCAGTGTGGAACTCGGAAACACGTGCAATGATAGGCAAATATCGTGGCTGGGGAGCGCCAACTTGAAGCGTACTTAGGCTCCAGCGCCAGCACCGTTTCGCACGCAGCCGTTAGGCGTTGCACCGCTCCGCAGTTGGACCGTAGCGGCGTCAGATCGCCCCTTGCATTCTGGATATTTCCCAGATTTTCTCCCTTATCAAGCCGGACATTTCAGCGACCAGAGCCCCGCGGCGCACTTCCTGGCTGGTGTGTGGGATTGATTGCGGCAGCTCCACATCGTTCGTATGATGACCTCCAAAATCACTCGGATCCCAGGAACTTTGCCATGCGTCAGCACTATTTTGCGTTCGTCACCCTAGCGTTGGTCGCCTCCGGATCGCTGGCGGCTCAAGAGGCGAAGCCCAAGGCGGCCCAGGCCAAGCCCAAGCCCGCGCCCAACCCGGCTTATGCCCAGGTCGAGGACGTGACGGGGCTGCCGCGCGTGCTTTTGATCGGCGATTCGATCTCGATCGGCTACACGCTGGCGGTCCGCGAGGAGTTGAAGGGCAAGGCGAACGTCCATCGGCCGGCGACCAACTGCGGACCGACGACCAACGGCGTGCGGGGGATTGAACAGTGGCTGAAGGCGGGCGGCAGCGGCAAATGGGACGTGATCCACTTCAACTTCGGCCTGCACGATCTCAAGTACATCGACGACGCCAGCAAAAACGCCGCACCCGACAAAGGCCATCCGCAGGTGAGCGAGGCCGACTATGAGAAAAACCTCGAAACGCTCGTGGCCAAAATGAAGGCGACCGGCGCGAAGGTCATTTTTGCCACGACGACGCCGGTCCCCGAAAAGGCTCAGGCCCGGATCAAAGGCGACGAACGCAAATACAACGAGATCGCCCTACGCGTGATGAAAAAGCACGGTGTGGCGATCGACGACCTGCACAACTTTTGCGAACCGAAGCTGGGCGAGATTCAGCGGCCCGGCGATGTCCACTTCACGCCTGAAGGCTCGAAGCAGCTCGCCAAACAAGTCGCCGCCAGCATTACAAAAGCTCTCGGCTCGAAGTAGGTCACTCCGTCCCTCCCTCTCTCCCTCACTCAGTCACGATGTCCACCCGCCGCCGCTTCCTCAAAACCACCGCCGCGGCAACAACTGTTGCCGCTCTCCACCGTCTCGCGTACGCCGCGCCGGAGGCCGGTTGGACCCTGCTGTTCGACGGCAAGTCGCTGGCCGGCTGGCACAAGAACCCGATGAAGATCGGACACGGCACGGGCGGCAACTGGCAGGTGGAAGACGGCACGATCACCGGCGAGCAAGACCCGCCGGGCAGCGGCAACGGCGGCGTCCTGCTGACGGACCGCAAGTTCGGCGACTTCGAGCTGCTGATCGACCTCAAGCCGGACTGGGGCATCTGCTCCGGTTTGTTCCTGCGGGGCAACGACAAGGGCCAATGCCTGCAGATGATGGTCGATTACCACGACGCCGGAAACGTCGGCCAGATTTACGGTGAGGGCCTCTCCGGCTTCAACACTCGCTCGTTCGACATCAACGGCAAGCTGGACGACAGCAAAAAACTCGTCGGCTATACGACCGACAAGCACAAGACGGCGGCCGAAGCCGGCCTGGTCAGCGCCTGCTCGCCGGAAGAATGGGTCAGGGCCTGGAAGGTCAACGACTGGAACACGGCCCGCGTGATATGCCAGGGCAAATACCCGAAGATCACGACCTGGATCAACGGCGAGCGAGTCTGCGAGTTTGACGGCAACACTTCCACGGCCGCGAAATACGACAAGGAAAAAACTCTGGAGCAGCTTTCGGCCGAGGGCTCGATCGCGGTGCAGGTCCACGGCGGCCGAAACTGGCCCAGCGGTGCCAAGTGCCGCTGGAAGAACATCCGCGTCAAGCCGCTGAGCTAATGGCCATGCGCTGGCTCTTTGCCGATCGCAATAATCCGCAGGAAGTGGAATACGTGCGGCGGACCACCGCCGCCATCGACCGCTGGTGGCAAGCATTTCAGTCGAAGATCGGCGATTTGACCGCGCTTTTCCGCCGCCGTTCGGAGTGGAACCTGCCGCAATTCATGGAAGACCACTTGCAGGCCATCCACCCGCGGCTGATGTGGGAATACGGCCCGGCAGTGAAGGGCGACGGTCATCGGCTGGTCATCACGCCCGAGGCCCAGCACTGGTTGCGGCCCGTGGTAAAGACGACGCTGGAGCGGGCGCCGAAGATTTCCGGCTGGGAGTTTTACGCGCATCGCCTGCCGGAGAACCACCAGCAGGTCGTCGATCACGTGCAAGCTCGTGTCGGTGTGGACATCTCGGGAGCCTTGATCGAGGCGCACGCGGCGCCCGGCCGCAAAGTAAATCTGTCCTATGCGTTCCCGAACTGCCGCGGAGCCAATGAGCAGAAGTCGATGTCGGCGGCGTTGGTCGCGACAGAAACCCTGCTCGGCGAGCAAACCCTGGACGCTTGGATCGGCGTCATCGGGCTGGCGGACGGCCCAACGAAGCGCCTGCTGCCACTGGCCCGTGCTCAGGCGACCGTCTCGGCTGTGATCCGCAGCATTCAGGACCAATTGCCCGCGACATGTAGCACCGACATTAGGTTAGAGGAGGGCTGGAAGAGCGTTCAGCTGACGCCGGATGGCGAAGCCGACGACTATGTCGGTCGCAGCGATCTGATCGCGGCCTCCACGCACGACGCCGATTTCTTTCAAGCGGCCCACAACGGATACTTGTTCGACTCGCGTTGCCATTCCAAAATCGGCGAGGCATTCTGTTACCTGAAGATCGACGCGGTGCAGATCGCCCGCGGCGAAACGGTCGAGTTCCGGGCCCAATTTGAGGACGCGCTCAATCCGGCGCTGGTGGCGGAAAACGTCGGCGGCTGTATCGGCGGCGGCAGCGGCCTGCGTTACTCCTACATTGATCTGGCGCTGACCAAGGTGGCCGCGGCCATTCCGATCATCCGCCGCGTGCTCGCAGAGTTGCGAGCGCCCGTCCGAACGTGGCTGCTGTTTCACGACAGCCATCTCGCGGCGGAATGGGTTGGGCTCTATGCCCAGACTCCACCGCCGCCGCAGGCACAGTAATACCGAAGCAGTACTCCCCAGGCCGTTGGCCGCGGCTATTGGGCTCGCTTGGGGATTGTTTCGCTCGGCGGAATTTCGCCGCGGAGCAGCTTGCCGCCTTGGCCGACGAGCCAGAGGTAGTGGTCGCTGGGCAGCTCGGCGTCGGCGACGAAGCGGCTTTCGCCGACGGGCGGCGTCTGGCTGGTTTTGAAGATCGCGGTGCCTTCGTCCAGCTCGTCGAACATCGCCTGATAGATCATCGTGGCCCCGGCGGCTTTGTACTCGGTGAACTGCCGCCAGAGGAACTCGCCCTTCAGCCGCGGAATCTGGTCGAAGGGATTCCTGGGATTCTGGTTGTGCATGTTGTGCCAACTGAAGCCGGGGAAGACCACGGGCAGGTATTCCTTCTGATGCTCCTTGCACCAGGCGATGTCGGGCTGCACCTGCTCGCGGGCGTGACGGGCCACCGCCTGGGGCGTGCCGAAGCGGCCGACCAGCCAGGGGCTGAAGATATCGGCCTTGAGCAGCGTCATGTGCAGCTCCGCGTTGGTGATCGTGTCGCGCTGCTGCGTCCGCCAATAGGTCGGGATGCCGATCATCACCGTGTTGCCGCCGTAGGTGGGATCGTTCTTGAGGAACTCGATCAGCCGGTCGCAGTCGGCCAGCGTGTAGGCCCGGCCGTCGTTGAAGCCGATGCCCCACACGGCGACGACCGGCTTGCGGTTATGCCGCAAGTAGGCCTTGTCCTGGTCGTCGCGGCCGAGCTTCATCCGATCGACCAGCAGCTTCCAATCCTCGATGCAGCGGTCGGTTCCGCCGCGCCGCAAGCCGGACAGGTCGTACATCGCGGCATAACAGCAGCCGTGCAAGTTGGCCCCTTCCCGGCAGTTGGCCATCACGGCGTTGCAGTGCGCCAAGGGCGCGGCGCCTTGCGTCTCGACGACGAACCGCTGCACGAACACACCGTCCAGGCCGTAATCCTTCATCCACTGAAAGTGCCGCAGCACGGTCTTCTTGTTGTGCGAGCTGAAAACAAACGCCGGCGAGCCGTCGGCGAACTTGAAGGGCGTGGTAATCTTCTCGTCGGCATCCAGCTCGCTCACGTCCGGCCAGAGGTCGATGTTGCACTGGCCCGGCCGGAACTGCCCGCGATTCGTGTAATGCCGCCAGCCCATTCCAGCTCCGTCGCCCTCGGCGGTGAACCAGCCCTGATAGCCGGACATCACCTTGCCGGTCAGCGTGCTCGGATCGACGGCCGGATTAGTCGGCCCCTCATAGGGCTTCATCTCGACAATCACCGTTTCGCGCGATTGCTGCTGAGCCGCGGCGGCGCCGGCCAGGATCACGACCAGCGAAATCGAGCCAAGACGGCGCATGTTGTGTGTTCCTTGCAGATTAGAATGCTGCGATGTCTGCACATTCTCCGTTTCTGGCGGCTGTCGTCCAGGCGTCGCCGGTCGTATCGGATACCGGCCGGACGATCGAGAAGCTGGCGGCTCTCGCCGCCGATTGCGGCAGCCGCGGGGCGAAACTGGCCATTTTCCCCGAGGCCTTCATCGGCGGATATCCCAAGGGATCCCAATTCGGCGTCAGCCTGGGCATCCGCACGCCGGAAGGCCGCGAGCAATTTCGGGCCTATTTCGATGGCGCGATCGACGTGAGCGGTCCCGCGACGGAGAGAATCGGCAAGGCGGCGCTGAACAGCCGGCTGCACCTGGTGGTCGGGGTGATCGAGCGCTATGGCGGCACGCTCTACTGCACGGTGCTGTTTTTCGCGCCGAGCGGCGAGTTGCTCGGCAAGCACCGCAAGCTGATGCCGACGGCGCTGGAGCGAGTGATCTGGGGCCAGGGCGACGGCTCGACGCTGACCGTGCTCGAGACGCCTCTGGGCAAGCTGGGCGCCGTCATCTGCTGGGAGAACTACATGCCGCTGTTGCGGGCGGCGATGTACGCCAAGGGCATCGAGCTGTACTGTGCGCCCACGGTCGATGACCGCGACTCCTGGCTGCCCACCATGCAGCACGTGGCCTGCGAGGGCCGCTGCTTCGTGCTCTCCGCCTGCCAGTTTCTGCCGAGCGAGGGCGCCGCCGTGCCGCTGATCCGCGGCGGCTCCTGCATCGTCAACCCCTTCGGCCGCGTGCTCGCTGGGCCACACTTCGGCGGCGAAACGATCCTCACTGCCGAGATCGACCCCGCCGAAATCACCCGCGGCAAGTTCGACCTCGACGTCGCCGGCCACTACGCCCGCCCCGACGTCTTTCAACTCCACGTCAACGAATCGCCGCAGCCAAGCGTGGAGCTGCGCGGGCACCAGCCTTGAAATCGCGCATTGCCTTATTCAAGTGCGGCCATTTGCTTGGCCGTTTTGATCGGGCCCAAAAACAAGGGCAACGTCACATCCAGCCACCGCAGCCAGTATTGGCGGCGCAATTCGTTGTCACAGCGATCGCCTTCCCAATGGGCGCCGCTTGCAGCGATGAGTGAGCCGACGAAGTGAACGTCCCAAAGGGACGGCTTTGCGAGGTAGTCCTCCGTCGGTCTAACGGAAATGTCTTTCAGATCGCACTTCTCGTAGAGATTGTTAAGGCGGTATTGCTCGTCGTCTTGACCCAATACCCGCCACATGACGAAGCGGGCCGCGTCGTACATAAACACGGCGTCGCCAATCTCTTCCCAGCCAAGCGAGCCGTGCCAGTACTGATGATGTTTCGAATAGTCCGAAGTGATCGCTTCCATTGCCGACTTGGAAATCGACTCCTGCAAAAAATGCCTGGCGACGTCGCCCATCGTTCGCGGCATGGTGGCGTACTTGGGCGGCACTTCGATATTCTCGGACTCCAGTTCGGCGTTGTCCCAGTGCGGCAACAACTGATCGAACACGTACAGCGCCAAGCAGCTTCGCCGCAATGAACTGTGTTGCTTGAACTCTTCCTCCATAGCGCGCCACAGACGCAGCCGCCACCACATCGGCAAGTCACCGTTCGGATCGTTGCGCACGTGCGACCGCATCTTGGCGATTAGCTTTTCCAGCGTATTGTCGGCTTTCACGAAGGCGTCCGAAGCAGAGAGTCTCTAGAACGGCCAGGCTTTGCCAAGGGCGGCTTGCTGGTGGGCGGCGAGTTGGCGGATGCCGGATTTGGCGAGCTTGAGGAGGGCGGCGAGGTCGTCGTCGTCGAAGGTGGCTTCTTCGCCGGTGCCCTGGATTTCGACGAAGCGGCCGGCGCCGGTCATGACGACGTTCATATCGACGTCGGCGTCCACGTCCTGGGAATAATCAAGATCGAGGACCGGCTTGCCGCCGACGATGCCGACGCTCACCGCGGCGACGCTATCTGTGAGAGGAAAGCGGGTCGGGTCGGGAAAGTCCTTTTGCACGGAGCGGAGACAATCGACGAGCGCCAGAAAAGCGCTGGTGATGCTGGCGGTGCGCGTGCCGCCGTCGGCTTCGAGCACGTCGCAATCGACCAGGATCGAGCGCTCGCCCAGCGCGGCCAGGTCGGCGACCGAGCGGAGGCTGCGGCCGATGAGCCGCTGAATCTCGGTCGTGCGGCCGTCGAGCTTGGCCCGCTCGCGGGCTTTGCGCGGGCTGGTGCTGTGCGGCAGCATGCTGTATTCGGCGGTGATCCAGCCCTTGCCCTTGCCTTTCAGCCAGTCCGGAACCTTGGGCTCGACGCTGGCCGTGCAGAGCACCGTCGTGCCTCCCGCTTGAAACAGCACGCTGCCGGGCGAATGGCGCGTGTAGCCGCGCTTAATTTTGACCGGGCGAAGTTCGGTGGGCTTGCGGCTCATAGTTCAAAGTTCAATGTTCAAGGTTCAAAGTTTGATCGTTCAACACAACTTTGAACTTGGAACTTGGAACCTTGAACTGGGTTTAGTCGATCGCGTTGAGCAGCCAGGCGAGCAGGCCCTTTTGCACGTGGAGGCGGTTGGCGGCCTGGACCAGCACGGCGCTGTAGTGTCCGTCGATGACCTCGTCGGTGACTTCCTCGCCGCGGTGGGCCGGCAGGCAGTGCAGGAACACGGCGCCTTCGGGGGCTTGCTCCATCAGATTGGCATTGACCTGGTAGGGAGCGAAGATTTTCTTCCGCTTCTCGGACTCGGCTTCCTGGCCCATGCTGGTCCAGACGTCGGTATAAACGCCGATTGCCCCGCGGACCGCTTCCCGCGGGTCCGCCGACTGGAAGATCTTCACGTCCGGCACGTGTTTCACCAGTTCCTCCAGGAACGAGCGGTCGAACTGATATTCGGGCGGCGAGGCAATGGCGAACTCGACGTCCCACTTGGCGCAGGCGATCGCCAGGCTGCGGGCGACGTTGTTGGCGTCGCCGATGTAGGCCAGCCGCTTGCCCAACAGGGGGCTGTGGATTTCCTCGAGCGTGAACAGGTCGGCCAGGGCCTGGCAGGGATGGGCCGAATCGGTCAGGCCGTTGATCACCGGGCAGTCGCAGTGGGCGGCCAGCTCCTCCAGGCGGGCGTGGGCCGTCGTGCGGCAGACGACCAGATCGACGTACTGGCCGAGCACCTGAGCGAAATCGGCAGCCGTTTCGCGCTTGCCCCACCCCACGTCCTGGCCCAGGAACAACGTCTTGCCGCCCAGATGGGCGAAGGCGGTCTCGAAGCTGACCCGCGTCCGCAGCGACGGCTTGTCGAAGAGCAGCGCCATCACCCGGCCGGCCAACAGCGGCTCGCGAATTCCCGCAATAAACTTGTCCTTCAGCTCTTTCGAGATCGCAAAGATTCGCTGGATTTCCTCGGTGGAAAGGTCGAATACGGTGAGCAAATCACGCATGGGGCGTTCCCCTGACTTCACAAAACAATCGAACTACAACAAGAAACACGATCGTGCGCGGCCGCCGCCGCGAGCTTCCGCACCGACATTTCATGACGGTCGCGGCAATTGGCGGATGACGTCGCTCAAGACCGCACAGCCTTCTTCCGCCTGCTCCTCGCTCAGATTTATGGCCGGCAGGAGGCGAATGACCGTGCTGTGCGTGCAGTTGACGAGCAACTTGCGGGCCAGACACTCCTTGACGACGCCCGTGCCATCGACGGCGAGCTCCAGACCCACCATCACGCCAGCGACGCGGACCTCGCGAATAACGTCGCACTCGGCGGCCAGCGCGGTGAAGCGCTCGCGGAAGATGTTGCCGAGCTGCTTGGCGTTTTCCAGCAGCCCATCCTGCTCGATCATTTCCAGCGTTGCGATGCCGGCGCGGGCGGCGATCGGGTTGCCGCCAAATGTGGCAGCGTGCATTCCCGGCCGCAGAGCCGGCGCGATCTCGGGTTTGGCGAGCAGTGCTCCACCGGCAATGCCGCCGCAAAGCGCCTTGGCCAGCGTCATCGCGTCGGGCGTGACGCCGAAATGCTGATACGCGAACCAGTCGCCCGTGCGGCCGCAGCCGGTCTGCACCTCGTCGAAGATCAGGAGCAGGCCTTTTTGATCGCAAAGCTTGCGCAGGCCCTGCAAAAAGCCGGCGGGCGGAATTCGCACGCCGCCCTCGCCCTGGATCGGCTCGACGAGGATCGCGCACGTTTCGTCGTCGATCAGCTTCGCCGTTGCTTCGAGATCTCCGTAGGGAGCGTAGAGGAATCCGGCGACAAGCGGGCCCAGCCCCTCGTGATATTTCGGCTGGGCGGTCGCGGTCAGGGCGCCGAGCGTGCGGCCGTGAAATCCGCCGCTAAACGTGACGATCTTGTAGCGGCCTTTGCCATGCAGCCGGGCAAGCTTGATCGCGGCTTCGTTGGCCTCGGCGCCGCTGTTGCAGAAGAAGGCTTGGCCGCCAAAGCTCCGCTCCGAGAGCATCTGGGCCCAGCGGCCCTGCACATCCATGTGCCAGGTGTTGGGCACGTGAATCAGCGTCGCCACTTGCTCCTGCACGGCCCGCACGACGTGCGGCGGGCAGTGGCCGAGCAGGTTGCAGCCCCAGCCCGGGAAAAAGTCGAGATAGCGGTTCCCCTCGGCGTCCCAGACCAGCGAGCCCTCGCCGCGGACCAGGTTCACCGGGTAGCGGTTGTAGTTGCCGATAACATAGCGCTTAAACAGCTCGACGGTGTCGGCGGAGCTGAGATGCGTTTCGATTTCGTGGGCAGTGGACATGATCGGTTGCTGCAGACTGAGAATAGGGAACCGCGGATTGCGCGGATGACGCGGATTTGTTGCAAGTATCCGCGGAATCAGCGTCATCCGCGGTTCAACTTCGTTGGCTGAAAATCAGGCTCCTTTCACAATCTCCGTTCCCACGCCGCTGGTCGTGTAAATCTCCAACAGTAACGAGTGCCGCAGGCGGCCGTCGATGATGTGGACTTTGCGGACGCCGCGGTCGAGCGTGTCGAGGCAGGCTTCGACCTTGGGGATCATGCCCGCGTCGATCACGCCCGTGCGAATCAGCTCGCGGGCTTCGCGGTCAGTCAGCGAGTGAATGATGGAAGCGGCGTCGTGCTTGTCGCGCCGCACGCCGTTGACGTCGCTCATGTACATCAGCTTCTCGGCGCCCAGGGCCGTCGCCACCGCGGTCGCGGCCGTATCGGCGTTGACATTCAGCTTGCCACCCTTCGATTCATCCAGGGCCATCGAAGGAATCACCGGCACTTGCCCGGCATAGCAGAGGTTTTCGATCGTTGTGCGATCGACGCGCGTCACCTGGCCGACGTGGCCCAGGTCGATCGGCTCGCCGCCGTCGCCGGCCAGCGTGATCCGCTCACCAAACAGCACGTTGGTCGTGCGAAAGTTCAGCGGCATCGCCCGGCCGCCCAGCTCTTCGATCTGCCCGGCTAGATTCTCGTTCGTTTGATAGGCCAGCACCTCTTCGACGATCTGCAGCGTCGCGTCGTCCGTGTAGCGGCGGCCCTTGATCTTCCGCGGCACGAGTCCCGCGGCATCCATCGCCCGGTCGATCGCCGCTCCGCCGCCGTGAACGACCACCGGCCGCATGCCCACCGTTTCCATGAACACGATGTCGAGCAGCACGTGGCGCAGGGCGCTGGCGTGCTCCATCACGCTCCCGCCGAGCTTGATGACCGTGATCTTGTCTCGAAAGCGGCGAATCCAGCCGAGCGCCTCGATCAGCGTATCGGCCTTTTGAATGGCCTCTTCCAACGCAGCGGTTCTCCAAAACGACGGAGGGCAAGCCCGAGGCTTGCCCTGCTGTACGACCCAAACCGTGAATTGTTGTAGGCGCGGCCAAGGCTGTCAACGAGTCGGAGCGGGAATTGTTGGTGGGGAGTGAGTGGGTCGGTGGTGAGTGGTGAGTGGTCGGACAGTGGACCACTCACCACTCACTGCCCCTCAAGACGCCCACCTCCTTATCCGGTTCGCGCAGCACCGCTATCATAGCCCCATGTTCACCGGGCTCGTGGAAGAATTGGCCGTCGTTCACGAGGTCAAAACGCGCGGCGACCGCAAGGCGGGCTTCACGATGCGCCTGACGGTCAAGGCTCCGCTCGTTGCCACGGATGCTCAAATCGGCGACAGCATTGCCGTCAGCGGCTGCTGCCTCACCGTCGTCGCCAAGAAGAGCCAACTGCTCACCTTCGAAGCCGGCAGCGAGACGCTCAGCCGGACGACGTTTTCGCGGCTAAAAGACGGCGATGCGGTCAACCTGGAGCGGTCGCTGCAACTGGGCGACCGCCTGGGAGGCCACCTGGTCACCGGGCACATCGACGGCATCGCGAGGGTCATTCGCCGCCGCGACGAGGGTGACTGGGCCGACCTCACGTTGAAGACATCGCCGCGGCTATTGCAGCAGATGGCCGCCAAGGGATCCGTGGCGGTCGATGGCGTGAGCCTCACGCTGGTCGAGGTGGCGGCCGACCATTTCAGCGTCGCCTTGATCCCGCACACGCTCGAGAACACGACCTTGGGCGCCTTTCAAGTCGGCAGCCAAGCCAACGTCGAGACCGACCTGCTGGCCAAGTATGTTGAACGTTCCCTGTCCGCCCGCGACAAGCGCCTGGCGCTCGATTTTGCGTAGCAGGAATCTGCGGTGTCCTTGCCTCGTCCATCGTCGCCCCGCCAGACGCAGTCGTTCCTGATGCGGCGCTTCGAGGAAGCCGGCATCGCGCCGCAGACGCGGCACGGCCAGAACTTCTTGATCGACCTCAACCTGCTCGATCTGCTCGTGCGGGCGGCGGATATCGGGCCCAGCGATGTGATTCTGGAAGTCGGGACGGGCCTCGGCTCGCTCACGACCCGGCTGGCCGCCTTGGCCGCTGCCGTGATCACCGTCGAGATCGACTCGCGGCTGCATCAGCTCGCGTCGGAAGAACTGACGGGCGCAGCCAACGTGACGCTGCTGAACCAGGACGCGCTGCGGACCAAGAACACCATCAGTCCGGCGGTGCTCGAGGCCGTCCGGGAGCAGTTGGCCAGGCGCCCCGGCAGCCGATTCAAGTTGGCGGCCAACTTGCCCTACAACGTGGCGACGCCGATTCTCTCGAACCTGCTCGCAGCCGAGCCGCTGCCTGTGTCGATGACCGCGACGATCCAGAAAGAGCTGGCCGACCGCATCCTGGCGCGGCCGGGCACGAAGGACTATAGCGCCCTGAGCGTTTGGATGCAGGCCACGAGCGATGTTGAGATTGTCCGCGTCATGTCGCCGCAGGTCTTCTGGCCGCGGCCCAAGGTGCAGTCGGCCATCGTCCACATCGTGACCAACCCTGCGAAGCGATCGCGAATTGCCCACGTAGAGTTCTTTCACACTTTCGTGCGCTCGCTCTTCTTGCACCGCCGCAAGCTGCTCCGCGTCGTCCTGTCGATCAACCTGCGCGAGCAGCTCGACAAGCCGGCGATCGACGCGCTGCTCGCCAGTCAGGGAATCGCCGCCGCCGCACGAGCTGAAGAATTACCGGTCGAGAAGCTCATCGAGCTCGCCGAGGCGATCCGCGGGCGCACGAAAGCCTGAAGCGCCTGCAAAGAAGTCCCTCCCTGGCGCTTCAGGCTTCCGTGTGGGATAATGCGGAGCATGGCCAACCTTGCCAAAATCCTGCCGGCCAACGTTTCTGGCGAGTTCTTCGTCGATAGTACCTCCATCGACTGCGACACTTGCCGGCAAATTGCGCCGCAGGTTTACGGCGAGGCCACCGGGGCGTCGTTCGTGCGGGCGCAGCCGGCGGATGCACTTGCGGAGCGTGCGGCGCTGCAGGCGCTGGTCGCCTGCCCGACCGGCTCGATCGGCACGCGCGGGGCGAGCCGGGCGAAGCAGGTGCTGGGCGACTTCCCGCTGCCGGTCGAAGGCGACGTGTTCTACTGCGGCTTCACCTCGCCCAAGAGCTACGGCGGGAGCAGCTATTTCGTGCGCCGGCCGGAGGGCAACTGGCTGATCGACTCGCCCAAGTTCCTGCCCCCGCTGGTCCGCAACCTGGAGCGGTTGGGCGGCCTGCGATACATCTTCCTCACGCACCAGGACGACGTGGCCGACGCCGACCGCTTCGCCACGCACTTCGCCGCCCGGCGGATCATCCACCGAGCGGAATTGGCCGCTCAGCCGGACGCGGAGTGGGTCATCGACGGCACGGAGCACGTG
>Ga0184625_10000685_pt1 | contig 13284 bp, 12 predicted proteins | sample PLM3_30_b1_FD_133151 | JGI IMG/M metagenome (GOLD analysis project Ga0184625, IMG submission 133151) | Groundwater sediment microbial communities from an aquifer in East River, Colorado, USA - PLM3_30_b1 | ecosystem: Environmental > Terrestrial > Soil > Riparian zone | place: USA: East River... | reverse complement strand
TAGCGTGCCTCACCAACGCGTTTTAGATTCCGGCCTCGGCCGAGGCTACTTGACGGCTCGTACCTGGGGCGGCATCCAAGACCCGTCTAGAATTGACGGGGCCTTCTCGTTCGGCCAGTAGAGTCGCAGGAAAAGCGCAAAGTCGCCCTCGGGGGACGGTAGCCAGTTGCCCTCCTTGTCCTTGCCGGGTGAGTCTTTCTGGATGTAGAGGTCGAGCGACCCATCCTCATTGAGGTTGAATTTGCTTCGCTGGCCCACGTTGACGCGGTCCAGTGGGTTTGCCACAAAGAACCCCTCGGGGTCATACATCGTCAGCGACCAAAAGCCCTTGACTGGCGGCTGTTCTCCCTTGGCGAAATGAACCAGGTACTCGTGGGCGCCGCTCAGCGTTTTTCCTTCACTGTCCACTCTCCCGGTTAGGTAAACCGCATCCTCAGGTCGATTCCAGCCGGGGCCCAGCAAGTTAAGAAATGCCCTGCGCAGGTAGTCGGTGCCGTAGACTCCAGCAGGCATAGTGACTTGCCAGCCATTCGCGATCTTTCCAGAGTTCGGCGCGTAGGCCATTATCTTTCCGAGAGCGGTCTTGCGAGCCGTCGCCACCCCCTGGGCGAGGGTCGGGTCGAGCGTGTTGATATCCCAGTCGTTGCCCGGCACGAGCCCGATCTTCGCCATTTGGGCGACCATCGGAGCGTCGGCAGGCGTCGGAGGGTTATCCTTCATCAGCGTCGCCAAGAGCCTGAAATAGGCCGCCGAGTCCATTTTGATGACTTGATCTTTCGTCGCCGTCTTCATGTCAATATCCGGATCGACCTTGCCGTTGGGCGGGATGTAATCCTTGCCGTATGCGCTCAGGGGAACTAAGGAGAGCTTGTCCTGGAAGGCATGCACCTTCTCGTAGTCTTGCTCTGTGCCGGTGCAGTAGGTCCGGCCGAGGATCCAGACCATGTTGGTAGCCGATTTGTAGAGCGTAACACCCTGAGGCAATTCACCCTTCCAGCGCGGGCCGATGATGATGTAAGTCTGGGTCTTGTCTCCGGTCGTGCGAGTCCCTGGGGCCTGAAACACGTCGGTCCAGCCGTCCAGCATCGGAATCATGAAATAGCGGCCTTCGGCATCTGGAATCTTGAGAACGTACGGCTCCTTGGCGAGGTCCAGCCACGCCAAGGAATACAGCGTGTCGGCATTCGCACCCGGGACGTCTCGGTACGTGACAGGCGGATATTTCCTGGCATGAGCGAATTGGCCCATCGGGGCGCGCATCCCAGCAGGGGCGGCAGTGTTGGTCGTCACGCGCCGCGTCATTTCCAAGGTAACCAGCGGATAGCCGTAGATGTAGACATCCTCGGCGATGGCGCGGGCCTCGTCGGCGGTGGTTTTCAGACTTGGGACTGCCATGCCGATGAGTCCTTCCTTAATCTGTGTTTCATTTCTTCGTTCCTGATTTGCGCTTTGCCATAATTGAGGGAGCTTATTTCGACGCTTCCGGGATCGACGGCAGGCGTCTGACCTTGGCCGCAACCTTGCGACAGGCGCCGATTAGATCGGACCCGAGCCTGTCGTCCACGTCGATAGCGCCTTCGTACTCGGTCCGATTCCGCAGATCATGGCACTTCGACAGGACTCGCCAGACCTCCGGGCCCAGGCCAAGCGTGTCGGGCAGCACCTGAAAAACATTACCGTTTCGATGGCCGGAGTCCGTGGTGCCGGAGCGCCGCCAGACAGAGAGTGCGTGAGCAGCTATGGCCCGCAAACTCCTCGCATCGGGAGCCTCCTTTGCGGGGACGTTTCCCGGACCTGCGAGGCGCTCAAGCGGGACGGGGACGTCACGTTCCGATCCAATCACCCGGAGTTTTGGCTGCTCGAGCACTCGCGTGACGAACGCGTTCTCCGTTCGGGCGCGCTTTGAAAACTCGGCGGCCGTATACGCCGTGGGGTTGACCTTGCGACCGACAATGCGCGTGACCCGCCCATCGGCACTGAAGCTGTCGCCGATGACTGCAAAGGCAAGAGCGTCCTGCTTCAACGGAAGCTGGACGGTCTGTTCGGAGCCCAATAGCCCGGCTGAGAGAAGGACGATCACAAGCATCATTTGTTTTCGCACGACGTTTACTCGATTGCATGGCGCATGATGTCTACGATCAGACCCACCATCCAACTCCCGAACAGATCGTGTCCCGCGAAGACGCGCTCGGTGAACGCATACGCGCGGCTCGCGCCAGCGCGCGCGAAGGAGACATCTTTACAAGTGAGATCAGTAAAACCCTGACGGCAATTATCCGGCGGCAACTCTCATCCAAACATGGCGCTGCCGCCCGCGAAATGATTCTCGGAGAAGGCAATCCGGCCAATTCGGAATCAAGGGCTCCCGTCGATCTGAAAGTGAACGGGGAATACCCCACGGATGCGCCGATATCCGCAACGCCGCCTTCGGTTCTGGCGGTGTTGCCGCGGTTGCCGGAGGGGCTCGAATACCATTTCATCGGCCGCCACATGTTTCTGTACGACAGTGAGGCTGGTCGGGATCGGTGGAATGGCTGCGTCGATCCTGTTGCGTAGATCCCATTAGCGCTGCACCCGCTGCTCGAAGTCTGTAAGATCCTTGCGTTCATCGCCACGTGCAGGAAACCGCAAGGTTACAACCAGTGTCAGGCACGTACTGAACATACGGGTTCCTTCATTCCGGTGTGCGTGGTCGCCGCATCGGCGCCGACCCCATGTGACGGGTTCGGTCGATGTCGGCTTTTCTCTAGGTCGTTCTGCCGCCGTTACGGCTTCATGCTGCGCGTTTACCCTGAGAAATTGGGGGCCGCGACGTCTGCAGCCTACTGCCGTGCCATGGCGACGCGAATGGTCTCTTCCGCCGACACTAGGTGACCCGCAGCCTCGGCGGCCTGGGCAATCGCAATCTGCACGCCCTTGACGCGTCCCGAGAACGCGTTGCCGCGAGGCCCATAGTCCGGTGAAACGGGGGCTCCGGTGTCCTCACCGACATCGCAGCCGTCGTCCGCAGAGAAGACGATCGCCGCAGTGGCATCGACTCTCCCTTCACCAACCTTCTTACCGTCGATGAAGAGCGACGCGGTGCCGCCCTTGCCGAGTCCGCCGCCGTCGTAGGCAAACTCCATGCGCACCTGGTGATCGCCGGCCGGAATCGGCCCCTCCGACTCGGCGTAGAACTGGCGGACGCCCAGCAGGTTGTAGCAGTACTTGAGCTTGCCCCCCTTGGCGTACAGCGTCCAGCCACCGATGTTTCCGCCCTGCGCGATAATGACGCCTTCGACCCCCGACGCCGGCGCTTCGATCTCGGCGGTGACGGAGTGCGATTTGTTCTTGATGTTCACCACCGAGTTCTCGGACAGTTGTCCCATGCCGCCGAAGAGGATCTGGCTGTTCCCCCTAATCAGGACCGGACGCCCGGCGAAATCCGAGTTCAGCCGCCGTGCCGGATCGTCGTCCATGGGGAGCACGTTGTAGCGCGTGGCCTCAATCAGCCACAGCCGCTGTAGCTCGTGCAGCTTGTCCGGCATCTGCTTCGCCACGTCGTGGGCCTGGCTCCAGTCCTTGCGGGTGTCGTAGAGTTCCCACACGTCGTCGTCGAAGGCGGGGGTCTTCTCGCCGACCAGCAGCCACGGCGTCTTGTGCCGCGTGACCGCGGTCCAGCCCTTGTGGTAGATGCCGCGGTTGCCGAACATCTCGAAGTACTGCGTCTCATGGCGCTCGGCCGCCTTGGCCTCATTGAAGGAGTACAGCATGCTGACGCCTTCCATGGGCTTCTGCTGCACGCCGTTAACGGAGACAGGCTGCGGAAGCTGTGCCGCCTCGAGGATAGTGGGCGCGATGTCGATCACATGGTGGAACTGCGACCGAATCTCGCCCTTGCTCGTGATCCCGTTCGGCCAATGGACGATGGTCCCGTTGCGCGTGCCACCCCAGTGGGACGCGACCTGCTTGGTCCATTGGTACGGCGTATCCATGGCGTGCGCCCAACCCACCGCGTAGTGATTGTATGAGTCTGGCCCCCCGAGCTTGTCGAGCCTCGCCTTGAGGAACTCCGGCGTCTCGATGGCGGCGGCGCCGTTGAAGTTGATCATCTCGTTGTAAGTGCCGTTCAGCGTGCCCTCGGCCGACGCCCCGTTGTCGCCGAGGATGTAGTAGACGAGCGTATCGTCCAGGACATTGAGCGCCTTGAGGCCATCCAGCAGGCGGCCGACGTTGTGATCGGTGTACTCGAGGAACCCCGCGTAGACTTCCATCTGGCGCCGCAGGACAGGCTTCAGATCGTCCCGCATGTCGTCCCAAGAGGGAATCTCCTTGTGACGCGGCGTGAGCGCGCAATCCTGCGGAATGATGCCCAGCTTCTTCTGACGCGCGAACGTCTCGTCTCGAACCTTGTCCCAGCCGCCGTCGAACTTGCCCTTGTACCTGTCCGCCCATTCTTTCGGCACGTGGTGCGGCGCATGCGTCGCGCCCGGGGCGAAATAGACGAAGAACGGCTTGTCCGGCATCAAGGCCTTCTGCTGCGCGATCCATGCCCTGGCCTTGTCGGTCATGTCTTCCATGAAGTGATAGCCCTCTTCGGGCGTGCGCTTCACATCGGTCGGTGTGGTGCCCTCGTACAACGTCGGGTACCACTGGTTCGTCTCGCCGCCGATGAAGCCGTAGAAATACTCGAAGCCTCCGCCGCCGGTGGGCCACGCATCGAAGGGTCCAGCCGGACTCGTCTGCCACACTGGCACCTCGTGGCATTTGCCGAACTGCGCCGTCGAATAGCCGTTTAGCTTGAGCGTTCTGGCCAGCGGCGAGACTGTGTTGGGGAGCACTGAGCAGTACCCGGGCGCGCCTGTCGCGATCTCCGTAATCCCCCCCATGCCCGCCGAGTGATGGTTTCGGCCGGTCAGAAGCGCCTGCCGCGTCGGTGAACAAAGCGCGGTGGTGTGGAAGCGGGTGTAACTGAGGCCATTCGACGCGAGACGCTCGGCGACTGGCGTCTGGCACGGGCCGCCGAAGGCGCTGGAGGCGCCGAACCCCACATCGTCGAGCAGGATGATCAGGACGTTCGGCGCACCTTTGGGTGGGCGAATATCCCGGATCGGCGGATATTTCGTGTCGGGGTCCTTCGCATCGTAGGTGATGAGGCCCGTTCGGTCCGCGTCAGGTATCGGAAGGTGTGTCCGGTCTTTCGGGTCTTCGCTGCTCACGTGTACCTCCTGGAAATGACCTGATGGCGATGTCTTGTACGCTGTGTGTTGATCGCTACGGACTGGCTTGAGAATGGCTAGCCCTCGGGCACGAATTCCACGATGCCCGTGGCCACGTCGTACATCCCGCCGACGATCTGAAATGGTTTTCTTCTTTTCCAGGTCGGCCAGCATCGGGCTCCGCCGGCGGATGTTGTCACCGCCCAGTCGGACATTGGTCTGTGCGACCGCGTCAACGTACGCGGCGTTCTTGCTCGACTTCGTCCCCTTGAACGATGTAGCGGAAATAGCAGGCTTCACGCGCGCCAGTCACCCCGTCAAGTTGTGCATCTCGACGTCGTCGATCGCCCCCTTGATGGCGCCACACGCGATGTCTCCCAAGAGCAGGAGCACTTTGGCGCCGGCCACAGCACAGGCAAACTCCAGGCTCCCGAGCAGACCATGGTTTACGACGTTCCCCGCGATCCGCGCGTTAAATGTGTCGCCGATACCCGCGTCGAAGATAATCTCAGCCGGCGCCCGCGAGTCGATACATCCGAGGACCACGGCGGACGGGAATTGACGGCGGCGCTGCTGCGCTGCTGATCCCGATGGTCTCTCGGAACCATGTTTCCAGTTCGAAAGCGCTCGTTGCCCTTCCTCAGTGCGTGCAGCCCCTCGCCTGGAGTCATCCGGTCACGCTGTTCCTTCGTGAGGGAACCGCTTCCCCTTGCGCCGGTCTGGGCTGATGCGGATGCGAGAGGACCCAGCGTGCGTGCGGCGATCGTCATCACAAGGAAGCGCCGACGACCCGAGACGCGAGTCGCCGACGAGGTACTCGAGGTGGGTCTCATCCTCCCTCCACGGTTCGGCGCTTTCGCACCGGACCCATCATTTGACGGAGTAGCCCCGTGCCTGGAGACAGGCACCAGCAGCTTTCTTGAACTGGTCCACGGCCTGTTGATTCGCCTGGACGGCCTGCTGCGCGCCGGCCTGGCCCGCCGCTTTTTGGGCCTTGACACGGCCGCGCAAGCCGCGGACCGACCCGGCCACGGCGCCAACCGCTACGCCCCTGCCAGCGTTTCCGGTGATGGCCCCAATCGCCACTCCAGTGGCGGCCCCGGTGGCCGCGCCTCGGGCCACCTTGCCTTGACCCGCGTCCTTGGCACTCGCCTTGCCGGCAGCCTCGGCATCCACATTGCCAGGGACCAGAGTGAGCCCGGTATTCGTCTCGGCCCACCCGTAGCAGGCGTCCTCATCCTTCTTCTGTTGGCCCGGCGACTGGCCTTTGGCGGGGTAGACGAACAGACCGATCTGCGCAATCGTGAGCTTGGGCGGGGGAGCCGTTGTCGGCGTGGCCACTTGTGCGAACGCCGAAGTGGCCGACAGCAACCCGGCCAGCATTGCGAGACGACACACCATACAGATCTCCCGAGCAGACGCTGCAGTTATTCGGCGACCGATTGATGGAAGTGGATGACCCGCCAGTCCCCGTTGCGCCGGACGAACACGGCCGTCGAACCCAGGCCAACGGGCGGAGAGGTGAAACCGGCCTTGTCGGTGTACGTGCCCTCCGACACCGCCGATACCAGCACCACGTCCGGGGACAGCACGCGGATGCGCTTCTCGATGATCTGGGTGCGTTGCTTTTGCAGCAGTGCATACGTCGTGCGGAACGCCGCAAGGGCTTCGTCGTATCCCGTCAGCATCACGTCATCGGTGATGAACGTAAAGGTGTCGTCCTTGGTCGACGCGGAGAGCACCCCCTCAGCGTCAGCCGCGTCCGCTGCGGCAGCGGTCCTGTCGAGGATCGCCTGCACGGTGGCCACGATCTCCGAGTCGTTGAGATTTGCAACAACCGGCTGTGAGCGACAGGCCGCTGCCATCACAGGCGCGGCCAGGACGAATGCACGTATCGCACGGCTATACAGCGACATACGAACTCCTGTCGGTGGCTGATGATCAGCACGCTGTAGGTTTTGAGCACTATCCGTACCACGGTGATTCCCGGCCGGGACGAGCGAACGGTTTCTGCGAGGAGAACCCTGTCTAGTCTCTGCCTCTGGAGCGAATCCGCGACCGGGCGGCGGCCCGCCGCTCGTCTTCTTCGACGACCAGACGATAGGCGATGTAGTACTTGTAGATGTTGCTCACATAACTCACGGTTTCGTGGCCGATGCGTTCAAAGACGATCTGTTCGACGTTGTCGAACCAGACGTTTTGATCGAGACTCCGTCGAGCCGCTTCGCGCCGCAACTGCTGGATTCGTCCAGGGCCGGCGTTGTACGAAGCATGGGTGAGCAACACTTTGTTGAGATCGTCCAATGGATCGGACTTGAAGTATTGGTCCATCATGATCCGGAAGTACTTCACCCCGGCATGGATATTGGGCTCCAGCTGTGTGATGTCGCCCACGTTCATTTCCCGACCAGTCGGGGGCATGAGCTGCATCACGCCAATCGCACCGACCGGGCTTCTCCTGTTCTGGTTCAACCCTGATTCCTGATAACCCTTCGCGACCATGAGCAAATAGTCGACGTCGTACTGCGTCCCGTATTTTCGGAACAACGCGACGAGCGACTCGAACTTGCGGCGCTCGGCCGCTGCCGTCGCGCTCTTCACGAATGTCGTGTTCTGCAAGTAGCGTTTCTTGATCACGTTGCCAAATGCCCGAGTCAATCCAAACCTGGCGATGAAGTCGTTGGCTTCAGCCGCCAGCTGCGGGCTGTTCTTTCTGAACGCCACCGCGAGGTCGCCGCCAGTGCGAAGCGCCACGTCGTGGTGCACGATGAGCTGCGGGAACACCCTGGCCCAAAAGGCGGCCAGATAGTCATCGACCACCACGATCTTGATCAGGCCGGCATTGACCATCTCGAGCAGGTCCTCGTCCTCGAGGTGTTCGGGGGTATCGTGAATCGCCACCGGCTTCAGTCCTAGCGACTCGAATCGTGCATTCAGGGCGAGCAGGCTGTGGTAGTAGCTGCTCGATTTCCGCGCGAAGACCTGCTGGCCGGACAGCTGGTCGATCGTCACAATCGTCGGTGCTCCGGGACCCGTCACGACGACCTCATGCACGTTGCGTACGGTCGGATTGGAAAAATCGACAAGGGCTCGGCGCTCGGGAGTGACAGTGAGTGACGCCGAGACGACGTCGACCTTGCCGTCGACGAGCGCTGGCAGCAGGAGGTCTCGCCGCAGCGGGACGAAGACGACCTGGACCTCGAGGTTGCCCGTCTTGCGTTTCTTGTTGAAGGTGTCCTCGAACATCTTGAACTGTTCGTAGGCAGCACCCCGCTGGACGCCGTGGTCGACGAAGTACAGCGTGCGATTGAAGGAGACGCCGACGCGGATCATCCGACGCTTTACCATCTCCTCGAGATCGCCAGTGAAGGGGCGATCGATCAACAATCGGACCGACTCGGGGAGAGCCGACTCATACTCGAGCGGCGGCAATGGCTTTTCTTCCTGCGCGACCGCGGCCGGGGCGGGTGCTGCCGTGTCGGTCGGGGCTGAGCACGCCCAGGATGAAAGGATGATCAGGATTAGGCAGGTCGGCACGCCTGCGCCGCAAAACCTCGCTGTGGCTGCCGGCATGTCGCTAGAAGATGGAGTAAACCGCCCCGACGCTGAGGACGACGGCATCGGCGCGCCATCGAGCGCGAAACTCGTGGCCGATGCTGTCGCGGTAAACGATGCCCGGACGATTGATCAGGTAACCGCCGAAACCAATCAGAGCCACATGCCGACGAAGCGCATACCCCACGCTGACCCCTGGCCTCACTGCAACGCTGGTGTCCGCGTCAACCACGACCGCGTCTGACCGGGTGAACGCGGCATCGAATTTCGCGCTGTTGAACGACGGGCCGCCGACAAGGGAGAAGCTGGTGAGGATCCGCCTCGGTCCGACGGGTATAGCTCACGCGGCCCATCAGCGGCCGGATGCGCAGCGTGGCAAAGTCGCTTGTCGATCCAGAGGGATTCGAGAGGTCGGCTTTGAACGCGTTGAACGCGCGCGCAGCGCCCCACCCTTTTTCCGGATGCAGCCAGACGAGCACCCGAATCCCGTCCCGACGCCCACCTCATCGTCCGTCGTGGCGTTGATATTCAGCGCACCACCGACGCCAATGCGCCCTGCGTTTGGTCAAAGACTGCGGGCGTCACACCACCCACCAACACGATCGCCAGCAGCATCTGTTTCACAAAACCCTCCAGCGTGATTCCTGTACCTACGCGAATGGAGAAACTCTACCGTGCCGGTGGATTCGTCGCGACGTCTTCAGAACTTGATCGTGAAACCGAACAGCGGCCCTTTCAGCGCGGTGTCGAACAGAACGTTATCCTTGTCGTAGTTCACATTGAGATAGCGGTAGCCGAAGACGAGGGCGTAGCGCTCGCGGATATCCAGGCCTGCGTTTCCGACGATTTGATAGGTGAAGTCTGAACCACCGGCACCGAGATCCCCATAGACGGAGGCCCACCATCGGCGCGGCAGCGTCCTCCGTGCTCTCAAGCCGACGATCCCATCAACCCAATCGCGGCTGGCCTGCAGGCCAATGCCCGGCAGCACACCCGCCTGGAACTGCAGCTTTGTCTCCAGACGCCAGTACCGGATGCCGCCAACAGCGTCGAGCGACGTGTCCGCACTGTCCAGAATCCGGTAGCCGCCTTCGGGAGTGAGGATGAACAGTTTCTGCCGGGGGTCGACGCTGGAAAACAGTGGGCCGGGCGTCGCGTGCTGGGACCGAAGATCTGTGTAGATAAGGTCTGTGAGCACAAGGAACTTGTCGCGTCGCGCTTCAGCGAGACCCATGGCCGCGACGTGCAGATGTTTGAAAATGTCGGCGAAGGATGCATCGATGTCAGCCGTTCGGTTTCCAATTCCGACAAGGCCGTCAAGACCGGAGCCCCAGAGATACGGGACAACCTGGAATTGCCACTCTTCCGTCGAAGATTGCGGTGGAGGCGATTGTGCTGACGCTGGTGACGCGTACAGCATCAAACCAGCGGCGACTCCAAAGACAACATATCGCGTGCTCATGTTCGCTTCTCCACATCCGCGCTCATCGGTGCACGACGGACGGTCACATCGGCGCAGCGCGCGACATCCGGAACTTACCCGGAGGCAAGATATGTACCCTGCCAGGGTCCCGAGAACTCAGAGTATTCGAGTCAGAAAAGTGGTCCAGTCACAACATGTTGCGAGAGCTGCGGTCGGCTGGCGCCAGACGGGCCGAAGCGATGAGCGAAACTTTCGGCACGCTGCGCATTCGAACACCCTAGGCTCCCCAGTGTGACGGAGGAGGGGCATCAAGTCGTGGCCAGACGGATCGTCGATATGATCGCGGCGAGGCCGTAGTGCAGACTGCTAACGGCGCCGAAGTCCAATCCCAAGTCCGTGCCTTCACCATCGGCGAGCGTGAGGCCCAGACCGAAATAAGGTTTGGAGGTCGACGAGCGGTTGCTGGCTGATGCCGATAATCCCCTGACGCTCGTGGGTCAGATCGAAAATGAGCAGGAGCACCAGGATGACCGTCAGCGGAAGCAGCACGCTCGTAAAGATCGAGCGAACGCCGTCGTGACCGGCCGCATACGCGCTGGTCCAGCAGCTGGTGCCGGCCACCGCGGTAAGGATCAGCCACACGCCGGCGGGAATCTGGTTTCGCGCGGCCGCCACGCGCTCCGCGTCCGTGTCAATCAGCTGATTCAACGTCGCAATGAAGGTGGCCGTGACGGCGGTGGGAGCTTCTCTCGCAGACGCCTCCGCGTGTTGCCAGAGCTTCGACTCAATCTCGGCGCTCCGCCGTAGTCCTTCGACGAGCTGTATTGGGTCGCGGGCGAGCGTGTGCGTGCGGAGCCGGACATCGACAAAGTCGCTGAGTAATCGCCTGGCCTCGTCGCGGCGGGTCTCCGGCAGCAGGCCCGCCCGAAGCCAGGTCGCCCCGATGGCGTTGGCTTCCTTCACCACCAGGTCGCGCCGAACGCTATATCGTTCGACGGCCATGGAAAACGTGAAGCCGAGCAGCAGCGTCAGCAACCCGAGCATGGCGCCTCTGATCGCCGCAATCTGGCGGCGACGCGCTTCGTCGTCAGCGCCGCGCGACTGCCGTCCAAGCCGGTAGGCCACCTCCACGGCTGCCAGCAGGGCAGTCGTGAGGACAATCGCGACGCTGGCTTCATCCACGCCCTGGATCTATCTGTACTTGCGCGGGTACCACGTGATGTCGACCCCGGCGTTGTAGCGGTACTGCGTCAGTCGGGCGTAGTCGTTGAGCCCGATACCGTAGTACGCGGAGGCGACCCAGCGCCGATTCGGCCCGAACGCACGGCTGACCCCTGGCTTCAACGTTTGGGCGAATTGTCCCGGAGAGACGTCGTGGAACGAGTCCCACTCGAGGAACCAGGTTGCCTTCAAGACGCGTGTATTTACGGTGAGGACGGGCTCGAGTTGCTTGAACGGAAGTCCTCGTGCGGTATGGACCGATTGCTTGTAGTAGAGGGTGGCGACCACTTCCAGGTGGCGGGAAACCACGCCGGTAACATCTATGGACGGCCTGACGGTCGTCGTGGCCCCGCCAATCAGGGCGTCGCTCGAGGTTTGAAAGGCCGCCTGCAGGCCGACTCCCGTCCGAAAGCGTTTCCCATACAGGATGTTCGCGTTGAATTGCAGCTCGGCGTCGCCGGATCCGCGCGTCGTCCGTGCCGGCGTCTCGATCTGAACGACAGGCTCGAGGGCCGACACCGCATATCGCTGTTTCGGTCCGAACCCGTACAAACCCCGGAGCCGGAACCGATCGATTGAAGCGGGGCCGAGCCGCCTGCGATCGTATCTGACGACGGTGCGCGTCCTGAGGTACGTCGGGTCGCGGTCGCCGACCTCTTCCTCGAGCTCCTGAATCTCTTCTTCTTCCTCTTGATCGGTGGTGAGTGTCGACGGCTGTTGTGATGGAGTCTGGGCTTGCGGTTGGGCGAATGAAACAGCAGGCACACTCCAGGCCACGTATGCACAAGCCACCGGCAGCCATCGTCGTGATGCTCGCATCTTGGCGGAAGGCTCGCCGCATGTTGAGAGGGACGTCTCGAGATGTTGGGAGGCAACGCCTCGATGAGCGGCCGTCTCGCCGTGCTCGGCGCCTTGTAACACTCCGTTCGTCAGCGCCTTTCGTCCGCTGCAACGTTCTCGCCATTGACGGCGCGCGTCATGCACTGTCATCGGCCATGCGGACTCCAGCACATTCGAAACCCGGTCGGCGTCGATTTCTTGCCGCGCTCGGCGCGTGCGCGATGACCCGGCCGGTGGCCTCGTCCGCGCAGGCGCTCACACAGGGGCACGGTGCCCTGACCAAAGAGCAGCGCGACCGCCTGACGCCGGCACAAGTGCTCGACGAGTTGAAGAAGGGCAACGAGCGGTTTCGATCAGGAGCGATGGTGTCTCGCGACTATCGTGCCCAGCAGCGCTCGAGCGCGGCCGCTCAATTTCCCGCGTGTGTGGCGCTCGGATGCGTGGACTCGCGAGTACCGGCCGAGGTGATATTCGACGTGGGCATCGGGGACATGTTCAGCGCGCGCATTGCTGGAAACGTCGTCAACGACGACCTGCTGGGCAGTCTGGAGTTCGCGTGCGCGGTGGCTGGCGCGAAAGTGATCGCGCTCTTCGGGCACACCGCGTGCGGCGCCATCAAGGGCGCCATCGACGACGTGGAGATGGGGAATCTCACCGGGCTGCTCGCCCGCATCAAGCCGGCGATCACAGCGACGAAGTTCAGCGGCACGCCGTCGAGCAAGGACGCCGCGTATGTCGATGCGGTCGCCCGAACAAACGTTCTGCTCGGGCTGGATGTCATTCGAAGGCGAAGTCCGCTGCTGGCCGACCTGGAGAAGAAGAGGACCATAGTGATTGTCGGAGGCATGTACGACCTGAGCACCGGCGCGCTGGAGTTTCTCAATGAAGGAGATCCTCAAAGCGCGGCGCGATGATTGAGATAGATGGTCGATCCGGCGCTCAACGTGTCTAGACAGCAAGTAGGCTGTCCACCTGCCGCACACATCGCCGCAACACCTCATTCACGCAGCCGATCTTCTCGGCCGCCGACCGGATCGTGGCCCACTG
>Ga0184625_10000684_pt1 | contig 13298 bp, 8 predicted proteins | sample PLM3_30_b1_FD_133151 | JGI IMG/M metagenome (GOLD analysis project Ga0184625, IMG submission 133151) | Groundwater sediment microbial communities from an aquifer in East River, Colorado, USA - PLM3_30_b1 | ecosystem: Environmental > Terrestrial > Soil > Riparian zone | place: USA: East River... | reverse complement strand
GCAGGCCATAGCGGGCCGCTTCACGGACCATCTTCACGGGATCGTCCAGCCCACGGATGAGGTCGGGTACAGCCGCGGAGGTGTGGCGAGCGCCGAGGGCCACCATCGCCCAGTAACGGACCTGGGGACTCGAATGCGATGCACCGGCCCGCATGAGGTCGAGATACTCGTCCGGCAAATTCTCCGTCGCCGCCGCACTCCACGGGTCGATCTGGGCCAGCAGTCGCGCGCGGGCGATTGTGTCCAACGGCGATTCACCGGCAACGGGTACAAAGTCCTTGCGCTTCAGCTTGGGCCGCTCGTCGGGATAGAGCCGCGAGAGCGTGTGCATGACGTACGAAGTGGTCACAAAGCCCGTTTTCGCCGAGCGGTTCCAGAGGCCATACGGATGCTGCATGGCCAAGAGCGCTTTCACGCCACGCGAAATCGCCGGATCGTCGGTTGTCGCACCGAGCGCGGCCAGCGCATCGATCGCCAGCGCGGTCGGCGACGGATCGGCGCTGCGATCGACCTGGCCAGGCGAAAAGCCCCAGGCCCCGTCGCTGCGCTGCGACGAACGAATGGCCCGCTCATCCCGTGCGAGCTGCTCCTGAATTTGAGTGACCAGCCTTTGGGCCGCGGGTGAGTCGCCCTTGAGCGCTGCGTAGTCGGCCGGAAAAACGCGGCGGAAGAAGAGCACGCGGTGGGCCAAATCGTCGGTGTATTGGGGCTCCACGGCGAGCATCTTCGCAGCTCGCTCCTCGATTCCCGTGAGGTAGCGGGCTTCGTGCGTTTTGTCCCAGGCCCGGCGGAGAATCTCGGCGGCGTAGTGGATCACCACGGCCCGGCCGACGTTCGAGCCCTTGCCGGCGGCGTTGATCCCGCTGGGGTCGCTGGTCTGCAGCACGTAATTCGCGGTGCGGATTTGCTGCATCGAGTGCAGCTTCCGCGGCGGGACGACGGTCTCCAACGTCAGCACGTTGTGGCCGGCGATTCGCGTGCCGGCCGGCCCGTCGCCCAGGTCGTGCGGCGGCAAGCTCGTATTGTTGGCCGCGTCCTTAAGCAAGTTCGTCGGCCGCAGCGACTCGTACATCACGTTCATCAGATGCCGATAGTGCAGCGGGTTCTCGATCCGGTAGCCGAAGGCCAGCGGCCCGGCCGGCCCCCATACGCCCGACTGCGTGTGGCAGCTCATGCAGTTGCTGCCGTACATGCTGCCGGTGTCGCGGAGGCGGCGGTCGAGGCTGTTGCCCCGTGGCCGGTTCATCAGCCAGGCCGAGACCTGGGCCACGTGGTCGTACATCGCCAGCCGCACCGCCTCGCGCGGGTCAGACAGCGGCGCGGGCTTGCGGACGCGGACCTCCAGGTCGTAGCCGGGCGAATTGGCCTCCACGCGGAGCAAATAGACGCCGCTTGGCTGCAGCGTGCGAACGACAGCGGTGCGGTGCTCCTCGACCTGCTCGTGCATCGTCTCGTTGAGGTGTTTTCCCTCGCTGTATTCTTGCCCGTCCGGCGTATAGACCCGCACGCGGGCGGCGACGATCGGATCGGTCGGCATCAGGTTGACGCTGAGCAGCCGCGGCGCTGTGCCCCGATATTCCAGCCGGAACCAGTCGTCGCCCGACTCGCCGTATTGGCCGTTGTCGAAATACTCGACGTCGTCCGCGCCGCCCGTGAGGTGCAGAATCTGCTCGTCGTCGCCCGCCGCCAGCGGCAGCAGCTGCGCCTGGGCCGCAGAGTTATTCGGCTCCAGCTCGACGTGATGCCCGCGAGTTGACTGGCCCAGATCGACGGGCCGCACGAGCAGCCGCAGTTCCACCTCGCGACCGGCGGGCCAGGGCGTGAGCCGGGGAAACGACTTGACGTCGGACAGCACTCCCGTCTCGCGCCAACGGGCGGAGGCGGCCGGCAGCTCTTCATCTTCCACGACCTGAAGCTTCAGCGTGTACTGCCCAGCCTGCGGCGCGCGATAAACCAGATACACATCGGGGTCGAGGGCGTGCAGGACCTTGCGAAAGCCACAGTCCGCGGCGGGGCCAGTCCATTGGACGGCCACGCGCCCATTGGCCGGGAGCTGCGACGGCGAGGCAATGCCGACGGAAACCTCCACCGTCTGGCCAGCGCTCAACTCGATCGACTTCTCGAAAGCGCCGGAGAATCGGACGCGCTGGTCAATGTCCCGAGTTTGTGCTGCGGCAGCACTCGCCGCGAGCAATGTCGCCGCCACACCGAGCCAAACGAAGCCTTGCCTGCACATGGCTGCCGCTCCCGTCATGGAACCGCCGCGAACGCTGCCGAGCAGCTATTATGGCGCAGGGCGAACCGCAACGGGAAGCCGCAACTACCGCCGCTGGCCCGCGCCGCGATGCGTCGGCGGGAGGGGCTGGCAGGCATACGGTTGGATCGGCCCGCTAGTACAATCAGCGGCCGGCGGGTTGGGACTCTCTTTCGTGTGAGAAAACGGCGATGAGATGTGTGCATTTTGCGGATCTGATCGTCGCCCTCGGCTGCTTCGCGATGGCCGTGGCGGCGGTGGCGGCTGATCCGGCTGGGCTCAAGGTGGCGACATTTGATGTGGATGCGACGCCGCCGGTGGGGTCGGCGATGGCGTATGACCCGGTGAAGCGGCTGGATGAGTTGACGCTGCGGTGCCGCGGCATCGTGCTGATCGGGGCGGAGCAGCCGATCGTGCTTTGCGCGGTGGATTGGATCGGCATTGCGAATGAAGGGCACGATGCGTTTCGCGACCAGCTCGCGGCGGCGGCGGGCACGACGCGGCAGCGCGTGGCTGTGCATACGCTGCACCAGCACGACGCTCCGGGTTGCGACTTCACCGCAGAGAAGATCGTCCGCGAGATGGGCCTGGCCAATTACGATCGCTTCGAAGGCACGTTTCATCGGCAGGTGATCCAGCGGGCCGCCGAAGCTTTGCGAACCGCGCTTCCCACGGCTGCTGAAGTCACGCACTGCGGCTTTGGCGTGGCGGACGTGAAGGAAGTCGCCTCGAATCGACGCATCCTGGGAGAAAACGGCAAGGTGCGAGCGACGCGGTACACGGCCACGCGCGATGCCGCGCTGCGGGCCGAGCCCGAGGGCGTCATCGATCCACAGGTCTCGCTCGTTTCCTTCTGGAATGGCGACAAGCCGCTGGCGGTGCTCAGCTATTACGCCTGCCATCCGCAGAGCTATTACCGCACGGGTGTGCCCAGCCCCGATTTTCCCGGCATCGCCCGCTGGATCCGCGGCCAGGCCCTGCCCGAGGCCCTGCACATTCACTTCAACGGCGCCGGCGGCAACATCGGCGCGGGCAAGTACAACGACGGTGCTAAGGAGAACCGACTGGCCCTGGCGACGCGTTTGGCCGACGGCATGAAACGGGCGCTCGATGTCACGCAGAAGTTCCCGGTGACGGCGGCCGACGTCGGCTGGCAGACGGTGCCCGTGAGGCTGCCGGTCGCGCCGCACCTCAAGGAAGTGGACCTCGTGCGGGCGCTTCGCACGGAGCCGGCCAAGGGCTACATCGCCAAGGCCGATCAGCTCGCCTGGCTGCGGCGCTGCCAGAGCGGCCACGCGATCGACGTGGCCTGCCTGCGGCTGGGCAAGACGCGGGTGCTGCACCTGCCGGGCGAGCTGTTTGTCGAATACCAGCTCGCGGCCAAGAAAATGCGGCCCGATCTGCACGTCGCCCTGGCCGCCTACGGCGACTATGGCCCCGGCTACATCGGCACCACGGCCGCCTATCCCGAAGGCGGCTACGAAACTGGTCCCACGTCCAGCAACGTCGCGCCCGAAGTCGAGCCCGTGCTCATGGACGCGATGAAGCGGCTCCTGCAAGCAAATCCTTGATCGGATCGGATCATGTTTTCCAGACGAGCCTCATGGCCGATTCAGTTTGCTCCTCTGGCCATGACGGCCTGCCTGGCGGCCTGTTGGCAAGCGCCGGCAGCCGACTGGCCGCAGTTCATGCGGAATTCCCAGCACACGGGCGATGCGGCCGACGAGAGTTTGCAGTTGCCGCTGGAGCTGGCGGCGCAGGTCAAGCTGCGTGACGCCGTGATGACGTCGCCGGCCGTCGTCTCCGGGCGGGCCTACGTCGTCGATCAATTGGGCACTGCCTACTGCATCGATCCGCGGGCTCAGAAGATCGTCTGGCAGTCGTCGCCTGACGGGGCAGGGGCGATGGGCTTCAATACCAGCTCGCCCTGCGTCGCCCAGGGCCGCGTCTATTTCGGCACGACCGCGGGCCGGCTGCACATTTTGAATGCCGCGGACGGCGCGGTTGTCAAAACGCTGCAGGTCGGAGCGCCGATCCTGAGCGCGCCGACGATGGCCAACGACTCGATCTACTTCCAGGCGCTCGACGCGGTGCTCCGCTGCATCGACCTGGACGGCAACGACCGGTGGCGATGGGACCATTACGCCCGCCATCAAGAGCCGCCCGAGGTGACCAAAAGCCAGGAGCGGGAGCGGGGCCATCCCGGCAGCTACGACCGGCCGCACTATGGCGGCGGCGAAGTCGCGGTGAGCGGCAAGAGAGTCGTCACCAGCTTCGGCTGGGACATTGTGTGCCTGGAGGATGCCGGCCCGGAGGCCAGGCTGGTGTGGTGCAACCGCGCTCCGGCGGGCCGCGACGGCTCGTCGCCGATGTCGTCGTCCATTTCCGGCGACTGGATCTACAACGCCGGCATGGGCGCGGACGGGCATCTGGCATTGCTGCGGATCGCCCTGGCCGACGGCAAAGTCGCCAAGAGCGAAGGCGGGCGGCGCGAGGCTTATCCCTGGATCACGCCAGCCGTCCGCGGCGCCGCGGCCGTGGTCCGCGATACGTCGTACGGCAAGAACGGCATTCAACTGTTTGACTTCGACGCCCGCCGCACGGTCGCGAGCTGGCGCGACGACACCGAATCGACACCGATCGTCAGTTCGCCCATGCTGACGAAAAATCACCTCGTGGCGACTACTCTCCGCGGCGAGGTGCTGGCCATCGACTTGAGCGGCAAGTCGGGGGCGAAACCGTTCCGTTATTTTGTGACGGGCGGCAAGGGAAGTTCGTCCACGCCCGCCGTGGTCAATGGCGAGATCTACTTCGGCGGCGACGACGGCTGCTTCTATGTTGTGGGCCCAAACGGCGCGGGGCCGCGCCCGCCCGAACCGATTGCCGATCTGACTCCGGGACCAGGTTTGGTTCCGGCTAAGAACAATTGGCCCTCGACCTATGGCAACGCGGGCAACACGTCGTTTCAGGATGACCCGGCAATCGTGCCGCCGTTGCGAGTGCGCTGGGCGACGCGCGGCTTCGGCCACCAGCTTGCGCCGTGCGTGGCCAGCGGCGGCGACCTGTTCACGGTGACGCTCACCGGGCTCATTACCTGCCAGGAGCAGGCGACCGGCCGAATGCGGTGGCGCGTGCAGATGCCGGGGCCGGAATGGTCCACTTCATCGGGAATGCTGGCCGAGGGTGGCCGGCTGTTCGTGCCGCGGCCCACCTTCGGCCGCATGGAGGGCGCGTTCTATTGCCTCGACCAGCGGACCGGCCGGCTGCTCTGGTCGGCCGATATCGGCGGGCGCTACATCTGGGAACGCGCCGCGCCCGTCACCGCCGCGGGTAAGGTTGCATTCGGCTTCGGCACCGCTCCACCTGTGGGCGCAGAAGCCGGCGACAAGAGCCCCGCCGGAACGCTGATCCAAGCCTGGGACCAGGCGACCGGCCAGAAAGCCTGGCAAGTGGAGCTCAACGTGGCCGGTACGCGCTCCGGCTCGATCGGCGGCTGCACCGATGGCGAGACGATGTATTTCACCGCCGGCGCGGGAGAGTGGCAGTGGCGTCGAGAAGTCGAAAAGCAGCGCGGCGAGACCGTGGCCGTTGAGGCTCGAACCGGCAAGGTGTTGTGGCGGTCGAACGAGCTGTTTGGCGAATCGTATCCGGTGCTCGCGGCCGGAAAGCTGCTGCTCAACTCTGACGGCCTGAACTGCGTCAATGCGGCCGATGGCAAGCCGCTCTGGAAGCGGCCGGCGCCCGGCTACACGCGGTTCAGCGTCGGTGACGACTTTATCGTGATGCGGGGCTACGGCGGCCACGGCGAGAAAATTCAGCTAGCAGACGGCAAGGACTATCCCAACTGCAAGGAGCTGGGCGGCGCTACGCACGCCTGCAGCTCCGTCGCACTGACTCCGCGATATGCTTTCGCGATCACGGTCGGCGGGCTCCATGTCCGCGATGTGCGCAGCGGCGAGCTGCTCTGGCAATCGCCGGGCTTCGCACCCCGCGGCTGCGTCAACGCGGTGCTGGCGGATGGCCGCGTGTTTTGGCCCAGCGCCGCCAGTGGCGTGGTCTATTGCTGGGAGCCAGTTACCTCGCGGTAACACAACTGCGGTTCGTCTTGACGCGCTCGGGCCGATTCGGGACCATCCCGACGTTGCTAGCTACGCGCCCAGGTAGGGCGGGCTTCCGAGCCTGCCCGGGACGGGCTGGGAAGCCCGTCCTACGCCACTCCCCCGCAGTGGATGGATCCCATGAAGTCCCAGACTCGCCGTGATGCTGCGCGGCAACCCGGCTCGCTCGGCGAGCGGCGGTCGATCGTTCCCGAGTGGCTCCTCTTGGTCGTCGTGGTGGGCGCGATCTACTTCGCGCGCCTCTCGGAGCCCAACCTGCGCGGCGAAGAGACGCGCCGCGGGCGCGTGGCGGTCGAGATGATGCAAACGGGCGACTGGATTGTGCCGCGGCAGCAAGGGCACCTCTTTCTCAGCCGGCCGCCGCTGCAGAACTGGCTCATCGCTGCCGCGGGGTACGTGCGCGGCGGCGTTGATGACCTGGCCATCCGGCTACCGAGCGTGCTCGCTATTCTGGCGACGACGCTGCTGGTTTACGGCTACGCCCGCACATGCGTGTCGGCCGTCGCGGCGCTCGCCAGCGGCCTGGCGTTCGCGACGATGATCCAGGTGCTCGTGCTGGGCCGACTCGGAGAGACCGAAGCCCTGTTTACCCTCGCGGTGGGCGGCTCGCTGCTGGTCTGGCACTGGGGCTGGATCCGCGGCTGGTCGCCGTACGTAACGTGGGGACTGGCCTACGTGCTGGTCGCGTGCGGCATGCTGCTCAAGGGCCCGCAGGCGCCGGTGTTCTTTGCCGGCCCGGTGGGACTGTATCTGATCGCGATGCGGCAGTGGCGGAGCATCGTCACCTGGCCGCACGCCTGCGGGATTCTGATTTTCGTGGCCCTCTGGAACGCCTGGCAGATTCCGTACTTTCTGGCCGTCGGCGGCGATGCGACGAGGGAAATCTACTCCCACGACGTGGCGCTGCGGTTCGTGGACCGCAGTTGGCTGACGTTGCTGACGCACGTTGCGGCCTATCCGCTCGAGATCGCAGCCGGCCTGCTGCCCTGGTCGCCGCTGCTGCTGGTCGCCTGCCGCGGCTCATTCTGGAACTGGCTCGGCAAGAGCCGGCCGCACGCCATCTTTCTGTTGTGTTGCCTGGTTGCGACGTTTCCCACCTGCTGGTTCACGCCCGGCGCACGAGGCCGCTACTACATGCCGCTCTGTCCGTGCTTTGCCGTCCTGATCGGCCTGGTGGCCGAGCACTGCTGGCAATCGGCCGCGAGCCTTTCGCAGCAGAGCGGGTGGCGGAGGTTCATGGTCTGCGCAGCAGTCGCGATGGGCCTCGCCGTGCCGGCTGCGATCGCGCTGCAGCTTTTGCCGCAAGCGGCGGCCTTCGCGCTGCCGTGGAGCCTGGCCGTTTCCTTCGCTGTGCTGACGCTGTTACTGGCGAGCGCCGTGTGGTGGTCGGCTGCGGGAACCACGCCCCTCCAGCGGCAGCTTGGCCCGCTGGCCCTGGCGTCGTTCGTGGCCCTGGCCTATATCGGGCCGGCCACGAACATCCGCGCGAGCATCTCCAACGACACCGCCCGGCAGGTCGCCGCGCTGAAAGGCCAGCTGCCGGAGGGAGTGCGGCTGGTCAGCCTGGGCCGCGTCGATCACATGTTTACTTACTACTACGAGCAACCCATCAAGCCCCTGGAGGAGGCGACAGGCGCTCAGACGCTGCCCGACGATGCCGAGTATTTCTGCTACTTGGACAACCGGGAGCGGCTGTTCGACTTCCCCTGGGAGCAAGTCGCCGCGATCAATTGCGACCGCAACCGGCGGGCCGAGCCCGAACGTGTCGTCGTCGTCGCCCGGCGGCTGCGCGGCAGCCCCGTGGCCACCGTTGCCGGCCACGAGCCAATCACCGAAGGCAGCCCAGCTCAGCATCGATGATTCGCGTGCCTAGGCGGCCTTGGCCAGTCGCGGTCGCGCGGCCGCGGATTCGGCCCGGTCCGGCTTGCGGAGGATCAGGTTGACCTCGGGCACCGCCCACAGGCAGTGTTTGCCGATGAACTGCGACACGTTGTAAAACCACTTCCAATCTTCGAGCGGCAGGCGTTTGCGGGCTGAAAAGACGCGGAAGCCGCGAATGTCGATCACGCTGGAAGTGGGCCAGTCCAGGAGCTCGAGGACCGTGCGCCGCAGCGATCGGGCGGAGAGTGCGTTTTGCGTGTCGCCGACGTTCTTCTGGCGGAGCTTATAGAGCCAGTTCATGAGCGGAGCGACGAGCGGGGGCTTCGTGGGCGTGGCCACCAGCAGCAGGCCGCCGGGCTTCAGCACGCGGCGCATTTGACCGAGCGCCCGCGGGACATCGTGGATGTGCTCGATCACGTGCGACGCCAATACGACGTCGAAATGAGCGTCCGGCCAGGGCAGATCGTCCTGCTCCATGTCGATTCGATGCACTTTGTAGCCAAGCTCCTCGCAGTACCTTGCCCGGTCCTCCCAAATCTCGATGCCGTGCCATTTCGCCTTCAAATCGTTCAGGAAAAACTTGAAGAACCCTTCGCCGCAGCCGACGTCCAACACACGCAAGTCGCGGCTGCCGGCGCGGCGGCCGAGCTGCGTGGAAATGATCTCGGCCGCGCTGCGGTAGCGTTCGAAGAACAATTCGTAGCGGCGGCGAGCCGGGATTTTTCCAAACGCCAGCTGCGTATGGACCTGGCGGTCGAACGGCGAGAAGCCGTCGCTCAGGACGGGCAACGTGGCGATCATCTGTGCGGCTGACAGGTCAGGTTCGTTGGCCACGAGAGCGCCGCTCCTGGGCTGGGAAAGTGTGGCTGGCAGCGCGCCAGCGCGGAAACTCGCCGGAAACAATAACGCGGCGGAATACTAGTGCTGCTCGTTTAACGGCGTCAATGTCGAATCGTCTGCCTCTTCTGAAGCAAACTGGGGTTTTCGCCTTGACGTCGCCGCGCGGTTTCGCCTACACACCGCGCCGGAGTTCCGGGCGATGCCGCGCACCACCATTGTCATTCCTTGCTTCAACGAGGCCGAGCGTCTGCCTGCCCGGCGGCTGATTGAATTTGCCGCGCAGCAACCGCAGATCAGTTTCATGCTGGTCAACGACGGGAGCGCCGACCAGACGGGTGAGATTCTGGACGGCCTGGCGCGGCGCTATCCGACGCGCTTCCGCGCGCTCCACCTTGAGCAAAACTCTGGCAAGGCCGAGGCCGTGCGGCAAGGATTGTTGGCGGCCGCGGACGGCGGCGACGACTATCTCGGCTACTGGGACGCCGACATGGCGACGCCGCTCGATCAGATTCCGCGATTCGCGGACGTTCTCGACCGCCGCGCGGCGGCCCAATTGGTGATGGGTGTGCGGCTGCCGCTGCTCGGCTGCCGGATCGAGCGGCAGGCGAGCCGGTGCGTGCTCGGCCGCGCATTTGCTGCGGCGGCTGGCCTGGCGCTGGGCCAAGCCGTCCGCGATACCCAATGCGGCGCGAAGCTCTTTCGTTCGGGGACCGCACTCGATCAGGTGCTCCGCGACCCGTTCCTTTCGCGGTGGATTTTCGACGTCGAAATCCTGGCCCGGCTGCGGTTGGTGCTGGGCGATTGCCGTCAGGCCGTCTATGAGCTGCCGATCGAAGAGTGGCGCGATGTCGGCGGTTCAAAGGTCCGGCCTCGCGACTTCGTGCGCGCCGCGCGCGAGCTCGTGCAGATTGCCTGGCGCTACCGAGTCGCCAGAAGCTGGCAGCCGGACGAAAGGCTCGCCGCGGAGCAGCCGGCGACGATACCGCTGGACGCCGGCCGCCGCGCGCGGCGGGCTGCCTAGTTGAGGAGAATTCATGTCGCAAGTCCTTGCATTCAATGCGCCCACCACCGCGAGAAGCGGCAATCGGTGGGCCTGGGCGCTGTGGCTGATTGTGATGCTCGTGATGTGCGGGCTGATGCTGAGCGGCAATCGCCGGTCCGTGACGCCCGCGTATCACGGCGCGGCGCTGCGTTGGCTGAGCAGCCGGCCGCTGTACGACGATTCGGGCCGCGGCTTCCTCTATCTGCCGACGGCCGCCGTGGCCTATGTCCCGTTCGCCGTCCTGCCCCACACGGCGGGCGAGATCGCCTGGCGACTGCTGGCGATCGGCTGCTATGCGTGGGGGCTGTGGCGGGCCTGCCGGCTGATCCAGCAGCAAGACGGCCGCCAGTTGTTTCTGTTGGCGACGCTCCTCACGCTGCCGCTTTGCCTGTCGAGCGCCCGCAACGGGCAATCGACGCTGCCGATGACGGGGCTGATGCTCCTCGGCGCCGTCGCCGCGGCCGAAGGCCGCTGGTGGCGCTCGGCTGCGTGCCTCGCGCTGAGCGTGGCGCTCAAGCCTTTGGCCATCGTGATGTTTCTCTTAATGGGCGGCGTGCATGCGCCGCTGCGGTGGCGGCTGCCGCTCGCCCTCGCGGCCGTGTTCGCCGCACCGTTCCTGCTGCAAACGCCCGCTTATGTTGCCACGCAATATGCGGGCTGCTGGGAGATGTTCCAGGCCGCCTCGGACTTCGGCTATGTGCCCAGATGGTCGCAGCCGTTCGCGGCGCTGGAAGTTTGGGGGCTCGCCGTGCCGCGTGTCGTGCAAACGATTCTCCGCGTGCTGGCCGCCGGCCTGACGCTTGGTTTGGCCCTGTACGCCCAGCGGAAATGGCAACCGCCACGGGCCGCGATCTGGATCTTTACGCTCGCCGCCTGCTACCTGATGCTGTTCAATCCGCGGACCGAGAACAACACCTACTCGTGCCTGGGGCCGGCGATCGGCCTGGCGTTCGCATTCAGCTGGGGCCGACAGCACTGGCTCACCGCCGGCTACGTCCTTCTGGCCATCGGAGTCGTCGCCGGCTGGTCGCTCAGCAGGCTCGTCGCATCCGAAATCCCGCCGATCTGGCTCGCGCCGCTCTCGGCCACGATTTTTGCCGGCATCTGCGTGCGGCAGATATTCGATGTGCCAATCGTCGCCCAGCCGGCCGAGTCGGCGCCCATGCCACGCCGCCTGGCCGCCTAGCGACGGACTTCACGCGCGGGCCTCGACGATTTCCACGTCGATGTGCTGATAGGTTTCGCCCGTGCAGGGGCACAGCTCCAGACGGTAGCGGATTTCGCCTTTGAGCTTTTCGATCGCCTCGGCGCGGGTGGGAGCTCGAGCCTCGACTTGTCCCAGGTCGGGTCCGTCGTGCCGGACTTGCCACAGGCCGCCCGGCATTCTCAATATGGTGCAGGCATATCGCATCGAGTCGTCCGCTGCCGAGCCAGCAATCTGCTGCTAGTTATAATGCCTCGGGAAGCAGCGCAGTTCGTCAAAGTAGCTCCCTGACGCCGTCGGGGAGCTGCTCAGCAAGTTGAGCGACCCCTAGCGGTTCCGCTGCCTCACGGCGTGAGGCAGCTACTAAGGGCAACAACCCGGCACGGCGCAGGTGATCGTCCTGGGCACCAGCGTGCAGACCGGCACGGTGATCTCACGCGTGACCGGCACGGGAACCATTGCCGTGTAGTTGATGACCTTCGGCTCCACCACCGATTTGTAAGTCGTCACGGGCACTTGCGCCGGCACCTGCGTGCAAACGGGCACCGTGCAAGAGACGTCGCGGGTCTTCGTCTCATATACCGGTTTGCACACTCGCTCGACGACCTGTCGCGGCTCGGCCCGGCAAACGATCTGGTCGTACACGAACGGCTCTTCGACGTAGTGCGGCTTCCAGATCGTGACGGGCACTTGCTCGGTCACGATGTTCGGCGCCCAGACCTGGCAGGTTTGCGTGCAGCCGTAGCAATCGACATACGACCGGGCCTGCCACTGGCCGAGATCTTTGCAGACGGTTTGCATCACCTGCTCGGCGACCGGCTTGCAGACGGTCCGCACGCCCTGCTTCTGCTCGCGGTGCGGCACCATCACCGTCACTTGCCGCGGCACGTCTTCAAACGTCATTCGGCAGGCGGTATAGGTTTGCGTCCAGGTCTTGGTTTGCGGGACGACGACCGTCTTCATGCAGTTCACGAGGTTCGTCTCGGGAACCATGCGACAGACGTTGACCGTCACCTGCCGCGGCTCCGGCTTGCAGGCCATCCCCTGCACCGTGATAGTCTTGTAGGTCACTTGCGGGACCATCACGGTCTGCGTCACGACTTGCGGCGGACCGGCCAACGCGGGCGACGCGAACAACAGCGAGGCAAGGATCAGGATGCGTTTTTGCATGGTGCGACCTCTTGTTTTTAGCCGGGAGCAAACTTGCTCCCAGAGTCCTTGAACGTGTGCTCGTTCTGTGGACTCCGGAACCAAGTTTGGTTCCGGCTATTGGATTAAGTTGCGTAGTCTGGGAAAACTTTAACGGATTGTACTCGGGACGAATGTGAGTTTGGAGAAGGCAGCGATGAAATGGGCAATCTATCTGGCCGCGGCGTTGGGACTGGTGCTGGGGACGATTTGGATGAACGCTTCCGCCTGGCAGCAGCCGGCGGAAAGGGCCCTCTCGAAAGTCGGCAAGCAGCGGGGCAGCTTTGTCACGGTGCTCGACTATGGGGCGACGGGCGACGGCAAGACAGATGACACAGCCGCGATTCAGACGCTGATCGACGCCAAGGCGGGCTCGATTCGCTTTCCCGCAGGGAGGTATCGCATCACGAAGCCGCTGGTGGTTGAACTCGACAGGGTTGGTTTCACGTCGCTCGTCGCCGACGGCACGGCAGTGCTGGTAATGGCCGGACCGGGTCCGGCGATTCGCTTCGTGGGCACGCATGCCGGCAGCGCCGCCCCGGAGCAGGTCAAGCCGGAGGTCTGGCAGCGGCAGCGGATGCCGGCGGTGGAAGGGCTGGCGATTCTGGGCGAGCACGCCGAGGCCGACGGCATCGAGGCCAAGGGCACGGTGCAGTTCACCGCCCGCGGCGTTCACATCCGCAAGTGCCGCCACGGCATCGTGCTCTCGGTCCGCAACCGCAACATTTTGCTCGACGCCTGCCACATCTACGAGAACAGCGGCTGCGGCGT
>Ga0184625_10000682_pt1 | contig 13319 bp, 9 predicted proteins | sample PLM3_30_b1_FD_133151 | JGI IMG/M metagenome (GOLD analysis project Ga0184625, IMG submission 133151) | Groundwater sediment microbial communities from an aquifer in East River, Colorado, USA - PLM3_30_b1 | ecosystem: Environmental > Terrestrial > Soil > Riparian zone | place: USA: East River... | reverse complement strand
CTATTACCAACAAGATCTGTTTCGTGATGTTCTCAAACAGATCCAGCCACTTGAAGTCATCAGTGAAGAAGTAGACGACAGTATACAGCGCCAACAGTACAGTGATGAGGATCTCACTTATCCTGAATATTTTTTCAAGAAAAGAATGGCGGCGTTTGGTATCCAGAAAATGCCGAATGAACTGGAAATAAAATCCAACTCCCAGGCATTGTACCAGCAGGTCCCAATAACTCTCGAAATAAAAATTGAACCTGGTGAAATCATAGATGAGAAATGATTTCAGGAATAATAACAAACCTATACAGAATGCATAACCTGAATAGTATAAAAACTCTTTACTCCTGTTCAGCCTGAATGCGGCCAATGAATATAGAATCATCATCAGCAAGATGCCGGCTACAAGGTAGGTGAACATATTGGTGACTTTCTTCCCCTGGATTCTTGCAGATACGAAGGGCTCTATGAAATCTTTTTGAATAATTGAAGGGTTCAACACAGTAGCAGAGGAACGGAGAACACTGAGTCTTGCAAAATAAATGGAGGTATCCCTGGGTCTTGTTTCAAAAAGTCTGAAACCCAGTCGCCATTTCAATAACGTTGAGTCTTCAGTTAACTCTTTCAACTTTGAAGTTCCCTTTACTGTTTGAAATAGCCTGATATCATTGAAATATGCCCCAGGGAAAAAGTACAATTGATGCACCGAGTCGGAACTATTTTCCAGGCAGAACTTTAGGATGACCTCTTTTTCTATAATGTCCGCGGGGAATCTGTTTCTCCAAAATCGGGGCAGGCTATCGGTAATCGCAAGATTGGATAAGTCTTCATCCCGGATCGTATTTTTTTTTACAGCCTTCAGTTGCACAAACTTGTACATGTTTTTGCTAAAACGAACGGATGCAACATCAACTGAGTCGGCCTGGAAATAATAAGTACTTGGATTCCGCATTGTGCAAGAAGTAGAAAAAAAGAAGGGGAATAGGAAAAATACCAGGCAATATTTCGTGATTGCAGATTTGGTTAGCATGATCCGGGGATAGGTTTCCAATTGAATCTATATCCAAAATACGAATTTCATATAAGGAATGGGTCCATCCGGGACAATTGGGAGGAACTTTGCATCTTCTTCCAGATACTTGATGTGAAGTTGGGATGAACTGGTGCTGCAGGCGTGGAGACGCGAATACGAGAGAAATTACGTTCAATAATTCGTAATTCACCGGTTTTGGAGGGCTTGATTTATTCTTAAAACCCATTTAAAATTCCACATTAGTGAAAAAGTTGTCAATAATCATCGAAGCCCGTGCGTTTCAAGCCTGTACTGATGATAGCTAATACTTATCTTTGTGTTCATGGCAAATAAGCTGAATAAGAAAAAAAGCCAGCCGCCAGACCCGGATAAACTGAAACCCGAAAAAGAAGAATCCGTCAAGGTTAAGCAACTGGTCAAGGATGAACGTACCCATAAGATTGCCGGCGCCTCTTGCCTTGTGCTGGCGCTCTTCCTATTCATTGCTTTCTCCTCCTATTTATTTACCTGGCAGGAAGACCAGGATAAAGTGTTTAAAGGGGGTATCAATTTTCTTTTCGCCGATGATGTTAAGGTAGCAAACCTTCTTGGCCGCTTAGGCGCCTGGGCCGCACACCTCTTTATTTACAATGGTTTTGGGCTTGCCTCCTTCCTGATCTGCAGCTTCTTCTTTGTTTTTGGAATAAACCTGCTATTTAGCAAGAAAATTTTTTCGATCAGGCGAAACCTTCGCTACGTATTGGCCGGCATCCTATTCTTTTGCGTTGCGTTTTCATTTGTTTCTCCTTCTAACGCATTTCCCTGGGGAGGTGCAGTAGGTGATATGCTCAATAACTGGCTGCAGCGATTTCTTGGATGGGTAGGAACAGCAGTATTGTTGAGCGTAGCTGGTCTTGCCTATTTTATCTGGCGCTTCAATCCAATTTTCAATTTACCGCAGCGCAAACCAAAAGCTATTCCTGACAGCCTGCCTGCACCAGATCAGGCCAATGGCGAAATGGTGGCCATATTTGATGGGAACAACCAGGAACCACAACGGAATTATTTGAAATCTGAAGGTGGGATAGTGGTGATACCTCCCCATGCGGATCAAAAGAAAAACCCCATCAATGAAATCAAAGTAGTTGAGAAGAACGAACTTTCATCTGAAGACATCAACTCTATCACTCATTCTCCTGTTATGGTTGGAGAGGAAGTGAAGCCGGCAATCGCTAAGGTGGAGAGAGCTTCGAAGATGAAGGAAAATGGAGTTGAGCTGGAGTTAGAGATCAATCCTTCCCGATTGGAAATAGAAGAGGATAAAAAGGAATTTGCTGGTGCAAGAGTAGAAGAACTGCAACCTTATGAACCCACTCTTGATTTGAGGGATTACAAATATCCCTCTCTTGAACTTCTGGAAAACTTCGGGACCGAAAAAATTGTTCAGGATCCAACTGAACTGGAGACGAACAAGAACCAGATCATCAACACGCTCAAGAATTATGACATTGATATCCAAAAGATCAGCGCCACAGTGGGGCCTACTGTTACATTGTATGAAATAGTTCCAGCTGCGGGAGTGAGAATCTCAAGGATCAAGAATCTTGAGGATGATATTGCATTGAGTCTTGCCGCTCTCGGAATCCGCATCATTGCGCCGATTCCTGGAAAGGGGACCATTGGAATTGAGGTGCCCAATGTTAAGAAGACTGTGGTGAGTATGAGAACACTTCTGTCTTCTGATAAATTCCAGCACAATCATTTCAATCTTCCCATTGCATTAGGGAAAAAAATCGATAACGAGAATTTTATTGTTGACCTCACTTCGATGCCTCACCTTCTAATGGCAGGTGCAACAGGACAGGGTAAGTCAGTTGGTATAAATGCAATACTCGTTTCTTTGCTTTATAAAAAACATCCATCTCAGCTCAAGCTGGTATTAGTTGATCCCAAGAAAGTTGAGTTGAGTATCTATCGAACAATAGAAAGGCACTTCCTGGCGAAGTTGCCTGGAGAAGAGGAAGCCATCATCACAGACACAAAAAAGGTGATCCATACCTTGAATGCACTTTGCATTGAGATGGACAATAGATACGACCTCCTGAAGGAAGCGGGTGCAAGGAATATCAAAGAGTACAATGAGAAATTTGTAAAGCGGAAATTGAGTCCACAGAAGGGACACCAGTTCCTTCCCTTTATAGTACTGGTGATCGATGAATTTGCCGACCTGATAATGACTGCAGGCAAGGAGATTGAAATGCCGATAGCACGCCTCGCACAACTAGCCCGTGCAGTTGGAATTCACCTCATCATTGCTACTCAGCGACCTTCAGTGAATATTATAACAGGAACAATTAAGGCGAACTTTCCAGCACGTATTGCGTTCAAGGTATCTTCGAAAGTGGATTCAAGGACCATTCTGGATATTGGAGGTGCAGAACAGTTGATTGGGAAAGGAGATATGCTGATATCCTATAATGGCGAATTAACCAGGCTTCAATGTGCATTCGTGGACACGCCCGAAGTTGAAGATGTAACTGAATTCATCGGTGATCAGAGAGGATATCCGCAAGCCTTTCTCTTGCCAGAATATGTTGATGAAAAAGAATTGGAAGGAAAAGAATTTGACCTAACCAATCGGGATCCCTTATTCGAAGATGCCGCCCGGTTGATTGTACAAAACCAGATAGGGTCAACTTCTTTGTTGCAAAGAAGAATGAAATTGGGATACAACCGCGCAGGCCGTTTGATGGACCAATTGGAAGCGACTGGAATTGTTGGTCCCAACCAGGGAAGCAAAGCAAGAGATGTCCTCATTAAATCAGAATCAGATCTGCAGGAACATTTATCCATGATGGGTTAGGGATATGTTAATTGAAAACTGAGCTTAAACATCACCTAAATGGCTTGGTCTCACCTTTGCTACAATTAAATATCTTTGGCACTTATTCAAAATCTAAATGATGAAGAAATATTTACTGGTTGGTTCTCTGGTAGCTGGTTTTTTTTCCGTACATGCTCAAAGCAACAGCCTCGGCAGCAGTGATCCCGAAGCGAAGAAGGTGCTGGATGCAGTGAGCTCCAAATTCAAAACATACAAGGGTGTTCAGGCAAATTTCACATTAGGAGTAGAGGATGGAAAGGGGAAAAATCAGGGTACTAAAAAAGGACTTGTCTATATGAAGGGATCCAAGTACAGGGTGAGTATAACCGGGCAGGAAATTTTTTGTGATGGAAATAACGTATGGACTTTTGATAAAGCAGCAAACGAAGTCACTATTTCAAAATTTGATCCTAGCGTTAACACCATTACCCCGCAGAAATTATTCACAAATTTTTACGATAAAGATTTTCTGTATAAACTAAATGGTGAAAAGAAGATTGCGGGAAAATCAGTCGTGGAAATTGAAATGACACCCGTTGATAAGACGAAGAATTTTCATAAGGTGTATGTGTACGTAGAAAAGAAGACACAAACCATTTACAGCACTAAAGTGTTAGATAAGTCGGGAAACAAATATACCTATACTGTTACCAGTATGAAGGCAAATGCTGCCATCAGTGATGCTACTTTTATTTTCGATAAGAAAAAATACCCGGGAGTGGAAGAGGTTGATTTGCGGTAACGTTGAATTGTTGAATTGTTGAATTGTTGTAACCATTGAATCTCATGTCTCCGACCAATTAACTAATCAACCAATCAGCCACCCCATCTATAGGATTTGATATTCAAGCCTGCCAGGTCAATCACCCTGTCAACAACGGTTGCTGCCACCTCATCAATAGTTTTTGGCCGGCTGTAGAAGGAAGGAGTAGCCGGACAAATTATTGCACCCGCCAGGGTGAGGGTTTCCATATTTCGGATGTGAATCAGATTATAAGGAGTGTCTCTTACTACACAGATCAATTTTCTTCTTTCTTTTAAAATCACGTCAGCAGCCCGTGAAATAAGATCATCAGAAATGCCATTTGCTATGCGTCCCAGGGTTCCCATTGAGCATGGAATAAGGATCATTGTTTCAAATTGACCTGAACCAGAAGCAAAGGGGGCTGTGAAATCTTTTGTGGTGTAGGTTTTGAATGAAAACTTGCCGAAGTCTTCATTTTGCAGCTCGGTCTTCCATACTTCTTTGGCGTTATCTGTCATTACCAGTGCAACTTCCTGCCATTGATCTTTGAGGCTCAGGAGTTTCTCCAGTAGAATTTTAGCGTAAATGGACCCACTTGCCCCGGTAATAGCCACCACTAGTTTATGCATCTTATTTTAGATAACTTTGTAATCAAACAAATGTACTATGCAAAAACTAATGGTGCCTGTATTGACCATTACTGCGTTGTTTATAGCAGTAGCTTACAGGCCGGCCCCCCCTAAGGAAAAAATTGAATGGCTCACCTTAAAGGAAGCCCAGGAAAAATTCGCAAAAGAGAAAAGACCGATCCTGGTAGATCTCTATACAGATTGGTGTGGCTGGTGCAAGGTGATGGATAAGAAAACTTACACTAATAAGAATCTGATCTCCTATATCTCGGACAAGTTCTATCCCGTAAAATTGGATGCTGAAAGCCGCAAGGCCATTGACTATAATGGAAAGACGTATAATTTCAACAGCAGCTACAAAACGCACGACCTGGCAATTTACCTCACAGGTGGTCAATTGGCGTATCCTACAACCGTGATCATTCCTACGGATGGAAGCCAGCCTCAAGCAATACCCGGCTATCTTGAACCCAAGGATCTTGAGCCAATTGTCAAGTATTTTGGAGAAGAAAAGTACGGAAAGGTCTCGTTTGCAGAGTATCAGAAGAATTTTAAGGCTGCCTGGTAAGGGTGATTGAGTAGTTCTTAGCTTCATCCTCAAAATATTGACCCTAATCAATATTTTGAAATAGTTAAAAAAATGTAGGGCCCCCAACTAATGTTTAACCGCCCACAGCATATATTTGAATTTTCATAGGATAAGGTTTAATGGTTAATGGTATTTGATTAGTGCAGCCTCCCTTCGCGGGGGGCTAACTTTTTGGCGGAAATATTACTTTTTTGTGACTTTCAGATTTGAAAAGTCGACTTTTTGCGGAGGGATATATGCATTTCCTACTGAATAATATTCCTGTCTTCTCAGCTTGAATGTGAAACGCGAACTGCCCCGGGGATGGGCCATGATTTCTTTATTGAAGCGGCCTGGATAGTGTCCCAGGCAAATCACTTCTATATAATATCTTCCCTTCGGAAGTTTCTCCAGCTTGATTGTATTTTTTTCAGGATAATATATTTTTTTGACAAGACCTGCCCCGGATAAATCCCATTTATCAAAAATCAGGTAAACAGAATCTACCTGTGCATGCGCATTTGCCCGATTGTTTAAATGAATAGTAAGAGTAACAGAATCTTTGCTCCGTTTCTGTGCTGGCATAGTGAGGGAGATTGCCAGTAAAAGGGTTAATAGGGTGCAATTTCTCAACATCTTCAGGATGTTTAGGACTGCTCATAAGTCCTGTTCCATTCGCTCCAGATAGCCTTAATCATCCTTTAGAAAACCGGCCTGGTACTATGGTTTAACGCTTAACTAATGGTTTTCTTTTATCTATACGATAGAAAAAACCCCTCAGTTGGCTGCCATACTGAGGGGTTTTGAAAATAAATCATTGATAATCAAGCCTCTGCCATATCTGGTATGGCCTCCCGCTTGTAGTCGCCGGCGTCAAGCTTTTTCTTCGTTTCCTCGAAAGCTTTCAGGGTATGTTGTATATCCTCGTCAGTATGGACTGCGGTGGGTATAATGCGGAAAATGATATGGCCCTTGGGAATGACAGGGTAAATGACAATTGAACAAAAGATCCCATAATTCTCCCTGAGATCAGTTACCATGGCCGAGGCCTCAGGTACATCACCCAACATATAAACTGGTGTCACAACCGAATCAGTCTTGCCAATGTCAAATCCTTTCGCCTTTAATCCATTTTGCAGTTTGCGCGCAATTGTCCATAATTTGTCTTTGAGTTCCGGCTTGGTCCGTAACAACTCCAGCCTTTTGAGATTTCCCATCACCAATGGCATGGGCAGGCTCTTCGCGAAAATCTGGCTGCGGATATTATAGCGGATGTAATCAATGATCTTTCTGTCCCCGGCAATAAAGGCACCAATTGACGCCATTGACTTTGCGAAAGTCGAAAAATAGAGATCGATCTTGTCCTGTACTCCCTGTTCTTCTCCAGCTCCAGCCCCTGTCTTGCCCAAGGTTCCAAATCCGTGCGCATCATCAACCAATAGGCGGAATTGATATTTTTCTTTTAAAGTAGTAAACTCTTTTAATTTTCCCTGGTCCCCAGCCATTCCGAAAACGCCTTCGGTGATCACCAGGATACCGCCTGACTTTTGTTTTTCGATCAATGCCGTAGCACGTTGCAACTGTTTCTCCATGTCCTCAACATCATTGTGTTTGAAAACATACCGCTGACCAGGATGTAAACGCACACCGTCTATAATGCAAGCATGACTTTCCGTATCATAAACAATCACATCATGCCTGCTGCACAGGGTATCAATTATACTAACCATTCCCTGGTATCCATAATTCAACAAAGCGGCGTCTTCCTTCATCACGAATTCGGCCAACTCCCGTTCCAGTTGTTCATGGGAATTGCTATTGCCACTCATCATGCGGGCACCCATTGGAGAAGCCAGGCCGTATTTTGCAGCTGCTTCTCCATCCGTTTTTCTTACCTCCGGATGATTGGCCAGGCCAAGATAATTGTTGAGACTCCAAACAATTACATCCTTGTTCCTGAACCTCATATGATTTCCAATATCGCCTTCCAGTTTGGGAAAGGCGAAGTAGCCGTGGGCCCTTTCCCGGTACTGTCCCAAGGGACCATAATTCTTCAGCAATCTTTCAAAAATATCCGCCATATTGAATTTTTTTCGCCGCAAAAATAGGCAATTCAGCTGACTAGGATTAAAAGACTAGGATTGAAGGATCAAAGGATTAAAGGATACTATTAAAGTGAATGACTTGTTAATCCGGCTAGCCTATCTCTCCTGATTTCTTTTTATCCTTTCATCCTTTCATCCTGTTTATCCCAGTCATAAATGAAGTACTTCCAGTGCCAGTTTCCATCCTTGTTTTTCTTTTCTCCACACATGGAGATAATTATCCGTTTTTCCGCCAATGACCGTAGTTCCATATACATATCCCAAGTCTCCTGAGGATGATATCCCTGATCCATCAACCGTAAACTGGATGGACTGTGGCGAATTACTTGAAACGTCACGAATTTCTTCACTGGTCCTGGCCGGATTGATATTATGCCTGCTGAGTAAAGTTTGGCCCGATAAATATTTTTGGTAGGCGTCTTTTAAAGATTGTTTGGCTGCCTGGATGAATTCATTTTCTATTGCGATCAATGTAGTGGATGTTCCGGGCTCGAATGAAGGATCTGTGATTTCAATTTTTCTTAAGATGGTATCTGGAGAGGGGGTAACATTACTTACGCCAAGGTCAACTAAAAATTTCCATTCACCCAAATTGCTGATGTGCCAAACAGTAATAAATCTTCCTCTTGCTGTAATGGAATCCTGTACAGTTTTCGGCTGGAAAGTCCAGGGACCGGTGGTGTATCCAAAATCATGCGAAGCGGCTATTTCAATGTAGTCGGGCCGCCAGTTGAGTACACCCGACCGATTTTCTCTTGCATTCCAAAGCTGAAGTGCATTAACGGGCTTACCCTGGTCAAACATTATGCCTGCGCTATCGGCAAATAGCAGGAATGCCGGTTTTGTTCCGTGAGCAACCGCATATGCAGCAAAACTTCTCTCAGCTCTTGTAAGACCATCAATGTTTTTTTGAGAATTAGCCAGGAAGGAACTTAGAATAAGGCCAGCAGCAAGCATATTGTGTTTCATACGTTCAAATCTCTTAATCAAAAAATAAATTTCCGTCAGTTAATATACATCTTCAGCCACTAATTTTGCAGATTAAATCAAGAAGATGAGAATCACCTCCATTTTGTTTTTCCTATTTCTTTCATTTTATTCCTTTTCCCAACCTAACAAGTCCACGATTCAACTACAAAGACCAAAACTGGTTGTTGGTATTGCTGTGGACCAGATGAGATGGGATTACCTGTACAGGTATTATGACCGGTATGGCAGTGATGGTTTCAAGCGGTTGCTGAATGGCGGATTCAGCTGTGAGAATACTATGATCAACTATCTCCCCAGTTTAACCGCCGTTGGCCACACTGTTATTTTCACAGGCTCAGTTCCGGCTATCAGCGGAATCACCGGAAGTGATTGGGTTGATCAATTAAGTGGCAGAACAGTTTATTGCACATCTGACTCAACTGTTCTAGGAGTAGGAGGAACCACACTTACAGATGGAAAAATGTCTCCCCGCAACCTGCTTGTTACAACCGTGACAGATGAATTGCGACTTGCCACAAATTTTCAATCGAAAGTAGTTGGTGTTTCCTTAAAGGATCGTGCTTCCATTCTGCCTGCTGGTCATTCTGCAAACGCGGCATTTTGGCTCGAAGACGCGAGTGGTAACTTCATCACCAGCACTTATTATATGAATCAATTGCCAGATTGGGCAACGCGGTTCAATAACAGAAAAGTAATTGATAGCCTTATTGCAAAAGGATGGAATACTTTATATCCTCTTAATACCTACCAACAAAGCGACCCGGATAATGTACCATATGAAGGAAAATTCAACGGTGAACAACAACCGATATTTCCGCATAACATCAAAGAAATTTATGCGTCCAATAAAGTCAGCTTGAGAAGTACTCCCTTTGGCAATACATTTACACTTGCGTTTGCAAAAGCCGCGCTGGACGGGTATCAGCTGGGGCGCGGAAAGGCTACTGATTTTCTCACCATAAATTTTGCAACCACCGATGGGGTAGGACATATGTATGGCATAAATTCTATCGAAATAGAGGATACCTACCTTCGTCTTGACAGGGACCTTGCCGACCTATTCAGGACTCTCGATACAAAGGTTGGAAAAAACCAGTGGTTGGTATTCCTCACCGCAGACCATGCAGCAGCCCATGCAGTTGGATTCATGAAGGAACATAAATTACCGGCCGACTATTTTTCAAACGGTGCTATTGTAGATTCACTCAACAGAATATTGAACCAAAAATTTCAATCCGCGAACCTGGTGCGCTCTATTTCAAATGACCTGGTAAATTTCAATCTCGATAAAATAAATACAAGTGCCCTGGATTTCGAGGCAATCAAAAAAACAACGGTAGAATTTCTCCAGCGGCAGCCTGGGATTCAAATGGCAGTAGACGTAAGTAACATTGGAGAAAGTCCGATTCCAGAACCAATCAAAATGATGATCAGCAATGGCTATTATTTCAAAAGGTCCGGCTCAGTCAAAATCATTCTCAATTCGGGCCTACTGGATGGCTTTTATAGAACCGGCACCAGCCATAGTAAGTGGAATCCTTACGACACTCACATACCACTGATTTTTTATGGCTGGAATATCAAGCCTGGTAGTCTCAACAGGAGAGTAAATATGTCTGATATTGCCCCCACGATTGCGGCCCTCCTCCACATCCAGATGGGAAGCGGGTCTGTGGGGAACGTCATCACTGAAGTAATGGGTAATAAATAAGGTATAATATGCTGAACGGCAGTATTGGACTTGTTCAGCGTCAAGTCCTTTGCCGGTTGCTCTTCAATACAACCATTTACCGCGACATTGCCTCTAGTATGTTTTACATGAATGAGCAATGAATGAGACATGCTCCTAATATATTTGTATTACTAAACACGAGACGAATATGAAACTAAAGCCGCTCTTCCTGTTTGGTTGGCTGATCATCTTCTCTATTTCAATGATTGCCCAAACAAACCCATCCGACCCGTTGCCTCTCGACCCAAAAGTGAAAATCGGGAAATTACCAAATGGGTTGACGTACTATGTAAGGCAAAATAAAAAACCTGAGCAAAAAGTGGAATTGCGCCTGGTGGTAAACGCTGGCTCTATCCTGGAGGATGACGACCAGCAGGGACTCGCTCACATGGCCGAGCATATGGCTTTCAATGGAACGACCCATTTTAAAAAGAATGAAATCGTTTCATTCCTGCAGGACATAGGTGTTGGATTCGGCAATGATCTGAATGCATACACCAGCTTCGATGAAACGGTATATATATTACCCATTCCAACAGACAAGACCGGAAACCTGGAGAAAGGATTCCAGGTATTGGAGGACTGGGCGCATAATGTGACTTATTTGAATGATGATATTGATGGCGAACGCGCCATCATTCTAGAGGAAAGCAGGTTGGGCAAAGGAGCAAACGACAGGATGTTTAGAAAAATTTATCCTAAACTTTTTGAGGGCTCGAAGTACGCAGAAAGGCTGCCCATTGGAGTGGATAGCATCATCAAGACCTTCAAATATGACAGGATTCGCAACTATTATAAAGATTGGTACAGACCCGACCTGATGGCAGTTATTGTGGTAGGTGATATTGAACCGGCAAAGGCAGAAGAGATGATCCGAAAACATTTTTCTTCCCTGAAAGCTCCTGAAAATGCGCGCAAGCGTGAACTGGCCGATGTACCGGCTTATAAGGGGAGCGATGCGATGGTAGTAACAGATAGGGAAGCCACCAATTACATCCTCTCCATCAACTTTCCGGCAATCAAAGTAAATCCATCAGTCACCCTTGGTGAATACCGGAAGGACATTGTTCAGCAGCTCTTCACTTCCATGGTTAATCAAAGACTGCAGGAACTTACACAAAAAGAGAATCCTCCTTTTCTTTTTGCCTCTACAAGTTTTGGAAGTTTTGCGAGAGGATATGAAAGCTTCAATGCCTTTGCAGCTGTGGGGTCGGGAGATGTTAACAAAGGTCTCAACGCATTGGTCGAGGAAGTTGAGAGGGTAAAACGATTTGGGTTTACCGCACCAGAGTTAGAAAGAGCAAAAAAGAATAGCCTTTCATTCTACGAAAAAACATATAACAACAGGGACAAAACTGAATCTTCGGACTACGTAGAAGAATATATCAATCATTTTACGCAACAGGAACCATCTCCTGGAATTGAAAAGGAGTTCGGCTATGTTAAGGATATTCTCCCAGGAATTACCATTGAAGAAGTAAATGCTGTTGCTGACAAATTTAAGAGTGAAACCAACAGGTTTGTTTATGTAACTGGTCCCGATCCTAAACAAGACCAGACGTTACCCGAGGGCAAAGATCTACTTGCAGTTATTGCTGCAAAGGAAAAATCGGATGTAAAGCCATACGAGGAAAAAGCAGTGGCTACAGCCTTATTGACCGAGATGCCCAAGCCTGGCAAGATTCTTTCAAAAACAAAAAATGCAGTCCTTGGCACAACTGAATTGAAACTGAGTAATGGAGTTTCGGTTACCCTAAAATCAACAACATTCAAAGACGATCAGATTGTGATGGCCTCCACCAGGCCAGGAGGAAAAAACAATTACGGCCTCCCGGATAAATACAATGCAGAATATTCAACAGCTATTGTGACAGCAATGGGAGTGGGAGTATTCTCACCCACCGACCTCAAGAAAGCGCTGGCAGGAAAAAGTGTAACCCTTAATCCTACTTTCTCAGCCACAGCAGAGGGAGTTAGAGGATCTTCTACGAGGAAAGACGTGGAATCAATGTTCCAATTAAATTACCTATACTTTACGCAACCAAGAAAGGATACTGCATTATTCAAGTCTTATGTGCAGCGAAACAGATCACAGTACGCTATGCTGAGCGCAAACCCGCAGGCTGCGTTTATCGATACAATGTACAAAGCTCTTTATGACAACAACCCTCTGGCTCCTGTTGCAGTTCCCAAGAGTGAATATTATGAAAAGATCGACCTTGACCGGTCACTCGCAATTTATAAGGAGCGATTTGGTGACGCCAATGGGATGAATTTTGTTATTGTTGGAAGCTTTAAAGAAGAGGATATCTTTCCATTGATCGAGAAATATGTTGCCAGTCTTCCTTCCACCGCTAAAAAGTTTACCTATAAGGATAATAAAGTAAGGACTGTAAGCGGAAAGAAAGAACTGACTGTAAATAAGGGAAAGGAACAGAAGAGTCTCATCCTTGCGTTCTATGCCGGCGAGATTCCTTATACCGAGGACCTGGATCTCAAAGCCCAGGCCATGAGTGAAATTCTGAATATCCGGATCATTGAAGAACTGAGAGAGAAAGTGCAGGGAATATATGGTGGAGGAACATTCGCTAGCCTGGATAAGGTCCCGTATGGCAATTACAGTTTTGTATTGCAACTACCGTGTGGACCAGGAAAAGTGG
>Ga0184625_10000681_pt1 | contig 13321 bp, 9 predicted proteins | sample PLM3_30_b1_FD_133151 | JGI IMG/M metagenome (GOLD analysis project Ga0184625, IMG submission 133151) | Groundwater sediment microbial communities from an aquifer in East River, Colorado, USA - PLM3_30_b1 | ecosystem: Environmental > Terrestrial > Soil > Riparian zone | place: USA: East River... | reverse complement strand
TTCCGGTGCATTTCAAACAAGGGACATATGGTACATCAAACTGCGACGGCAGAGGTCATGTCCGCGATAGATTTGGCGAGCCAAAAGAAAGAAGCTGTCAGCGCGATTGGAATAACAAATCGCCAAAGGCGGACATTGGGGGCGAGCGTTACTTGAAGGGGTCGGCGTTGGGCGCGCTGCGGAAGCGACGTTAAGCACGTAATGTCCGCTGTCGGAGGTAAAGCGGACATGACATGGTCTCGACATACATCGAACCCAGTCCAATTTTAGTTGCCGTCAGCCTGATGCACTATTTGTTCTCGTCGATTGTCGCTTAGCTCGCCGGGCTAGTGCGTCGGACCTTTCGGCCATGTACCGCTGAACAACGGACCGAACGGATAGTGGAAGTTGGGGATTTGCGAGAATGCGGTTGGTCGTTTTGGTAGATAAGCGGCCGAGCTTGTGTTTCGTCTTCATTTAGGCGGGCCGTGGAAAAGGCAAGCGGCTTCTGAAGCGAAACCTTGATCTTACACCACAAGACCGGTGCAACGGTTTGGCATCCCTTGGAGGACAGCGTCGACGGCGCAATCGCCCGGTTCTACCCGGAGACTGAGGCGATACTTGAGAAGCTTCCTCGTCGTGGCCTCCCAATGATCCTACGCGAGATCAAGACTCGCAACGGAACTGCATTCAAGCCGTACAGTTACAGTGGTTTTGAAAAGCTCATCCAGAACTTAAGGAAGAAGATTGGCGGCCTGCCGAGCTACTTCACGCTCGATGCGTGTCGGCACGGCGGAATGACTGAACTGGAAGAAGCAGTCTTAACGGAGGGCCAAGGGCGCGCTCTTTCTGGCCATAAGACAGCACAAGCCTATCGTGGCTACGCGAAAGAAACCTTCGACCGGGCACTATCGGCTACGCGCAAACGTCACACTCATCGAGTGGCGAACGAACAGGAGACAAACGTTCGGAATGAAGGGCGGATTGGCGTTCGGAATGAAAATGAAGTTGCGAGAAGAACAAACGCTAAGTGAAGTGGCAGCAACGAAAAACGTTGGCTGGCGCAGCAGTGCAGATGGCCCCCTGCTCTGCCCGTTTTCCCTGCTAACAGGGATTTTACAGGGAATTTTGCAAAATCGTGGCTTCGGGAGCGCCAGAGACTGTAAATAGTGGCGTCGTCACAGGGCTTCCGATGCGAATTCCCTACTCAACGGAACAGGGAATTATTTTGGCGGAATAGGGAATCGTGGCGCGACAACAGGGAATTGCGTTCGAAGGCTTCGCGCAGCGCGCACCACGCCACACCGCAACGCGCGTGATGATGGCTGTCTTGCGGCGGCGCAGATAAAGTCGAACCTATTACGCGGCCGTAGGCGCGCCGCGCGAATGCTTGCGCCGCTGCACGACGACAATCTCTGCTAGTTGCCTGATAAATATCACAAAATAGAACCCAACTCCCACTCGGCGCTGTACTAGCGCGGAGCGAAGTACGGGCATAGACTATTTCAACAAACTCAAGAACGAGCGCCGAAAGGGCCCCGATCAAGTCATTCCTTTTCTTCGCGCCTCACACTCCTTGGGAGGAGCATCATGGTAAACGCAGTAACACGCAGAAACTTTCTGAGTAGCGTTGCAGTAGGAGCCGCCGCAATGACGGCGGGACAGGCCACCTATTTCGCCGGCCCGCGGCCTGCACACGCGGCTTTCAAGCCCAAGGGAAACATCCCCGACAAGCCATTCAAGACCGGCCACATCACCTTCCTCACTGGCCCCGCCAACCTCTTGGGTGAGCCCGGCCGGAAAGGTCATTTGATGGCGGCCGAGGAGATCAATGCCGAAGGCGGGCTCCTCGGAAAACGCAAGATCGAAACCATCATGGCCGACGAGGCGGCGGGCACCGACGCCAACGTCAAAGAGCTTCGCCGCATGAAGCTCTCCGAAAATATCGACTTGTTCACCGGCGTCATCTCCAGCGGCAATACGCCTGCCCTCGGCCCGGTCGCCGAGGAACTGCAGGTGCTGACGATGTTCAATGACGGTTGCACCGACTTCCTGTTCGACAAGGCGGTACCCAAGCCAAAATACACCTTCCGCGTGACCAACATCCAGTCGGCGGACGGCGTTACGTCAGCGGTCGGCGCGGCGAAGGCCTGGCCGACTGCAAAGCGGATCGGCTCAATCCAGCCGGACTACAGCTACGGCCGCAACGTGCATGAACATTTCATGCTAGCGTTCCAAAAGCTGGTTCCCGGCTCGGCCCCCGTCTCCGAAGCATGGCCGAAGCTCGGCGCCACCGACTTCACCCCGCACATCACCAAGCTCCTATCCGACCAGCCGGAACTCCTGATCTGCGGCTTATGGGGCGGGGACTACGTCGCGTTCTACAAGCAGGCGCTGCGCTACGGTCTATTCGACAAGATGAAGGTCGCTACCACGCTCGCATTCGGCGGTCAGCCGCACGCAATCGGGAAGGATCACCCCGAAGGGGTGCTCGCCGGCTGCCACGCCAACTACTTCTTCACACACCCGGCGAAAGGACGCTGGCCGATCAACGACTCGTTCGTCGAACGTTATTATAAGCGTTGGAACGAATACCCGAGCTTCGAGTCGGACGGCGCCTATACGGCGCTTTACCTGCTCAAGGGTGCGATCGAGAAGGCCAATCTGCTTGTCGGCGGCTGGCCCGAGGATGAAGTCATCATCGCCATGCTCGAGGGCATGGGGATGGATTCGCCGGCCGGCTACATCTACATCCGTGCCGACAACCACCAAGGCTATAAGGACACGATCATCGGGATGACCACGAACGATCCCAAGTACGAATTCCCTGTTTGGGATCCGCAGTCGATCATCACGATTCCCATCCGGGACATCACAGCGCCGCCCAACTGGCCGAAGCCCGGCACGTCGCACAACGAGTCGACCGCGGCGGCCAATTGGCTGAAGACCACGTGGCTGACGTGAAGTGACCTGCTCGGAGAGCGGCCGTGTTTTACTGACACGGCCGTTTCTTTCCGAGCGAAAGCAAGATTCTGGCGATGCACCCGGGCATTGATAGGCCGGTCGGGCGGACGTTGTTTTCCGGCCAACTTGCGCCGTGCGATCCGTCCCCGCGCGGGATCGTCCGGGGCGCGGTCGGCGCAATTGTGGTTGCCGGCTTGGTCGCCGTCGGCGGCCAGGGTAGCGCTGGTCATTCGGTGGGTCACTTTCCCTCCTTTTACCCTGATGAAATTCGTATCGAAGCAATCGACCCGCCGGCGGCGGCCAAGGGCCTGAGCGACGAAACGCTGCATGCCTATGTCGGCGCCGTGCCCGCGTTCGCTGGGCCGGTGCCGAAGCATGTGGAGTCGGTGCGGTCGCTCGGATCGATTCTGGTTCTCTCTTTCAAAACGGCCTCCGCACGTTTCGCTTCCGCCGACGCTCGTTGCGCTGCCGCGCGCGGATTCATGGCGGCGCTGCGCGACGAAAAAGCAGGCGGTTTCATCTTCCATCCCTATCCTGTGACGCCGTATCACGCCGATTACCTGCATCACCTGGACCGCGTCGAGGCGGCAATGGACGCAGCCGGCGGCGCGTCCGCACCGGCGTCGTCCGAAAAGCTCGGTGCCAAGGGCCGGCTCGCGACGGCGATTGTGCGGGCGCGATGGCAGCTCGCTCCCGACGGCGCGGACGCCCTCCTCGAGGAAGTACCGGTCGACGAGTTGCTCGCAAGTACGGGCGCGCCGTTTGACGGTTGGTCGGGGCCGCCGTGGGCGAAGGAAGGCTGGTTCGAGGCGCATCGGCTGCTGGCGCCGGCACTCGACGGCGCAGCACGGGAGACGATGGATGACGACTATGCGCGCCTGATCCGCGGCGAAACGCTCGGCCTTGCAGAACGAGCGGATCTGGAGCGGCGCCTGGTAGCTACGCTCACTCATGGCTGCGCACGCATGGTCGTCGGCTACACAACAAAGGAAGAATTCGTCGACACCGCCTACCCGGCAGGAATTGAAAACGTCGCCTACGACTCGCTCAGCGGCCTAAACAGTCCCGTTTTCTTGCGCACAGTAAAGCTCAAGGAATACCCGTGGAACGGCAAGCTGCACCTTGGCGTGCGCGAGCGTTCCGCGGGCGCCTGGAATCCGGTGGCCGGTTTCACCGATCCGATGGGGCGGTTGATTTGGTCGGCCGTCGGTGATCCCGCGATGATCCAGTTTCCCTTCAACGCCAGCTGGATGCACAATCGCGTGCAATCGGTCGTCACCAAGGTGGAGGGCCAATCCGGCGGCATCCGCGTGCCGTCAGATGCGTTTCGACTGCAGCCGGGAACGGGAGTACTTCAACCCGTAGGGGACAGAACCTTCGCCTCGGCGAAGGTCGTCTATGAGGTGCTTGCCTCGCCGTTCGAGGACGGCTCCGAGATGGACGTGGCCGACGTGATCTATCCGTTCGCCTTCGCCCATCGCTGGGGGGCGAAGGTGAATGCCGGCGGCAACGCCCACGAACCGCGGCTGGAGCAGACCCTGGCCGCGATGCAGGAACGCCTGGCCGGGCTTAAGGTTGCGCGCGTAGAGCGGACGAAGCACGTCATCGCGGAAAACTGGGAAGTTTTTACGAACAGCCCCGTGGTCGAGGTCTATCTTCGAGATGTCCCGCACGACGAGTTACAGGTCGCGGCGATGGCGCCGCCGTGGAGCACGATGCCCTGGCATCTGCTGGCGTTGATGGAAGAGGCAGTGACACGCGGATATGCGGCCTTTTCTGAGAAGGAATCCGAACGGCGGCGCATCCCCTGGATGGATCTGGTTCGCGATCAGGTTTTGCGGGCAAAGCTCTTGCCTCTGATTGCGCAGTTCGAGCGGGAAAGCTATCGCCCCGAGCCGCTAAAAGAATTCGTGACCGCCGAGATGGCGCAGGCGCGCTGGCGCGCGCTTGCCGCCTTCGCCGAAAAGAGCGGGCATTTTCTCGTGACCAACGGCCCGTATCGGCTGGTGCAATGGAACCCCGACGCGGTCGTGCTGCAGGCCGTGCGCGAGGTCACCTATCCGCTCGGCTTCGGCACCTTCGATCGCTTCGTCAACCCGCCGCGTGCGGTGATCGATTCCCTCACGCATAACGCTGGCACGATCGCCGTACGCGCCAGCGCGGAAATGATTTTGAAGATGGGGCGCGACTACAAGCTCACGAAAGAACCGCTGCTACGGACGACCATGCGGGGGACCTTTGGGCTGCTCGTCGTTTCGCGTTATCTCCTGATCGGTCCCGACGGCAAAGTGCGCAACCTCGACAAGATGCATTGGGAGGACGACGGGCGCTTCACGATCAACCTTCCCGAGCGGCTGCCGCCGGGTGAGTACACGGTAAACCTCGCTATTTTCCTCGACGGCAATTCCGTGGTTCCGTCGGCCAAATCGTTGCGCTTCCGAGTGGCGGGGCGGAATCGCCGGGCTAGGTAGAGCATGCGGATGTTGGGGCAAATTGAACAAAATTCAGCGGGGCGAAAATGGATATTCTAATCATTCAAATTCTGAATTCCATTTTCTACGCCTGTATTCTGTTCCTCATCGCCGCCGGGCTCAGTCTCATCTACGGCGTCATGCGGATCGTCAACCTGGCGCATGGCAGCCTTTACGCGCTCGGCGCCTATGTCACTGCTTGGGCGATCGGCACGTTCGCCGCGGGAGCGCCTCTTTGGGTGCTATTCCTGTTGCTACCTTCAGGCGCAATCGTGGTGGCCGCCGTCGGCGCCCTGATCGAGCCAACATTGCTGCGGCCGCTCTATAAGCGGCCGGAAGAGTATCAGCTCTTGATCACATTCGCGCTGCTGCTGATCCTCGAGGACGTCATGCACTTCCTGTTCGGGGGCGTGCCGCTCACAGCGGGCGCCGTCATCGACAGCATGGGCACCATGCGGGTCATGAACCTGCGATATCCAGTCTATAATCTCGTGGTCATCGTCATCGGCGTCGCGGCTGCCGTCTTCCTCTGGGCCGTCATCTATCGCACAAGGTTTGGCGTCATCCTCAGGGCGACGTCGCAGAACATGCGCATGGCCTCAGCACTTGGCCTGAACGTAAAGTTGGTTTACGTCCAGGCATTCGCGCTTGGCTGCTTCATGGCTGGTCTCGGAGGCGCGGTTGTCGTACCTGCGCAGGCAGCCGTGCTCGGCATGGGCGTCGAAGCGCTGATCCTCGCTTTCGTCGTCGTCGTTATCGGTGGGCTTGGCAGCCTCGAAGGTGCATTGGTTGGCGCACTCATCGTGAGCTTCGTGCGCACGGCCGGCATCCAGTTCTTTCCCGAGATCGAACTCGCGGTTCTGTATCTGATCGCGGCTCTCGTCCTGCTGATAAAGCCGACAGGCCTGTTCGGGAGGGCGTGACGATGCAGAACAGAGCCTCCCGCACCGGACCTTCGACACGGTTGATCGTCGCCTGCGCGATCCCGATTCTCATTGTGCTCGTGGCGCTGCCGAGATTCGTCGACGTCTATCAGATGCAGTTGTTCACCTACGGCCTGATCTATGCGATCGCAGCGCTCGGGTTTAATTTGCTGCTCGGTTACACAGGACTGCTTTCCTTTGGCCATTCGGCCTATTTTGGCGTGGGCGCCTATTCCGCCGCTTTTCTGGTCAAGTATTTCGGCGTCGGCTCCATCGAGATTTACATCCTGGTGGCACTCCTCGTCACCGGCCTCGTTTCAGCGGCGTTCGGTTACGTCTGCGTCCGCCACACGCGGATTTTCTTCGGCATCCTGACGCTTGCGCTGTCGCAGGTGCTGTGGACGCTGGCCTACAAATTCTTCTGGGTCACGGGCGGCACCGACGGCCTGCGTGTGGCCTTCGCCAATTTGACACTGCTTGGCGGCTTGATCGATTTCAAGGGCCGCAACGCCTACCAGTCGTTCGTGCAGTCTTATTATTATTACGTGCTGTTTCTGTTTTGCATTTGCACGGTGCTCATGTGGGTGATCGTGCATTCGCCGTTCGGCAAAGCGCTACAAGCGATCCGTGATAACGAGACGCGGGCGCAGTTCCTGGGCATTCCAGTCCGGCGCTATCGCTGGACCGCGTTTCTGCTATCCGGCAGCTTCACTGGTCTTGCCGGCACTCTGTGGGTACCACTGAACGGCCTGGTCACGCCCGATATCCTGTATTGGCCGTTCTCCGGCGAGATCGTGTTCATGACCGTGCTCGGCGGCTTCCGCACCTTCACCGGACCGATCGTCGGCGCAGTGGTGTTCAATTATCTCAAGGTTTACGCCGTCGCCAGTACCGCCTACTGGCAATTCCTGCTCGGCGGCGTGCTCCTGGTGCTGGTGTTGGCATTGCCGACAGGCATCGTCGGAACGTTGTCGCGCCAATACGGCAAGCTCAGGAACAGGAGATGAAATGAATCTTCTCGAGACCATCACCCTGAAGAAATATTTCGGCGAAACGCGCGCCGTCGACAATGTCAGCCTGATCGTCGCCGAGCGCGAGTTCGTCTCGTTGGTCGGTCCCAACGGCGCCGGCAAGACCTCGCTTGTCAATGTGATCAGCGCATTGCTTCCGTCGGACTCGGGTAAGATCCTGTTTAGGGGCGACGACATCACCCAGGCCACCGTGACGGAGCGCGTTAAGGCCGGAATCGCACGCAGCTTCCAGATCGTGAACCTGTTCGATGACCTCACCGCGTTCGATAACGTGACGCTTGCGATCTTTTCGCGTCAGGGCAAGACCGCCAATCTGGTAGCGCTCGCGCACCTCGATCACGCGGTGAGCGCCGAAGCCGATACCGTGCTCCGCAACTTCAACCTTGCGGACAAACGCAATGAGCGTGCGCGCGATCTCTCGCAAGGTGAGCGAAAGTTGCTCGACGTGGCGCTCGCCTACGCACTGAAGCCGAAACTCCTGTTCCTCGACGAACCGACGAGCGGCGTCAGCACACGCGACAAAGGCCAGATCATGGATACGATCGCCTCCGTGGTACGAGGCGAAGGCATCACGGCTGTGATCGTCGAGCACGACATGGACGTCGTGTTCAAATATTCCGATCGGATCGTGGTCATGCAACAGGGCGCAATTCTCGCCCAGGGCACGCCCGACGAGATTAAGAATAACGATCAGGTCGCCATGGTCCTGCTCGGATCTTCCGGACCGGACGCATTCACTCGAAAGGATTGATCGACGTGCTCGAGCTCAAGGCGATCGATACCTACCGCGGACCTGCCCACATCCTGTACGGCGTGTCCTTGCACGTCGAAGAGCAGGAAGTGGTGTGCCTAGTCGGGCGCAATGGCGCCGGCAAGACCACCACGATCGACAGCATCATGGGATTTCTGCCGCTCCGGTCCGGCCAGATTCTTTTCGGCGATGAGGACCTGACGAAACTTCCGCCGCACGAACGGGCCAAACGCGGCATCGGCTTTTCGCCGGAAGACTGCGGGGTCTTTCCGGAACTGACGGTAAGCGAGAACTTGATGATCAGCCGCTGGCTGGGTGATGAAGTCGCCCGGAAACGCGACGGTGCGCCGCGCCCGAATCCGGAAGCACAGGCTTTTGGCATTTTTCCCGAGGTCCAGGCGCTATTGCAGCGCGAAGGGCTGCATCTGAGCGGCGGCCAGCGCAAGATGGTGGCGATCGCGCGCGCTATGATGCTGTCTCCCAAGCTGCTCCTGCTGGACGAGGCGTTCGAGGGATTGGCGCCGGTCGTGGTCAACCGCTTCATCGAAGCTGTGATGAAGATCAAAGCGATGGGTATTTCAATCCTTATGGCGGAGTCCCATCTGGCCGCCGCTACGCGGATCGGAGATCGGCTTTACGCCATCGATCGCGGCGAAATCATTTTCCATGGATCACCCAAGGAGGCGCTCGCCAATGAGAAGGTCATGAAGGCCTTGCGCGGATAATGCGTCTGCATCTTGGGAGATTTGGCAGTGGGCGTCGTCAGCCCGGAGGTGGTCGAGCCGGAGCGCCTTTTGAAGGAGGACCGAAGCCGCAATGAATCCTCGCAGTTCATGCATCATCCTCGCGGTGGCGTTCGCCATCGTCACGCCGGCCAAAAGCGGGCACGAGTCGCCGGTCTATCCCTCCTTTTATCCGCACGAGATCGAGCTATTGGCCGTGGCGCCCGATCGCGCGGCAGAACTATTGCGCGCGGGCAAGATCCAGGCCTATGTCGGCAACGCGCCGCGCTTCGCCACAGCGCCGCCGGACTCGATCGACAGCATCGGCTCGCTCGGGTCCTTCGTGATCGTGCGGGTCAACCCGGCCTCGACGAAAGCCAAGGATGAGCGGTCCGCCTGCGCCATTGCCGAGACGGTGGTCCGCGATCTCGCAGGCAAAGGCGGAGAAATAATCGTCCATCCGTATCCGGTCACACCTCTTAACGGCGACTACCTGCACTACGTCGATCTCGCGGAAACCGCGAAGGCACGCATTCTGGGCGGTGCTCCATCGGACTCCGACATCCAACTGAGAGTTAGGGCGGGCAGCAATCTCGCCAAGTCCATAGTGCGCACCGCGTGGCGCACACAGGATTCGGATTGGGACGCGGAGATCGCCGAGGTTGGCGCAGCGGACCTCATCGCTCGCGCGAGCGTCGCGATCAACGGTTGGTCCAGTCCCGCCTGGCTGAGAACTGGATGGTTTCAGACTTATCTTCTTCTGGGGGAACTGGCCGGCGACGAGGACCTGAGACAACGAGTCGAACCACAGCTGCAGCGTCTGAAAATCGCCGCCTACGACGATGCGGTCGAACGCATCAATCTGGAGCGCACACTCGTTTCGACGCTCGCCGCCGGTTGTCGCGCGCAAGTCGCGGGCTATACCGTGAAGCGCGAATACTTCAGCACCGCGTTCACCGCCGGTATCGAAAACATCTCCTACGACTCGGTGACAGGCTTAAACTCGCCGATGTTCATCCGCACTGTGAAGCTAAAGGATTTTCCCTGGAACGGCTGGCTCGTGCTCGGGATCGACGCTGCGCCGGCGGCCGCCTGGAACCCGATCGCGGGCTTCACCGACAATTTCGGGCGACTGATGTGGTCCGCGGTGGGAGATCCGGCCTTGATCCCATCACCGAACGAGCCGGCATGGATGCTCAATCGCATCTCGGACGTTCAATCGAGCACGACACAATGAACTGGATCATGTTTACCAGGACTAGGATCTCTGCATTCTTCATTCGATGCTTTTTGACGCTTTCGCTGGTCCCAGCACAGAGCCTTGCCGTTACCGGCGCGAAGGCCGACGAACTTACATTCAACTTGCGCATCGAGCGCGGCCAATTGCCTGCCAATATGCGGCTGATCCGAGTTAAGCAAGGCGACGTCGTCAAACTGCGTTGGAGTTCGGATCGGTCGATCGCGCTGCACCTCCACGGTTACGACATCGAACGAAAAATCGAGCCCGGTGCCGTAGCGGAAATGAGTTTCACGGCGCGCGCGACCGGAAGGTTCCCGGTTCAGGAACACCAGTCGCAGTCGGGCGGCGGTCATACTCACGGGGCACCCATTGTCCAGGTCGAAGTTCTGCCGCGCTAGCGCGAACGCTTCGCGCTGCATATCCGGCACGATTCCGTTTCTCGTCACGGTGGCATCGGCGGTCTGCGCACTCGCCGCTCCGGCAAGCGCCCACGGCTTTGGCCAGCGCTATGACCTGCCATTGCCGCTCTCTCTCTATCTTTACGGCACCGCGGCGGTCGTCGTTGTCACCTTTGTAATCGTTGGCCTTTTCGTTCGTCATACGGCGGAAGCCCGGCACAGTCCGCGGCTCGACTTGCTCGGCCATGCGGCCGGAAAAATCATCGCGTATCCCGGCGTCATCCTATTGCTCAAGCTAGTTGCCGCAGGTTTGTTCGTCGTCACCGTGATGGCCGGCTTTATCGGCGACCAGAACCCGTATCGGAACATCGCGCCGACTATGGTCTGGATCATCGTCTGGGTCGGCGTTGCCTACGTCTCGGCGTTCGTGGGCGACCTCTGGGCGTTGATCAATCCATGGGGGACGATTTTCGATGGGGCCGCGTGGCTGTACAGGCGGGCCGGCTGGCGTGAATTTTTGTATCGCCTGCCCTATCCCGCAGTACTTGGTGTCTGGCCCGCGGTCGTCCTGCTCCTCGTCTTTTCCTGGATCGAACTGGTCTATCCGACTCCTGCTGTGCCGAAGCATATCGCGTGCTTTGCGGCCGGCTATTCGGTCCTAACCTGGACCGGCATGACCCTGTTCGGCCGCGAGACCTGGATGCGGCATGGCGAAGTGTTTTCTGTCGTCTTCGGCACCTTCGCGCGCTTCGCGCCGACGGAAGCGCGCACTGGTCCGGAATTGATCTTGCGGCCGTTCGGTGCCGGTCTGCTCGACGGCCGGAGTGCCTCGTCGTCGATGACTGCTTTCGTGCTCCTGCTGCTCTCCACCGTCCTCTATGACGGACTTCTAAACACGCCGGAATGGACGATCCTGGAGAACGCGGTCGGCACACTCCTCGGCAGCCTCCGCGAATTCGAACTGATCGCCGTGAGGAGCGCCGGACTTGTCGCATTCTGGCTGCTGTTCCTCGGCGCTTACACACTTATTGCCGCGATGATGAGTGCCGCAGTGGGGGGCATCCGTTCGCCGCGCGAGATCGCGCAGCACTTTGCATTTACCCTGATTCCGATCGCAATCGGCTATCACCTCGCGCACTACTTCGTGTTCCTTCTGGTCCAGGGCCAATACATTATTCCGCTGATTTCCGATCCGTTCGGCTGGGGATGGAATCTCTTCGGAACCGCGGGATATCGGGTCGACATCGCCATCATCGGCGCCCGCTTCGCGTGGTACACAGCAGTCGCTGCGGTCCTCGTCGCCCACATGATCTCCATCTATCTTGCACACATGGTGGCGATGCGGGAGTTCGAACCGCGCCGCGCGACCTTGCAGTCCCAGGTTCCGCTCACCGCGCTGATGGTAGTCTTCACCTTCATCAGCCTTTCGATTCTTGCCGAGCCGATCGTCGAACGGCGCGAGCCGGCACGTCCGTCGGCGATCGCAACCGCCGACATCGCCATTCCGAGCGACGCGGTGCTGCCGGAACCCGGGACCGGCCGCTTGCAAGCAGTCGGTCCAGACAAATTCGCAAAGTTGAAATTGACCTACCGTGTGCTCGGCTCTGCCTTCCATGACGGCACCAAGACCGGCGTCGCGGATCTGCTTTACGCCTACATGTTCGCCTATCGCTGGGGTACGCAAAACGACGTGAGCAACGGTCACTACGATTCCCATGTCGATTCCGCGACGGCATCCATGCGCCGGCAGCTCGCCGGATTGCGGGCGATAGGGAGCGATGCGGTCTCGAGGTCGTTCCGCATCGGCGACGTAAACTTCGTTCGCGAGCTGTTCACGATCGAGGTCTATGCAAAGACCGCTCCCGAAGACCCTGAACGCGACGCGGTCGCGGGATCGCCATGGAGCACCCTTCCCTGGCATCTGATCGCCTTGATGGAGGAAGCGGTCGGCCACGGCTGGGGCGCTTTCTCGAGAGCCGAGGCGACGCGCCGCGGTGTCGAATGGCTCGATCTCGTCCGTTCGGAGCAAATGAACGCGCGGCTGGCATCGCTGGTCGAGACGTTTGAGCGTGAGGGCTTTCGTCCCGTTGCGCTGCAATCGCTCGTGAGCGCCGATGAAGCTCGCAGGCGCTGGGCAGCGCTCGCTACCTTCTACAAAGTGCACGGGCACTTCCTGGTCACCAACGGCCCGTATCAGGTGAAGCGCTGGTCGGCCGAAGCCGTCACGCTCGAGGCGTTCAGGGACCTGACTTATCCGCTCGGCGTCGGCTCATACGATGCCTACGCAGTGCCCCGGCGAGGCTACATCACCAACGTCGAGCAGGAAAAAAGTCGGATCAGGCTGTCCGGTGACATCGAGACGATTGTCAAATTTTCACGGAGCTACCGGATCGAGCGGGTGCCGATGCAATCGGTTTCGCGCGATGCCCTGAAGCGGGCGGCACCGGAGTGCCGGTACGTCGTAATCGACGACAAGGGCGAGGTCGTGCTCGCGGGCGTCGCTGCATTGGACGATGCAGTGACCTTTCAAATAGATTTGAGCGGAAAGCTCCCCGCCGGTGACTACACCATCATGGCCCTGGTCGCAGTCAACGGAAACGCGATGAACGCTGCTATTCGACGCATCCCTACGCGAATCGTCTCCGGTGGATAGGGCCCGCTCGCTCACTCAGTCAGTAGACCACCGCCGGCGATGTTTGGTCGACGGCGAAAGAATAGCACCGGCTAAAATGCACGCAAGTGCGATGACTGATAACGTTAGTGGGCTCATAATATTCATTACTCTGCGCTAACGCTGCGCCCATCATCCTATCTTCAACGATCGAATTTTTCCGCCCGCCAG
>Ga0184625_10000679_pt1 | contig 13325 bp, 7 predicted proteins | sample PLM3_30_b1_FD_133151 | JGI IMG/M metagenome (GOLD analysis project Ga0184625, IMG submission 133151) | Groundwater sediment microbial communities from an aquifer in East River, Colorado, USA - PLM3_30_b1 | ecosystem: Environmental > Terrestrial > Soil > Riparian zone | place: USA: East River... | reverse complement strand
TGCGCGAGGATCTTGAGCTGGCGGCGGAGCTGCCGGAGAACTCGTTTCGATTGCTGTTGCGGGCGGCGCGGTATGCGCAGACCACGCACCAGCCGGCTCAGGAGTTTACAGTCACCCTCGGCGAGCTGCAGGCCAGCGGGCTGGCCGAGTGCGACCTGAGGTGGCTAGCGCACCAAGGCTTTGTGACGCACGCGCCGGTGGGCCCGACCATCGTCGGCGACGGGGCCGCGCCGCCGCCGTTCATCCAGCGGTCGGCCTTTGTGCTGACCTCGCGGGGGCAGCAGTTTGTCGAGTGCCTGCTCGCCGACTCCGCGGCCGGTATTGGCAGCCTGCTGGCGACAGCCACCGGCCAGCATCTGGACGCAGCCGCGGGGGCGGTTCCCTGCTGGGACCTACCGCTGCGCGAGCTGAGTCTGGGGCACGTCCTCGTCAAACGGTTTTGCGTGCCGGCGGAAAACCAGAAGATCATCCTGTCCTCGTTTCAAGAGGAAGCCTGGCCCGAGCACCTGGACGACCCGCTGCCCTCCGCCACCGGCATCGACGCCAAACGCCGGCTGCACTCGACGATTCAGTGCCTGAACCGCAATCAAAAGGCTCCCTTGCTGCGGTTTCACGGCGACGGCTACGGCCGCGGCGTTCGCTGGGAGCGTCTGTCGGCCTAGTTTTCTCTCGGGGCGCGCATCAGGTCAACGCCGCTGCCATCTAAGCAGGGGATTGCGCCCAGACTGCATACAGATTGCAGGTAGGCAGGTCGCTTGACCGGCACCATAACTTACCCCCGCTCGGCAGCGAAGTGAGGCTGCTTTCAGACGACTCTTTTCTCGTAGAGGACCTGCCATGTCCAGCCAGTTGCACCGCCGGCTTCGGCGTCGATTGCGTCACACTTTGCGCTGGGAGAAGAGAACTCGCCCGCTGCGCTGCGAAGTGCTCGAAGGCCGAATCGTCCTGGCCCTCAGCTATGCGGACATCAATCCCGATGTTTCGGACCTGGCCGACGCCGACGGCACCTCCGGCGGCCGCGTGAATGGGATCACCGTGGCGGCGGGAACGAACAACCAGACAATGTACGCCGCCAGCGAATTCGGCGGGCTCTTCAAATCGACGGACGGTGCAAGCAACTGGACTCGGCTGGACCGGCATCTGCCCACGCGCGGCCGCGACGTGAAGGTCGATCCGAGCAACATCAACAAGGTCTATGCCACGTCCTTGTACGACGGTCGTATCAACAGCGTTTCCGGCATCGAGGTCAGCGCCGACGGCGGCAACACCTGGGTCCATCCGGCCACCTCCACCGCGCCCGCCACGTTCAACTGCGCCAACCCTGCCAATCAGCCGTCGGCGAATGGGATTGGGATCGACCCCGCGGCGCCCGCCAACGTCTGGATCGGCACGAATTGCGGTCTGGCCCGGAGCACGGACTCGGGCATCACGTGGAGCTTCCTTGATCCGACGCGACCCAACGGCGTTCCTACGGTCGGCAGTCCCGCCAGCGACGTGTGGGACGTCGTGGTCCACGACGGCGGCATCATCGACGTGCTGACGGACGAAGGGCACTTTCGTTCGACCACAAACGGGGCGAGTTGGACCGGCGGCACCGGCGGCCTGAACACACCGGGACAGCCGAGCAGCCCGGCTGCCCTGGTCGTGTCGCCGGACGAACCCTACGTGCTCTTCGTCGCCAATACCAGCGACCAGAACTTGTGGGAATCGAACGACGCCGGCGTTACCTGGACCAACTTGGGGACTCCCGACGGACGCCGCCAGGCCCGCGGGACGATGGTGGCCGTGAATCAGCGGAACAACGCCGACGTGACGGGCGACGGCAACGCCGACAACATCTTCGACGTGTGGTTCGGCGACGTCGGCCTGTTTCGGGCGACGTGCGTCAGCCAGAACGCTATCGGCGGGACGAACCGCTGCCCCGCGGCCGTCACCGGCGCCGCCGCGTCGCCGCCGCCGGCGGGCTGGAACGGGTTCGTTCACGCGGCCCAACGGCGGTCACGACGACATGGGCGACCTCGTTTTCGATACGAATGTGACCTCGGAAGCCCTTCCCGTTTTGTTTTCGTCGGATGGCGGCGTGCACCAGCGCACGGGCGGCAACGTGAATACGCCGAATTGGACGCGGGCCAATGTGGGGCTGCACGCCACCTGGATCTTTTCGATGGACCTGGCAGATCGCATGGGACCGGTCGCAGAGGATCTCTACGTGGGCCTGCAAGACGACGGCTCTTGGGGCACGCGCAAAGCGGGCCAGAGTCCCAAGCCCGACGATTGGCACAATGAGAATTGCTGCGACATCTTCGACATGGTGGCGGATGCCAACCGGGTCGTGTTCGACACCTGCTGCGGAATCGACGGAGCGGGCAACTTCACGGCGACGCTCGTCATCGGCAGTCGCGATCGCCTGAATGGCTCTGCCGCCATCGCCACCAACCCTCCCGGCAATGTTCCGGTGGATGAGGAAGCCGAGGAAGAGTTAGGGGGTGAGGATGAATGTGAGGAAATCGGCGAAGAATTTGGCGAAGAGGCGGAGGAAGAGTGCGAAGCCGAACATGAAGCAGAGGAAATGGGTGTCTCCTTCTCGTTCCCCGACGTGATCGACACATTCGGCGACAGGCAGTACGCAATTGCCAACGGAAGTGGCGTTTTCTTCACCAACGACATCACGGCCAGTCCCGTCGTGTGGACGCAGCTTGATGCCACGAACGACCCGGCGGCCGCAGGCGCTACCGGCGGGTTCGTGCGCGCCGCAGTTTCCGGCGGCACTCCGACATTTTACGTGCTGGCCGGGACGCAGCTCTGGAGTTTCCAGGGCACCAACAGCGCCACCGCCAATTGGACCCGCGTTGACAACAACCCGGGCGGCGGCGCGATCTCCTTTTTCAACGTCGATGAATCGAATCCCAATCGCCTGTATGCCATCCGCAGCGGCGGCGCCGCGCCGAACCGGATCATCTTCTCCACCGACGGCGGTGCGACCTGGAACCCCGACACCGAGCTCGACAATCTGATGACTTTGGGCGGGTTCTTCCGCAACTTCGCTGCGACCTTCGTCTCCTTCGATCCCTTCAACAGCAGTTTCCTTGTCGCAGGTGGCCTCGATTCCGGCGTCTTCATGAGCACCGATTCGGGCAACAGCTGGCGGCTGATCACCGACCCGATCGATTCTGGCAATAGCGGCGTGCCGCACCTGCCTGAGCCGCGGTTTGCCTATTTCGACCACGAGCCGGCGGCCTCGGATACGAACGTCTATGTCGGCACGCGGGGCCGCGGTGTGTGGCGGATCAACGCGACCAGCTTCGACCTGGACGAGGACCGGTTCGAGCCCAACAACTCGATCGCCACCGCGACCGTCCTCGGCTCGCTGGCCAAGATCATCGAACGCGACCTGACCATTCACAATTCGACGGACGTCGATTTCTTCCAGTACACGGCCCAGGACACCGGCAAGCTAGCCGTCAACGTCTGGGACGACTTCAACGGGATCATCGACGTGCGGGTCAAGGATGCGGCAGGCAACATCATTGCCAACGGCGTGCAGGCTGACTTCGCCGGCATCAACCGGCAGACGCTGATGATCCCCGTCGTCGGCCAGGAGCAATACTTCATCGAGGTCTTTAGCAGCGCTGGTCACACGAACGAGTACGACCTGGAAATCGAGAACTTTGCGGCGCCCGTGCCCATTGCCGTGGACTTGGCAGCGGCGGATGACTCAGGCCGCAGCGACTCCGACAATGTCACCAATGATGCCTTTGGACAGATCTCGATCCTGGCCGACCTGTCCGAATTCGGCGACTTCGACGCCGACGGCGCTTTCGATGCCAACATCGATATGGACATCCTCACGCCGGCAGAAGTAGCCGCGAATGAGCCGGGCGCGGCGGTTGAAGTTTTTGTGCGGGGAGTTTCGCAGGGCTTTGCTTCTCCCGTGGTCGGCTCGGATAACACCCTTTTCACATTCACGTTTGGCGGGGGAGATCTGGCCCAGGGCCTCAACTTTGTGACCGCCGCCGTGCGGATCTTCGACGGCAAGACGCCGCAGGCCGACGCCCGCTCGCAGCTTTCCGAGCCGCTGCTGCTGACGCTCGACACGATCGCGCCGGCGACGCCGGCCGCGCCGAATTTGCTGGCTTCCAGCGACAGCGGCAGCAGCACCACCGACAACGTGACCAACGTGCAGCAACCGGCGTTTGACGGGACTCTGGTGTCGGAACGGAATGCCATCGTCCGCGTGCGTGCCGGCGGCGTCGTTGTCGGCCAGGGCCTGTCCAGCGGCGCGATCGACGCCACGTGGGAAATCACGGTCGAGCCGCTGCGCGACCAGCGGCACCTGATCACAGTCACTGCCGAAGACCTGGCGGGCAATGTGAGCAATCCATCGTCGGAACTGGAAATCGAGATCGACACCCTGGCGCCCAATACACCGCTCTTGGACCTGATCGAATCCAGCGATACGGGCCGCCACAACGACGACGACATTACGAAAGACAACACGCCGTCGCTCTCGGCCACAACGACCGATCCCACGGCCACGGCGCCCGTCGCCTACAGTCACTTGCTGGGCGTGAACTTCATTTACCGCATTTTCGACCGGCTGGAGAACTCGGCCGAGACGCCGGCGTTTACCAGCGCGTTCACGGCGAGCACGCACGAGTCCACGACGCTGGGTCTCTTGGCCGACGGCGTTCACGACCTGAAGCTGGAGGTCGAGGACCGGGCTGGCAACATCAGCCACGATTACCTGCTCCAGGTGCTGATTGACACGGTCGCCCCCACGGGCACCGCGAACCTGTTCAACGACAGCGATACCGGCATCTGGGGCTTCCCTGGGACCATGCACGACGGGGTGACCGGCGACATGACGCCGCTCTTGTGGGGCAAAACCGAGGCCGATGCCCTGGTCCGCGCCGCGCTCGATCGCGATCCGCTCGTGCCGGGCGACTTGGGAGACGCGGATGGCACGGCGGTCGCCATTCCGCTCGACGGCGACGACGCCTTCCCGCCGCCGCCCGGCTTCGACGGCAACTACTTCCTGCAGACGGTCCTGCCACTCATGGACGGCGAGCACACGCTGGAAGTCTTCTTCCAGGACGTGGCCGGCAATGAGAGCCCAGCCGACGACGACGCCACGCTGACGATCTTCATCGACACGGCCGGCCCGCGGATCGAGAACGTCACCCGCGGCGACGTCAGCACCGACAACGTGCACTCGTTCGACGGCGAGACGAGCCTGTTCGAGCCCAAGCCGAGCGATAACGGGCCAGATCCGCTCGTGCACAGCATCGTGATCCACTTCAGCGACCTGCCCGACCGCACGCTCGCCTTTGACGACGTGACCGCGCTCTTTGCGGCCTTGGCCGAGGAAGAGGGCAATTACTCGGTGAAAGGCGACCACAACGGCTACATCGCCATCGTCGATGTGATCGTCACCTTCACGACGATCCCCAACGACGGCCTGCCGGAGGAGGCGGAAGTGGAGCTCGTCTTCGACCGCCCGCTGCCCGACGACCGCTACACGGTCTTCGTTTCCGACAACCTCAGCGATCCCGCCGGCAACCCGCTCGACGGCGAATCCGGTGCCGTGGGGCCGTTCGAGGGGAACGACGTGCCGCTCGAAACGCCGCCGATCTTTCCCACAGGCGACGGCGCGCACGGCGGAGATTTCACCGCCCGCTTCACGATCGACAGCCGGCCGGAAATTGGGGCGTTCGCACTGGGCTCGCAATTCATCGACATCAACGGCAACTTTGTCGTCGATCCCGAGGGGAAGGACCGCGACTACACCAATCGTGACATCGCGTTTCTGTTCGGCTTCCGCGACGACAAGATTTTCGCCGGTAACTTCAACGTGCCGGGCGCTGGTCCTGCCAGCGGTTTCGACAAATTAGCGGCCTACGGCAATGCCGGGACGGGCGCTGCCTGGCATTGGCGGTTGGACTTTAATCACGACGGCGTCGTCGATTACGACGTCCTCAGCGGCGTGCAGAACTCGGCCGATCCGGTAGCGGGCAACTTCTCGCTGGCGCACAACGGCGACGAGATCGGCCTGTTCAATTCGGGCAAGTGGTATCTCGATTCGGGCGGCGACAACAACGTCGGTGGTCCCGGTGATACACAGTTGAACGGCAACATGAAAGGTCAGCCGATCGTCGGCGACTTCGATGGTGACGGCAAGGACGACCTGGGCGCGTGGGACGCCGGCAATGCCGGCACGCAGCTCGACGGCACGTTTCAGTTCGACCTGGCCAGCAACGGCCTGACCGGTGTTGCCGACAAGACGATCCAGTTCGATATCGCGGGCACGTTCCAGAAGGCCATTGCGGCGGACATGAATGCCGATGGGATCGACGACATCGGGCTGTTTGTCAGCCGCCGCGAGGCAATCAGTCCGGCCGAAGCAGCCGAGTGGTACTTCCTGCTCTCCAGTCACGGCGCGGGTGGACCTGGCACCGGTGGCGATGTGGACGCCCTGCGGCACTCGTTCACGCCCGTGCCCTTCGGCAACGACCTGTTCGCCCAGTTCGGCGACGAGGCTGCGATGCCGGTCGTGGGCAACTTCGACCCACCGACCGGGCCGCTGACCGTCCCGGACCCCGATCCGGTCAGCCCGATGGACGTCAACGGCGACGGCAGTATTTCGCCGCTGGATGCCCTGCTCGTGTTCAACGAGCTCAACAACATGGGCGGCCATCCGATGTCGGCTCCCATGACCGGCCCGGAAGGCCAAATCTGGATGCTCGACACCAGCGGTGACGAGTACCTCTCGGCCCTCGATGCACTCCTCATCTTCAACCACCTCAACGCTGCTCAGGACGCGCAAAACGCCCAGCCCGAAGGCGAAAGTGCCGCGGCGCTAGGCGCCGACCTGCTCTGGCTGCTGGCCGACGACCTGACGACGTCCGGGCAGCAGCGGCGGCGATAATTTACCTGACGACGACTGGCGGCAGCGCCGCTGTTGGTCGTGGAATAAGCGCAACAAAATCGGGCGCACCCGCCGCCCGTGCGAAGTTCAGGTTGCGGCCCAGCCATCCAAGCGGACGATGTCGTCCGCATTGGCCGCAAGTTCGGTGTAATCTCCAGACCGTAGTCTTTGATCTGCAAGGCGGAATTCTCTGGAATAATCTCCGCCATGCGCGCATCCATGTGATAGGCTTCCCTTCGTCGATTTTTCGCCGAACCTTTTTCGCCCAGCGTCGTCTAATGTGGTGTCGAGCGAATTGATGGAGACGGTCATGTCATTCATTTGGACCTTTTCGATAAACAAACAACGATGCCAAGATCGCATCGCCGGTCAGCCGGCGATTGAACGATCGGCGCATCGAATGCGCTGTTGACGCTGGGCCCACGGTCCGAACGGAGCATCACAAGGCCCGGTGTCACAGCGACAGCGGGCTTTTTTCGTGTCCGCTGACAATCTGGGTCGGTAGCTGAGACGGTCTAGTACCTGATTGAAGCCCAGGAGACGAGGATTCGAGCGCCTCCTGACCCACTGTGTTCCTGTCGGTGGGCGTCGCAGTGCGCGCAGACACAAACAACTCGGCTCGTTCGTCTATCGGTTGAGGATCTCGCCCTTTCAAAGCGAGGAGGTGGGTTCGATTCCCACACGAGCCGCTAGTCCGTTCACTCATGGTAGTCGAGGGCTGGTTGCCCATCTTCGGCTGATAACCGAGGAGCGCTGGGTTCAATTCTCAGGGCTACCACTGATCGCGACGTTCATCGAGGAACCAACCCATGCTGATCGCACGTTGCAAACGCATACGCCTCGGCTCATACGGAAGTCATCCGGCCGGATGAGGAGCCGGTCTCGAAAACTGGTGCGGATCACACCGTTGTGGGTTCGAGTCCCACGGCTTCCGCTGTACAGAACGACGAATGCGGTCCTGTGGCCTAACGGCGAAGGCAGCACCCTTACAAGGTGACGAGCGGTGGTTCGAGTCCACTCAGGACTACTGATGCACGAAATTATCCTCGTGGAGCAGCCTGGAGTGCTCGCCAAGAGTGTCACGGTGGAGGTCGTCGGTTCAAATCCGATCGGGGACGCTGCGATTGACAGTGCTTGATGGCTCGGTACGCAAACTGGTAAAGCGGCGAAGCTCAGAACTTCGTGATCGACTGTGGGTTCGACTCCCACCCGTGCTACTCACTTGGAACTTGGAACTTGGAACCTTGAACCTCGAACTACAAATCGCGGGTGGGCCAGCGCCCAGCCGAGCCTCATAAGCTCCGCATGCCGGGTGCGACCCCCGGACCCGCTACTTAAGAATGACCAATGACCAAATCTCAATGCCCAAACAAGCACGAATGCTCCAAGTTTGGTCATTGGTTCTTGGCACTTGGTCATTCCGCGCCAGCGGTATTGGGCTGCTCGTCCAATGGGAAGACGCCTGTCTTGCAACCAGGAGGACCAATCGGCCTCTCGGCCGATCGGTGCCCGGTTCGATTCCCCGGCTGGTCCACTGAGGGTTCGTGGCTCGATGGTGAAACGGACATCATGCCGCGGTTCTAACGCGGAGTTCCGCTCTTCAAATCCTGGTCGGGCTGCTGATTTGTGTGGTGTCTGTGGTGTAGGGGTGCTGCACGCCTGGCGCGGGCACCGCGGCGGAGCCGTGGTCGCCAGGAGGTAAGGGTTCGACTCCCTTCGGATACCCTTTTTGATTCCTACGAGTGTGCTCCTGGGAGAGCCGGCAGCCTCCAAACTGCTCTACGGGGTTCGACTCCTCGCGCTCGTGTTTTCATTTCATTACGAAATAGCAGAGGAATACGCAACCAAAACCCGTTGCTTGGGAAATACGAATTTGAGTCATCCACTGTTTCGTTGTTGTATTCAAAAACGCGCTGGTCGACTTTCGCCCCAGCCAACGGACGACAACCTCCGTTGCTACGAGACCGAAGAGGCAATAGCCAGCCGTGACGATGAACGTCAGGTCGCGACGCATTCCAGGTTCCACGATGATCCGAGCCAGAAGCGCTGTTACCGTCGCGGGCAGAGCGAGCAGCATTATCTTGATGAAACCGATGAATCCGAAGATCACATGCACGGCACTTACTCTCAAGAACCAGAATAGCAAATGAATGTCCCGATAGTGTAGCGCGTTGCACGCGACCCTCCGAATCGACCACCGCTAAACACGCCGGGCGTGGTTAGCGTCGGTGCCCGAGCCCTGGTTCAAATCCCGGTCGGGATACTGATTCACGCGGCCTGCGAGTGTGCCGGATTGCGCGGCAGTCTTCGGAACTGCAAGACGGGGTTCAATTCCTCGGCGGGCTGCTCAAGACAATTACGTCCTCGGGGTGTGCCGGATGAGCACGCGACTCTGCGAAGGTCGAAGACCAGGTTCGATTCCTGGCGAGGACGCTGAACCGCTTACGCCCCAGTCGGCTTAATGCGCTCGCGACAGCTGGCAAGACGCTTGAGTTACTCAAATCGCTCCGGCTGACCCGTGGCGGCGAGAACGGAATGCCACCAACCGCTGGCGGGATCGAGGCGTTTCACATGGGTCGCAAGCAGCTCGATCGGGACGTGAATGAACCGTTCGTGGAGGAAACCGATGACCAACCCCGTCTTCCCGGCCATCGCGGCATGGACGGCATTCCGAGCGAACAGGTCGCAGAGGATCGCGTCTTCGCTGTTGGCGGGGCGGCTGCGGACCTGGTAACTGGGATCGAAGTAGCGCATCACCACGGGCATGCCCTCCGCTTTGAAATACGTTTCGATGCGCTGGCGCAGGTAGAGCCCAATGTCCTGGAGCTTGACGTTTCCCGAGGCGTCGCGAGTCGCAGCATCGGCCTTTAGCAGATCTTGGCCGGCGCCTTCCGCGACCGCGATGATGGCATGGGCGCGGAGCTGCATCCGAGCTTTGAGCGCAGCGAGCAAACCGCGCTCCCCTTCCAGGGCGAAAGGCACCTCCGGAATCAGAGCGAAGTTGACATCCTGGCTCGCTACGGTAGCGCCGGCCGTGATGAATCCGGCATGCCGCCCCATGAGTTTCACCAGTCCGATCCCGCCAGGCACGCTCCGGGCCTCGGTATGGGCGCAGTCGAGCACGCGGCAGGCTTCTTCGACAGCCGTGAAAAAGCCGAACGTGCGGGAAACAAATCCGACGTCGTTGTCGATTGTCTTCGGCACGCCGACGACGGCCAGTGCGTGGCCGCGGCGGGACGCCTCCTGGTAAATGGCGTTGGCGCCGCGCTGCGTGCCATCTCCGCCGACGGTGAAGAGAATATGGATGCCCCGTCCTATCAGATTCTCAACTGCGGTCGGGATGTCCACCGGCCCGCGCGACGAGCCCAGAATCGTGCCGCCCCGTTGATGAATGTCGTGTACAAACTCCGGCGTGATGGTGACCGGCTCCACGCCGCATTTCGGATCCAGCCCGCTGTAACCGCCGCGAAAACCCACGACCTCCGCAATACCGTAACCAAAGTGCAGCTCATGAAAGAGCGAGCGGATGACGTTATTGAGCCCGGGACATAGACCTCCGCACGTCACGATGCCCGCCCGCGTGTGCCGCGGATCGAAGAACAGCTGCGAACGTGGCCCGGCCAGTTCGAATTGCAGTCCTGGCGCGGCGCCCAGTTCGATTCGCTCCGGAATGCGATCGTCGTCGCTGACCGCGCGATGGAGCGGTGACTTAAACCTCGGCACGCCAAGCGACGGAGTATTCATGCCAGGAACCTCCCAGAGGCGAAACCACCGCTACCAGTGTAGCGACTCGCTTGGCCTGGAATTCGAGCAGCTGCGCATTCGGTGGCGATGCTCTATACTCACCGTACGAAAACAGGGTCCAGCATCCGTTGCGGAACCCGATTTCTCTTCCCGGAGGCCGCCGTGAAAATTCTCGCAGTGGATGTCGGCGGGACCAACGTCAAGATTCTCGCCGCAGGAGAGTCCGAGGAGCGGCGATTTGCCTCTGGCCTGACGATGACGCCAAAGATGATGGTGCAGGGGGTGAAGGATCTGGCGCAGGGCTGGTCGTACGACGTGATTTCGCTCGGTTACCCTGGTGTGGTGCATGACGGCCAGGTGGCGAGCGAGCCCCACAATCTAGCACCGGGTTGGATCGGTTTCGATTATCAGGCCGCCTTTGGCTGCCCCGTCAAGCTGCTGAATGACGCGGCCATGCAGGCCCTGGGCAGCTATCAGAAAGGGCTGCTGCTCTTTGTCGGGCTGGGAACTGGCCTCGGTTCCGCCTTGGTGAACGACAAATCCGTGGTGCCCATGGAGCTGGGGCACCTCAGTTATCGCGACGGGGAATTTGAGGACTATGTTGGCGCTCGCGGTTTGGCCCGCCTGGGAGTCCAGGATTGGCAACACCATGTGGAGTTCATTGTGCAGCGGTTGATCCAAGTCTTTCACCCCGACGATGTGGTCCTGGGAGGCGGCAACGCCAAGAAGCTTCCGAAAATGCCCCCTGGCTGCCGCCTGGGGACCAACGATCACGCATTTGCCGGCGCATTTCGCATGTGGGAGCAGTCAGAATAGGCGAAATCCCCGAACCCCAATCGCGCCAGGTGTCAGCGGCTTTTTGCCGGACGCGGCTTGGGTTTGACGCTCGGAAACGGACAGAGCGGCACGCTGCGTGTGGGCTCAGCCAGGACTTCGGCCAGAGTCGTACCTCCCAGCGCCGCTTCGACCGTCGCCAGGGCGGCATCCATCCGGCTGTGGAGCGGACAAAGCTGCACGCCGTGCGCGGCCAGGCCTAGCGGACAGGTGCGAATCCGCTGCAGCGGCTCCACGGCGTTGACGACCTCCAAGATCGTCAAATTCTCGGCCGGCTTGCCCAGCGCCATGCCGCCGCCCAGCCCCCGCTGCGAGTGCACAAGTTCTGCCCTGCTCAGGCTTTGCAGCACTTTCGAGAGATACGCCCGCGGGACCAGCGTGGCCTCGGCGATCTGATCGGTCGTGCGGGCCGCCGGGGCATGTTGGGCCAGATGCACCACGGCCCGCAGGGCGTATTCAACCGTTTGGGAGAACACAAGAATCCTGCCTTCGGCATAAAGAGGATCTTGACATCCAATTATAGCTCCGTATGCTTAGCGATAACTGGATGCCGATATCCTATTTTGGCAGCCCAGGACTCAAACGTCAATCCGAGGAGCAAGGCGATGAAGCACATCGACGAACGGCGGCTGGAAGAGGACGTGACCTATCGCGTCGGCTATGTCAGCGAATTCATGGGTTTCGGCAGCGACGATATCGCCGCCATCCACGGCGCGGCCGGCCGGCTCGCGCCGCTGGTGCCGGTGCTGGTCGATGCGGTCTATGACAAGCTCTTCTCGTACGACGCCACCAAGCGGCACTTTGTCCCGCGGCAGTCGGGCTATGAGGGCGCGGTGCCCACGAGCATTGAATCGCTCGAGCAGGATCACGAGATGATCCAGTTCCGCAAGCAGCATCTCGGCCGCTACCTCGTGGCGCTGGTCACGCGCGAATACGACGCCAAGATGCTCACCTATCTGGATATGGTCGGCAAGATGCACACGCCCAAAGCCGGCTCGCCCGATTTGAATGTCCCGCTGGTCCAGATGAATGCCCTGCTCGGCTTTGTGGCCGACGCCTTGACCAACGTCATCTTCGGCTTGGGTCTCGACCGGCCGACCGAGATTGGCACCGTGCGGGCATTCGGCAAGCTGCTCTGGATTCAGAACGACCTGATCACCCGGCACTATCAGGAAGCTCGCGGCCGCGTGGCCGCCGCGGCATAGGTGCAGCCATGTCAAGCCAACGACGATCTTGGTTCCTGTTCGAGCTGGTTCTGGTTTTTTCGGCCGTGCCATGCGTGGTCGGCGGCCAAGAGTTTGAAAAGGAGCCGATTTTCTACAGCCGCTCGCAACCGGCCAATCGCGTTTCGCGGCTGTTGGAGCAATTCGCGGCGGGGCAGAAGCACTTGGCGCATGAAGAGCAACTCGGCTATCTGCGATCGCTGTTGGCTGAGCTGGAAGTGCCCGCAAGCTCGCAGACGTTGGTCTATTCCAAGACGAGCCTGCAGCGGCAGCGGATCTCGCCGCGGATGCCAAGGGCGTTGTATTTCAACGACGACGTTTATGTCGGCTATTGCCAGGGCGGCGAGGTGCTGGAGATTTCTGCCGTCGATCCGCAACTCGGCACGGTGTTTTACACGCTCGATCAAGAGATCGCCGTGCGGCCGCAGATTCAGCGGCAAACCGACAACTGCCTGATCTGCCATGGCTCGTCGATGACGAAGGAGACTCCCGGGCAAGTGCTGCGGTCGGTGTTCACGGCCGCCGACGGGCTGCCGGTGCTCTCGGCCGGCACGTACCGCATCGACCAGACCAGCCCGCTCGAAAAACGCTGGGGCGGC